>Ga0316628_100004696_pt1 | contig 10771 bp, 10 predicted proteins | sample OWC_Aug_M2_C1_D5_FD_207648 | JGI IMG/M metagenome (GOLD analysis project Ga0316628, IMG submission 207648) | Wetland soil microbial communities from Old Woman Creek delta, Ohio, United States - OWC_Aug_M2_C1_D5_C | ecosystem: Environmental > Terrestrial > Soil > Wetlands | place: USA: Ohio... | reverse complement strand
CAGTCGGACAGACCGACATTCGGAAGAGGATTTACCAATGCCGGCCAACCTTCCGCCCGACTACTTCGAAGCAGAGAGAAGATACAAGCAGGCCTCCACGGTGGCCGAGAAGATCGCCGCTCTTGAGGATCTGATGGCCACGGTCCCCAAACACAAGGGCACCGACCATCTGCGGGCCGACCTTCGCCGGCGTCTCTCCCAACTCAACAAGGAGGCCCTGGAACAGCGCAAAAAGAAAGGCGGCGGCCGCGACAGCCTCTACAACATCCCCCGGGAAGGCGCCGCGCAGATTGCTCTCACCGGTTTTTCCAACTCGGGCAAGTCCTCCATCGTAGCCAACCTCACCAAGGCAACGCCCGTCATCGCCGACTATCCGCTCTCGACGGTTCTGCCCTGTCCCGGCATGATGCCCTACGAGGACATCCAGCTCCAGCTTGTCGATCTTCCCCCCATTGCAAACGAAACAACTGACGGCTGGGTGTCCGGGATCATGCGGGTGGCCGATGCCCTGCTCATCGTGCTCGATCTCACGGAGGATGCCGACATCCAGATGGAGCTCATCCTCGATCAGCTCGGGAAGTGGAACATCCGGACGGAGAGACCCAAGGAGGGCGAATACCGTGCCCTGGTGAAGCGGGTACTCGTTGCGGCAAACAAAAGGGACCGGCCCGGGGCCGTCGAGAACTTTGAGAAGCTCAAAGCGGCATACGGGTCCCGCTACCCCATGGTGGCCCTATCGTGCCTGAAAAAAGACGGCCTGGAAGATCTGAAGCAGGAACTCTTCAGGCTCGCAGGGGTCATCCGCGTCTACTCCAAGCCGCCGGGGAAGGATCCCGACCTGTCCATGCCCTACACGGTTCCCGTGGGCTCCACGGTGATGGATGTGGCCGAGAAGGTTCACAAGGACTTCGTGACGAAGCTCAAGTTCGCCCGGGTCTGGGGCTCGGCCAAGTTCGACGGCATGCGCGTCGAGAGGACACACGTGCTGAAGGATCGCGACATCATCGAGCTCAGCATGTAAAAACCAGGGGACAGGGTTCAGGGGCCAGGGTACAGGGAAAGGATAAGAACGAAAGGCATGAAAAAGGGTCGGGATGACAAGTCCCGATCCTTTTTGTTGATACGAAACGGCTGACGGCTACCGGATCGTCTCGGTGCGCCGCGAGGGAAACCGCTCAGAAGCGATACCCCAGTCCCATGAAAACGGAATGATTGTCCAGCGAACCAAGGTCGCCGCTCTCACGGGCATAGGTGTATCCTAAAATCGCAAACAGTGCTCTGGTGAAGTCATAGCCGGCATTGATACCGTAGGAATTCCGGTCGACCGTTTCCTTGATGACGAGCGCATTGAAAGCGGGCGAGTAGCCATAACTGTACCCGCGGCCGCGTCCGGGCAGCGACGCTGCCGTGATGGGGGAATTCGTAGTGACGAAGGAATCCCCGTGGGAGAATTCGTACCCGATTTCCGTGAAGAAAGCAGGGGTCCAGTTCACGCCTGCAAGAATGCCAAAGGCATTCTCGCAATAAGAATAGACCTCTTCATCAGCATTGCTGTTCGTGTAGCTGTAATATTGACCCGTGTAGATCCGGGGATTCCATCTCTGAGACAGCGTCGCTCGTACGCCGAATGCGATGGCCGATTGCTCCGAGTCGCTGACCGCCTTGCCCCTGAGGAAGGGAGATACATTAAGATTCCACACAGGACTCAGGAATACCGAAATTCCCGGGGCTATGGTTCCCGTTACCTGGTTGAGATCACTGTCGCTCGCATAGGCCGAACCCGAAAGGGCGGCCCTGAGGGTCCAATCCACTCTCGACTCCCCCGATGGGGAGCGGTCGTATGCCGCATAGGCAGTGAGAAACGTGTCTGCCTGCACGTCATCCAATGACCGGTTCACATTGGACTCGTAGCCGAGTCTGGCCCCGACATCCCATTCGGTCCCCATGGCCTGTGGAGTGGCCGCAAGAAGTGCGGCCATGGCCAGGACTGCAATCATCAAATATCTGTTCAAAGGTTGTGCCTTGTGCATTTATCGTCTTCCCCGGCCTCCGGCACCCATTCCTTGCCCGGCACCATAGCCTCTCATGGGAGAACCGAACCCGCCTCTTCCCTCGCCGGGCAGCCCACTTCCGCGCCACGACGGTGAGCCGTCCTCACCACGAAAGACGAGGGACTTGTTCGAATTGAGGATCCGGACTTCCTGGGCAATCAGGTATAGGTTTCCATCCTTGCCCAGGGTTTTCGAACCGCGCACCTGGACATCCATCCCGTCCACCATGTTGCCTTTCATGTCTTTCCAGTACCAGGATGGGGATGCCAGAACCGTAAAGACGTCCCGCCCGGCGGATACTCGGAAACGCACGGGACCGCTCTCCGGGATCGTTATGTCGGATGCCTTCCCGCGGATGACGCCCACCGTGTTGACATCAAAGCCGCCCGGGTAATGGATGCCGCTTTCGGGCAGGACGACATCCCGCTCGTCTGCCGCAATCGCCGCAGGTGCAAGAAAGAAAAAGAGCGCCAGAAGAGGCAGGATGGCCTGTGCCATCCTGCCCCACGTAACAGCTCCCCGATTACCGGTTAGCGGGTGCGCCATAGCCTGTCCCGTCCTGCGGCCTGACGCCCTGGTTGCCCGTTCCGTCGCCGGGACCATAGGTATTCCCTTTTTTCTGAGCGGTTCCGGACTGCGTTTGCTTGTCTTGCGCCTGATTATATTGGCGCTCGCGCACCCGGTTCTGCTCCATGGATTGTGTCTGCTGTTTCGGGCCGGGACTGCCTTGCCCGGCCGACTTTCCTCCGCCCCGTGCCTCCGCATCATTCAGCAGGATCGTTGCGAAGAGAAATGCCGCTGCCAGGATCGTCAAGAGTGATTTGAATCTCATGAGCCTTGCTCCTTTCCGACGTGGTTTACCATTGTACATGAGCAAGGCGGATGCCATCGGGATGATAATTCATATCCCCTTGAAATCAGGTTGGTTTCCTTGTTGACCATCTTGCCCGCGGGCTCGAGGGATGCGCACGATTTGCGCCGACAGTGCAAAGCCTGCACCTGACGATCACAGCCCGAACTCCTTGATCCGGTATTGCAGTGTGCGCAGGGATATGCCCAGAACCTCAGCCGCTTTCCGTCTGTTCCCATCCGTCTCGTCCAGCGTTTTTCGGATCAGTTCCCGCTCATTGGATTTCAGGAGTCCCTCGGCCAGATCCCGCCGGTCAGACTCGGATTCAAGGTTGAGCACGGAAGCGTCGATGGTTCCCGCTGACAGGATAACCGCCCGTTCGATCACGTTCTGCAACTCGCGGATGTTTCCGGGCCAGCCATAGGAAACAAGGACGTTCTGCGCATCCTCTGTAAACCCCGTGATCCGCTTTCCGAAGGAGGCCCCGAATTTCGTCGCGAAGTACTCCGCCAGGGGCAGAATGGCTTCGCTCCTTTCCTTCAACGACGGGAGCACGATTGGAAAGACATTCAAGCGGTAATAAAGATCATCGCGGAACCGGCCCTCTGCAACAGCCGACCGCAAATCCCGATGGGTCGCCGAGATAATCCGTACATCGATTATGACCGCCCGGTTGCCGCCGACGCGCTCGAATTGCTTCTCCTGAAGGACTCGGAGCAGCTTGACCTGGATCGCGGGGGTGATGTCGCCGATCTCATCGAGAAACAGGGTGCCGCCGTCTGCCAGCTCGAAGCGGCCCTTGCGCATGGCAGTGGCGCCGGTGAAGGCGCCCCGCTCGTGCCCGAAAAGCTCGCTCTCCAGGAGGGATTCCGCAAGGGCTGCGCAGTGGACGCTGACGAACGGCCCATCCCTGCGGGGGCTCAACTGGTGGATCAGCCTCGCGACGAGTTCCTTTCCCGTCCCGCTCGGTCCGGCAACCAGGACGGTTGCGGGCGTGGGTGCAACCTCCTCGACGAGCCGCCGGACAGGTCCCATCGTCTTTCCCAGAAAAATCAGCTCCGAAGGCGGGTACTGTTTGCCCAGCTCTTCCGAAAGAAGCGACAGCTTCTGCTCCTGGTCTGCTTCCCTGAGCACGCGTCGCACCACGTGGCGCAACTCCTCCGGACTGCCGAAGGGTTTTGTCAGGTAGTCGGAGGCACCGACCTTCATGGCCTCAACGGCATTACCGATCGATCCGTAGGCCGTGATGATGATCCAGCGCGACTCGGGGCGCAGCTTCCTGCCCTCCCGGATCAGGTCCAATCCGGAGAGATCCGGCATACGCAGGTCCGTGACGACGAGATCGAAATCCGCCGCCTGGATCTTTTCCATGCCGCTTTGACCGGATTCCGCCTCCTCGACGCGATGACCATCCTCCTTCAGGATCGTCGATATGAGCGATCGGACCAGACGGTCATCGTCTACAACGAGAATGGATTTCCCCATGGATGCACCTCAAGCAGCCGGAAGCCGGATACCCAGGACGGCTCCCCGCTCGTCTTTCCTGTTTTTCAGTTCAATGATGCCGCCCATGCCCTTGATCACCTTCTGGGCATAAGCAAGTCCCAGACCCGTGCCGTCGGCTTTCGTCGTGAAAAAAGGCGTGAAGATCCGGGCAGCGCTATCCGCGGAAAGACCCGGTCCGTTGTCCTCGATGCGCAGCACGACCCATCGCCCGTCGACGGCGGTGGAGATCCGGAAGGTCCCTCCCGGACCGGTTGCCTCCGACGCATTCCTGATGCCGTTGACCAGCGTTCGATAGAGCTTCTCTCGGTCGGCCTTTACGAGCGTGCCGTCAACGACATGAATGTTCACATGTCCTCCCCATGACGACAGACCGTTTTGGACCGCTTCACGGGTTATCGACGCGAGGTCGACGGCTTCCATCCGGTACCCCTCATCCTTCGAAAACAGGAGCAGCTCATTGACCAGCGTCTCGATCCGGCCCGTCCCCTGCAGGACAGCATCAAGGGCAGTCTTTGCCGGTTGCGACTCATCCGTTTTTTCGTGTGCCCACTGAGCGTATCCCTTGACGCCTGCGATGGCATTGCGGATCTCGTGGGCCAGCACGGCCGTCATCTGGCCGATGAGTGTGAGCCGTTCATGCTCCTCCTGACTGGCCTGAAGTCTTAAATAGCGCGTCACTGCCCGCTCGAAGAAAAACCCCACAGTCCAGAGGAGAACCAGGATAGAGCCGACGATCCACCACATCCGGTTCGACCAGGACAAGACCATGTCTGCCTGTGTCGTGTTGAGGATGAGGCGAAGCAGCTCATCGCTGCCATCGGGCCGGTGGAGGGTGAAATCGAATTCCTGGGCGGGGATGCCCGTACCGAGTGTCACCTGCCTGCTCGATACGGAGCCGGGGAGCCAGTTCCCCATTTCCTCCTTGGTCAGTCTCGTGCCGACCCGTCCCGGATTGGTGTGAAACAGAATCGTGCCGTCCTGGCTGGCAATGAGGGCATAGGCAACGATGCGGTCCGAGAGAATCTCCCGGATCTGCTGCTCTTTGTCGCTCCCGTACCGGCGAAGAGCGCTTTCCGCAGCCGTGGACAGCGCCAGCGCGGTACTTTCGAGGGATTTCGAGGCGAGGGAGCGCGCAATTTCCGCGTTCTGATCGGTGATATAGACAAGGGCAGCGGAAAAGATTGCCAGCAGAAGGAGAAGACCCATTCGGAGAGGGAGAGAATACTTCATTTGCTCACCGCGCCAGGGTGGCGCTGCAAAAGTCACCACATGAACTTTATAGAAGCAATGTCGGAAGGATGTCAAGAGAAGCCCGTGGCTGAAGAAAGATGGTCGTGAGCGCTCATGCAGGATTTGCGTTCACGGTGCAGAACATGCACGCTGCGGTGCCCGCAAGGGGGAGGGCATGAATTGAAAAACATCCGCAAATTCGATAGGTCAGCGCAAAGCCCGGGTCCTGGCACTTCAATTGCTCTTAGGAACCCATACAGCGCCGATCACGGCCAATGCAGCATATATTCTGAGCAGGGAGGTATTCCTATGAGAAAGACGATTCTTCGCCATATGGTGATTTCATGGTTGCTCATCGTGGTGCTCCTCATGTCGGCAACGCCGGTTGTGGCGGCAGGCCTCACGGAGTCGGAGATCCAGGATCTCGTCTTCATTCGCGAAGAGGAGAAACTCGCCCGGGACGTTTATGACGCCCTCAGGCTGCGTTGGGGAAGTCGGGTGTTTTCCAACATTGAATTGAGTGAGCAGACTCACATGGACGCAATAAAGGGTCTGTTGGACAAGTATGGAATACCCGATCCGGCCGAGGGGAGGGGTTACGGTGAATTTGCCAACACGGATCTGCAGGAACTTTACTATACGCTGGCCGAGCGAGGAAGCCGATCGCTCGTCGAAGCCTACCGGGTTGGCATCCTCATCGAGGAGACCGATATCCGCGACCTGCAGGAGGCCATGGACCGATCCAGCCACGTCGACATCAAGACGGTTTACAGCAATCTTCTGAGGGGATCCCAGAACCATCTGAAGGCATATTCGTCGCACCTCGGTACGCAGGGGATTGTGGTCGAATAAGCCTGACGACCGAAGCAAAGAAGGGGCAGGCAGACGACACTTCCCATATTTCAGGGAGCCATCGTTGATTTCGGGTTGAAAGAGTGTAACGCACAGGTAAGCCGCTCAAATTGACTTCTTCGGCCCGATGGGCTTGTTAGCGGACATTCATTTCTTTGACAACAGGTGGACAGTCCGTATGATCATCCCTAACGCTGCCAATCCAATAAAAAGCCACAACTCGTAACGTTTCACATCGCCGATGATTACCTCGAGCGTTTGACCAAATAAGTATCCCATAACTCCAATCACGACTGTCCAGGTAAATGCTCCGAGAATGTTCAATATCAGAAAGCGAAATGGTGCAATTCTGCTTGCGCCGAGCACAATGGGAGTAACCGTGCGCAAACCATAAAGGAATCGAAATCCAAAAATCAATAATACCTGGTGTTTGTTGAGGTATGAAAATACTTTCGCTGACTTGGATTTCCAATTTCTTCGTTTCTCAAGGATACGTTGACCCTTGGCTCGACCAACATAAAAGTAGAGTTGATCGCCAAGCAGTGTACCCCAAAAGGCACTTACCAGGACCCATGGCAGTTCAAGATAGCCTCGGTATGCAGCAAGCCCTCCCAGAACAAGTATCGTTTCACCTTCCAGGAATGTGCCTAAGACTATCGCTGCATATCCATAGGTTGATATCAATTCTTCCAGTGACATTGTTCCTGTGAGCAGCTAACGAGTCTGTAGAAAAAGTTACATTGCAGGATATTGTGCCGGTTCTTTTATTTCGACCATGCATGATTCGCTTTCATTCAATCTATGAAGTTGCCGGATGTTGTTACTTTGCCTAGCTTCCTTCCTGCAGACTTCTATGCCCTCTTTGCCTCCGGCACCACCAATCGCTCAACGGAATGTGATAGGCCAGGCATATTCATCCGGGAGACTACCGTGAAGCAGCCCGGAGGAGAAGGAATATGCTAACGATTCCATGGGCGTCATGACAACGTCATACCCTTGCGTTTTTGCTTGTTATTCTTCCGCCTTCATGGCCCCAAAATGCTCCGATGAGTATTACCTTGACCGGGTCATTCACCAGAAAGACCGCGGCAAGCGAGAAAACGACAATGGCCAGGGCCGCCCTCAGCGGGATGGGCTCGATTCCCGGAAATCCCATCGTGGAGATGAAGAAAACGACAAACAGGTCCAGGGTCAGCGCGGCCAGAAGGGCCTTGCTCGGCATCGAACTCCAGAAATGCCGGCGCTCCCTGATAATCAGCACGTCCAGCAGTTCGATAAATATCAGTGCCTGAAACGTGAAGGTCTGAAGCTGGGGCAGGTTCTCTATCCCGAAATACAAGGGGCCGGCATGGACAAAGATCATCAATTCGGCAATCACGAGGAGCCCAAGCGACACGGCGACCTTGACAAGGCCGGTTATATTCCAGGTGTCAGGCCGGCTGGAAAAGCGCACATGATCCGTCGCGAGGGACAGCGTGACAAAGTCCGTCAGGAACAACAGCAGGATCATGTGCAGGGCTGAGACGATGTACTGCCCGGTCAGCATGAACATCAGAATGACGAAGACCGTGATTTGAAACGTTTTAATGATCTTGTTCAGTGTCCACGTGATGATTCTCTGGTAAGTCTCTCTCCCGCTTTTTATCAGGTCGACGATCCCGACGAGTCCTTCCGTCATGAGTATGGCGCTTGCAGCCTTTTTTGCGACGTCGGTGGCACTGCTGACAGCGATCCCGACTTCAGCCTGTCTCAAAGCCGGGGCATCATTGACGCCATCACCCGTCATGCCGACGACATGCCCGCCTTTCTGCAGGCTCTTGACGACAAGGTATTTGTCTTCGGGATAAATTTCGGCAAAACCATCACTTGCCTCCACCATCTTCAGGTACGCGCCGGTGTCCGATTTCAGGTCAGATATTTTCGTAACGTTGTCTCCCAGGTTAAGCTCTTTTGCGACTTCCCGCGCGACCGGCAGGGCATCCCCGGTCAGCATCTTGACCTGGAGACCCAGATCCCTGAGCTCTTGCAAAAGGCTCGGAGAGTCCTCTCTGGGCGGATCGCGTAGAAAGGCGATTCCCACCAGGCCGATGTCGTCCTTTGTTTGTCCCTTTGCAACGGCAAGCGCACGATAGCCCCTGGCCGACCTCTTCTCGACTTCCTCCGCAACCTTTGCCGACTCTGTACTGCTCAACCTGCATAAGGGCAATATCGTGTTGACGGCTCCTTTTATGGCCAGGATCGTTTGTCCACCCATTTCGATCGTCGCCTCCGTTCTCCTCGTGGATGCATCGAAGGGAACAAAGCTCTTCCGCAAATAGCCTTCCAGGGAGATTTGCCGGTCTCTTGCGGCAGAAAGGAATGCCAGATCGATCGGGTCTTGATCTGCCTCCCGCGATGCCAGGGCGCCGTATACGATCACCTCGTTTTCCTTGTAGTCACCGGCAACTGAGACTTCGGCGACGGAAAGTCTGTTCATGGTCAGCGTTCCGGTCTTATCTGCGCACACGATGGTCATCGTTGCCGCATCTTCGATGGCGCTGAGCCTCGTGATCAATATCCCTTTCTTCATCAGCTCCATGGAACCAAGGGCCATGCTGATGGTGAACATGGTGGGCAATGCCACAGGGATGGATGCCACCATGAGCACGACGGCCAGGGGGAGGACCTCCAAAAGATTCATCCCCCTCAGTGCCGTGTAAGCCAGGGCAAGAGAGAGAAGAACGCCCACGATCGCGACGAGCCGCTTTGCCACCGTCGACGTTATTTCCTCCATGTGAAGTCTGGGTCTGGCAACCTGCACCAGTTCCATGGTCCGTCCAAGATAGGTTCGCGACCCCGTTGCAGCGACAGCCCCCGTGATCTCGCCTCGACGAACAATCGAGCCTCCGTAAAGAACCTCTGTAGTGTTTTTTGCGAGGAGCTGGGATTCCCCCGTCAGAGACGACTGGTCGACCTCTGCGCTCCCTTCAACGATTTCAACGTCGGCCGAAACAAAATCCCCGGCCCTCACTCTCACAAGATCTCCGGGGACCAGTTCTCTTGCAGGCACAATAAGCCATCTCCCGTCCCGCTTCACCCGTGCATTGGCCTTCAATTTCGTCTTCAGGAGGGCAAGCGCCGCATTTGCTTTTTCCTCCTGGAAGAAGCTCAGGAGGACATTAAATGCCAGCAGGCCCGAAACGACGAACATTTCGAGATATTTTCCGAGGATCCATTCCAGCAGAATGGTGATCTCCAGCATCCAGGGCGTGATGCCCCAGAATTTCCGCAGAAATCTCGTTACCGGATTGATCTTTTTTTCGGCGACTTCGTTGAAGCCGTATTTGCGGAGCCTTTCCTCGACTTCCCGCGAGGTCAAGCCGTTGCCGGGAGGGACGGATTCCGATGATTTCAATGGGGTTGCACTCATAGTCTTACCAGGATGATCCTTTCAGGTCGGTGAAGATGGGGTCGAGCCCCTGCGTCTGCGGAGAAACGAAAATGCGACGATGACCCCGGCGAGAATCATGGATTGCCTGAGGGCGATTCCGATTTCGGGGGATATCCCCGCGGCGACGAAACCCGAGGCGTCAAACGCCCCGTGGATGAGGGCAGGAATGATCAGATTGCCGCCTGAAAGGTAGTATGTGATCGCCATGGCCATGCCGATGGTTATGATCTCCGTGAGCGGAACGAGCGAGGCAATCCCGAATATCAGGATATTTTAGGATCTTCAACAGATACCCCAGAACAAAAGGCAGAATTATCGTTCAATGCTCGTATCGACAACTCCTGCTGCGAACAAGCATTCTATTTCGTCTTGCCTGTCAGGTAATTGATCATCGGCTGGGTAACCAGTGGCACAACATCGCCGATCATGTGCGGCATAAGACTGTCCATAACTTTGGGCATCAGCTCCGGCATCTGCTCACTCATATAATCTGGCATGGGGATCAGGTCTGCAACTCTCTCGAGCATGACCGGCATTACCTTCGGCAGCATCATCGGCAGCAGCTTAGGAAACAGGACCGGAAACACGGGTTTCATTAAAATGAGGGCACCGGGAATCCTGCCCATGGCCCGCATCATCGGCCCCATACCGAAGGGCATGGAATCGATCAACTGCGGCCACATCGTTCCCATCAGTTTGGCAAAACCTTGCGGTGTCATGAGTGATATGAAGGCATCAAAAACGCCCCACTGGCTATGAACATCAGGATTAGGATCGGGGAAATCATAGCCCAGCGCGTTGCCGGCCAGATGTGCCAAATCCACGACTTCCACCGGCAAATGTTTCTTTTTC
>Ga0316628_100004695_pt1 | contig 10772 bp, 12 predicted proteins | sample OWC_Aug_M2_C1_D5_FD_207648 | JGI IMG/M metagenome (GOLD analysis project Ga0316628, IMG submission 207648) | Wetland soil microbial communities from Old Woman Creek delta, Ohio, United States - OWC_Aug_M2_C1_D5_C | ecosystem: Environmental > Terrestrial > Soil > Wetlands | place: USA: Ohio... | reverse complement strand
GGGGAAGACGATCATGATCCTCCGGCATGCCGGTATTCCATCCGGCATGCTGAGCGATTGCGAGGACGGGTGGAGCGGATCCTTCGATAAACTTGCAGGGATCCTCTGAGTTGCCATCCCTGCAGAACCAGGGAGTCGGTTCCCGTCTCGTGGAGGCGGGGTTGGCACGAGTGAAGAGCGCAGGATACCCGTTCGTCGTGGTGCTGGGCCATCATGGATATTACCCCCGCTTCGGTTTCCAGCGGACCTCGCAATACGGCGTCAGGTGCCAGTGGGAGGGCGTTCCCGACGAGGCGTTCATGATCCTCGCCTTCGCTCGCGAGGCGATCTCCGCCAAGGGAGGAGTCGTCCGGTACCGGGACGCATTCAACGAGGCGATTTGAAAAAAAGAGCATGGCGGATTCCCGCCTTCGGCACACCTCAATGAGGAATTCCACTCCTTCCCGGGCTTGTGGAAAAATGACGGGAGTGGATCGCGGAAACCAAAACGATGCTCGTGCATTCCAATAGTGTCGGCATCTCGCGTGAGGTCCAAGGATATGGCGAATCCGATGCCTGTCGTCTTCTTCGGGCACGGCAACCCGATGAATGCCTTGCAGGACAACGACTACACGCGAGGATGGGCCGCGATCGGCAGGGAAGTTCCGCGGCCGAGTGCCATCCTTTCTGTATCCGCCCATTGGTACATATCCGGAACTTCGGTGACGGCGATGCCGGCTCCCCGAACGATCCACGATTTCGGCGGCTTCCCGCCGGAGCTGTACCGGATCGAATATCCGGCGCCCGGGGATCCGGCCCTCGCAGGCCGCGTACGGGACCTGCTGTCGCCGGTGTCCGTTCCCCTCGACGGGGACCGGGGACTGGATCACGGCACATGGACGGTGCTTCGCCATGCCTTCCCCCGGGCGGATGTCCCGGTGGTCCAGATTGCGATCGACAAGCGGCAGTCCGCGAAATTTCACTTCGACGTCGGGAGACGGCTCTCCCCGCTGCGCGACGAAGGGGTTCTCATCGTCGGAAGCGGCAACCTCGTGCACAATCTGCACGCCTACGCGTGGGGGCGGCATGCGGCGGAACCGTACGACTGGGCCGTGCGGTTTGAAGACAAGGCCCGCGACCTCCTGCTTGCGGGCAACGACCGCCCGCTGATCGCCTACGAGACGCTTGGACCCGACGCGGCGATTTCCATTCCCACGCCCGACCACTACTTGCCCCTGCTGTACGTAATCGCTCTCCGGCGGGAAAGCGATTCGATTCGTTTCCCGGTCGAGGGAGTCGATGGCGGTTCCGTGTCCATGCTCGCGGTCCGGCTCGGGTAAGCCCCGCTCATCGGCCGATCCCCGCTTGCTTTTGAAGCATAAATATTCGTAAGCATGTATATTGAAATCGCAGTCCGCATCGGGTCCCATCCCGCCGCCTCGCTTGCGTTTGCGGGAGGGTCGAAGCCTTCGATGGATCACACCGGTTGAAAGGAGTCCGGACATGCTGAAAGAATTCAAGGAATTCGCATTGCGGGGGAACGTGATCGACATGGCGGTCGGCATCATCATCGGCGCGGCCTTCGGGACGATCGTCGGGACCCTGGTTTCCGACGTCGTGATGCCGCCGATCGGGCTTCTCCTGGGCAACGTGGACTTCTCGAACCTCTTCATCGTCCTGAAGGAAGGGAAGGTCGCCGGTCCCTACGCGACGGTCGCCGCCGCCAAGGGGGCGGGAGCGGTCACGCTCAATTACGGGTTGTTCCTGAACACCGTCGTCAATTTTCTCATCGTCGCCTTCGCGATATTTTTCCTGATCCGCGGCATGAACTCCCTAAAGAAGAAGCAAGAGGCCCCACCCGCCATACCGACGACGAAGGAGTGCCCGCATTGCCTGTCGACCATTCCCGCCAAGGCGACGCGATGCGCCCACTGCACTTCCGAACTCAAGGCCGCATAGCAACCTTGTCCTGGAGCAGGAGGCTGCCCGGGAACCCGGACAAGGCGATATATAAATCGCGCAGGGAAGAATCGGGGGCGTTGTTTCCGACGAGGAGACAACGCCCCCGATTTTCACGGGAGCGCGGAATCTCTCCGGAGGCGGCGGTAGATTCGCCGGTCGAAGGGCCGTCCGACCCGCTTCGTCATCCATTCCCCGGGTTGCGCTGTCACCGAAGAATCATCTCATCGCCTTCCCCGAGCTGACCGATCCGCCTGTGGAGGCGTCCCCGCAGCAATCGCCTGAGTCGCAGATACTCCTCACGTTCCCGCTCCTCAAGCGCGCGGCGGGTGAAGGTGATCTGGCTCCGCACCTGTGGAAGAAGGCGCTGCTCAAGGGTATTCACCTGGCGCGAGGTGAGCGCCAGGGCCTCGCCCAGCCGCCGCAGCACCAATTCGCGTGGCGCGGCTTCAAGCAGAAGACCGGCCAAGACTTCGAACTCGGTGGCCGCCTCGGCAGCCGTCGGGCCGGTCAGGCCGGGCGCCGTCGCGCGAGCCCCCACGGTGCGCTGCAGCACGGGACTGGCCACGAGTTCCGAGACGGGAATTCCCCAGATCTCCGCCGGGCTGATGTCCACCGCAATGTCCCTGGGCGGCCAGCCCATCGCGCGCAAGCCGGAATTACCGTGAAGGGCGATCGCGCGCAGAAGGGCGGGATAAGCGCTGCGCGCCCGATCGGCTATGACCGCCCGGGCGTCCGCCGCAGGCCTTGCGGCTTGAAAGAAAGCGGTCACCAGCGCCTCGCGTTTTCGGCGGAGCAGCTCCACCCCCTTTTCGATGCGGATCAATCGCCGGACCGCCCGGAGAAGATTCAGTCTTGTCAGCGCAATCCCGGTCAGCGCTCTCATTGCGCTTGACTCCTGCCGGCGTCACGAAGCGCCCAGGTTGCCTGGTCGATCCGTGACAAATCCTCGCGCGGCAACGTCTCGAGGAGGAGCCATCCCTGCTCGATGGTCTCGGCGAGGCTGCGCCGCCTTGTTCCTTGCCCGACGAGCTCCTTTTCGAACCGCTCGGCGAATGCGAGAGCCCGGCGGTCGGCGACGGAGAGTCCGCCCTCGCCGACGACCGGGACCATCAACCGGGCTTCCCGTCCCTGCGCGTAGATCGCATAGAGTTGGTCGGCCCAGCGCCGGTGGGCGGCAACGGTTCTCCCCGGACCGATCCCCGCGTTCATCAGCCGCGAGAGCGATGGAAGCACGTCGATGGGGGGAAAGATCCCACGGCGTTGCAGCTCGCGGCTGAGCACGATCTGCCCTTCGGTGATGTAGCCGGTGAGGTCCGGAATCGGGTGGGTGATGTCATCGTCCGGCATGGTGACCAGGGAGAGTTGGGTCAGGGAGCCCTCCCGGCCGGCCAGGATGCCGGCGCGCTCGAACAGGCTCGCCAGATCGCTATACATGTACCCCGGGTATCCGCGTCGGCCCGGTATCTCCTCGCGGGCCGAGGCGATCTCGCGGAGCGCCTCGCAGTAATGGGTCACATCCGTGAGCACGGCCAGGACGTGAAGCCCGCACTGGAAGGCCAGGAACTCCGCCTCCGCCAGGGCGATCCGTGGAACGAGCAGACGCTCGATGGTCGGATCCCTTGCCTCGTTCAGGTAGACCACGCTTCGCCCGCGGGCCCCGCTCGCTTCGAACCGCGTCATGAATTCCCGTGTCTCGCGAGCGGTGATCCCGATCCCGATGAAAACGACGGCGAACGGCTCGCCTCGGGGAGCGCGTGCGTTTTCCACGATTTGCGTCGCGATCTCCAGGCCGGGTAACCCCGCTCCGGAGAAAATCGGCAACTTCTGGCCGCGAACCAGCGTGTTCAATCCATCGATGGCGGAGATACCGGTTTCGATGAAATCCGAGGGGCGGACGCGACGCGCGGGATTCATCGGGGCTCCCCAGATCGGAGCAATCGCCTCGCCCACGGGCGGCGGCAACCCGTCGATCGGCCTGCCGGATCCGTTGAAGGCGCGACCCAGCAGCTCGCGTCCCACGACCGTTGTGGCAACTTCGCCGCTCAAGGTCACTTCGACTTCCGCGGGCCGCAGCCCGATCGTCTCCTCCAGCACCTGGATCGCGGTGACCTGTTCCCCGGCTTCGATGACCTGCCCGCGCCAGAGGACCTGGGAAGGCCCCCGAATGGATACCCACTCGCCGAGGGCCACGTTTCGTGTCCGTCTCAAGTAGAGAAGCGGTCCGGCCGCGGCAGCCGCACCGCGGTAAACCCGGGAGAGGGCAGTCATGGCGTTTCCCCCCCGGCTGCGATGGCATCGATGGCTGCGGAAGCGCACGCCGCACAACCGGCCAGCTCCTCCGGTCCCGCGTCCCTGAGCGCCAGGAGTGCCTGCCGGGCGGACGACAGACGCAATATCTCGAAGGTTGCGCCGGATGCCAGCGCACGCGATGCTGCCTGATAGATACGATTCGTGAGCGCGGCCAATTGATAGGTCTTTTCGACGGAAGACACGGCATCCTTAGGATCATATGCGCTTTGCCCCAGGACAGCCTCGCGTACGATGCGAGCGATCTCGAGAACAAGCCTGTCGAGATCCTGCAGTGCGCCCGGCCCGACCAGGGCGGCGATCTCACGGAGGTCCCGGTCGCGCTGCAGCAGGTCGAGTGTATCGCGCCGGAGGGTGGGCCAGTCGCTTCCCACGTGTTGCGAGAACCACGGCATCAGCTGCTCGGCATGGAGGGAGTAGCTCGTTTCCCAATCGACGGCGGGAAACTGTCGCTGATGCGCGAGCGTGACGTCCAGCGCCCAAAGTGCTCCCGCTACGCGAAGCGATGCCTGCGTTACGGGTTCGGAGAAGTCCCCTCCGGGCGGGGATATGGCGCCGATAAAGGTGAGCGCGCCTGTCCGCTCCGGCCGGCCGAGGAGCGTAGCCCGGCCGCTTCGCTCGTAAAATTTTCCCAACCTGTTCACGAGATAGGTGGGATACCCTTCCTCTCCCGGTATCTCCTGGAGCCGCGATCCCATTTCACGAAGCGCTTCCGCCCATCGCGAGAGGCTATCGGCGAGCACCGCAACCCGCAGACCCATGTCGCGGAAATACTCGGCGATCGTGATCCCCAGGTAGACGGACGCCTCACGGGCGGCGACCGGCATGTTGGAGGTGTTGACCACCAGCACCGTGCGCTCCAGGATCGACCGTCCGGTCCTGGCGTCGACAAGGCGTGGAAACTCGCCCAGCACCTCGGCGATCTCGTTGCCGCGCTCTCCGCAGCCGACGAAGACCACGACGTCGCACTCCGCATGTTTCGCCAGGGACTGCTCGATGACCGTTTTCCCCGTGCCGAATCCACCGGGCACCGAGACACTTCCACCTTCGGCTACGGGGAAAAGAAAGTCGAAGATCCGTTGCCCCGTCAAGAACGGCCTTTCCGCAGGCAAGCGGCGGCCCGTTGGACGCGGTTCGCGAACCGGCCATGTGTGGGCGAGCGGCAGTTCGCGACCGTCCTCCAGGCTCCCCACCGATTCCTCGACCGTAAACGTGCCGGACCGGATCGCCGCAATTTTCCCATTCATGCCCGGAGGCACGAGAATGGCGTGAAGGAAGCCGGGGCGCTCCTCGACGCGGCCGAGAATGTCTCCCCCGGCCACCTCCGTTCCGGGTGTGACGGCGGGTTCGAATGCGTAGCGTATCGAAGGATCGAGGGTAGGCGCCGCTACCCCGGGTTGTATGAAGTCACCGGTCTGCTCCGCTACACGATAGAGCGGGCGTCCGACACCATCCAGAACCGAGCCGAGGAGGCCGGGACCGAGATGGACACCGAGGCCCCGACCTGATGGTTCCACCGGCTCCCCGACGCGAAGGCCGGTTGTCTCCTCGTATACCTGCACGGTTGCACGGTCCCCTTCGACACGGACCACTTCGCCCATGAGGCGGTTCTGTCCGACCCAGGTCAACTCGTAAAGGCCGACACCGGTCAACGGGCATGCCTCGACCAGCGCACCGGTGATCCGGACGATGCGCGCCCGGGTCATCGCAGCCTCACTCGATATCCGATGGCCTGCCGCAGGATTTCGACGAGGTACGCCTCCGCGGCCTCGCGCTCCGGAGCCCATGCGGCCGATGGAAACGGGATGACCATCGGCAGCGGGCAGCGGCCCAGCGCCTGGCGGGCCGGTTCAGGAAGGGCGGAAAAGATCGTCTCCTCTACCAGGATGACACCGATCGTCGGATCCGCAGCCGCCTCGATCGTTCGAGCAGCCCCCTCCGCCAGGGTCGGCGCCTCGATGGCCTGGAAGCCTGCCAGGGCGAAGCCGGAGGCCGTGTGCGGCAGGCCTATCACACGTACCCGATACCGCATCAGATGGTCACCAGGTCGCCGGTGAGCGGCACGGCCGGCGCGCCGATCGCCATTCCCCAGACAATGTTCTGCAGGTCCATGACCTGTGCCCTGAGGCGCAGCATGTAGGCGAGAAACGGGGCCGGCGACAGCGGATTGAATCGCGCCTCCTGCATCCACTCGCGCAACCGGGCCCGGAAGAGTGCCCGCTCCACCTTCGCCGGCTCGCCGGCGTGCCGCCGCAAAGGCTCTGCGAACGGTGTCGATTTCAGCGACCCGGCCAGGGCGCCAGCGGACGCGTCCGTGGATCCGCTGCTACATGCCGACAGGAAAACCTCTCGGGCGACATGGGTTCCTCCGGCGAGAAATGCCTCCTCGAGCTCCACGTCCGTGCTTCCGGGCGCTAGAAGAAGGGCGCTGACCACGTTCTCGATATCGATCGCTTCCGTCACGAAACGGCGAAGCTCCCGGCATTCCCATCGCGCGGCGCGGATGGCCCTGGAGGCAAAACACCGACCGAGGGCCAGCTCCAACCGGAGCAGCCCGGGCTCAAGGCGCCCGACTTCGGCTTGAAGCGCCTTTGCATAAGGATTCCGCCAGAGCGCGAGGATTGCCACGATCTCACCCGGTGTGCGAAGACGGGCAAGCTCCTCCAAGGCGCGCTCGGGCAGGGACGGCGACGGGATCAGGCCGGAAAGTCTCCGTTCGGCCGCGGCACCGGCGCTCGCGCCGCGCAGGAGCGCCCGAAGGCTGCGCCGATCCTCGTCCTCGAAGATGACGACCAGGCGCTCGCTTCGTTTGCCGCACCACCGGGCCATGAGGGCGAGCCGCGCGGCGGCCGTGCGCCGAACGGCGAGCTCGAGCGAGGAAGCGCAAGCTCCGCGTCCCGGCGGCACCTCTCCAATACCTGCGCGGTGGAGTCGGGAAGCCAGCTCGTCCAGGTCGCAGGAATCGGTCAATTGTACGAGCTCGTCCCGCGTCAGCAGATGCAACGCCAAACCCCGGGCCCGTGCATTGACATCGCCCCACAATGACTTCACGGCATGGCCTCCGCGCGCCGGAGCAGCTCGATCGCCATCGACGGCCATCTCGAGGAGAGCCGGGCATGAAGCGTGTTGTCCACCAGCAGCGCACCGTCTGCGGAGACCACGCGGAACCCGTCGAGCACCGCGGGATCCTCGATAACGGTAAGTTGTCCTCGTCCCGCGACGAGCGAGCGGAGCGGCTGCGCGATACCGGGCGAGCAGTGAATGACGGCCGGTTCCTCGCCGAAGTAAGCCAGTGCGTCTTCGAGATGACCTGGCAGGACGTCGAGATAGGCGCCGTTCTTGACGGCATCGACGAGCGACGCTTCGAGCGCCTGGCGCGCGCGTGCGAGAAAGCGCTGCCGCGTTTCGAGGATCCTTCGCTGCGCATCACGCCGGGTCTCGAGGAGGTCCGTTTCGACCTCGAGTCGGCCGGCCGCCTCCATGCGAGCCAGGCATTCGGCGCGCCGCCGCTCCCGCCGCTCATTGGCGATGGCAGCGATACGGGCCGCCTCCTCCCGCCCGGCTTCGAGAATTACTCCTGCTTCCCGTTCGACCTTGCGCTCGATGGGGGCCAACAGCCGCTCCTGAGCCGATGCGATCGCATCGGCTCTCAGGACACCGCGGCTCGGCGCCTCTTGTTGCGGCAAGCCCGCCCGGACAGACGTTTCGTCCTCCGGACCCGCCGGGGCTTTCTCCCGCGCCATTTATCCGCCTGGCCTCAGGATCATCATCACCGCGATCACGAAGCCCAGGATGACCATGGTCTCGGGAATCGCCAACAGCAGGACGGCTATCGCGGACAGCTCCGGCTTCTCCGTCAGCATCCCGGAAATGGCGGGGCCTATCCTCGACTGGGCCCATGCCGTGCAAATGGCGGGTACCGCGATCGCGACCGCTGCGGCCAGATATGGCCAGTGTTGATCCATCGCTCCTCCTCCCATGTTGCCGTCATTCGCCGGACGCGCGAGCGCCGGGACTCCAGTGCCTGAGGGGATGGTAAGGTGCTCCGCCCGGGCTGTAGAACTTTCCGAAAAACTCCACATAGTGAAGACGAAGCGCATGAATGGTCGGGCCGAATATCCCAAGCGCGAAGTTCACGAGATGAAAGAGCAGGGCGAAGAGAATACCGACCAGCAGGCTTCCCATGGCGCCGATCATCCGGTTGGCGACGACAGCCATCATGACCGATGCCGTACCCAGCGCCATGATGCGGGCGTAGGAAAAGATATTTCCCACGGCGGCCAGCAACTCGATCGGGGCGATCAGGCCCTCGGCGATGAGCAGGATCGGAAAAGCGATCACCAGTGCGACCACCGCCGGCGTGAAGAATGCCCCGGGCAACACCTTGACCGTGGCAAGAAGGGCCAGCAGGATCAATACGATCATGATCGCTTCCACGCCGTGTCCCACGGCATGACGTGCCCGGGCGCGAAGCCCCGCGGCTACGCCGAGGACGAGACCTAACAGGATGTGCACGAATCCCAGCGACACCGCCAGAACCAGGAAGGGGAGGAGCGCCTCCCGGCGGTCGAACCAGAGCGGGACCTGTCCAAGCAAGCGGCGGCCCAGGTCGCCGAAGAGCTCGCCGTAGAGGAATCCGAAGAGAATCGAGAAGGCCGCGCAGGCGCCGGCCATCTCCGAAATTGCCCGTGGAAGTCCACCCGGCCTGGTACGCCTTCGCAGGATGAGCGCCAGTACGACCAGGAGGATGCCGTAGCCTACGTCGCCGAGGATCAGCCCGAAGAACATCGGGAAGAAGACGGCCACGAACGGCGTGGGATCCAGGCTGCCGTAACGAGGCAATGGCAGAAATCGGACCAGTGATTCGAAGGGACGGAACAAGCGCGGATTGGAAAGGACCACGGGCGCCTCGGCTCCGGTCCACTGCTCGCGCGAGAGCTCTTCCACGACCAGTTTGTCCGGGAACCGCTCGGTCAATCGCCGGGTGAGCCGAGAGGGATCGTCGGCGGGAAGCCAGCCCTCGATCACGAAGGCGTGCGCGGTGAGGCCGGGCAGGGGCAAGGCCTCGAGCCTGTCCAACCGATCGTGCAGATGGTAGCGGGCCCTGGCCAACTCCCGGCTGTGCTCCCGGCCAAGCGCGAGCATTTCCCCGTTCAGCCGGTCGAGCTGGGGAGCGATTTCCCCAAGCCGCTGCAGCATGTGGGGAATGGCTTGAGCCAGCGATTGCCCGGCATAGCCCGGAGGTACGGTCACTTCCTGAACCCCCGCTTCGGCAAAGATCTTTTCGAGCCCCGGCGGCGATGCTTCCCTGAAACGCAGCAACACGGCCAGTTCGCCTCCAGCCAGCGCCTGGGTTCGCAATTCAAAGACCGGACCGGCCAGGGATCTCAGGGCATCGCGCAACTGCTCGACGGTCCTTTCCTTGGCGTCGCGTAGCACAAGACAGTGCTCCAAAGCGTCGGAGGGTTGAGTCTCACGCTGGAAGAGCGACTGGAAGACCGTGAAGATATCGCGGTACTTCAGGAGATAGTCGCGCTCCTCCCGGAGTGACGCGCTTTGCCCCGTGAGCACGCTCAGCGAGCGTCGCACCCGCCGGGCCAGGCGAACCCAGCGGACGATGTCACGGCGTTCCGACGAAGCCGGTCCCGGTAAACGATTGCCCGGCAGGGAAGGGAGCATGCCGAGCACGGTTTCGATGTCGTCGATTGCAGCGCGAATGTAGCGTGTCTCTCGAACTTGAGCGGCCGTAGGCACGCTTGATTGGAGATACGGTCGCGAGGCAACGGTCGGATCAAGTTGAAGCGACCCTACGTCCTGAAGGGCAACGAGAACGTCCGGGAGAAGTTCCCGAGGCCCGAGAATCCGAAGCCTCGACATCTTGATGATCATGAAGCACCTCCGCCGGCAACCGGCAGCGGGAACCCTTATTCCAGGACGGACGGAATCCGCTCCGCTGCAAGCTCCAATACGTGGCGCTCCCCAAGATCGTCCAGCTTCGCCAGGTAGCGCTGGACCTGCCCTTCCAACTCCTCGATCCGAGACGCACGCTCGGCCTGGAGGCGGTTTTTCAGCGCTTCACGGCTTCGCTGAAGTTCCGCTTCGAGGTCGCTGTCCGCGCGCTCCGCATCCGTTCTGGCTTGCTCCACCATGCGGTGCGCCTCTTCCCGCGCAAGAGCCAGTCGGTGTGCGTGCGCTTCTTCGGCTTTGATGAGCTGCGCCAGGATACCGCTGGGTTCCTCGGTTCGCACGTTGCGCCCGCCTTTCTTTGCGCCAGGTGCCTCACCAACAGCGGTATAGCAGGAAGCCAAAAAGCCATATAACTACTTGTTTATATTAACACGCAGGGGCGGACATCTCAATTGCCTGTTATGGCCTGCTCTGCGGCGCATTGGCCTCGGCTTGCGACGCGAAAGATCTTGGGATATACCAGTCGGCCTGCAGAGGGTGGAGGTACACGAAGGAGAACGAATTCAGACTCGCGCCGGGGTCGTTCCCACCTCCCGCCATCGGAAACAATCCACCGT
>Ga0316628_100004693_pt1 | contig 10774 bp, 5 predicted proteins | sample OWC_Aug_M2_C1_D5_FD_207648 | JGI IMG/M metagenome (GOLD analysis project Ga0316628, IMG submission 207648) | Wetland soil microbial communities from Old Woman Creek delta, Ohio, United States - OWC_Aug_M2_C1_D5_C | ecosystem: Environmental > Terrestrial > Soil > Wetlands | place: USA: Ohio... | reverse complement strand
CAAAAGTGGCGGCAGCAAAGGTGGCCTGGTCCGTGAGGCCGAAGAGTCCCTTTGCGCCCACCCGAAAAATTCCGCTGGAAATCAGGCCGGGACTCACATACGCGGTCTGAAACAGATCGTACATCTCGAAGAAGGCGCCGAGAGAAAGCAGCACCACTAAACGCCAGACGGTCCAGCAGGCGGGCAGCCGGTCAATGCGTGCGGTGATTTCCGCTGCGGTGTTTCCAGGCATTCGTTGTCTCCACGCGTGCCGCGGGACGTGTTCTGTGCTGATTCGATCTCTTTGGCGCTGCTGGTTACTTCACGATTTCGATTATGGCGATCATCCCATGTCGAAAGCTCGGCCGATCGTTCGCGCCAACGGCGCGGAGGTGGCTAGCCCGGGGCAACGCCCCGGGTATGCCGCGCCGCTAGCATGGCCCGCCCTGAAAGGGTGGAGGGCCCTTGCGCCCTTTCAGGGCACACTACCGATCGATGGATTCCGTAACCCAGGGCGTTGCCCTGGGCTAGCCAACTCTGGCGCTTTCAGCGCCAGAACAGCCAGAACAGTACCGCACGTTTGGGCCTTGAGATTCCCAATATGCGCCAGGCGCCGGAAAATCGGAAATAGGTCTCTCAATCGGCAGTGCCCGGAAATCTGTCGGACGCTCCTAAAAAAATCGTTAGATGGCTCTTAGAAAATTCCCGACCGGCCTTTCACGAGCATTTTTTCCGGCACCTCGACATTCAATTGAAACAGATCAGCGGCGGGCAGGTCCGGAAGGCGCTGCACGACGTCGAGAAACCGTTGCGATTCCCGGGGGGAAATGAGGCCTTCGGTGAGCGCCTGAAATTTTCGGATGTAGTCGCCGCGCTGAAATGGTTTCGCGCCAAGCGGGTGAGCATTTGCCATGGCCAGTTCATCCTCGATTCGCGACCCGTCTTTGAAGAAAATCTCGACACGTCCGCCGAAAGCTTTTTTGGCGGGATCGATTTCGTGGTAGCGGCGCGTCCACTCGGCGTCTTCGCGGGTTTCGATGCCGCGCCAGAGGCGGATTGTGTCCGGGCGCGCCGCGCGTTCTTTTGCATAGCTATCGACGTGGTGCCAGCGGCCATCCTCGAGAGCCACGGCAAAAATATACATGATCGAATGATCGAGCGTTTCGCGGCTGGCGCCGGGATCGAATTTTTGCGGATCGGCCGCGCCGGTGCCGATCACGCTGTGGGTGTGGTGGCTGGTGTGAATCACGATCTTCTCGATTTGCGAAAAGGCGGCTATTTTTTTCCTCATGCGGAATGCAAGGTCGATCAGCGCCTGGGCTTGGTATTCGGCGCTATGTTCTTTGGTGAAACTTTCGAGAATGGCGCGCTTCGGTTCGCCCGGACCGGGAAGCGCCACGTCATATTGCGCTTCGGGACCATCCAGCATCCAGGCGATGACGCTGTCTTCACCCTCGTAAATCGGGCTGGGAGAATTTTCGCCGCGCATGGCGCGATCGACGGCCTCGACGGCCAGCTTTCCGGAGTGCGCCGGAGCAAACGCCTTCCAACTGCTGATCTCGCCTTTGCGCGATTGGCGCGTGGTGAAGCTGACGTGCACGGCCTGTTGCACGGCCTGATAAATCGTGCTCGCCGGAAGGCCCAGCATCGCGCCGATGCCCGCCGCTTGCGCCGGGCACAGGTGCGCGATGTGGTCGATGCGGTGCTTGTGCAGGCAGATGGCCTTGACGAGATCGATGTGAATTTCGTACGCGGCGGCAATTCCGCGAAGAACGTCTTTTCCCGTGCGCTTCATGGCCTGGGCGGCCGCGAGGATGGGCGGAATGTTGTCTCCGGGATGCGAATAATCCGCGGCCAGAAACGCGTCATGCATGTCGAGTTCGCGAACCGCCGTGCCGTTGGCCCAGGCCGCCCATTCCGGGCTAAACAGTTGCCGCGAGCCAACGCCGAAAATGGTGGCGCCGCCGCTGCGCGAATGCCCCAGTGCCATCTCGCGCGCCGCCACCACCGGGCCGCGATTCATCGCGGCGATGGCAACGGAGGCATCATCGATGATGCGGTCGATGACGGTTTCAGTGACCTCGCGTGAAATGGGGACATCGTCTGCCGCCACGGCCGCCAATTTCCAGGCCAACTGCGCCTCGCGCGGAAGTTGCGCCGAGGAAGGATAAACTTTCACCGGATGTATTCGCATTTTGGGCGCGAAACTTATTTGTGTTCCGTGTACTTGCGTTCCAGTTCGTCGAACATCGGTTTCTTGACGAGCCGCTGGCGTTCCGCGAAAGTTGCCACCAGGCCGCTCGCCTCGTCCATGCGGCCATTCGTCTTGAGGTGCTTCAAGGCCGCCTGCATTCCGGCGATGGCCCCTTGCAGTGCGACGTTGGCGTATAGCACGAGGCCGTAGCCCATTTTGGCCAAGTCCTCCTGGGCCAATACGGGTGTCTTCCCGCCCGGCACGACGTTCACGACCTGCGGCACGGACAGCCGGCCCGGAATTTCGCGGAGGTGTTCCACGCTTTTCGGCGCCTCGACGAAAGTTACATCCGCTCCGGCCTCGATGTAGCGTTGCGCGCGATCGATGGCGGCATCGAAACCATCCGCGGCCAGCGCATCGGTACGCGCGATGATCAGCGTGTCGCGGTTCACGCGAGCGTCCACGGCCGCTTTGATTTTTCCGGCCATTTCTTCCATGGAAATTATGGATTGATTGTCAAAATGCCCGCATTTTTTGGGCGTGGTCTGATCTTCGAGCTGAATGGCGTCGGCCCCCGCGCGTTCCAGCACGCGCACGGTGTGGCGAACGTTCAAGGCGTTGCCAAAACCCGTATCGGCGTCGACAAGGACCGGGATGCCCACGGCCTCTCGAATTGCGGCGGTGTGCTGCGCCATTTCATCGAGGCTGATGAATCCGAGATCGGGCATGCCCCAAAACGAGTTGGTCACCCCCGCACCGCTCACATATACAGCTTCAAAACCGAGATCCTCAATGACGCACGCAGCCAGCGCGTTGGAAGCGCCCGGCACGAGCATTCCGCGGCGTTCCGCAAGTTTGGCGTGCAAGTCTTTTCCGGTGTCACGAACCAAGGCAATCCTCGCCGGTTGAATTTGTGCGCGACTACAGTACACCCACTCGGGAGGTTCTGATCTTATGAAATGAAATTGAAATTCGGGCGCATCGAATGCGGGCTGGGATTGCGGGCCGCGGGGTGGCAGCCCCAGGCAACGAATCGTTCCCTGGCAGGCAACCCCGCAACTCATCCCTAGTTCTTAGTACTTACCGGTCATGAGGAGATGCTCGTCTGCCCGGCCGATAACTAACGGCAGGCAGGCGTTTTGCGAGCATTCCTTGATTGACTGGTGGAAAGCTGGGGGATAGAATCAAGCTTCCGAATCAAGGGCGAATCAGGGGCGAGGTACCGTTATGAACCGCTTGGGCCGCATACCGTTTTTGATACTGTTGGGCGGAGCCATGCTCCTGCCTTTCGGGGCGCGTGCTTATGCTCAGGACAATGACTCCCAAGGCGCTGCCGCCGACAAACAGCCGGACAATGGGAAGAAGAACTCCAAGAATCAGAAAAAGAACCTGAGAAAACTGCAAAAAGAGCTCGCTACTCCCTACAAGAAGTGGCTGGAAGAAGAAGTGCCCTACATCATCACCGATGAAGAGCGCGCCGCTTTCCTGCAATTGCAGACCAACGAAGAGCGCGAGCAATTCATCGAAGCGTTCTGGCAGCGTCGCGACCCCACTCCGGATACGGTGGAAAACGAATTCAAGGAAGAACATTACCGGCGAATTGCCTACGCCAACGAGCGGTTCGCTTCCGGAATCCCCGGATGGAGAACGGATCGCGGGCGAATTTACATTATGTGGGGTCCTCCCGACGAAATCGAAACGCACTCCGCCGGAAGCACTTACAACCGCCCGATGAACGAGGGCGGCGGGCAAACCTCGGTGTATGCGTTCGATGACTGGCGTTACCGCTATATGGAAGGAATCGGCAGCAACATTATCATCGAATTCGTGGATCCGACCGGCACCGGCGAATATCACATCACCATGGATCCGGGCGAAAAGGACGCGCTGGCAAAAATACCGGGAGCCGGCGCCAGCATGGTCGAACAGATGGGCTTGTCCAGCAGGGCCGCGCGCTTCACGCGCACCGATGGATCCACCGCTCCGCTGCCGGTTGGCGGAACCAGCGGCCTCGAAAGCGATAATGAATTCACGCGCCTGGAGCAATTCGTCAAGGTGCAGGCTCCTCCACCGGTGAAGTTCAAGGATTTGCAGGAAATCGTCAGTTCGCGAATTCTCCGCAACCAGATCTCATTCGATTACCGGACCGATTACTTGCGCATTACGGGCGACACCATCCTGGTTCCCGTCACGGTGCAGATCCAGAACAAGCAGATGACGTTCCGCAATCACGACGGCGTGAATTCCGCGACATTGAATTTGTTCGCCAGAATCAGCACGCTGACCGGGCGCATCGTGCAAACGTTCGAGGACGTGATTCAGCGGGATTTCCCGGATTCGCTGCAGGAAGCCTCGCTCAAGGGATTTTCCATCTATCAGAAAGCGGTGCCGCTGCGTCCCGGCCTGTATAAGATCGACATCGTCATCAAGGACGTGAACAGCGGCAATGTGGGCGTCCTGAATGAGCGGCTCCCCGTTTCGTCCATCCCGGACGACAAATTGGAAGCCAGTTCGCTGATTCTGGCCGACCAGATGGAACCCGTTTCCTCCAAGGACGTGGGCGTCGGACAATTCGTGCTCGGGTCGACCAAGGTGCGGCCGAAGCTGGACGCGGCATTCCACGAAGATCAGCCGATGGGCGTCTATCTTCAGTTTTATAATTTGAAGGTGGATGACAAGACGCACAAGAACAATATGTCTCTGGATCTGAAAGTGATGCAGGGCCAGCAAACCATCTCCCACGAAGTGAAAACGGGCGCGGACCTCAAACAAAATGGCGAGCAGATTACTTTCGAGCAGACATTTTCTCCCAAGACCCTGCCGCCTGGAAAATACAAGCTGGACATTCAAGCTACCGATCTCCTGTCGAACCAGACCGTTACGCGTTCGGCGGACTTCACCGTGACACCCCCGTTGGTGATTCCTAGTGTGGCAACAAGCGGTGCCACAGGGAGGTAACCCGTCCCCATGAAGTCGCCCAAGAAATCGATTGGCAGGACCCTGGGCTGGGTCATGGTCGTGGTCCTTGCTTTTGCCACACAGGCAGCGGCCAAGGAGGGCTACGGCACGCTTTCCGGCGTGATCTTCGATCCTTCCGGCACCCCGCAGATGGGCGCAACGGTTTGGCTGATCTCGGAAGATCTGGGAGGCCGGACGGTTTCGCAGCTGCTCTCCAGCCAGTACGGCACGTTTTTCACCGATCATCTCAAGCCCGGCAACTATGCCGTGCGCGTATCGCTGGCCGGATTTCTTCCGGCCATGGAACGCCACATTACCGTGGCCGCCGATTTGACGACCATGCTGCGCGTGCAAATGAATTCCGTATTCGCTTCGCTCGACACCCTGCGCCGGAAACCCGATGCGACTTCCGACCCCGACGACTGGAAGTGGGTGCTGCGTTCTTCCGCAGCCACGCGAACGATCCTGCAATGGCGCGATCCGGATCCCCACTTTGCCTCCGCTGCGAATGCCATGGACCTGCCGGGAGGCCAGCCCGTGCATGGGTTGATTCAATTGACCCATGGAGGCATGCGTCCCGGCTCTCCCTCGGGTCTTCCGAACGCTCCCGCGACCTCGGTGTCTTACGACCAGAAACTTGGCAACCTGGGACGCCTGCTGCTTGCGGGTGAAATGAGCTATCTGCGAGGCGCTTCTGGCGGATTTGCCAGCGTTTGGCTGCCTTCCGGCGCCGCGGGACACGGCCCGGAGACCGTTTTCGTTCTGCATCAATCCAGATTCGGCGAAGCGGGCCTGGCATTTCAGGAAATGCGCTTCGATCACACCCAAGAAATAAATCTCGGGGATCGCCTGACGATGCAGGCCGGCGCGGAATACATCCGGGCCGGGTTTGTATCCTCGGTTTCGGCGCTACGCCCACACGCCCGGTTTGACGCTCTGCTAGCTCCGGGCTGGACGGCCACTTTCCTGGTGGCCGCGAATCCCCCGCCGGCACGGTGGGGACGCGCGGGAGCGCTGGAGTCCGCGATCGACGAACTGGACAGCCTTCCCACGGTGCTATTTCATGGCGGCAATCCAGTCCTCGAAGGCGGCTGGCATGAAGAATTCTCCGTGCAGCACAAACTGGCGAATCACGCGCGAATCGAAGTGGCCGCGTTTCATGACACCGTGAAGCATCAAGCCCTTTTCGGATCAGGACCGGCTGCCACCCCTGATTTTGTCCAGGACGCGTTCTCGCCCGCTTTCCTTTTCGACGGCGGAAATACGAATTCCTGGGGCACGCGCATCGCCTTCCGTCAAAAACTTTCCGGTCATCTGGAATTTTCGGCCTTGTACGATTGGGCGGGCGCGCTTTCCCCGGCCGGTGAATTGAATGCCTCGGCGGCCGACTTCCGCGACAACATCGTGACCCGGAACCATCACGGGATCGCCGCCGGTGTCTCCGGAAAAATCCCTCGCGCGGGCACCCAGTTTGCCGCGAGTTATAAATGGGTCTCAGGGACCACGCTGTCGCGCATGGACGCATTCGGTGAAGCGGAAAGCGAGATGGACCCCAACTTGCACCTTTCCATACGGCAACCTCTCCCGGGCTTGAATGGGCGCTGGGAGGCGATGGCGGATATCAGCAATGTTTTGGGCCAGGGGTATGTGTCAGCGAGCAGTCAAGATTCTCGCATTATGTTAGTACCTGTTTTTCGGGCGTTTCGGGGTGGGGTAAGCTTCCAGTTTTAGAGGTAGCCGGCCTATTAAAATCAGGATTTCACCTTCCAGAAATGGAAGGCTGGAAGTACTGTCCCCCTTCCTTCGCCTTAAAGTCGATGTATGCGGCTGTATTTTAGGCATTTACGATATTGGAATAACCTATATAATTTGGAAGCGGAGTTGCCTGATTTCGCTTTCGGTTAAAGGTTGTCGAGGATCCCAGTGAGCGCTCCTGTCAATGATAGCCTGAGAATCCGGTTGGGAGCAGCCGTCCTCGCGCTTGCCACTCTGGCGGCGATTGTCTTCGGCATCATCAATTTTCAGCAGCGCGCCATATTTGCCTCGCCTGACGATGGCGCGTCCTGGATCGACGGGCCTTCCGGCGTGGTGGCCTGGCACATTTCCCCCAATTCTCCCGCCGCGTATGCCGGACTGCGTACCGGCGACGCAATTCTGGCCATTAACGATGTGCCCATTCACAGCTCAATTGATGTGACCAAGCGGCTTTGGCGCATCGGCCTGTGGTCGCAGGCGCGCTATCAGATCAACCGCGGCGGAAAACAATTTGAAGCACAACTCGTCATCCAGCCCGCGGAGCGGCCTGCTTCGCTGGAAAATTATCTGCGCATTGTGGGATTGCTTTATCTTTTCATCGGCCTCTTTATTTTCGCGCGCCGCTGGAATGCGACACGGGCGGTGCACTTCTATATTTTTTGTCTGGTCTCCTTCGTTCTGTATTCGTTTCAATACACGGGCAAGCTAAGCGCCTTTGACTGGGAAATTTACTGGGCCGGAATTGTCGCGCGTCTGTTGCAGCCCGCGCTGCTGCTGCATTTCGCGCTGGTGTTTCCGGAACGGCGGCCGGCTTCCCGGTGGCAGGGCGCGATTCTTGCCGCCATTTATGGAGTTCCGGGAGCGCTGCTGGTGGCGCGCATCTTGGTGGGTCTGCGTGAACTGGGGTTCATGCCCTCGATCGAGGCGCGCATCCTTCTGGACCGGCTCGATCTGGCGTGTCTGGGAATTTATTTCCTGCTGGCCGCCGCCGTATTTGTGAACAGCTATCGCCGGGCCTCCTCGGGAATTTTACGGCAGCAGTTGAAATGGGTGACGGGCGGAGCGGTTGCGGGAATTCTTCCCTTCCTGCTGCTCTACATTGTGCCGTATTTCCTGGGCGTGGTTCCGCAGCCGTGGATGAATTTGTCCACGATTTCGCTGGTGCTGATTCCGCTGTGCTTCGGCTACGCCATCATCCGTTACCGGTTGATGGACGTGGACATCATCTTCAAGAGGGGCCTTGCGTATACGGCCGCGAGCGGGGCCGTGGTGGCCGTGTATATCGCCTTCGTGGCGCTTGTGGGCGCTCTATTCCACACGGCGTGGCCCTCCGGAATGATGGGCGGAGTGATCGCCATCGTGGTGGCCGCATTCTTATTTCAACCCTTCCGCGACTGGATCCAGGCGCGCCTGGATCGTTTCTTTTACAGGGACCGCCTGGATTACCGCCGCACGCTGATCGAGTTTGGACGCACGCTGACGTCGGAAGTGCGCCTTGATCCGATGCTGGCATCGGTGATGGATCGCATCTCGCAAGCGCTCCTGGTGGACCGCCTGGCTATCTTCGTTCAGGACGAAACGAATCCGGGATCCTACCGGCTGACGCGTTCCATGGGAGTGCGCTACACCGGCCCGCTCGACCTGAGTTTCCTGGATGCGGACAAAAACCCGTTTGTGCATGGCGTGCTGTTCTATGAATCGGCGCGCGCCGCGCGAGAATCCGCTCCCGCCGTGCGCCAGACGCTGGAGCAACTCGACCTGAATTATTTTATTCCCTGCCAGATTCGCGACCATGCCGTCGCCGTGCTGGGCGTGGGAAAAACAGTCGACGGAGATTTCCTGTCCAGCGAGGACGTCGAGCTTCTCTTCACCATCGCCGGGTATCTGGCCATTGCGCTCGACAACGCCCAGCTGTACACCTCGCTCGAGCAGAAAGCCGTGCAGATCGAACGGCTGAAGGATTTCTCCGAAAATATCGTCGAGTCGCTCAACGTGGGCGTGCTCGCGCTGGACCTGGACGGCGCCGTGGAATCCTGGAACACGCAACTGGAGCGGCTGATCGGCGTGCCGCGCCAGGAGGCGGTGGGCCGCAAGGTGGAACAAGTCCTGCCGCCCGAGCTGATGGCGGAAATCGCCGCCCGCGCCGGCGACGACCGCATTTCCAGCCTCTACAAATTCCACATGCGCAACGGCGCCGGGCGGAATCTCATCGTGAATGTTTCCATCGCGCCGCTGGTCGGCAAATCCGGCGACCGCATCGGCCGCCTGGTGCTGGTCGACGACATCACGCAGCGCATCCGCCTGGAAGAACAAATGGTGCAGACGGAAAAGCTCACCTCGCTCGGATTGCTGGCCGCGGGAGTCGCGCACGAAGTGAACACGCCGCTGGCGGTAATTTCCAATTACATTCAGATCCTGGCCAAGCAGCTGCCCAGCGGCGATCCGCGGCACCAGCTGATCGAAAAAGTGGTCAAGCAGACGTTCCGCGCGAGCGAAATCGTCAACAACCTGCTGAACTTTTCGCGCACCGGCGCGGCGGAGTTCACCGAGGTGAATCTGAACGCGGTGGTGGAGGAAACGCTTTCGCTGGTGGCGCACCCGTTCCGCACGGCGCGCGTGCAGGTGTCGCGCAACCTGCAGGAGGAATTGCCGCCAGTGCTGGGCTCGAACAACAAGCTGCAGCAGGTGTTCCTCAACCTCTTTATGAATGCAAAGGATGCCATGCCCGCGGGCGGCACGGTGGAAATCCGCACGGCGTCGTTCAACGGTTCCGTGGAAATCGAAATCACCGATTCGGGCTCCGGAATTCCCCGCGAAAATCTGCACCGCATCTTCGATCCTTTCTTCACCACGAAATCGTCGGGCCGCGGCACCGGCCTGGGACTTTCGGTGAGCTACGGCATCATCAAGGAGCACGCGGGAAAAGTGGACGTGCGCTCGACAGCGGGCAAGGGAACATCGTTCCGGCTGGAATTCCCGGTGGCGCGGAAAGCGGTTCATGTCTAAAGGTTTGATCCTGGTAGTCGACGATGAAGTGGAAATCCGCGAGGGCCTGGAACTTCTGCTCAATACGGAGGGCTACACCACGTCCAGCGCGGAAACCGGCGAAGCGGGCCTCGCGCTGCTCGACGAAAAGCCTTTCGATCTCCTACTCCTGGACGTCAGCCTTCCCGACCGCAACGGCCTCGATTTGCTGCGCGAAATCCGGCGGCGCGATCCGAATCTCGCCGTCGTGCTGATCACGGCCTACGGATCGATTGACATGGCGCGGGCCGCGTTCAAAAGCGGCGCGCAGGACTACATCACCAAGCCCTGGTCCAATGACGAATTGCTCGTGCAGGTGGCGCAAGCCGTCGAGGGCCGCCGTCTGCGCGACGAAAACCTGCAACTGAAGCGCGCGCTCAAGCAGCGCTACAATTTTCCGAACATCATCGGCAAAAGCGACAAAATGCTGGCCGTGCTCGACCTGGTCACGCAGGTGGCCCCTTCGCGCTCCACCGTGCTGATTCACGGCGAAAGCGGAACGGGCAAGGAACTCATCGCCAAGGCCATTCATTCTGCGTCCACGCGCGCCGACAAGGCCTTTGTGCCCATCAACACGGGCTCGATTCCTGTCGATTTGCTGGAATCGCAGCTCTTCGGGCATGTGAAGGGCGCATTCACCAGCGCGGTCGCCTCCAAAAAAGGCCTTTTCGAGGTCGCCGATCAAGGCACGATTTTTTTCGACGAAATTTCCACCATCGGTCCCGAAACGCAGGCCAAGCTTCTGCGCGTGATTCAAGAGCGCGAGTTCATGCGCCTGGGCGGCACGGAAACCATCAAGGTCGACGTGCGCATCATCGCCGCGTGCAACGTGGAATTGCTCAACCTGGTTCGCGAAGGGCGTTT
>Ga0316628_100004692_pt1 | contig 10775 bp, 11 predicted proteins | sample OWC_Aug_M2_C1_D5_FD_207648 | JGI IMG/M metagenome (GOLD analysis project Ga0316628, IMG submission 207648) | Wetland soil microbial communities from Old Woman Creek delta, Ohio, United States - OWC_Aug_M2_C1_D5_C | ecosystem: Environmental > Terrestrial > Soil > Wetlands | place: USA: Ohio... | reverse complement strand
CCAGCTCGCCAGCGGCGGGATCCGCCGGCCGTGGTGGCTCTCCCACTTCGACGTGCTTCCGCTCCATCTCCAGATCTTCGACACCCGTCTCGACGTCGTCCCGTACATCGGCCGGACCCTGGTGACCCCGCGGGCCTGGGACTGGGAAGTGGTCAAGCTCCGGCTGCCCGACTCGCTCTACTCGCTCCGGTACCTGGCCCGGCCCGCGCGGCTGGTCGTGACCTTCCCCAGGGCTGCGCTTCGGCGCGATCGCCGGCCACAAGGAATCCGGCGGGATCCCTGATACCCGCTCAGCCGAAGAGCGTCCGCACGACCAGCGCGCACGTGGCGCCGAGGCCGGCGGCCTCGAGGCCGTAGCAGCGGGCCCTGCGCGCGACCTGGAGTGCGGCGTCCAGGCCGTCCTCGGGATGGGCGAGAGGGTTGAGAGCCTGGACGTAGAGGCGTGCCGCGGCCTCCGCCGCCCCCATTGGACGTATCGCGGGCTCCGCGAGGTCGGGCCGATACCGGAGGAAGACGATCGCGTCGAGGGGCAGCGGACAAGGGGCGAGCGCAGCCGGCAGGAGATCGACCGGCACGTGCCGGCTGCGGGAAGTGCGCAGCGCACCGGCAGGCAGAGAGTAGGGCGCCGGCGGATCGGCCTTGAGGCAGAGCGCGTGCGGGAAGCCGTGCACGAGGACAGCCTCCAGGTCGATCGGCGCCAGCTCGTCGCTCGCGTAGCGGAAGCCGTGGTGCAGGAGCCCCCAGGTCAGGGTCGACTTCCCGCCGCCCGATTCCGCGACCAGGAGGAGGGCACGCCCGTCGCGCTCGAGCGCCGCCGCGTGGAGGAAGTAGAGATCCGGGCGGCGCTTCTGCAGCTCGACGGTGAGGTCCTGCTCGAAGTGGAAGAGGAGGAGACCCGAATCCGGGGCGTGCGCGACTTCGGCGGTCCCGCGCACGACCGCCAGCGCCCCTCCAAGACCATCGATGATGCCGTAGACCAGGGCCGGCGCTCCTGGATCGGGGCTCTCCGGCTCGGCGAAGGCCCGGTAGACCGCGCCGATCAGCCGGGCGGCCTCGTCGGTCTCACACTCGACGGAGACGTGCTGGCCGAAGAGGAGGAACCGAGGTTGCGACATCGCGAGAAGCAGGCGCCGGCCCGATGGTGAAGAGGACGACGCGGCGGTCGGAGGGGTAGCCGCCGCGTCGAATGCATGCACCGGGTGCGCAGCCGAGGGCCGCGGACCCGGTCATCGCCGTGCCTACGTGGGAACCGGGGGCGGGGTCGTGCCGCCCGAGCCGCTGCGCGCAAACGACGGGGTCGCCGCCAGGCTGAGCACGATGGGCGCGACATACGCCATCTTCTTGAGGACGCTTCGCCGGCCTTCCTCTTTGACCTCGGTGCGAACTTCCATCAGTCCCCTCCTTTGACGTCCACCGTCAACAGGTTGAGCGCCCTGAACTGCTCCAGGAGCGCATCCACATCTCGGACAGCTGTTTGCGGGTCTACGTCGAACGCCTCGGCCACGGCCGTGGCCACATCGCGAGGCGAGGCGCTGCCATCGAGCTTAGACCAGACGAAACTCGCCGTCACGTTGAGCTGGTGCACGCGGCCGCCAGCTCGGTCCAGCAGGACCGTTTCGCCGTCGACGACCCGGGCCTTCAAATCCGGCCGCGACCTGAGGTACATAGCTGTGCCACGAATCCTAACCCGATTGCCACCAATAAATCACCCGCAAAAAAAAGCACGTTTTCCGACTAAGTTGGGAAGGACTCGTGGCGTATTCGAGGGCGAGCCCGAGGGACTACCCCCGGTCTCAGCGACGGATCTGCTGAAGCGTGGCGAGGGCTTTTTCGCGGGCCGCCGCCTGGCCGGCCGTCGGGGCGGGGTCGGGCAGCGACTGGAGCACGTAGAGGCTTCGCAGCAGGTTGCGCGCGTTCTGCGACGCGTCGAGCGTGGCCGGATCCGGCGGGGCCTTCTCCCAGACGTTCTTCTCGAGCGCCACGAACCGGGCGAGCCACGGGTCGAGGATGGCGGGGTCGAAGTCGGGACGGCGCACGACGGACAGCAGCGACGCCGCCAGACGCTCGTCCTCGGCGTGGGTGAAGACCGGCGTGCCGGGGGCGGTCATCTTCGACCAGGCGGCGGCGAGGAGCCGAGCCTGATCGGCCAGAGTGAAGCGCGGATCGCGGGCCAGGAACCTCAGCAGGTCGGCGGTGTGGGCGGTGGCATGGATCCAGCCCAGGCGTGGCTCGAGGCCACGCAGGTCGCGCTCGTCACGGAGGTACGCGAGCGCGTCGTCCAGGAGCCGCCGGTACCCCGCCTCGTCGAGCGCGGGCCGCTCGTTCTCGAGGGCCGCGAGGACCGACAGGTCGAGGGCCGAGAACGAGCGGAGCAGGACGGAGTCGTTGCCGGACTCGCCGATGCCTCGCCGCAGGTTCGCAGAGAGGCGCGCCACGAGCTCGCGCCGCTCCTGCGGCTTCAGCAGCTTCTTCTGGTAGACGCAGGCCGCCACGACCCCGTAGCCCACGTCGTCGCGCCACGCGGAGTCCGTCGAGTCCAGGAACGAGACGGCCTCGCCCACGAGGCCGAACGCCGACTCCCCCGCCGGCACGACACAGTCCCTCGCCAGCTCCAACCAGAACGGTCTGCCGCGCTCCTTCACAGCCGGCGGCGCGGAGGCGTTACCCGCAGGCGGGATCGTCAGCGCAACGAGGGCGAGAGCTGCCGCGTACGGCGAGAGAAGGCGCACCCTCGCCCTCAGCCGATGGCGCGGGCGATGCCGAAGGCCGCGGCCGCGGCGAGCCCGCCGATCATCGCGGTCTGCAGGGCGCTGCGCGCCGGGGCCGCGCCCGTGAAGTGGCCCTTCACCCAGCCGAAGAGGGTCAGGGCGACCAGAGTAACGACCACCGAGAGGAGGAGGGCCGCCCGCGCGGTCGTGAGGACGAGATAGGGCGCCAGCGGGATGAAGCCGCCGGCGACGTAGGCCCCGGCGATCGTGAGCGCGCTCGTGAGGGCCCGCCCGGGATCCGGCTTCTCGAGGCCGAGCTCGAAGCGCATCATGAAGTCGATCCAGGCCTCAGGGCGCTTCCGCAGGGCCGCAACCACCGGCGCGCTCTCCTCAGCGGTCAGGCCGTAGGTCCGGAAGACGTCCGTCACCTCGTCGGCCTCGACCGCGGGCTTCTCCTGGACCTCTCTCCCCTCGCGCACGCGCTCGCTCGTGTAGTGCTCGGCGTCGCTGCGCGCCGCGAGGTAGCCGCCGAGGCCCATCGCGATCGAGCCAGCGGCGATCTCGGCGAGCCCCGCGGTGACGATGATGCCGGTCGAGCTCACGGCGCCCGAAAGCCCGGCCGCCAGCGCGAACGGCACCGTCAGGCCGTCCGACATCCCGATCACGACGTCGCGCACGCGCTCGCTCGCGGTGAAGTGCCGCTCGACGTGGGGGGTCTGGGGCATGGTTCCTTCTCCATGGGCCGGGCCGGCGCGGGTCGTCCTCGCCGGACCGGGGGGGACTATACCCCCGCCGGGGTCGTTGGGAATCGAGCGTCTGCCGCTCGCTGAGCTCCCGTCGCCTCCCCGCGCTCCCGCCGATTGGGGTCCTTCGGGGCCGGTCTGACGGGAGCTCCTGACTCAGGATGACGGGGGCTAATAGAAGAGGACGGCGCCCTCGCCCTTCTCCTTCACTCGCTTCTCGACGATGGCGAGGATGGCGTCGCGGCGGGCGAGGAGCCCCTCGAGCTGCATTTTGCTCACCCAGCGGCCCATCTTCTCCTCGAGGAGCGGAAGGTCGAGGGCCCTGAGCTTCTCGAGGGCTCTGCGGGAGAAGCATTGGAGGTCCTCGCGCGCCATCAGCTCCCTCTGGATGCGGAAGGCGCGCGAGTTGTCGATCGCGTAGACGCGGAACTGCGCGTCGACGAGCACGTTGCGGACGTTCCGGAAGTCGGTGTTGTACGTGAGCTGGTGGAGGAGCCGCACGTTGTGGATTTGGTTGTTCCAGCGCTGGAGGTGCGGTGGCTCGAGCTTGCGCTTCATGCGCTCGTCTTCGGTCACGGTGTGCTCGACCCAGAGCTGGAGGGAGCCCGTGCGGTTGTCGATCACGCGCTCCACCGTCGGCGGGACGAGGCCGAGCCCGAGCAGCTTGTCGAGCTCGTACGCCGCCACCTCGTTCTTCCACGAGTCCCGGAAGTCGAACTCCCAGCCCATCTCCATCCGCTGCTGGCCGGGCTTGTGGACGTCGATCGTCTTCCAGACGGCCCGCAGGGTCCGCTCGTCGTCGGTGAGGGTCGCGCGCTCGGATTTCGTGACGCCCGTGCCGAGGGGTTCCCGGGCCAGCACGCGCGCGGTGCGCAGGAACTCATCCGCCTCCTGTCCCTCGAGGGGCAGCCCTGAGAATTTCTGCTCCTGCGCCCCGAGCGGGCGCGCGAGCGCGAGGGTCAGCCCGGCGCTGCGAGCGAGGAACGTTCGACGGCCGATCGGGTCCATCCCGCCTCCCGCGGCTCAGCGCCGCTCCGTGCCCAGGCCGGCCGTTCCGATCGCCGCCAGCTCCTCATAGAAGTGGACGGCCGAGCGCATCGACTTCTTCCAGTCTCCGAGGTGAAGGCTCTCGTCCTCGGAGTGCGCGGCGCAGCCCGGGTCCTCGACGCCGGTGAGGAGGCAGGGCACGCCCATCGCCTCGGCGAACGGCCGGACGAATCCGATCGACGCGCCGGAGCCGACGAGGGCCGGCTTCCTCCCGTACCCCTTCTCGAGCGCGCGCAGGATCGCGTCGAAGGCCGGGCCCTCGGGCTCGGTCGTCCACCACGGGGTCGACCGCGTGATCTTCGCCGAGACGATCGCCCCCGCCGGCGGCTTCGCGCTCAGCCGGCGCACGAGGAGGGCCCCCGCTTCCTCCGAGTCCATGTTCGGCACCGTGCGCAAGGAGAGCCGGGCCCGCGCGCCGTCCAGGATCTGGTTCGAGGAGCCGTGGAGAGGGTGCGCCTCGATGGCGATCACCGTGAGGGACGGCCGTGTCCACAGCTGCTCGTAGACGCTCGCGCCAGGCTCGCGCTGGAGTCGCGTCCCTGGGAGCATCCCGGCCCCCCGCCGGAAGGCCGCGTCCGAGAAGGGCAGCTCCCGCAGGCGGCGTCGCACCGAGCGGCTGGGGCGGGCGACGCGCCGGTAAAGGCCGGGCACGTCGATCCTCCCGTCCTTGCCCTGGAGGTCGTCGAGGAGCCGGCAGAGGATCCGCACGGCGTCGGGCACGGCCCCCCCGAAGTCGCCGCTGTGCACCGGACGGTCGAGGCACGTCACCTCGACGTCCACCTGGACGAGGCCCCGCAGCTGCCACGTCAGGGCGGGGACGCCGGTCGCGAAGTTGTAGGTGTCCGAAAGGACCACGACGTCCGCGTCCAGCTTCGACTGGTGGCGCTCGAGGAAGGCGGTCAGGTTGACCGAGCCGACCTCCTCTTCACCCTCGATGAGGAACTTCAGGTTGACGGGCAAGCGGCCGGCGGTGCCCAGGTATGCGGACGCGGCCGCCGCCCAGGCCAGGAAGCCGCCCTTGTCGTCGGCCGTACCGCGCCCGTGGAGCCGCCCTTTCCTCTCCACCGGAACGAACGGGGGGCTCGTCCACTTCTCGGCCGGTCCCGGCGGTACCACGTCGTGGTGGCCGTAGACGAGCACGGTCGGGGCCCCCGGGGCGTGCAGCCAGTTGCCGTAGACGTACGGCGGGACGTCCGGCAGCTCGAGCAGGGCGACGTTCTCGACACCGAGGCGCCGCAGGACGTCCGCGGTGATCGTAGCCGAGTGCCGCAGGTCGTCGGCCGGGAAGCCGACGGCCGAGACTCCGGGGACCCGCACGATCTCGCAGAGCGCCTCCTTGAACTCGCCGAAGCGGTTCTCGACCGCCCGCAGCGCCGCCGGCCGATCCGACGCTCTCCTGGCTGGCACCGCGCTCCGCTACATCACCGCGGTGGGTGGGGCCGGCTCGTCCGCCGCGCCCGCCTTCGCCAGCGGGCGGCGCACCATGTAGACGAGCAGGAAGATCATCACCAGGATCGCGATCCACGCCGCGAACGGAGCGAAGCCGGGCACCTGGGGGAAGGCGATCTGGACGCTGGGGTCGCTCGCCGCCTGGTAGGCCTTGAACGCGACGACTCCTGCCACCAGCAGGCCCATGAGAGCCTCGCCGGCGATGAGGCCGGAGGCGGTGAGGACCCCGGCGTTCTCGACGCGCGCCTTCTGGGCTGCGTTGTAGCCGCGCTTTACCGCCTGCTTGTCCACGAAGCCGCGGACGAGGCCGCCCACGAAGATCGCGAAGGTCGTCTCGAGCGGCAGGTACATCCCGACCGCGAAGAGCATCGGGCTCTTGACCCGGACGAGGATCAGCGAGATCCCCATGGCGATGCCGACAATCACGAGCGGCCAGGCCATCTCCCCGCCCACGATGCCCTGGGAGAGCGCGGCCATGAGGCCGGCCTGCGGCGCGGAGAGGTTGGGCCCGCCGAAGCCGCCGTTCTGGGGGTTGGCGGCGAGGTCGGACGAGTGCAGCAGGTACAGCGGGAAGAAGAGCACGAGGCCGGCGAAGACGACGCCGATGATGTCGCCGACCTGCATCTTCCACGGCGTGCCGCCGAGGATGTGGCCGACCTTCAGGTCCTGCAGCATCTCGCCGGCGACCGCGGAGGACACGCACACGACGGCGGCGACCCCGAGGACCGCGGCCACCCCCTCGACGCCCTTCACCCCCACGATCACCATCGTGAGCGCGGCCACGATCGTGGTGGCGAGGGTGAGGCCGGAGATCGGGTTGTTCGACGAGCCGATCATGCCGACGAGGTTCCCGGAGACCGCAGCGAAGAAGAAGCCGGTCACGAGCATGACGATCGCCGCGAAGATCGCGCCCGGCAGCACCTTCGCGAAGTAGAGGTAGAGGGCGATCATCAGCACGAATACGACCGCGATCCCGAAGAGGACAGTCTTGAAGGAGAGGTCGCGCTCGGTGCGGGCGGTGGCGGCCTTCGCCGCCGCCGACTTCTTCACGTCGGCGATGCCGCGCTTGAGGCCCGTGGCGAGGTTCTTGCGCATGCGGAAGAGCGTGAACGTGGCCCCCACGAGCATGCCGCCGACCGCGATCGGCCGGACGATGAAGCGCCAGACGTGGCCCGCCATGGTCGCCCAGTCCGTCACTCCGTCGGCCCCGGTGTAGCCCGGGGCGAGCGACGGCCCCTGGAAGAAGACGAGCAGGGGGACGAAGAGGCCCCACGCGAGGAGGCCGCCGGCGAAGTTCAGGGCCCCCAGCTCGGGCCCGATGATGTAGCCCACGCCGAGGTAGGCCGGGCTCACGCCGGGGGCCTGGAACGTGGTCGCCCCCCCGGCGGGGATCGTCGCCGCCTCGCCGGCCAGGCCCAGGCGGACGAAGCTCTCCTTGATCCTGCCCACCGCGAGGTGGAACTCGTTCGACGCCCGGAAGACGCCGGCGTCGCCGAGCAGCTTGATGAGCGCGCCCACGCCCATCGCGCTGAAGAGCTGCATCGCCGCTTCCGCGCCCCGCTGGCCGGCCTTGTGGATCTCGGACGCGGCCACCGACTCCGGGAAGGGCAGGGTGGCGTCTTCGACCATGACGCGGCGCAGGACGGTCACGAAGAGGACGCCGAGGATGCCGCCCACGATCATGAGTGCGCTCGCAGTGAGGTACTCCTTGAGGTCGAAGCCCCGGAAGCTCCAGATCTGGAGGATGACGAACGCGGGGATCGTGAAGATGGCCCCCGCCGCGACCGACTCGCCGATGGAGCCGACCGTCCGGGCGAAGTTCTCCTCGAGGAGCGACCCCTTCACCATGCGCAGGACGGCCATGCCGATGACCGCCGCCGGGTAGGTGGCCGCGATCGTCATGCCGGCGCGCAGCCCGAGGTAGGCGTTGGCCGCTCCGAGGACGACGCACATCGCCAGGCCCAGGAGGAGGGCCCGCACCGTGAACTCCGACATCGTGGAGTCGTCGGGGACGTAGGGCTTGTGTTCCTTGTCGCTCATGAAGCCTCCCTTTTCGGCCCGCGGTGCGGGACGATGGAGCGGGGGATGGTCGATGACGCGCGGATTGTACCCGATATGGTCTAGACTCGCGCCCATGCCCCGCTCCCCGGTCGAGGACTCGCTCGCCCACGCCGAGGCTCACGTCGGGGAGGCGACCGAGCGCCTCGTCGACCTCGTCCGGATCCCTAGCATCTCCGCCGAGGGCTTCCCGGCCGGCGAGGTGCGGCGATCGGCCGAGGCCACCGCCGCGCTCCTCCGCGAGGCGGGCCTCGAGAACGCGCGCCTCTTCGAGAGGCCCGGCGAGCACGCGTACGTCTACGCCGACTGGCTCCACGCCGAGGGGGCGCCGACGCTCCTCGTCTACGGCCACCACGACGTGCAGCCCGCGGGGCGCGAGGAGAGGTGGGTGACGCCGCCCTTCGAGCCGGCCGTCCGCGGCGGCCGCCTCTACGGGCGCGGGACCGTGGACGACAAGGGCACCTTCGTCACGCACGTCGCGGCCGTGCGCGCCTGGCTGGCGACCGCGGGACGGCTGCCCCTGAACCTGAAGGTCCTCATCGAGGGCGAGGAGGAGATCGGCTCCCCCAACCTCGAGCCGTTCCTGGAACGCGAGGGCCGGCTCCTGGCCGCCGACTTCGCCGTCCTCGCCGACACCGGCAACTTCGACGTGGGGCACCCGGCCCTTACCTACCAGCTGCGGGGCGTCTGCCAGGTGGACGTGGAGGTGCGCTGCCTGGAGCGGCCGGTCCACAGCGGGTTCTACGGCGGGCCGGTCCCGGACGCGGTGCGCATCCTCGCCCGCCTGATCGCGGACCTCGAGCGGCCCGACGCCTCGCTGAACGTCCCCGGCCTCTACCGCACGGTCGCGAAGACGTCCCCGCGCCAGCTCCGGAGGATGCGCTCGTTGCCCTTCGACGAGACGAAGTTCCGCGCCTCGGCGGCGATGAAGCCGGGCACGCGCCTCGTCGGCGAGAAGGGCTACTCGGTCTGGGAGCGCCTCTGGACGCGGCCGTCCCTGACGGTCATCGCCCTCGAGGCGCACCCGATCCGGGGCTCGTCCAACCAGGTCATCGACTCCGCCCGGGCCCGGCTCTCGCTGCGCACGGTGCCCGACATGGACGGCTGGAAGGCCGCGGAGCTCCTCGCGAAGAAGGTCGCCGCCCGGCCGCCGGCGGGGGCGAAGGTGACGGCCAAGGTCACCGGCGCGTCACCGTGGTGGACCACCGACCCCGAGGGGCCGGCCTTCGAGGCGGCCCGGCGCGCCCTGCGAAACGGGTTCGGGCGCGAGCCGGCGATGATCGGCGCCGGAGGCTCCATCGGATTCGTGAAGCCCTTCTCCGACACGCTCGGGGGCGTGCCGTGCCTCCTCATGGGCGTCGAGGACCCCTACTCCGCCATCCACTCCGAGAACGAGAGCCTGCACCTCGGCGACTTCGCGAAGGCGATCCGCGCCGCGGTCTACCTCTACGACGAGCTCGCGCAGGTGCCCCGCGCGAACCCACCGGGGAACTGAGGCCCGCGCCGCCCCTTCGATGCCGGTGCTCGAGACCGAACGCCTCGCCCTTCGCCGGCTCACGATCGACGACGCGGAGTTCATCCTCGAGCTGCTGAACGATCCTGCGTTCCTGCAGTACATCGGCGACAAGGGAGTACGCACCCACGCCGACGCCTGCCGGTACATCGAGACCGGACCGATGGCCAGCTACGCGCGCTTCGGGTTCGGACTCTACCGGGTGGAGCTCAAGGACAGCGGGGAGCCGATCGGCATCTGCGGCCTGCTCAAGAGAGACTCCCTTCCGGATGCAGACATCGGGTTCGCCCTCCTGCCGCGCTACCGGTCGAAGGGGTACGCGTTCGAGTCGGCCGCCGCCGTGCTCGTCCTCGCCGGAGACACCCTGGGCCTGAAGCGCGTCCTGGCCGTCACTTCCCCGGACAACGTCGCCTCCATCAGCCTCCTGGAAGACCTCGGTTTTCGATTCGAAGGAATGTCCCGGCTGGCCGAAGATGCGCCTGAGATCAAGGTATTCTCGAGGAATGCTTAGCCGCTCGCCGGCGGCCGGTTTCGCCGTGCTGGCGTGCCTGACCGGCGTCGTGTCCGGCGCCGAAGACCGCGAGCGGGAGACCGCCGTCCTCGTGGCCGTCTTCCGCCAGCAGATCCAGGAGCACTTCGACGCGACCGAGAAGGCCCGGCGCACCGTGCTCTGCCTGGCCATCGACCCGGGCGGCGCCGCCCAGAGCCCCAGCCGTGAGTTCATGGCCCGGCTGGCGAGCGAGCCGTCGGTGCGGCGCGCGGCAGAGTGCGACGCGCGGCCGGAGGGCGCGGTGGAAGCCACGACCCGGCGGCCGGCCATCATCGTCACCGCGGGCCCGATCGAGTGGGTGGCCGACGACGAGGCGTGGGTCGTGGTGTCGTACTTCCGCAGCGCGAGCCAGTCGGCTCGGCGGCGCTACCGCGTCGTGCGGGAGCGCGAGGGCTGGGTCTCGCTGGGCCCGATCCTGCTCGACGGGCCGACGTGATCGCCCTCCTCTTCGCCATGAGCCTGGCCGCCGCGGGGGGCGCCCCTTCGCCGATCGTCCTCGCGGAGATCATCGGCGAGCGCGCGCCCTTCCGCTCGGCCCACGCCTCGACGATCGTGGAGACGGGGGGCGGGCTCGTCGCCGCGTGGTTCGGCGGCACGGGAGAGGGGAACCCCGACGTCGGCATCTGGGTGTCGCGGCGGGGCGAGGGCGGCTGGTCCGTGCCGGTCGAGGTCGCGAACGGCGCCGAGCCCGACGGCACCCGCCACCC
>Ga0316628_100004689_pt1 | contig 10778 bp, 6 predicted proteins | sample OWC_Aug_M2_C1_D5_FD_207648 | JGI IMG/M metagenome (GOLD analysis project Ga0316628, IMG submission 207648) | Wetland soil microbial communities from Old Woman Creek delta, Ohio, United States - OWC_Aug_M2_C1_D5_C | ecosystem: Environmental > Terrestrial > Soil > Wetlands | place: USA: Ohio... | reverse complement strand
CGATCACCGGCAGCCCCCGTACCTGGCGTCGCCGGAGCCGATTGAGCTCAAGGAATCCCCCAATGATATACCCTATGGTAGCGCCCACCATACCCGCCAATGTGATGTCAACATCCCATCCGCCAAAGATGAGGGCACCTACTATTGCCATGGAAGTGACGTAGCCCACATAATAGAAAATAATAAAGTTGAGCATAAATTGGCCGAGGTGCGATATGTAGCGGTCCGTCCAATCAGACTCGGCCCTGAACAGCACCCGTCCTCTTTCGATGGCGCCGGCGGCTCGCCGCTCTCCACCAACGATGATGTAATCCTTCAACAGCCATTATATAGGCCAGGATGGGGTTATCAACTTTTGCCCTCGTGCCAGGATTACAGGAAGCCCCTAGGACATCGCGTCCCCCCGGACTCCCGTCACGGCGGCCCCAGCAGCCGGGACACGGCCTCGAAGAACCCGTCGCCGCCCGTGTCGCGCGCGACGTAGTGCGCCTTGGCGAGGAGCCGCGGGTCCTTGCGCGAGACCGCCACGTTGAGGCCGCACACCTCGAACACGCTCAGGTCGTTCTCGGAATCGCCCACCGCCATGACCTCGTCGGGCGGGACGTCGAGGATCTCGAGCGCGCGCAGCACGCCCGTGCCCTTGGACACGCGCGCGTCGAAGATGTGGATGGCGAAGCCGGTGTGCTCCACGCTGACCGACATGCCTGCCACGAGCCGGCGCACCGACTCGATGTCGACCGTCTCCTCGATGGCGATCTCCGACTCGCGCCACCTGTCGGTGATGAGCCGGCGCGCCCCCGGGAGGGCCGCGTGCACGCGCTCCCACGCCGCCAGAGCGATGCGGTGGTCGGCCAGCCGCTCGATCCTCTCCTCCCACTTCTCGTCGCGGTAGAGCACCATGCCCCCGTTCTCCGCGACGACGGGCCCCGTCGCTCCGACCATGTACGCGGCCGTTCGGGCGGAGGGCATCACGTTGCCGGACGCCACCACGACGGGTATCCCGACGGCCTCGAGCCGCATGACGGCCGTCTGCGCCGACATCGACAGCCGCCTGTCGGGCGTCGTGAGGGTGCCGTCGATGTCGGCCACGACGGCCCTGACGGGCCGGTCGAACGGGGCCTTCGGGACGAACCTGGACATGCGCCGCCCCCCTCAGTCCCCGCCCCCGTCGTCCGCGCTCGGCCGGTCGGCATGAGGGCGGTCCAAGGGCCCGTGCCTGTCGGAGGTGATGCGCCCGTCGACCATGTGCAGCCGGCGGCGGGCGCGGCCCGCGACGCCGGGGTCGTGGGAGACCACTATGAGCGTGAGCCCCTGCTCCCTGTTGAGCTCCTCCAGGATGTCCATGATGGTGTCCGAGGTGTGCGAGTCGACCTCGCCCGTGGGCTCGTCCGCGAGCAGGATGCGCGGCTCGTTCGCGAGCGCGCGGGCAATGGCCACGCGCTGCTGCTCGCCGCCCGAGAGCTGGCTCGGGAAGTGGCGCGACCTGTTGTCCAGGCCCACCATCCCCAGCAGCTCGTTCACTCGCGCGTGCCTGCGCGAGCGCGGCACCCTCGCCTCCTTCATCGGCAGCTCCACGTTCTCGAAGGCGCGCAGCGTGGTTATGAGGAAGAACTGCTGGAATATGAACCCCACGTCCCTGAGGCGCACGCGGCACAGCTCGCGCTCGGGGAGCCTCGAGACCTCGCGGCCCAGCACGTGGAGCGACCCCGAGGTGGGAGTGTCGATGCAGCCGATGAGGTTGAGGAGCGTGGATTTGCCCGAGCCCGAGGGGCCCATTATGCTCAGGAACTGGCCCCTGGGGATGGTCAGGTCCACGGAGTCGAGCGCGCGGACCTGCGTCTCGCCCACATCGTAGACCTTGGTCAGGGCCACCCCCCTGACGGCCAGCTCCTCGCCCTCTCCCACGCCCATCCCCAACGGCCTCCGGCCCTTTTTGGCTTTCGCCCCCCCCTCACCTTCCCCCCGTCATGGCCCTGACGATGTTCATCCTCACCGCCGTCATGGCGGGGTACATCGCGAACAGCGCCCCCACCGCGAGCACCAGTATGATTGATTGCGCCACGAACGCGGTCGAGAACCCCAGCTGTATCGTGAGCCCTATGCGCGTGCTGATGTAGGACGCGGCCCAGGAAGCGCCCCAGTAGCCCGGCAGCACGCCGGCCAGGGCGCCCGCGAGCACGAGCACCATGGACTCCTCGAACACCTGCAGGAAGATTGACCGCCTGGAGATGCCGATGGACCTCATCATGCCTATCTCGCGGGTGCGCTCCATCACCGAGACTATCATGATCGTCGCGACGAACAGCAATCCTATGAGCATCGACACGGAGCCGACGGCGAGGTAGAACACCTCGGCCACCACGAACTCCTCGCGCTGCTGCTGGAGCTGCTCCTCCTTCGTGTACACGAAGTCCGCGTACTGCGGATAGGCCTCCTTCAGCCGCTCCTCCACCACGCCCAGCGCGCCCTCGCGGACGGCGGAGCGCGTGAGCGCGATGCTCAGGCCGTTGGCCAGGTCCGTCACGACCGGCCCCGTCCCCCCGGTGCCGTTCTCGGCCGCCATGCCTCCGACGGCCTGGAGCTCGCTGAGGTGCATGACGATGATGGCGAGCCCCTTGTAGAAGCCAGAGCCCGAGTACTCAAGCTCGAACGAGCCCACCACGGTGAGGTTGACCAGCAGGACCGTGGAGCCGGCGCGCGTGCCCTCGCGGACCGGCATGCGGTGGGAGAGCACCTCGGCCCCGGGCACGAGCCGGACGGGCAGCTGCCCGCCGACGGCGACGCCGTACTTGTCCACGAGGTTCTTGGACACCAGCACCTCGCCCGTGAAGGTCCCGTCGTACGTGCCGTTGCCGTAGAACGGGTCGTCCCGCACCTTGAAGAACCCGCCCTTGTAGCGCTCCCGCTCGGTCTTGCCCGCCATCTCCCAGAACTCCCCGGGCACGATGCCCGCGGCGTAGACGCCCTTGTCGCCCAGCAGGGGGGTCTCGACGGTGAGCTCGTGGTAGGCCGCGACCGTCGCCAGCTCGACCTCGGGCCATGTGGACACGTTGGCATCCATCGCGTGCGCGCGCTCGAGCCGCGCGCCCTGCTCGGGCGACACGACGAGGTCCTCGCGCGACTCGACGATGCCCAGCCGTGCCGTGTCCTTGATGCCCTCGGACACGGACGCCATGGAGATGAGCAGCGCCATCGAGATGGCCACGGCCGCCCCCGTCATGATCGAGCGCGCCGGGCGCCTGAGCAGGTTGCGCAGGCCCACGACGAACCTGCTGGACCCCGCCACCTGGGCGAGCTCCCGTCCCTGCGCCCCCAGCGCCACCGCCACCACCTCACTCCTGGCGCAGCGTGCGCGCGACCTCGACCCGGGTCGCCCACTGGGCGGGGAGCAGCCCCGCGACCGCGCCGATGAGCATGCCCACGAGAGTGACCTCGAGCACCACCACGGGAGTGATGTGCGTGATGTGGATGGCCTCGGGGATGCCGGAGACCGTGCGCTTTATCCACGTGTCCACGACCCATGCGTCGAGATAGCCGAGCACGAGGCCGAGGGCGAAGCCCACGGCCGCGATGATGAACCCCTCCATGAGCACGAGCGTGAAGATGGAGTCGCGCGAGAAGCCGATGGCGCGCAGCACGCCGAGCTCACGGGTCCGCTCCCTGACCGAGATGATCATGACCGTGGCGATGAAGAGCATCGCCACAACGATGGTGATGACCGCGATGAGGTCCGCGAACCCCTGGAACGTGTCGTAGACCCCCTCGAGCTCGCGGTAGAGGTCATGCCCGGAGGCCACGGTGATGAGCCCCGAGTAGGGCCTGCCATCCGAGAGGAACGCCTTGGTGCCCTCGATGGACACGCCCGGGGCAAGGTCGATGAGCAGCTCGGACGCGGGGTCGTCCCAGCGCTTGAGCATGTACTGGAGCTCCGACATGTGGATGCGGAACGTGCGCATGTCGGGGCTCTCGAAGTCGGCCTGGTAGACCCCGCGCACGACGCACGTCACGTTCTCGGACATGTTGTAGTGCGCCGACAGCACCACGGAGTCGCCCGGACCGACGCCGAGCTTGCGCCCGAGCTCGCGGTTGACCTGGACCTCGTGCGTGAAGGCCGCGAAGGCCTCGGGCGTGTAGTTGTGGGCCAGGTACCGCGGGTCGTCGCTGAAGGGATCGTTCTGGACCGCGAAGTGCTCGCCCTCGAGCTCCTGGCCGCCCACGATCCTCCCTACCAGCTCGGGCACGAAGCCGTTGCCGCGTGCGCTCACTACCTTCGCGCCCGCCTCGCCTGCCCTCACGAGGTACAGCCCGCGGTCGGGCTCGAACCGGGGGCAGACCGTGAGCGCGTCCCCCCCCAGGTCGGCCTGGATGTCCGCCGCGAGCCGGGCCGAGTCCGAGAGCTCCCCCTTGCCCAGCAGGTAGGCCGAGCCGTTCGACACGACGAAGAGCTCGACCTGCGTCTGCTCGACCATGGAGCTCGTGGAGATGCGCAGCCCCTCCCCGATGGAGAACATTGTGACGGTGAGGGCGATGGAGAGCGCGACCCCTAGCACCGTGAACATCACGCGGCCGAACCGCCGCCTGAGGCTGCTGAGTGCGTACACGCTGACCATGCTTGGATGGGGAGGCGCGCATAATAACGTTGCGACTAGCCAGCGCGCGCACGTCCGCCGTCAGCGGCCGCCGAGCGGGAGGGGCAGCTCGAACCACCAGTCCCAGGGCGTGACTGCCTGCTGCGACCCGTCGTCGGGCGTCGGGGACGGGAGTATGCCTCCGCCGTCGCCCCCGAGGCCGTCGCCGCGCTCGGGCAGCACGCGCACCTCGACCTCGCGCGTGTCGAGGATGGCGCTGTACACGCCGTCCGCGTCGTCGTCCGAGAGCAGCGTGAAGCTGATGGTGCTGATGGACCGGTCGTGAACGTCGAGGCGGACGTAGCGGGTCCAGGTCTCGCGCGGGACGAGCCGGTTCGTGACGTTGATGATGCGCGTGCCGTAGACCGCGCCGTCCTCGGACATGCGAATCTCTATCTGCAGCGTGCCGCCCTCGACGGCCAGCGTCTCCGACCGAACGAAGAGCGTCGCATCGACGTAGTAGTTGGGGAACAGCGTCCCCACCTTCACAACCGAGGTGGTCGGCGTGCCCGCGAATGCAGGGCCCTGCACGGGCTCGTTCGTGACCTCGACCATCACCAGGTTGGTGCCGAAGACGATGAAGGAGGCGACAAGGAGGGCCAGGATGCCCGACGTCTGCCACCGCGAGTAGTGGCACTCCTGCCTGATGAGGGGCATGTCGCGCTCGAGGTCCTCCGTGGTCGCGGAGAGCGCCCACATGCGCCAGAGCCCGCGACCGGGGATGAAGTATCCCGCCGCGATTATGGCCCAGATGGCGAGCACCATCGTCCAGAGCGAGGCGACCGAGTAGTGGCTGAGCAGCGCCTCCTCGTTGAAGACCAGGTAGTAGAAAGAGTAGTCCACGATGATGGCGCCGACCACGAACATGATGAACGCGACCCACAGGCTGTTGGCGATGCCGAGCCGGACGGGGGGCGTGAGCACGCCGCCCGCGCGGTCCTCGATGTAGTCGTTGGCCTGGTTGCCGTACTCCATCGCGTAGTGCACGAGGGAGAACCCGAACGCGAGGATGAGCACGAACGAGTTGATCTCGCCCGCGGCGATGTAGTAGAGGAAGAGCAGCGGGATGAAGAAGATGGACACGCCCAGCGCGACCGCGTGCCAGACCGAGCCGCGCTCCTTGAAGTTGAAGGGCTTGACGGAGTAGCCGATGCCCAGGAACACGCCCACGAGCACGAGCGCATAAAGGCCCCACGAGTTCATGCGCCATGCGACGATGCCGGAGAGCACGAGCGCGACCGCGACCTGGGCTATGGTGAGGTGCAGCAGCCGGCGGGCGCCGATGACGTTGACGGACTTGGAGATGTTGCGCTTGAAGCTGTCGTAGGTCTCGTCGAGCTTGCGGTCGGTGTAGGCGTTTATCGTGAAGCCCGACAGGAACAAGAGCAGGAAGGCGACCAGGCCCAGCACCATATTGAGGTGCAGCATGTCGCCCAGGCCGTCGGAGACCAGCAGGAGGGGCACAAGCATCGCCGGGGCCTCGCCTGGGAAGTACTCGTACCTGCACGTGTGCAGGTAGGCCCTCACCAGGTCCATCATTCCCACGGCCATTCCACCTCTGACCAGGGGCGATAGTAAATCGGCCTATTTAACCATTGTTGCGTACGGCGCCCAGATGGACCGCCGTCGCGGGGCGTGGGCAGAGCGTCTCGCGGGTCGGCGCGCGCCGACGTGCGTCGGCGAGCCAGTATATCTATCATGCGAAACACGTAAGGCCCGCGACCTCGGGTCCCGATGGTCGATGGTATTCAAGGCCAGGGCTACCCGTACTTGGGTAGAGTGGGTTTTGACGCATCGCCGGAGAGCCTCCGCCCCGAGCGGTGCCCCGCGGGGTCGCCAGGATCGACCATTCTCGGTAGGAATCCGATGGCATCTCAATGCGCGTCCGCAGGGCCCATCAGCCACATCCATGCCGGCAGACTGCCGATTCCCCTGCGAATGGCCCGCTCCGACCTGGTCAGGAGGAGGGGTTCACCGAGACCCCCGCGGACCGTCCTTTTGGTCTCCTCGAGCCCCTCGTACTCCCTGTCGGGGACATCTTCGCCGGAGCAGACGTTCATGGGACTGCAGGGGCCTGGCGGCACGCCCTCTACGAAGTCGACCTCCCGCTTTCCGGTCCAGTAGTGGACGGTCGAACCGCGGCGCGCGAGCTCGGCGGGCACCTTGCCGGAGGTCCACCACGGGTTCCAGTCCTGGATGGTCTCGATGTCCATGGATCCTCGACGGGTATGGTGGTATGTATCTGCGCATTCAAATGAACAAAAAATGAATGAATCGCTCAATTAAATGAACAAAACTAGCATCGATGTGCAGCGGAACGGGAATCACCTTACGGGCTCATGGCCGGTCCGTGGTCAGAGCCAGCCTCGTAAGAACGGGCCGGAGCTGACCTCCCCGTGCAGAGGGCGAACCGGCAGGGTTCCGCCGTTGCACGCGATTCAGAACCGGTCGTCGTCCCACTGGATAGACTCCATGCCCAGCCTCTGCATGCCCCCGTAGGACATGCCCGCGGGCGCCGCGGCCGCCGCGGGCGCCGGCGCGTAGGCCACGCCGCCGCGCCTGCGGTCGAGCATCCACGCGCCCAGCACCGCGCACACGATGGCGACGATGATGGCGATGGCGAGTGTCGCGAGCTCAGAGGTGCTGAAGAACGGCTCCTCCACGACCTCCTTGCCCGTGAGGCTCACGGCCGCGCTCGCGCCCCTGTCGCCGGGATTGTCGCGGTAGGTCGCCTGGACGCGGATGACGTGCAGCACCCTGTGGTCGGGCACGACGTAGGGGACCTGGACGGTCACCACATCGCCTGGGCCGACTGTGTGCGTGCCCTCGTAGAGCGGCTCGCCGTTGTCCGTGACGGTGATGCGCACGTCCCTCGCGCGCGAGGTGCCGGCGTTGCGCAGCGTCGCCAAGATGGTCAGGTTGTTGCCCTCGTAGGGGTAGGGGTTGCTGAGCACGAGGTCACCGGGGCTCAGCTCCATGTCCGAGTTGAGCAGCCTGACGGTCACGTTGGCCCATGTGGTGCGGCCCGTGGTGTCGTTGACCTCGAGCAGCAGATCGTACACGCCGTCGTCCAGGAAGCGCGTGTCCCAGATGGCGAGCGTGCTGCCCGTGACCGGCATCGGCTGCTGCTCGACGATGGCGGTCAGGTTCACGCCGTTCCGGGTCCAGTAGAGCCCGTAGAGGGCCATGTGCGCGTCCCTGGCCGTGCCCCTCACGGGTACGAGGCCGGTGAGCGTGTCGTTCGTGCCGGGGGAGGTGATGGCGGCCTCGGGCGCGTCCAGGTCCACGTCGAGCTCGAGCGCGAGCGGGGGGGCGAGCCTGTTGCCGAGCGCGTCCGTGGCGCGCAGCAGCAGCGTGTGCCTCCCGCTCGAGTACCGGGCCCATGTGAAGGACCAGCCCGTGGGGCCGTACGACATGTTCGTCCAGGTCGCGCCCCCGTCGTCCGAGAACTCCACCATCGCGGTGCCGCTGCCCGCGTCCGAGATGGTCCCCGTGAGCCTGAGCGTGCGCGTCGAGATGACGGGCGGAAGCGGGTCTAGGGCTATGACGGGCGCGGAGGCGTCCTGGGTCGAGGAGACGGCCGCGGACCAGGCGCTCTCGTGGCCGAACGCGTCCCGCGCCCTCACGCGGTAGCCGTACAAGATGCCGTCGCCCAGGTTGCGGAAGGTGTACATGGTCTGGGAGGACCACTCCGACTCGGCCGCGATGTCGGCGAAGGTCGGGCTGGTCGAGGCCTGGGCGAGGTACTGCACGCCGCCCACCCCCGCGTCCAGGGACGCGAGCCACTCGACGGTGTTGCTGGAGCCGGCGGTGTAGGCGGGCTCGGGCCTCACGACGGGCACCTGGGGGGGCGAGGCGTCCTGGGCCGAGCTCACGGCGGCCGACCACGCGGACTCCTGGCCGAAGGCGTCGCGCGCCCTCAGGCGGTAGTGCACCGACGTGCCCTCTGGCAGGCCAGCGAACGTGTGCCGCAGCTCGCGGACCCACCCGGAGTCCCCGCCGACGGTCGCGAAGGAGCTGACCGCGGACCACTGCAGGGCGTACTCGACGCCTCCCACGCCCGCGTCGACGACCTCGGTCCACTCGAGCGTGTTCTCGCGCCCCTCGGTGAAGGGGGGCTCGGGGCGCAGCGCGGGCACGGCCGGGGGAGCGGCGTCCTGCACCGAGGAAACCACGGGGCTCCACGCCGACGTCCACTGGAACGTGTCGCGCGCCCTCGCGCGGTAGTAGTGGGCCTTGGCGTCGAGCAGGCCTGTGAAGGTGTGCGAGGTGGCCTTGACCCAGAGCGAGTCGTGGTCGACGCGGTCCCAAGTCGGGTCGGTCGTGGCCTGAACCTCGTACTCGACGCCTCCCACGCCCAGGTCGACCGAGGTGCTCCACTCCAGGCGGTTGGTCGTCCCCTCGGTGAAGAGGGGCTCGGAGGCCAGGTAGGGGACCGTGGGCGCGGTGGCGTCGCAAGTGGTCGTCCTTGGCGCCGACCACGGCGTCCTGTGGTCGAACGCGTCGCGCGCGCGCACGCGGAAGCTCAGCACCACGTGCTCGGGGAGCATGTCGAAGGTGAACGTGGCCGACGGCACCCAGCCGGACGAGCCGCCGGGAGAGCCGAACGCCGCGTCGTCGTCCCACTCGGCCCAGTACTCGACGCGGGCGACGCCCAGGTCGACCGCGGGGCTCCACGAGACCGCGACCGCGCGGCCCTTGGTGAAGGCCGCCAGGTCGTTGAGCGCGGGCGTCGAGGGGGGCGCGGCGTCCTGCGTGGAGCGCACGACGTTGGACCATGGCGTCAGCTGGCCGAGGGCGTCCATGGCGCGCACGTGGTAGAAGATGGAGCGCTCCGGCAGCCCCGTGAAGGTCCACTCGAGCGCAGGGACCCAGCCCGAGCTCCCGCGCGGGGACTGGAACGCCCCAGAGAAGTCCCACTCGCAGTAGTAGAGCACGCCGCCCACGCCGGCGTCGATGGAGAGCGACCACAGGACCGTGTTGGACGTGCCCTCGGTGAACTCGGGCTCGGGGGCGAGCTCGGGGGTCGAGGGCGGCGACGCGTCCTGCGTCGACCGCTCGACCACGCTCCAGGGGCTCATGTAGCCGAACGCGTCGCGCGAGCGCGCGCGGTAGTAGTAGGTCGTGCCATCGCGCAGGCCCGTGAAGGTGAATTGGGTCGCGTCGGACCAGCTGGACTGCCCCACGATGGCCGCGAAGGCCCCGTCCTGCGCGCACTGCACGAGGTACTGCACGCCTCCCACGCCCGCGTCCGTCGAGGCGGACCACGTGACGGTGTTGGACGTGCCCTGCGTGAACGGCGGCTCGGCCGCGAGCGAGGGCTGGGTCGGGGCGGAGGCGTCCTGCGTCGAGCGCACGACGGACGACCACGCGGACCGGTGGTCGAAGGCGTCGCGGGAGCGCACGCGGAAGTGGTAGGTCACGCCGTCGCTTAGGCCCGAGAAGGTGTAGCTCGTCGAGGGGGACCAGGGCGACGCGAGCGAGATGGTGGCGAAGGTCGAGTCCATGCTGCACTGGACCTCGTACTCGACCCCGCCCACGCCCGAGTCGGTCGCGGCGGACCAGGAAAGCTCGTTGGTGGTGCCGGCGGTGTAGCCCGGCTCCGCGGTGAGGCTGGGGACGGTGGGCGCGCGGTCGTCCTGCGTGGAGCTCACCGCGTTCGACCACGCGCTGCGCTGGTCGAAGGAGTCACGCGACCGGACGCGGTACCAGTACCGCGAGCCGTCGCCGAGGTTGGCCCACGTCCACCAGGTCCACGTGGTCCAGCCCGAGGCGAGCGGGGAGGTGAAGGCCGCGTCGGTCGACACCTCGCAGATGTACTGCTCGCCGCCGATGCCCGCGTCCACGACCTCGGACCAGAAGAGCATGTTAGTGGTGCCCGGGGTGTACGTGGGCTCGGCCGCCATCGTGGGCGAGGGCGGCGCGGAGGCGTCCTGGGTGGACCACACCACGTTGCTCCAGGGCGTGACGTGAATGAGGGAGTCTCGCGCGCGCACGCGCCAGTAGTACTTGGTGCCGTCGGTGAGGCCCGACACGCTGGCGGACGTGCCCGTGAACCAGTCGAGGGCGCCCGCGAGAGCCGCGAAGGACGGCGCCGTGGCCCACTCGAGACGGTACTGCACGCCGCCGACGCCCGAGTCGACCGCGGCC
>Ga0316628_100004688_pt1 | contig 10778 bp, 9 predicted proteins | sample OWC_Aug_M2_C1_D5_FD_207648 | JGI IMG/M metagenome (GOLD analysis project Ga0316628, IMG submission 207648) | Wetland soil microbial communities from Old Woman Creek delta, Ohio, United States - OWC_Aug_M2_C1_D5_C | ecosystem: Environmental > Terrestrial > Soil > Wetlands | place: USA: Ohio... | reverse complement strand
CTCCTTCTCTTCGCGTCTTGGCACCCTGGCGTGAGACGGCGGCAGCTCGCGGGTCGTTGGCACTGCGGGCACGGAGAGTGTCCAGATCGCTGATCCAGAGGGAATCCTCCAAGGTTCCGAAGCGCCAGAGTTCCACTTTCCGATAAGCCCAATTTTCCAGGACGAGTCTTGAAATCGGACGTGTCGACGACTGAAGGTTCACATCGAGTTCGTCAAGCTGACGTTTCTGCGGTAGCAGACAACCTACAATGCGCCGTGGTACATCTGGCTGTAGTCGTACGGCGAGTTGGCGTTTGGAACGACTTGTATATTGCTGACGCTCTTGACCACCAGTTCCGCCGGGTAACTTCGCGTGTGGCCGTACCCGCTCCTCATCAACAGGTCACACGGGCCGACCGGCGAACGGCGAGCACTGGTTCTGATCTGGCCCAGTACCGTCACCCAGATCTCGACTCGCTTACCCTGTTTGGCGTCTATTTCAGCCGCCCGTTGTACTCTGTCCATCGCAGCCCAGCTTGAATCATCGGTAGCGAAGGTGACCGGTGGTTCACCCGGCGGCGGCGGGAAGTCGGCGTCCATCAAATCCACATATGACGGCCAAGGTCCATCGGGGCATGATTGCGGGCAGGTTTGCCGCAACCCGTACCAGTAGATGCCTCTGACAGATACCAGCTTGCCGCGATAGGCGGTGAAGTCTCTTGACAATTCGCAGACGCTGAGGACGACGGTGCTGGGCTGTGGGCGGCCGCAACCCGCAACTAGGACCGTCAACAGCGTAGCGCAACGAATCAGCATATGGTCCTTGAGACACCGCTATGGCATTAGGAGTTCCCGGCGGGGCGTCGCGTTCCCTCAATCGCTGGAGTCCTGACGGTGAACGGCCTTACCGGATACTGTCGGCATGAGGCGGTCGGGGCCACGATTTCCCGGATTGTGGCCGGTTGACGGCCCGTTCGGGAGTAAGCACGCGGTTCACGCAAAGACGCGAAGGCGCAAAGCTCCCCTTCTTGCCTTGGCGTCTTGGCGCCCTGGCGTGAGACGGCGCCTGCCCGCGGGTCGTTGGCGCCGCGGGCGCGGAACGTGTCGAGATTGCCGTCCTGCAAAGCAGCGAGGGCTGTTCTAATGCAGATTGCGTTGATCCAGACCGGGGCGCAATATGGAGGAGGAGGTACTATTGTGCCCGTTTCTCACGCGGACCGCAGGGACTTTCTGAGGGGCGCGGGTGCGACCGCTTGGTTGGCGGTTTCGGCCAGACGCGTTCGCGGCGCCAACGACAGGCTGCGGATCGGCCTCATCGGTTGCGGAGAGCGTGGCACGTTCGATGCGCGCCTGATGCGCGGCACACCCGAAGACATTCATGCTGTGGCAGCTCAAAACTATCACGACGGCAATCTCGATCCGCGCCTCAAGGGGCCGCGCAACGTGGAGATCGCAGGGCTGTGCGATGTCGACGGCGCCCGGTTGAACGCGGCCCGTCAATGGGCGCCGCAGGCCAGGACCTACGCAGATTTCCGTAAGCTGCTCGCCGATCAGGAGGTCGACGCGGTCATCATCGCCACCCAGGACCATTGGCATGCCCAAATGCTGGTCCTGGCCTGCGATGCCGGCAAGGACGTCTACTGCGAAAAGCCCATGTTCTACCGGTTAGGCGAAGGTACGGCAATGATCGACGCCGTGCGGCGCAACCGCCGCATCGTGCAGGTGGGGACGCAACACCGTTCGTCGGACCATATCGCCGAAGCGGCCAGAATGATCCAGAGCGGCAAAATCGGAGAAGTTCACTTTGTACGCATCTGGAACTACATGGGGACCGTGTCCATGGGCAGCGGGGGGAACTTCCAGTCTGGCAATCCGCCCGTACCGGACAGCGATCCGCCGCCGGAGTTGAACTGGGATGCGTGGCTGGGGCCCGCTCCCAAGGCGCCCTTCAACCGCAACCGCCTCCGCTACCGGTCGTTCATGGACTACACCAACGGCATCATCACCGATTACGGCAACCATCGTTTCGATTCCGTTCATCAGATCATGGGAGCGGAGACGCCCCTCACGGCGGCCTCCTCGGCGCTGCGGTTCAACAAGAAGTCCGCCGGCGATATCTATGACATGCAGACGGCCACCTTTGAATACCCTAATTTCATTCTCAATTACGAGGCCTGCAACTACAACGGTCACGGCCTCGGAGGACGGACGCCCGGGATGCGCTACTACGGCATGATGGGGCCTGAGGACCGGCCCCACGGCATGGCCTTCTACGGCACCGAAGCCGTGCTGTTCGTGGACCGGATCGGCATGGAACTGTATCCCGAGCCGAAGACGCCTGAACCGGGCGCAGGCAGGGGTGGCGCCGGCCGCGGCTCCACCTGGGAGCCGCGCATGGAAAAGATCAAGGTGAACGAGGACGAGCCCACGCCGCTCCACGCCAAGAACTTCGTGGATTGCGTCCGCGCCCGGAAAGAACCCTTCGCCAACATTGACGTGGGGGTCCGGGCCACCACCGTTGGCTGCCTGGGTAACGTGGCGTACTGGACCGGACGAAAGCTGAAATGGGACGGCGACAACCGGAACTTCCCAGACGATCGCGACGCCAACCGGTTTCTGTTCCGCCCGTACCGCGAGCCCTGGGACTTGGTGAAAATGGGTTGAAAGCCGTGCTCGGAAGTAAGCATGCGATTCACGCAAAGACGCGGGGACGCAAAGTACCCTTTTTCGCTTCGCGTCTTGGCGCCCTGGCGTGAGCCGGCGTCAGCCCGCAGGTCGTTGGTACTGCGGGCACGGAGAGTGTCCAGATCGCCGATCCAGACGGAATCCTCCACGATTCCCAAGCGCCAGAGTTCCGCTTTCCGACAAGCCCACGGCCACTTGCCCAATTACGTCAGAACCGGGACGTACCGCGAGTTTGGAATCCGGAGGGCGCGTCGTGGCCCAGTATCGTTCTTACTGTGGTCGCTTGGCGGTAAAGGTCCCGCTGTATCCGGCGAACTCCCAAGCGCCGCTCAAAGCACCGGAAGCCAGCGAGCCCTTGATGCTCATCGTTCCGGGGCCTCCCTCTGACGAATTGAAGGGGAAGGCGAGCTCCATGGCACCTTCCTTGTATGTCCCTTTCACATCGGCGTCGGCGAACTTCCCCGTCACTTGCCCGCCATCAACCTTGAGGCTGGCATCCATTTCCCGCTCGCCGCCGGGGGTCTGAAAGACGAAGTGCCAGCTCCCGCTCACATCATCCGCAGCCGACAGCGACGCAACGAACAGGACCATGCACGCCAGGGCGGCGGCTCCCAAAACCGGGTTTCGTCGATAGGTCATCGGGTCTCCTCACCAAGCCGGAACCCACGTCGGCTTCCTTGCATCCACTACTTCCTTCCTGGCCTTGCGGCTTGTGCCAATATACCACCGGCATGTCCTGGGGCCAGGGAGGGGCAACCGGACCTCCTCAAGTGCGCCCATCCGTCCCGAAAGCCAGTTCCACGCCTTTCAAGGGTACCAAGAACCGGCAATCGTTCGATTCGCCGAACCATGTTTCCAAATGGTCGTCGCGTCGGATGGTTCTCCGCCGGCAGCATTCCGCAGGGCGCCCGTTCAACCGGCCCGCACTCAACTTCCGGCATGCCACTTTCTTGGCACTACTCTTCTCCGAGTGGCCTTCCATCCATCCAAAATGCGTTTGACAGCAGCGGTTGAACGGGTGTATACGAGAAGACGCGCTGGCGGATCTGGCGTCGCAGGAGCCGGTCCCGGCCGGCCGTGCGTATCGCCGCCAATAGGGGGGCATTGTGCGGCTGATGCTGTATCGGTACTGAATGGAGTACTGTTTCTCGTGTTTCGGAGACAACCATGAGAATGCGATTCTGCTACGGCTCGATAGTCATTTTCCTGCTCGCTGCACTGGCAGCGTGCTCTCGGACAAACACCGGCACATCCACGGATATCCCGCACCTGCGGAAGCAAGGCACCGCGACTCAGTTGATTGTCGATGGCAAAGCCTTCTTGGTGCTGGGGGGAGAGCTGCACAACTCCAGCGCCTCCAATCTCGAATACCTGAAACCGGTCTGGCCGCGGCTGAAGGCGATGCGCATCAACACGGTCCTGACCCCCATCTACTGGGAGTTCCTCGAACCCAAAGAGGGACAATTCGATTTCTCGCTAGTGGACGGGCAGATCCGCGACGCGCAAAGCCACGACATGCGGCTCGTTTTTCTCTGGCTCGGAAGCTGGAAGAACAGCATGTCCAGCTACGTCCCTGACTGGGTGAAGACCAACCAGGACCGGTTTCCGCGCGCCCAGGACAGAGATGGCACTGGCATTGAGGCCCTTTCCACGCTCAGCGCTGCCAATCGGGACGCCGACGCCAAGGCCTTTGTGGCCCTGATGCGGCACATCAAGGAAGTGGACGGGCAGCGCCGGGTCATCATGATCCAGGTGGAAAACGAAGTAGGCAGAATGGGCGACACGCGCGACAGAAGCGAGGCGGCCAACAAGGCGTTCGCGGGGCCCGTTCCGAAAGAGTTGCTGGACTATATCGGCAGTCACAAAGACACGATCCATCCGGAACTCCGCAAAGCGTGGGATGCGGCCGGGTCCCTGACTTCCGGAACCTGGGAGCAGGTCCTTGGCAAGGGCGCCCGCACGGAAGAGAGCTTCATGGCGTGGAACTACGCGACGTACCTCAATCATGTGGCCGCCGCGGGCAAGGCCGAGTACCCGTTGCCCATGTTTGTGAACGCGTTTCCGTCCGGGCCAAACCGGGCGCCGGGAATGTACCCCAGCGGGGGCCCAGTGCCCGAGGTGGCTGACATCTGGAAAGCCGGGGCGCCGGCCATCGACTTCCTTACGCCTAACAGCTACGATCCAAATCTCACCGACCTGTGGACCAGGTATCACACCGCGAACAACCCGCTGTTCATCCCCGAGACCAACGGCACCACCGGCGCCCACACCGTTTTCTACGCGTTGGGACAGCACGACGCGATCGGCTTCGCCCCGTTCGGCATCGATTCCCTGGGCGTGCCACCCGGGACAGGAACGCCGACGGCGCCGGCCGATCTTCCGCTCACCCAGAGCTACGAGATTGTCACACAGCTCGCCCCGCTGATCCTGGAGAACCAGGGCAAGGGGAAGATGGCAGCCGTGCTGGTGGGCCCGGATGACCCGCCGCAGAAGATCCCGCTCGGCAACTACGTCCTAGAGGTGAGCTACGCGCGCACGCGGAGACCACCCATTGCGGCTCCGGCCAAGCCCGCCGCCGGGGGACCGCCCGCCCTGCGGTCTCCGGCTCCGGCGGCCGCGGGAGGATTCCCGGGCGCAGCCCAGCTCGCGGATCGCGCGGGCGCGCTGTTCATTTCCGTTGGACCGGACGAGTACATCGCGACAGGCAGCGGGCCGGTCAGCGTCGCTTTCTCGCCGAACACGCCAGGGGCCCCGATCGCGGGCATCCTCTCGGTTGACGAGGGCACATTCGTAAACGGCCGCTGGGTCCCCGGACGCCGGCTGAACGGCGACGAGAACGGCCAGGGGAAGTTCCTCCGGCTGGGCGGCGGCACAAGCCGCAACGGCCCCATCCAGCGGGTGAAGTTGTACCGCTTCCGCTAGGCGTTTTTGAACTTGAGGCTCAGCCACGGCCGGGGCCACGATTCCCGGAATTTTGGCCGGTTGACGGCCCGTTCGGGAGTAAGCACGCGGTTCACGCAAAGACTCGGAGACGCAAGGCTCCCCTGCTTCTCTTGGCGGCTTTGCGCCTTTGCGTGAGACTGACCGCTCAGCTCTTGATCCGCTTCGGGCCCGCCTCGGCGACTTCCTTCGGGCACTCATCCGCGAACAGCTTGAAGTTCTCGATGAAGCGGGCCGCCAGCGCATCGTACTTCCTGGTGTATTCGTCGCGGTCGTCCCACGTGTTGGCCGGATCGAGGATGTCCTGAGGCACTCCCTCGCACTCGGTCGGCACGTCGAAGCCGAACACGGGATCCTTGCGGAACTTCACCTTGCGGAGCTTGCCTTCGAGCGCGGCGTTCAGAAGGGTCCTGGTGTGCTGGATGCTGATGCGCTTGCCGATGCCGAACGGGCCGCCGGTCCAGCCGGTGTTGACCAGCCAGCAGTCCGCGTCGTAGCGCACGATCTTGCTGCGCAGAAGCTCGGCGTAGTCGTGCGGGTGGTGGACCATGAATGGCGCACCGAAGCAGGTGCTGAAGGTGATCTCCGGTTCAATGCCCAGGCCCATCTCCGTGCCGGCGAGCTTGCTGGTGTATCCGGAGATGAAGTGGTACAGGGCCTGGTCGGGGGTCAGCCGCGCGATGGGCGGCATCACGCCCGAGGCGTCGCAGGTCAGGAAGATAACGTTCTTCGGATGGCCGCCCATCTTCTCCGGCACCGAGTTGTCGATGTAGGTGAGCGGATAGACCGCGCGCGTGTTCTCGGTGATGCGATCGTCGTTGAGATCCAGCCTGCGGGTCAGCGGGTCCATGACGACGTTCTCGATGATGGTTCCGAACCGGCGCGTGCAGGCGTGAATTTGAGGCTCCGCCGAAGCCGACAGGCGGATGACTTTGGCATAGCAGCCGTCCTCGAAGTTGAAGACGCCGTTGTCGTTCCAGCCGTGCTCGTCGTCCCCGATCAACCGCCGTTTGGGGTCGGCCGAGAGCGTGGTCTTGCCGGTGCCCGAGAGGCCGAAGAACAGCGCCGAGTCGCCCTTCGGTCCGATGTTGGCCGAGCAGTGCATCGACATAACACCCTCCAGCGGGAGCAGGAAATTCAGCACCGTGAAGATGGTCTTCTTGATCTCGCCGCCGTACAGCGAACCGCCGATCAGCGCCAGCCGGGAAGAGAAGTTGGCGATAATGAACGTTTCGCTGCGCGTCATGTCCACCAGCGGGTTGGCCTGGAAGGACGGCGCGCAGATGATGGTGAACTCCGGCACGTGCTTCTTCTGGGCGTCCTGGTTGGGCGGCTTGAGGAACATGGTGCGGGCGAAGAGGCTGCTGAACGCCTTCTCGGTGATCACGCGGACAGGCAGCGTGTTAGCCGGGTCCGCCCCGGCATAAAGATCTTGGACGAAGACGTCCCGCCCCTGGAAGAAGGCCTGCATACGCGCCAGCAAGGCGTTGAAGTTCTCGGGATTGTAGGGCCGGTTGTACTCGCCCCACCAGACGTGTCCCTCGGTCTTCTGCTCGCGCACGATGTACTTGTCGGCGGCGGCGCGGCCGGTGTGCTTGCCGGTCCGGACCACCAGCGGGCCGAGATGCGCCACGCTTCCCTCGCCGCGAAAGACCGCCTCTTCATAGAGCGCGCCTGTCGGCAGGTTCCAGTAGACCTTGCGGGGATTCAGGATTCCGTGGTTCTTCAGCCCGAATTCGCTGGCCGCCTGGCCGGCTTCCTTCCAGGCCGGGGATTCGATGTCGTAGTAGATGTTCATGCCCAATCCCTCACCAGTTTCCGGCCGCCGAGATATAGCTCGTTGGCGGAGTTCGGGTCAAGCGCCCACTGGACCCGCTCGAGCCCCTGCTTGATCTCGCCCAGCGTCCCGCAGTAACTCATCCGGAGGTGCCCCTCCCGGCCGAATTCCTTGCCGGGAACCGTCACGACCCGAACCTTGTCTAGCAGGAGTTGCGACAGTTTCTGGGAGTCCTTGTTGTACGCGCTGAAATCCGGAAAGCAGTAGAAGGTGCCGCCGGGCTTGATCACCTTGACGCCGGGGATGGCGTTCAGCCTGGCGATCATCACGTTACGGTTGTTCTCCAGCGTCATCCTCAGGGTTTCAATGCACGACTGGATGCCGTTGAGAGCGCCCACCGCGGCCCATTGCGAGGGGCTCGCCGGCCCCGAGGTCTCCTGGGACTGGATGTTGCCCATGGCGCGGACCACCTGCTTGTTGCCCACCGCCCAGCCGATGCGGAAGCCCGTCATGGCGTACATCTTGGAAACGCAGTTGATGACCACCAGCTTGGAACTCTCGGTGAGGTCCTTGGCATACTCGTAGCAGTTGGTGGGCGTCTGGCCGTCGAAAATCAGACGGTTGTAGGTGTCGTCCATGATCAGGTAGAGGTTCTTCTTCTCGCAGAACGCCACGATCTCCGCGATAAAGTCCTTTGAGTACACCACGCCGCTCGGATTGTTGGGGCTGTTGAGGATGATGGCCTTGGTGTAAGAGCCCACCACGTCGGCGATGTCCTGGATGGTGGGCTGGAAGGTTCCGTCCGAGGGATGCGCCACCACCGGAACGCCCCCGGCCAGCTTGACCATTTCCGGGTAGCTCACCCAATAGGGCGAAGGAAAGACGACTTCATCCTTGGGGTCGATGATGGCGTGCAGCAGCACCATGATTGACTGCTTGGCGCCGCTGGAAACGATGACGTTCTCCGGGGCTACCAGCCGGCCGTAGTGCTCTTCCGTGTACCTGATGATCGCCTTCTTCAAGGCCGGAATGCCGTCGGCCGGCGTGTACTTGACGTCGCCGGTGTTGAGCAAAGCAGTGCAACTGAGGATGGCGTCCATGGGAGTCTTGCTCTTCGGCTCGCCGCCCCCTAGATGGATGACGGGTTCGCCCTTCTCCCGAAGCAGTGCAGCGGTCTCATTCAGCTTCAGGGTGGGCGATTCTTGGATCGACCTTGCAAGTTGGCTTAGACTCATACCTGTATTCCTTCCAGTTTCGCTTTCAAAGACGCCGCCTGGGGTGAGGCGCGCTTCTAGCGCTTAGGCTTGGTATTAGTCGAATCGTACTGCGTTTCGGTCGTCAGCACGGGCGGGACGCTGGGGCGTCCAGCCGATCGATCGATACAATTCGACATGGGCGTCTCCTCGACGGATTTGTTTCATTATAAACTACCGGACGCCGAACGCAAGCCTGGACTTCAAAATGCTAGCGCCCAGCTACGGTTGCGCCGGATGGCGGTACAGGACCGCGACAGCTTCGATTTCAACGAGCAGGTCCGCCCTGCACAGGATCGCCTGGACGCCCGTGGACGCGGGCAGGGGGTCAAGGCCCTGTGCGCTGTAGAACGCCGTTCTCTCCTCGTTGAAAGCGGCGTAATCGCGCTCCATGTCCCTCAGGTAGCAGGTAGTCCGCACCACATCCCGCCAGGTGGCTCCCTCTGATTCCAACAGCGCGGCGATGTTCTGGAACGTCCGCCGCGTCTGGGCACGCAGATCGCCCGCGTGCAAAGTCTGGCCCTCGGGCCCCACGCTGGCAGTCCCGGAGATCAGCAGGACGGCAACGCCGCCCAGATCCAGCCTGATGCCGCGTGAAAATGAGCTGGGATGGCCGTAGTGATAGGCCTCGTTCAGCACCTCTTCCGCACTGATGGCCTTCTTCTGAATTGACTCCGCCTTGGCGATCTCCTCCAGCACCCTGTCAAACCTCATGCCTGAGGGCCTCCCACTCCCAGAATCTTACCACGGGTTGAACTCGACCGCCCGATCCTGGTATTCGGAGAGAGATGAAACTTAGCTCGATTCCGGTATCGTTCTTCGATTCCATCCGGGGCGGCCAGATGAGCGTCACCGAGTGGATGGACTTCGCGGCCGGCTTGGGCCTGGACGGGGTGGAGTGCGGCCCGCCCCTGATCCGGCCGATCGGGCCGGCTACTCCCACCGAGTACCGGCGCCTGGCCGCGGAGCGTGGCTTGGCCGTCAGCAATTACACGGCGTACTCGGACTTCACCCACCCGGACCCCGAGGTGCGCAAGCGCGAAATCGCCGCGGCGCTCAACAACGTCGCCGTCGCCAAGGAACTGGGCGCGCCCTCGGTCCGGGCGCTGACGGGCCAGCAGTGGCCCGGCGTGGAGCAGGCCCAGGGAGTCGCCTGGGTCGTGGAGGGCGTCCGGCGCATGGCTGAACAGGCGGACCGCGCCGGGCTTCGCGTGAACGTGGAGAACCACACCAAGGCGTCCACCTGGGCCAATTTCGATTTCGCCATCCACGGCGAGGTGTTCCTCCAGGTGCTCGAAGGACTGCGCGACACTCCGATCGGCGTGCAGTTCGATACCGCCAATCCCCTGGTGGCGGGCGAGGACACGCTGGCCCTCTTCGAGAAGGTCCGGTCGCGCATCGGCTACGTCCACGTCAACGACGTGCGCCGCCCCGGGGTGTTCGAGTTCGTGACCGTGGGTACGGGGATCGCACCCATTCGCGAAGTGCTCAGCCGGTTGCACAAGCAGGCATACGGAGGCTGGGTAGGGATCGAGGAAGCCAGCCGGACCGGCCGGGATGGCTTCCGCCAGGCGGTCCGATACCTCCGCCAGACGCTTTCCGAGATCGAGCGGCAGCGTTAGTCTAGTGAGCCGGACGACTTTCTACGCCCAGTCTTCCCCCTTGGGCGTGTGCTCGCGCATCCAGCTTGGGTCGATCTGGAGGCCCAGGCCCGGCCCGGCCGGAATCTGGAACAAGGAGTTCTTGATCACCGGCGGGGCATCCACCGCCATCTTCTCGTAGATGCGCCCCGGGCGGCCCAGCCGGCACTCGGAGCGGTAGAAATTCGGAATGGCCGCGGCCAGGTGTACGGAAGCATAAGTCCGCACCAGCGACCCGATGTTGTGCAGGGCCATGGGTATGCGGTTCATCGCCGCGTAGTCGGCGATCTTACGGCAGCCGCTGATGCCGCCGGCGTAAGAGACGTCCGGGTGAATGATGTCCAACGCCTGGTTGTCGATGAACGGTTTGAACTGCTTGAGCATCTCCAGCTTTTCTCCGGTCAGCACAGGGGTGCGCGTGGCGCGCTTGATCGCCATCCAGGCTTCGGAATACTCGACGTTGCTCAACGGGTCTTCGAAGAACAACGGCCGGATGGCTTCGGT
>Ga0316628_100004686_pt1 | contig 10780 bp, 7 predicted proteins | sample OWC_Aug_M2_C1_D5_FD_207648 | JGI IMG/M metagenome (GOLD analysis project Ga0316628, IMG submission 207648) | Wetland soil microbial communities from Old Woman Creek delta, Ohio, United States - OWC_Aug_M2_C1_D5_C | ecosystem: Environmental > Terrestrial > Soil > Wetlands | place: USA: Ohio... | reverse complement strand
AAGGCCGGCACCTCCACCGTCTCGCCAGACGAGCTGGTCGAGGCCGCGCTCTCCGCCCACCTGGTGCCCGCCGAGGCCAAGGTCGCCACCGCCGGGCGGATGGTCGAGGAAGTCGCCCGCTGGCGGGCGCGCGGCCTGCGTGTCGGCTTCACGAACGGCTGCTTCGACATCCTCCACAAGGGCCACGTGGCCTACCTCGCCCAGGCGAAGACGTGGTGCGACCGGCTGATCGTGGGCCTCAACTCCGACGAATCCGTGCGCCGCCTGAAAGGCGAGGGCCGGCCGGTGAACGATCTGGAATCCCGCGCGCTGGTGCTGGCCGGGCTGGGCTCGGTCGACCTCGTGGTGCCGTTCGACGAGGACACCCCGATCCGCCTCATCGAGGCCGCCCGGCCGGACGTCCTCGTCAAGGGCGCGGACTATGCGGAGCACGAGGTGGTGGGGGGCGAGCTGGTGAAGGGCTGGGGCGGCGAGGTCAGGCTCGCGGCCATCGTCGAGGGCTACTCCACCACGGCCGCCATCGCCCGCATGACTCGGAAGGCCAAGGCATGACCCGGCGCATCGTCTTCGTGACCGGCGGCGCGGGGTTCATCGGCTCTAATATCGCCGCCCGCCTGGCCGAGGACCGCACGCTCGACGTCGTGGTCTGCGACCGGCTGCACGAAGCTGAGCTCGGCAAGTGGCGCAATATCGCCAAGCATCCCATCGGCGACTTCGTCGCGCCCGAGGCCATGTTCGACTGGCTGGAGAAGCGCTGGCGCGACGTCGAGATGGTGATCCACATGGCCGCGGTCTCGACGACGACCGAGCCGGACGCCGACCGGATCATCCACTCCAACTTCACCCTCTCGCGCGACCTCTTCCGGTGGTGCGCCGACCGCCAGCGGCGGCTCATCTACGCCTCCTCGGCCGCCACCTACGGCGCCGGCGAGCACGGCTTCGACGACGACAACGGCTACGAGGCGCTGGCCCGGCTGCAGCCGCTCAACACCTACGGCTGGTCGAAGGCGCTGTTCGACCTCTTCGCGGTTCGCCAGGCGATGCGCGACTACGCGCCGCCCCAGTGGGTGGGCCTGAAGTTCTTCAACGTCTACGGGCCCAACGAGGAGCACAAGAGCTCCATGAAGTCGGTGGCGGCCCAGATCTGGCCGCACGTCGCCGAAGGCCACGCCGTCCAGCTTTTCAAGAGCTACCGCAAGGATGTCCCCGACGGCGGTCAGAAGCGCGACTTCGTCTATGTCCGCGACGCCTGCGACGTCGTGGACTGGCTGATGCAGAGAGCCGAGGTCAACGGCATCTACAACCTGGGCTCCGGGCAGGCGCGAACGTTCGAGGACATGGCCCGGGCGGTGTTCAAGGCCGCGGGCCGCGAGCCGCAGATCGACTACACGCCGATGCCGCCGGCCATCCGCGACAAGTACCAGTACTTCACCGAGGCGAAGATGGAGCGCCTGTTCGAGGCCGGGTACCCGAAACCCATGACGCCGCTGGAGGAGGGGATCGGCGACTACGTGAGCCGCTATCTCTCCCAGCCAGACCCCTACCGCTAGCCGGTGCCGGCGCGGATGGCGCGTCCGCCGCCCTGGGTCCCCCTCACGGTGCTGGGGCTGGTCCTGCTGCTCGGGATCGCCACCGGCGTATTCTGGGACGATCTGCAGCGCAACGCGCTCGATCCCAAGATCCCGTTCCAGACCTACAAACCGCCCAGGGCGCCCGACTACGCCAGGAGCTCGTCCTGGTACCTGCTGCCGACGGATCCCGTCCACGCCCCGGCCGGAGCCGTCGACGTCTTCTTCCTGTCGCCCACCACCTACGACGGCGGCGAGCAATGGAACGCGCCGATCGACGACCGTCGCGGCGGCAAGCTCTTCCAGCGCGTCATGGCCCCCAACTACGCCGGACCCTTTGTGCGCGTCGGCCGCCTCTACGCGCCAAGGTACCGCCAGGCCAGCCTGTACAGCGAGCTCACCCTGCGCGAGGACGCGCGCGAGGCGAGACGCTTCGCTTATGGCGATGTCCTCGCCGCATTCCGCTTCTATCTGCGGCAGGACAACCAGGGGCGTCCCTTCGTCCTGGTCGGCGTGGAGCAGGGGGGCTTCCTTGCCGACCGGCTGCTGCGCGAGGAGGTCGCCCCCAACCCCGCCGTCCGCGGGCGGCTCGTCGCGGCCTATCTGGTCCGCACCGTCATCCCGGCGCAGGACCCGCCGCTCCCGCCCTGCATGCGGCGGGCGGAGGCGGGTTGCCTCGCGGCCTGGATGAGCCTCCGGGCCGACGAGTTCGAGCGCGCGCAGGGCCTGCTCGACCGCACCCTCGTCTGGGGACCGCAGGGCGAGCTGGTGGGGCTGAACGGTCGCACTCCGCTCTGCTTCAATCCGCTGCTCGGCGCGACCACCGACGCGCCGGCCCCGGCCCGATTCAACCTCGGCGCGGTAGACGCCACCGGGCTCGAATGGGACGCCCGACCCGCCTTCCTCCCGCGCCAGGTCTCGGCGCAGTGCCAGGGCGGCCTCCTGAGGGTCTCGGCTCCGAAGTCGGGCGAGTTCCGTCGCCGCGGCTCCTGGGCCGACCGCAAGAAGGTTCCGGGCTACAACCTGTTCTACGCCGACACCGAGGCCGACGCCCGCGCCCGCGTGGCGGCCTTGACCGCCCGGGCGCAAGGTGCGCAACCCTGACCGGACCAAAGAGCCCCCCGGGAGGCGCGCCATGCCCGAGACCAACCGACAGATCGTCCTCGATCAGATCCCCCAGGGGAAGCTCGGCGTGGAGCACTTCAAGCTGGTCGAGACCGCCGCGCCCGCACCCGGCGAGGGCGAGGCGCTGGTTCGCACCCGCTACATCTCCCTCGACGCCGCCAACCGGGCCTGGATGCAGGGCGCGACCTACCGCTCGGCGCTCGCCTCGGGACAGGTGATGGCGGGCGGCGCGATCGCCGAGGTGGTCGAGAGCCGCGATCCCTCGCTCGCGCCCGGCGACCTCGTTTCCGGCGACATCGGCTGGCAGGACTACGCCGCGCTTCCGGCAAGCCGGCTCCTGAAGCTGCCCAGGATGGAGCCCGTCACCCATCTCATGAGCGTGTTCGGCGTGGCCGGGCTGACGGCCTACTTCGGCCTCCTGGAGTGCGGTCAGCCCAAGGCGGGCGAGACCGTGGTGGTCTCGGCGGCCGCGGGCTCGGTGGGCTCCATCGTGGGCCAGATCGCCAGGATCAAGGGCTGCCGGGTCGTGGGCATCGCGGGCGGCGCGGCCAAGTGCGCCTGGCTCAAGGACGAGCTCGGCTTCGACGAGGCCCTCGACTACAAGTCGGGCGAGCTGCGTCGCCTGCTGCGCGAAACCGTGCCGAACGGCATCGACGTCTACTTCGACAACGTCGGCGGCGAGATCTTCGAAGCCTGTCTGTTCGCCATGAATCTGCACGGCCGCATCGCCTGCTGCGGGGCGCTCTCGCAGTACGACGGACCAGCGCCCCAGCACGGGCCGCGCGGGATCCCCGGCCTGATCGTCACCAAGCGCCTCACGCTGCGCGGCTTTGTCGTCTACGACTTCAACGACAAGCGCGAGGCGGCGCTGAAGGACCTGCAGACCTGGGTCGCCGAGGGCAAGCTCAAGGTCAAGGAAGACATCCTGGAGGGGCTCGAAAACACGCCCCGGGCCCTGGTCGGCCTGCTCGCCGGCGAGAACCGCGGCAAGCGTATGGTCAAGGTGCGCTGACGCAAGATGCTCCCCTCTGGGGGAGCTCCCGCAGAGCGGGTGAGGGGGTTTCATCCACGGCTGCGGATGAAACCCCTCTCCGGTCCTCCGGACCTCCTCCCCTGTCGGGGAGGATCGCTCACCCCGCGTCCCTCAGCTCCAGCCCCGCCTTCCAGTCGAACAGCTCCTGCAGCACGCGGAGCGCCTGGCCGCGCGGGCCCGCGAGCTCCGGGTCGCGCGCCATGATCAGGCGCGCGTCGTCGCCGGCGGCGGCGATCAGGTCGCGATGCGCGAAGGGATCGGCGAAGACGTAGTCGGGGAAGCCGGACTGCCTCAGGCCCAGGGCGTCGCCGCCGCCCCGGAGCTCCAGGTCCTTCTCGGCGATCACGAAGCCGTCGTCGGTGCGCCTGAGGATGTCGAGCCGCTGCTGCGCCGTGTCGCTCAGCGGCGGATCGTAGAGCAGGAGGCAGGCGCTCTCCTTGCGCCCACGCCCGACGCGGCCCCTGAGCTGATGAAGCTGCGCGAGGCCGAAGCGCTCGGCCTGTTCGATCACCATGATCGTGGCGTTGGGCACGTTCACGCCGACCTCGACCACGGTCGTCGCCACCAGCACCGATAGCCTGCCGTCGGCGAAGTCGGCCATCACCGCGTCCTTGGCGGCGGCCGGCAGCTTGCCGTGCACGAGCCCCACCGACGGGCCGATGCGTTCGGTCAGGTCGGCCGCCCGCCGCTCGGCCGCCGCCAGGTCCGAGGTCTCGGTCTCGGTGACCAGGGGACAGATCCAGAAGGCCTGGGCGCCGCCCGCCACGGCCTGGCGCAGCCTCGCCTCCACCTCGGCGATGCGGGTGATCGGCACCGCGCGCGTGGCCACCGCCGTACGGCCGGGCGGCTTCTCGTCGATCCGCGACACGTCCAGGTCGCCGTAGACCGTGAGCTCGAGCGTGCGCGGGATGGGGGTCGCCGACATGGCGAGCAGGTGGACCGCGTTCCCCTTGGCCTGCAGCCGCTGCCGTTCGGCGACGCCGAACCGGTGCTGCTCGTCGATCACCGCAAGCTCCAGCCGCTCGAAGGCCACGTCGTCCTGGAACAGGGCGTGGGTGCCGACCGCCACCTGCGCCGCGCCCGAAGCGAGCGCCCCGAGCTTCTCCGCCCGCGCGCGGCCCTTGTCGCGGCCGGTCAGCAGGACGACGTCGACGCCGTGCTGCGAGAGCGGGCCCGCGATCGTCTCGTAATGCTGCCTGGCCAGGATCTCGGTCGGGGCCATCAGCGCGCTCTGGCCGCCGGCCTCCGCCACATCCGCCATGACGCACATGGCCACGACGGTTTTTCCCGAGCCCACGTCGCCCTGGATCAGCCGGCTCGTACGCTCGCCCGAGGCGAGGTCGGCGCGGATCTCGCGCAACGCCCGGTCCTGCGCGCCGGTGAATGTGAACGGCAAGTCGGCCCGCACGTGTCCCGCGATGGCGCTGGTCTCGATCTTCGCGGCGGGCTCGCGCTTCCGCGCCGCCTTGCGCTGCGCCATGGCGAGCTGGTGTGCGAGCAGCTCGTCGTAGGCGAGGCGGCGGAGGTGGTTCGAGCCCGGCTCGAGGTCGACCTCGCTCTCCGGGGCATGCATCCGGCCGACGGCCGCGCGCCACGCGGGGAAGCGCTGGCGCGCGAGCCACGCCGCATCCTGCCATTCGGGCAGCTCCGGCGCGCGTTCGAGGGCTTCCTGCACCAGGCTCCGCACACGGCGCGCCGGCAGGCCCTCGGTCGCGGGATAGATGGGCTCCAGCTCCGGAATGGTTTCACCCTGGGCGGGATCGACCATGTAGTCAGGGTGGACCATCTGCCGGCCGAAGCGGTCGTCCTCCACCTTGCCGGAGACGATGCGCCTCGCGCCCACGGGGTGGCGCTTCTCGAGCTGGTCGGCGAAGCGACCGAAGAACACGAGGGTCATGAAGCCGGTCGCGTCGGACACCCGGATGCGCCAGGGCTGCGCCTTGGTGCGCGGCCTCTCGTGCGCCTCGACGACGACCTCGAAGGTCATCACCTCGCCGTGGCGGGCCGAGGCGAGCGAGGCGGGCGTGCGGCGCACGAGCGAATGCGGCTTCAGGAACACGACGTCGCGCACGATCGGCCCCGCAACCCTCGCGAGCAGGGGCGCCACGCGCGGCCCCACGCCCTTGAGCGAGGTGATCGGCGCGAACAGCGGGAATAGAATCTCCGGCCGCATGGGCGGAAGATAGCGGCAATCCCCCGCGTCGGGGGCTCCGGACTTTCGCGCCCCTTTTCTGTCATCCCGGGGCAACGGGAGTGGCGCTTCCGCCCGGCGCGCTCTATATCCCCGCGTCTCTTCATGGATTCCGACAAGGACGCCCGGCTCAGGAAGCTGAGGTTCCGCGCATGGCGCCGGGGCTTCAGGGAAGCGGACCTCATTCTGGGGCCGTTTGCGGACAAGCACGTCCCGGGGTTCACCGAAGCCGAGCTCGACTGGTTCGAGCGCCTGCTCGACGTCCCCGACCAGGAGCTGTTCGCCTGGATCGTCGGCCGCGCCGATCCTCCGGCCGAATTCTCCGGACCGATCATGGATCGTATCCGGGCCTTCCGCTTTGAGGTCCACGCCTCGCGGGGAGACGCCCATGGCGGATGACAGCTCGCGCCCGATCACGGCGGCCGGCCTTCGCCGCGTGGCGGAAGATCCCGGCCGGCTGGAGCTGGTGGGCGCACCCGAAGGGTTCGACGCCCTGGTCATGGCCGACATCGTCCGGGCGCGCAAAGGCCTGTCGGTCTTCGTCGCGCGCGACGGGTCTCGGTTGTCGGCCTTCGCCGACGCCTTCGCCTTCTTCGCGCCCGGTGTGGAGGTGCTGCGGCTGCCCTCGTGGGACTGCCTGCCTTACGACCGGATCGGTCCCTCGCCGGGGATCGCCGCGCAGCGCATGGCCACGCTCTCGCGTCTCGCCGAAGGACTCGACGAGAAGACGCCGCGGGCGCTGGTGACGGCCGTCCCATCGCTGCTGCAGCGCGTGCCGCCGCGAAGCGCCGTGAAGCGTGGCGCCTGGTCCGCGCGCGTTGGAAACGTCGTCGAGATCGGCGACCTCGAGCACTACTTCGCGGTGAACGGCTACGTGCGCGCCTCGACCGTTTCCGAACGCGGGGAGTTCGCGATCCGCGGCGGGGTGATCGACGTCTTCCCGCCCACCGCCGAGGAGCCGGTGCGGCTCGACCTGTTCGGCGATACGCTCGACTCCATCCGGGCCTTCGACCCCGAGACCCAGCGATCCACGCGCCAGCTCAAGGAGGTCGCCCTTCTGGCCGTCAGCGAGGCGCTGCTGGACAAGGACGCCATCTCCCGCTTCCGCACCGGCTATCTCGAAGCCTTCGGCCCAGCCGGAGACGACCCCCTCTATGCCACGGTTTCCGAGGGCGGGCGGCGCGCCGGCATGGAGCACTGGCTGCCGCTCTTCTATCCGCGGATGGAGGACCTGTTCGACTATCTGCCGGACGGGGCGCTGGTCGCCCTGGACCACTTGGCGCGCGAGGCGAGGGACGAGCGGCTGGCCATCCTCCGCGACGCCTACGAGGCGCGCAGCCAGATCGAGCGCCGCACCCAATACCATCCGTTGGAGCCCGAACGGCTCTACCTCGACGAGGACGAGTGGACGGCGGGTTTGAGGAAGCGGCCTACGCGGCGGTTCACGCCCTTCCTGGAAGCCGAAGGCGAGGCGGTCGTCGACATGGGGGCGCGGGCGGGCCGCAACTTCGCGCCCGAGCGCCAGCGCGACAGCGTCAACCTGTTCGAGGCGACCGCGGACCATGCGCGCGCTCTTTCGGCCGCCGGCAAGCGCGTTCTTTTCGCCTCGTGGTCGGAAGGCTCCTCCGAGCGGCTCGGCGCCATGCTCGGCGACCATGGGCTAAAGAGCATCCCCTTCGCGCCCTACTGGGACGCCGCCAAGGCCGCCGACCCCAAGACGCCCCAGCGCGTCGTCCTGCCGCTCGACGCGGGCTTCGAGACGGAAAGCCTGGCGGTCATCTCCGAGACCGACATCCTCGGCGACCGCCTGGCCCGGCCGCGCCGGCGCCGCCGCGCCACCAACTTCCTCGCCGAGGCCTCGGCGCTCACGCCCGGCGACCTCGTGGTCCACATCGATCACGGCATCGGCCGCTACGAGGGCCTGAAGACCCTCGACGTCCAGGGCGCGCCGCACGACTGCCTGGAGCTGCAGTACGGCGGCGAGGCCAAGCTCTACCTGCCGGTCGAGAACATCGACCTCCTCACGCGCTACGGCGCCGACACCGAAGGCGTCCAGCTCGACCGGCTTGGCGGGGCGGCCTGGCAGGCGCGCAAGGCCCGCGCCAAGGAGCGGCTGCGCGAGATGGCCGAGGGCCTCATTCGCATCGCCGCGGAGCGGGCGACGAAGCACACCGACGAGATGCAGCCGCCGCACGGCGTATTCGACGAATTCTGCGCCCGCTTCCCCTACGAGGAGACCGAGGACCAGCTCACCGCCATCGGCGACGTGCTCGAGGACCTCGCCTCCGGCCGGCCCATGGACCGGCTGATCTGCGGCGACGTGGGCTTCGGCAAGACCGAGGTGGCGCTCAGAGCGGCGTTCGTGGTGGCCATGAGCGGCAAGCAGGTCGCGGTCATCACGCCGACGACCCTGCTCGCACGCCAGCACTACACGACCTTCACCGAACGGTTCGAGGGCTGGCCGGTGCGCATCCGCCGCCTGTCGCGGATGGTCCCGGCCAGGGAGGCGGCCGAGACCCGCGAGGCCCTGAAGAACGGCGAGGTCGAGATCGTCATCGGCACCCACGCCATTCTCAGCAAGCAGGTTGCGTTCAAGAACCTTGGCCTCGTGATCGTCGACGAGGAGCAGCACTTCGGGGTGAAGCACAAGGAGAAGCTCAAGGAGCTTCGCGCCGACGTGCACGTGCTCACGCTCACCGCGACTCCCATTCCGCGCACCCTGCAGATGTCGCTGTCCGGCATCCGCGAGATGTCGATCATCGCGACCCCGCCGGTCGATAGGCTGGCGGTGCGAACCTACATCACGCCCTGGGATCCCGTGGTCGTCCGCGAAGCGCTGCTGCGCGAGAAGTACCGCGGCGGCCAGGTCTACTACGTCGCCCCGCGCATCGCCGACCTGCCCGAGCTCGAGCGCTTCCTGCGCGAACAGGTCCCCGAAGTGCGTTTCGTCGTGGGCCACGGCCAGATGGCGGCGACCCGGCTCGAGGAAGTCATGGGGGCCTTCTACGACGGCCAGTACGACGTCCTGCTCTCGACTACGATCGTGGAGAGCGGCCTCGACATCCCGACGGCGAACACGCTCGTGATCCACCGCGCCGACATGTTCGGCCTTGCCCAGCTCTATCAGCTGCGGGGCAGGGTGGGGCGCGCCAAGGCCCGCGCCTATGCCTATCTGACGACCCCCTTCGAGAAGCCGATCACGCTCTCGGCCGAGAAGCGCCTGAAGGTCCTGCAGTCGCTCGACAGCCTGGGCGCTGGCTTCCAGCTCGCCAGCCACGATCTCGACATTCGCGGCGGCGGCAACCTCTTGGGCGAGGAGCAGTCGGGCCATATCCGGGAGATCGGCGTAGAGCTCTACCAGCAGATGCTGGAGGACGCGGTCAACGAGCTAAAGGAGCGCGCCGGAGCCGAAGGGCTCGCGCCGGACCGGGGCTGGTCGCCGCAAATCAACACCGGCGCGGCCGTGCTGATCCCCGAGGACTACGTTCCCGATCTCAACGTGCGGCTCTCGCTCTATCGCCGGCTCTCCGACGCCGAGAAGGCCCAGGACCGCGAGGCGCTCGCCGCCGAGCTCATCGACCGCTTCGGACCGCTGCCGCCAGAAGCGGGCCAGCTCCTCAAGGTCGTCGCCATCAAGGGCCTGTGCCGCGAGGCGAACGTCGCCAAGATCGACGTGGGTCCCAAGGGCGCGGTCGTCAGCTTCCGCGACGATCAGTTCAAGAACCCGATGGGACTGGTTCAATTCGTTCAGAAAAACCAGGTTTCCTGGAAGGTTCGCCCTGACCAGAAAGTGGTGGTCAGAGGGGAGTGGGAGACGCCCGAGCAGCGCCTGAACGCCGCCGAGAAGGTCCTGACCGAGCTGGCGAAGCTTGCGGCCTAGTTAGCCGCCGCGCTCGAGGAGGCCCGCGCTTCCTTCAGGAGCCGGTTGGCCCGGAGCGCCATCTCCAGCCGCTGGACGCAGACGAGGCCGACGGCGAGCAGCAGGAAGGCGTCGGTGAGGTCGGTCAGCGGCAGGTTGAGCGCGCTCGCGTTGGCGGTCGCAAAGCTGCGAAGTCCGTAGCGCAGGGCGAAGATGCCCAGGATCAGCAGCATGCCGATCGGCGAGGTCTGGCTGATCAGGGCCAGGGTCCGGGGATCGATGCGGATGTTCGTGAACCGGCCGCGCCACCACCCCAGAAGGCCGCCGACAATCAGGCCCGCGGCGTCGAGTTGCAGCGAGGCCGCGCTGGGCGGACGTTGCTGGCTGAACGCAAGCGCCACGATGGCGAGCAGGATGGCCGGGCTGATCCACAGCGTCTCGATACGCATCTGCCGCGCTCGGGCGTTGCGCAGGAGCAGCAGGCCGATGAGCACCATCGGGACCAGGTAGACGGTGAAGGGCAGGTTGGGCTGCGCGTGAGGGGGCATCAGCTCGCCTTTCGTCCGAACGCCTCTGCAGCCGCGGCCTCCAGCGCCCGGCCTACGTTCTCGGCGTCGCGAACCTCGGCGACGCCGAGGTCGAACTCTATGACGAACGGCGTGCGGCCGTCTCCCGCCTCGAACGCCGTGCAGCCGATCACCGCGGCGATCCGCTCGCCGGCCGCACGGGCGGCCGCGACGGGCGTGGCGGGGAGGGCGAGTGCGAAGACCTCGGGCGCGAGCCGCGCGGCGGTGTCCTCCACGCGCACCAGGCGGCCGATCATCGACCCGATCTGGGGCACCGCCTTGGCCACCCAGCCGCCCTTGCGCGCGGCCACCACCTCGGGCTTGTCGGCGACCTTCAGCACGCAGACCGACAGCGGCCGGTTTCGTTCCCGCGAGGCGTGGGCGAGCCTCGCCAGGTGCCCGGCGAACAGGTCCCGCGTGAACAGGCCGCTCGCCGCG
>Ga0316628_100004685_pt1 | contig 10780 bp, 12 predicted proteins | sample OWC_Aug_M2_C1_D5_FD_207648 | JGI IMG/M metagenome (GOLD analysis project Ga0316628, IMG submission 207648) | Wetland soil microbial communities from Old Woman Creek delta, Ohio, United States - OWC_Aug_M2_C1_D5_C | ecosystem: Environmental > Terrestrial > Soil > Wetlands | place: USA: Ohio... | reverse complement strand
TACAGGCCGGCGATGTTCGCCAGGAGCGCCTGCGCGGTGCAGATGTTCGACGTCGCCTTCTCGCGGCGGATGTGCTGCTCGCGCGTCTGCAGCGACATGCGGAACGCCCGGTTGCCGTGCGCGTCGATCGAGACGCCGATGATGCGGCCGGGCGCCTGCCGCACGTGCTTTTCGAGCGTCGCGAAGAACGCCGCGTGCGGCCCGCCGTAGCCCATCGGCACGCCGAAGCGCTGCGAGTTGCCCAGCACGATGTCCGCGCCGAGTTCGCCGGGCGGCGTCAGCAGCGTGAGGCTCAGGAGATCCGACGCCACAGCGACGAGCACGCCGGCGCGCCTGGCCTCGGCCATGAAGGCGCGCAGGTCGATCGCGCGGCCCGCCTCGTCCGGCGTCTGGACGAGCGCGCCGAACACGCGGTCGCCGAAGGCCGCCGTCTTGATGTCGCCGACGACCAGCTCGATGTCGAGCGGTGTCGCGCGCGTCCGGAGCACGTCGATCGTCTGCGGGTAACAGGTGTCGGCGACGAAGAACTGCGCCCGCCCGACGACCGATCCGATCCGCTTCGCCTGCACCCGGTGCAGCATCGTCATCGCCTCGGCGGCCGCGGTGGCCTCGTCGAGGAGCGACGCGTTGGCGACTTCCATCCCGGTCAGGTCGCTCACCATCGTCTGGAACGTGAGGAGCGCTTCGAGGCGCCCCTGCGCGATCTCGGCCTGGTACGGCGTGTAGGGCGTGTACCAGCCCGGGTTCTCGAGCACGTTCCTGACGATGACGCTCGGCGTCATCGTGTCGTAGTAGCCGAGGCCGATGAAGGACCGGAAGGCGCGGTTCTTCGCCGCCGTCTGCCGGAGCCCGCGCAGGAAGTGATGCTCGCTCTGGCCGGGCGGCAGCGCGAGCGGCTGCTTCAGCCGGATGCGCGCGGGAATCGCTTCGTCCATGAGCGCGTCGAGCGAGGGCGCGCCGACGACCTTCAGCATCTCCCGCCGCTCGGCTTCGTCGGGGCCGATGTGGCGGGTCTGGAAGTGCTCGTGATCGAGAATCATGGTGGTGTTGGCGGGCCCGGAGGGACCCGCCCTATTTGAGGGACGCCTCGTACTGCGCGGCGTCGAGGAGACCGCCGGCGTCGGCCGGGTTGGCGAGCTTGATGACGATCATCCAGCTGCCGTGCGGATCGGTGTTGACCGCCTCGGGCTTGTCCTTGAGCGCGGTGTTCACTTCGACCACTTCGCCGGCGACCGGCGAGTACAGCTCGGAGACCGCCTTCACCGATTCGATCGTGCCGAAGGACTGTCCCTGTTTCAGCTTCGCGCCCACGTCGGGGAGCTCCACGTAGACGACGTCGCCGAGCTGCTGCTGGGCGTAGTCGGTGATGCCCACCTTGCCGCGGTCGCCCGCGAGCTCGATCCATTCGTGGTCTTTCGTGTACTTGAGCTGCGACGGATAAGCCATCGTTTGTCCTCTATTTTTTCTTGTAGAACGGCATGGGCACGACCTTGGCGCGCGTGCGGCGGCCGCGGATGTCGATCTCGAACTCGCTGCCAGGCGCCGTGTGCTCGATCGGCAGGTACGCCATGCCGATCGCTTTCTTCAGGAACGGCGTCTGCGTGCCGCTGGTGACGACGCCGGCCTTCGTGCCACCGACGTACGCGTCGTAGCCGTGGCGGCCGATGCCGCGGTCGAGCATCTCGAAGCCGACGATCTTCCGCTTCACGCCGTGGGCCTTCTGATCGCGCAGCACGGCGGCGCCGATGAAGTCGTCCTTCTTCCAGCCGACGATCCACCCGAGGTCCGCCTCGAGCGCCGTCGTCGTCTCGTCGATGTCGTTGCCGTGGAGCCGCATCCCGGCTTCGAGGCGCAGCGTGTCGCGCGCGCCGAGGCCGCACGGAATCAGGTCCACCGGCTTCCCCGCGTCGAGGATCGCCTGCCAGACTTTGTCGGCGGACGCCGGCGGGACGAAGACTTCGAAGCCGTCCTCGCCCGTGTAGCCGGTGCGCGAGACGGTGGCGAGGACGCCGGCCACTTCGCCGTGGCCGAACCAGTAGTACTTCATCGCCTTCAGGTCGACGCCGGTGAGCGGCTGCAGGACGTTCAGCGCCTCGGGGCCCTGAACGGCGATGAGCGCGTAGCGCGAGCTGTTGTTCACGGCGACGGCGTCGCCCGCGGCGCCGGCGCCTTTGATGTGCTCGGCGATCCAGGCGTAGTCCTTGTCGATGTTCCCCGCGTTGACGACGAGCAGGTAGTGCTCGGGCGCGAGGCGATAGACGAGGAGATCGTCGACGAACGTCGCCCCGGGCGTGAGCAGGCCCGAGTACTGCGCCTGCCCCACCTGCAGCTTCGACGCGTCGTTCGACGAGATGCGCTGGACGGCGGCGAGGGCGTCCTTGCCGGCGATTTCGATCTCGCCCATGTGCGAGACGTCGAACATGCCGGCCCGCTGGCGCACGGCCATGTGCTCCTGGACGATGCCGGAGTATTCGACCGGCATGTCCCAGCCGGCGAAGGGGACCATCTTGGCCCCGGACGCGCGGTGGCGGGCGTTGAGCGGTGTCTTCTTGATGGGAGCGTCGGCGGCCTGTTCCATGAAGGGGTCGGGCTCTTGGTGTCGGGTCCGGGCAACTGCGCCACGGTCGCGCAGATTGAAACACACAACGGTACTATGCGCGTTCGGGCGGGGTCAAGAAATGGCGGTGCTAGTCGCGGCGGCCGTCGGGTCTGACGAGACGCGCGGCCACGACGGGGTCCGGCCCGTCAGACGTGACGGTGATGCTCGGCGGCTCCAGCGAGAATCCGGTTCCGCCGCATTCCGCGCTCAGAATCCAGGTGCCGGGCTCGGGCAGGTCGAGCCAATACGTCCCGACGACACCCGTGGCGGTCAGCATCGTCATGCCGAGCGGCCCCAGCGGTCCGGTGGCGTAGAGCGTGCACCGCGCCGGATCGAGGAGTCGCACCATGACGCGCCGCTTGTCGGCCAGCGTCATGTCGCCGACCTGCACGTCGCCGTCTTCCCCGGACGGGATCGTGGCTCTGGCAATCGCGCCGTCGCTCGCGATGATCTGCAGCGTGCCCGCCCGCTTCGGCGGCAGCGAGAGTACGAACCGACCGTCCGCGTCGGTCGTCACGTCGGCGGCGAACTGGTCGGTCGGGTCACGTCCTGTTCGAAAGGCGTCGGGATCCGGGACGAAGCGCACGCGCGCGCCGACGACGGGGGCGCCGCCGCGCCAGACGCGTCCGGTCGCCCGCGCCGGCGCCTTGAGATAAATGACAACGGGCTCGGCGAGCGAGGTGACTTGCGCGGTGCCGCGGCCGAGCGTGTCGTGCCTGGCGCTGACTCGATAGCGGCCCGGTTCGAGGCGCGGGAATTCGAACGCCCCGGCCGCGTCGGTGATCACCGTGGCGCGCAGCACATAGCTCGTGTCGGCGTCGCTCGCCGGCGGCGCGGCATCGTCCGCGTCGAACGGTTGCCACAGTTCGACGGTCGCGCCGCTCGTGTCCTGATCGGACTTGCTCTGGACGTGGCCAGACAACGTGGTCGGCGCGATCAGGGAAAGGAAGACCGGCAGGTCCGGCGGTCCGTCGGCCAGAACGGAGATCGGGAGGCGCATCGACGCCACGGCCGGCCCTTCAATCAGGTGGAAGGCGTCGGGGTCGGTCGGGTTGCCGGCGATCCAGAACGACGTCGGCGAGAGACGCAGGATCTGGACGGAGATGTCCTTCGTCAGAGGGAATCGCCTGACGTTGGTTCTCACGGCGGAGCGTTCAGGCTGCCAGCCCGACACCTGAATATCATGGACGTCGTCCGGCGCGACGCCGCCCGGCGTCAGACGCAGAACGCGACCCCACGCAAGGACGCTGGGGGCGTTGTCGTCCGCGACGCCAACAGGAATGTACGCCAGCGTTGCCTCGCCAGCGACGACCACGACGCCCGCGGCGTCCGGAGGAACCTTGGCGCAGGTCCACGTGGCCGGCGGCGTGAGATCGCAGCCGAACTCCGGACCTGCTTCGCTGGCGTCGATCCACAGGACCCGCGCCGGCGCGCTGAGGGCGTCGGGAATGCTTCCTCGGATCGTTCGTGCCGTCTGGGCGCCGCTCGCCGACAGCGTCAGCGCGAGCGCGAGATTGGCGATCACGCGCGCCTCACGAGCTGATTGAACGTGCCATAGAGACGCGCCGTCAGACTGTCGCCGTCCGCGCGCTCGCCTCGCGCGACTTCCTCGGCGCTCAACCGGCCGTTCACGAGAAACAGGCAGCGGTCGCAGACGTCCGCGAGGTCGTAGATGCGATGCGAGGACACGAACACGGCCGCGCCTTCCCTCTTCTTCCGTGTCAGGGCGTCGGAGAGCCAGCGGCTGCCCGCGGGGTCCAAGCCCTCCCAGGGCTCGTCCAGAACGAACAGCGCTGGAGCGCCGACCGCGAGCACGGCGTCGAGTCCGACGCGCTGGCGCGTTCCGCGAGAAAGCACACCGAGCCGGCGACTCGTCGTGGAATCGGAGGCGCGGGACCACAGGGCGAGCCACCGCCTCGCGGACACGTTGGGCGGAAGCGTCCGTTCACCGCCAAAGTAGCGGATCGTCGTGCCGGCGTGGTCGGCGAGCCGCTGGCCCGACGTCGCGCGCAGCAGCCCCGCGACGAGGCGAAGCAGCGTCGTCTTGCCAGCGCCATTGGGCCCGACAAGGCCGACGATCTCCCCCGCTTCGACGGCCAGCGTCACGTCGTCGATTGCGACACGGCGGCCGTAGCGCTTCGTGACGTGTCGCAGCTCAACACGGGGCGCCATCACTCGACTTCCACGAGACGCCCGTCGAAACGGACGATATAGACGGCGCCAATCACGCCGGCGGCCACGGCTGCGGCGGCCAGAATGCCAATGACGGTCGGTTCGACAGCGGACGCCTCCGAGAGCAGCAGAAGCGGGCACATGATGACCGCGCGCGCCGCGCGGAGGCTTGGGCCCCATCCGGTCTGATAGAAGACGTTCCGCAGCGCCGCCAGGCGATGCGTGGCGGCCAGGAACAGGAGCATCAGGATCCATACCGAACCTGCAGCGTATTTCACGGTTGGAAGCGAGACGGTCCACGCGACCGTGGAGACCACGAAGACCGCCAGCAGCGCGGGCGCCGTCGCCGGCGCCGGCCATGTTCGCGGCTGTACCCAGCATGCGAGGCCGACGATGGCCGCCCAGATCGCAAGGCCGGGCCCGGCCGAGACGACCCAGTGCGCCGCCGCGACGCGCCAGCGCGACAATCGGCCCGCCAGCAGCGGGTCGAAATGGCCGCGCAGACAGCGCTGGCGGAAGCCCGAGGAGGCGAGGAACATCTGCAGGAACAGCGCGAGCGCCATGACCGTGTCGATCGTTGAGGCGTCCCCGGGCGCGGTCATCGCCAGCAACACTCCGAAGCCGAGGATGGCGCCGCCGGCGCAGCCGGCGGCGATCGATGGCGGTTGAACGGCCCAGAGGAATCTCAGCGGCGTCGGCGTCGAATCGGTCATGGTCTGCTGACCTCCGTGAGGTTTCCGTCGACGTTCAGCAGCAGGCACCGAGCAGGTGTCGCGCTGAGGATGAGGCGCGCGGCCGGCCGAAGATCCAGATGTTCCTGCTCGCCGCCACGGTCATCGACCACCGACAGGCGTCCTCCGGCACGACGGCCAGTCGCCGCGTCGAGCGCCGCGAGCAGCACCCACGCGCGATCCGGTCCGGCGAGCGCGACGTCCCAGATCGGGTAGTGACTGTCGACCGAGGGCGGAAACGAGATCGTGAGGGAACGTGCGTCGGCCCCGTCGGAAAGCGTGATGCGCGGTTCGTCCGCAAACCAGCACGGCACCAGCCCGCCGCGGCCGAGGCCGCAGTTGACGAAGCTGCGCATCAGCTCCTCTTCGCGCGAGGCTCCGCGGCGGCTCACCAGGCCGATCCACGACCGCGTCTCGAGTGGCCGTGCCGGCGGGCTCGTCGTCAGGACCGGCGCGCCTGGCACGGTCGGCAGTTGCTCAAAGAGAAGCGCGTCTCCCACGCCGAACAGCGCGACGCGTGGCAGGCGAAGCGCGACGCGCTCAAGCACGCGGCCGTCAGGGCCGAGCCGGGCGAGCGCGCGGGGCGCGGCGATCGTCCACAGCGCTCCGCTCGTCACGCACGCGAGTCCCCATGGATCGTCGCCGCCGGCCAGCCCGCGAACCGGGTGGACCGTGACGCCGTCCGGGGAAACCTCGACGAGCTCGGACGTGTCAGTGAGCAGCCACGTTCGTTGACCGCACTGCGCACGGCCGACGATGACCGCCGCCGGCGCCTTCGTACCTCCCGGCAAGGTCCGTGCGCGAAGCGTCGCCGCGGACGTCCCGCTCGCGGACGTGGCGAACAGAGCAATGAGAATCAGCGCTCGAGGCATCGTAAGTGCACGGGCGAGAGGTGGCCTCTCGCCCGTGTCCCGATCTAGCGGCCGATGATGGCGCGGCGCGCGCACTGCACGTAGTCCAGTTCGCAGTCGACTCCGGCGGCCCACATCTCCCACACCGACTGGCGGGTCGCGGCGCGCCCGTAGCATTCGCGCAGGGTCTGGGTGCAGCGGATCTGAGCGGCAGCCGGCGTGCCGGCGCCGACGACCATCAGGACGACGAGGAACACCGGAACGAGACGGAACGCGTGTTTGACGAGGGTGGAGGCCATGCTACTCCTTCGGACCTGCCGGTCCCGGCGATCCCGTTTGGATTCGCCGTTGTTTGCAGGCAAACGCGCAACCTCGCAGCCGACCCTGCCCTGTCTCGTCCGCCCTGTTCGCCGGAGACGCCCGGCCCATGCGGCCCTTGCGGGACCGCGGTGTCATTCGGCGCGTCACGCGTCCGCGATGCTCGCGACGTCGTCCGCGCCGGCTGTGTCCCCCGGCGCGCCGCTCCACGCATCGTCGTTTTGCTCGGCGAGCCGGAGGTACGCCTGCAGCGTGTGATAGCTGATGCCGAGCACGCGGCAGGCCTCGCGTTTTCTGCCCGAGCAGCGGTCGACCATGAGGCGCGCGTAGCGCGCGCCCCAGGCCCGCATCGATTCGTTGCGTTCGAGCGACGGCACGACGGCCGCCGGATAGTCGCCGCGAACCGTCGCCGGCAGGTCGTCGAGCTCGATCACGTCCGAGGCGGCCAGCGCCACGGCGCGTTCCATCAGCCGCTCGAGCTCGCGCACGTTTCCCGGCCAACCGTACGACTTGAGGGCGTCGGCCGCCGCCGCCGACACCTTGAGCGATCGCGCGGTGCGATGGCGGTCGAGAAAGTAGCCGGCGAGCTCGAGGATGTCCTCGCGCCGCTCGCGCAGCGCCGGCACCTGCACGTCCACGCCGCTCAGGCGGTAGTACAGGTCCGGCCTGAACAACTGCCGCTCCACCAGTCCGGCCAGGCTCCGGTTCGTGGCGGCCACGATGCGGATGTCGACGCGGTGCGCGCCGTTTCCCCCCACGCGCTCGACCGAGAGATCCTGGATGGCGCGCAGCAACTTCGCCTGAGCCGAGAGCGAAAGGTCCGAGACCTCGTCGAGGAACAGCGTCCCGCCATCGGCGTGCTCGAACTTGCCGCGCCGCCCGCGGACGCCCGTTGCCGTCCGCTCCTCGATGCCGAAGAGCTCGGCTTCGAGCAGGGTTTCGACGAGCGCCGCGCAGTTGATCGCGACGAAGGGACCGCCGCGCCGCCGGCTGAGATCGTGGATCTGGCGGGCGACGAGCTCCTTGCCGACCCCGCTCTCGCCTTCGATCAGAATGGTGAAATCGGTGCCCGCGACGCGCTCGATCGTCGCGCGCAGCCGCTCGACCGCCGGCGTGGACCCGATGAGCGGAGCGGCGCCGTCGCGCCGTGGCCGCGCCCCGAGGCTCGTCTGCGCCAGTTGCTGGCGGCCGCGCTCGATCTCGAGGACGAACGCGGCGACGTGCGTCGAGAGGCCGAGCATCTGGAAGTCCCATTCGCCGAGCGCGGAGCCCGGGTCGAATGTCGCTTCGAGCACGCTCGGCGCCGCGCCGTCGACACGCGGCACCTCGAAGGCGATCGACTCGGCGCCCGCCGACGCGCCCGCGCCGAGCGGCCAGCGTCCGGCCACCTCCCGCAGCTGGATCGTGCGGGCCGGAATCATGCGGCGCAGCATCGTCTCGAACGCGCCTCGCATCAGCGCCACGTCGCCGGGGCGATCCAGATGCCTCGTCAGCGCGGTCAGCAATTCGGCGAACGCCTGCCGGCGCTCGCGCCGCCGCACCGTGAACGACGAAGGCGTGTCGGTCTTCATGGTCATCGGATGGCTCCCGGCCCGCGCGGCCGGGCAGGAACCAAATCGAGTGCCACGGACGAGTTCTCGTAAACCGTTCATAAATGCCACGAACCGTTGAGAATGGGCACGAGCTACCGCCCGGGACGGGTATCCGCTGCCCGATCGGCCGCAGATGGCCTCGGTTCGGCCGTGGGAATCGCATACCCCGGCCCTTCGCTGTCAGCGAACCACGGCAGATGGCGATCGAAACTGATCGCGCCGCGGTAACAGATCGCGGCCGACTGCACGCGCGAAACCGCGCAGCGCACGACGCGGCCGCGGACGGCGGCGCGGTGGCGCGGCGTCTCGAACTGCAGTTCGACCGACGCACCGGGCAGCAGGCGGCGGTCGGTCTCGACCAGCGCGCCGGCCTCCGATACGTCGAGCAGGCTGACCTCGTGTCCCGGCCGCACGCGCGCAAGGACGATGCCGTGATCTTCGACGTGCCGCCGGCGCCTGGCGCCGCGCCGATCGCCGGTCCTGTCGGTCATAGCGTCCTCCACTGCCGGTTCCTCGCGTCGTATTTCAGGATTCGGACCTTGCCCGTGCCGCCGAACACGCGAATCACGTACTGCGCGGCGCCCTGGCCGCGGATATACACGCTGCCCGACGAAGACGTGCCTTGCGCACTGAAGGTGAGCAGGCTGCCGGCGCCGAGCTTGATCGGATCCGCGCCGGGCGGCGCGCCGCCAGCGTCGACCGGCGGCAGGTCGGGCAGCACGCCGAACGTCACGCCCGGAAACTGGTCGGCGAGCCGCTCAGCCGGCAGGATCTCCCGGTCGATGCCCCGCTGAATGTCGCGGCTGGTGACGCCGTTGCGATTGCCGTCGACCACGACCGTGTACTCGTACTCCGTGTCGCGCAGCACGAACCGCAGCGCCACGTCCGCCGAGCGTACGACGGCGTCCATTCGCACGCGGGCGATGCGGGCGGCGACGTAGCGCGTCGCGCCCGCGGCACGAAACTCGTCGAGCGCCGCCAGGCCCTCGGGGATGGCGACCGCCGTGAGCGTGCTGGCGAGCGCGGCCGCGAATACCAGCTCGAGGAGCGAGAAGCCGCGCGAATCGGATCGGCGCATGTGCGGGCTCCGGCGCGCGAGACCCGGCCGAATCGCTGACCAGGCCTCGCGCGCCGATGATCGCTACGGCTTGGCGCCCCGCTCGGCGTGCGCCGCGGTGACCGTGATCTGGTCCTTCAGCTTGAGGAAGTTCTTCTCCCCGACGCCGCGGATGTTCATCAGCTCCTCGATCTTCTTGAAGGGGCCGTTCTTCTGCCGGTAGTCGAGGATGCGCTCGGCGGTCTTGGCGCCGATGCCGGGCAGCGTCTGCAGATCGGTGGCCGACGCGGTGTTGAGGTTGACGATGGCCGCGGGCGCCTTTTTGGCCGACGAATGCGCGGCGGCGTGCGGCGGCGTCTGGGCTGAGGTGAGCGACGGCGCCGTCAGCGCGATGGCGAGAGCGACGACCGGGACGAGCGTGCGAAACATGCGGTCCTCCTTGGTTGAATGGGGACCCCGGCGACGCCTCTCAACCATGCGAGGAGGTCGGGCCCCACAGCGGAGAAAGATGCGCGTGGCCAGGGTCGGCCCATCCCAAGGCAAGCCGCGCGCCGCCGGCGCGTTCGGCACGTGTCGCTCGAAGCCGCTGAAGACAGAGGGAGATGCGCGAGCGAGGTGCGAGGGACGATGCGGGACGGGCCGTGGACCGGAAAAAATGACGCCGTCAGTTGCCGCCGGTAGCGGTTTTATGTGATTGTCGCCGGCCCGACGGGCGCGTAAGATCCGCCCGAGCCGTCGCGCCCATGTCCACTTCCCGCTTCGAGATCGCCGCGAGCCGGACCACCGCCCACTCGTTCCGGACGTCGATCGACCACGGACTCAAAGGGTCGTGGGGCGCGCCCGTGATGCGGTGGACGTGGAAGGACGGGAAGTGTCACGCGTGGGCGCCGGGCGCCAGCGGAAGCCTTCACCTCGAAGACGGAAAAGTCGTCGCGACGATCCACCTCTCCATCGTCGCGCTGCCGCTCAAGAGCCGGATTCACCACGACATCATCACCGTGCTGAAACGGCTCGGGGACGGTCCCGTCAGGCAGTGCTGACCCCGTCGGGGTCAACTCGCGTCCGCCCCTATTCCGGCGCCGGTCCCTTCGGCACGAACTCAACCGCGACAGCCTTTCGCACGCCGGCGCTCCCGCGCGACTGCTCCATCCGCCACGTCAGGTACACCGGATCGGGCGGCACGCGCGGACCGCACGTCACGGCAACGCTTCGATCCTGGACGAACGACATCATCTCGACGCTCTTGATGTCGGCGCTCCGCGCGAGGATTTCGCGCGCGCCGATCTTCAGGTGCCACGCCACGCCGTCCGGGCCGCACTCGATGTTCACGAGCCGGCCGAATGCGCGCTCCTCGCCAGGCCCGACGACGCGCAGCATCGCCAGCCACGGACTGGCCATCCTCGCTTCCCGCTCCTTCTCGAGCGCGTCGGCCGCCGCGATCACTTTTTCGCTCTCGTCGA
>Ga0316628_100004684_pt1 | contig 10780 bp, 12 predicted proteins | sample OWC_Aug_M2_C1_D5_FD_207648 | JGI IMG/M metagenome (GOLD analysis project Ga0316628, IMG submission 207648) | Wetland soil microbial communities from Old Woman Creek delta, Ohio, United States - OWC_Aug_M2_C1_D5_C | ecosystem: Environmental > Terrestrial > Soil > Wetlands | place: USA: Ohio... | reverse complement strand
TTCTTCAATATCATAAACAATGCCGTCTCCTCAATGAAGGGCGGCGGGACATTATCGATAGCAACAAGGTCTTTGAATAATAATGAATTTGTTGAGATAAGATTTGCCGACGCCGGCCACGGCATCAGAAAAGAACACCGCTCAAGGATTTTCGACCCGTTATTTACTACCAAGAAAGTAGGCGAAGGAACAGGCTTGGGGCTTTCGGTTTCTTACGGAATACTTACAAAGCATGGAGGAACAATAGATTTTGAGTCAAAGACAAAAGATGAGTCAGAAGATACCGGAACAACGTTTATTATAACTTTGCCGGCAATAAAACAGTGAAGAGTGTCGGGTAACAGTGTCGGTAATATTAAAGATACTGAAGCGACACCGGCACTAATTACCGACAATTGATCTTCCCTGCGGCAAGACCGCAGGGAAGCTAATGTAAGGAGTTTTTATTATTACATACGCTCGCTGACCCCGTGGCACCCACGGGGTATATGCGCGCTATCCATTTAAACAGGAGGATTTATGGCCGAAAAATTATTAATCTTGGACGATGAGCCTGATATGCTGAAACTTCTTCAGATGATTATCAGTGAAAAGACCCCTTATGAGACTGTGACTACAAACAATCCGCATGAAGCGCTCGAACTTGCGAAAAAAGGCGGATTTGCAATGGTGATTACAGACTTAAAGATGCCGGGAATCGACGGGATTGAAGTGCTTGAGGCCATGAGACGCATGGATGAGGACATCCCGGTAATTTTCATTACTGCTTACGGCTCAGTGGAGTCCGCGATTGAGACCATGCAGAAAGGCGCTTTTGATTTCATAACAAAGCCGTTCAAAAAAGAGCAGATACTCTTCACCATAGAAAAAGCCATGAAGTTTGTCGCGCTCCAGAAGGAAAACCGTATGTTGCGGGAAAAGTTAAGCGGCGGGTGACGGAAAGTGAACCCCGGGCTATCTAACGGGGCTCCTTGTTCATAGCGGAAGGCCGTTTATTACTGCTTTATATGGTCCCTGATGAAATCTTCGATAAAAAGGTCGGTGACAGCGTCGTTGTACATTGCCATATCGAGCTGTTTGGTATAGGCTGTTAACTTGCCCATTGCCTCAAGTCTTTTTTCTATATCAGACTGTTTGAATTTATGGAGCACTGCGTCCATTACATCGCCTCTGACCTCCACAATGAAGTCCATTGTCTTCAATATCTCCTTTATCAGCCGGAGGCGTCTCATCCTCCTGTCTGTTGTCGCCCCGCCGCCCTTAAAGTAAAATTTTATATAATTGTCGTTTATGTTCTCGCCGGCGAATGCTTCGACCATGGAGAAGTGATATCCCAGCTTTATGCTGAAGTTCATGTAATTTCGGGACAGAATGGCATAACTATGTCCTGCGGTCTCGCGAAGCTCCTGTTCCGGTATGGAGGCTGTGTGCGCAATCATGCCCAGAAAGCCCTTCACATCAGCAGGTCTCGGCTCAGGCCATCTCATAGCCCTCATGCCACTGAGGAATACGGAAAAAGGTATTGAGAGTATGTCTCCAGGCGTTGCCTTTGTTATGTTATCCCTGAGTCCTCCGCCGAGGTCGATGAGATGGGCGTCCACGGGAATCCCGGCTTTGAGCTGTACGGCGGGACATTCGTCAATGTCATGTTCCGTCCCGATCGAGAACATCTCTGACATGGCCTTCTCATGCGAAAATCTGGTTATATCGTGAAAGGTCCTGCAGTGTTCAGGCCTGAAGTTCTCGGCTTCAGGAGAGACCAGGTTCAGGGGCGATATACGTTTGAATATCCTCTCAAGGGTCTTGAAAACGTGAGTATCCCGGAACGACGAGGTTTGGACGGTGAATTTCAGTATCTCGTTGACTCTGCCCTCATAGACATTACAGTTGACGGCATCAACGGTGATCTCCTGTCCGTGTTTGATGCTGCTTGTCGCTGTGCCGGTGTCCACGATCGTGGGGACCTCATATTCCCTGGCCAGCGAGGCCATGTGGCATGTAATGCTGCCGGTGTCGATCACAATGGCCGCGGCCTTGTCCATCACGACCACAAAATCCACTGCCATGTTTGCAGCCACGAGCACCCAACCCTCAGGGAAGCTTTTTAGGTCCGCCTTGTCTCTTAATACAAAGGCCTGTCCATAGCCTATGCCCTTGCTTGCAATGAGACCTCTATCCAGCAGGATGTTATATTGTTCGAGCCTCCTCGGAATCTTAATGAGCGGACCCAGCGTCTTGAGTGTTTTGAGGGGCCTGCTCTGGAGTATATATATACGATCGTTTTGGTCGATCGCCCACTCTACGTCCTGCGGCTTTCCGTAGTGTGCCTCCAGGGCAATGGCATGGTCTGACAGAATCTTTATCTGCTCATCGCTCAGACACGGCGCATTCCTGCTCCCCGCCGGGACGGGGGCTTCAGCGATGCCACCGCCCGCGGAACATGCGAGCATGGTGCGCTGATCAGACAGCCTTTTCTCCTGAATCCCCTTGTTCTGCCGGGAAACAAGGTAGGATTGGGGGGGCTCTGCGCCGGAGACGACCGTTTTCCCCAGGCCCCATACCGCATTAATGATGATATGGTCGCTGTCAGGGTCGTTGGGGTCCCTGGTATATAACACTCCTCCAGCCTTTGCATCGATCATGCTTATTACGCCTACGGACATGACCAACTCCGTCTCTGAGAAGCCCTTTGTCTTATAATAGAATACGACGCGGGGTCGAAAGATGCTCGCCAGCACCTCTTTATATTTAAGTGCTATCAACTCCTCGGGTACGTTGAGGAAGGTGGCGTACTGGCCGGCAAAACTTAAATCGCCGTCCTCATAGTTGGCGCTGCTTCGCACTGAGACCATCAACGGAGATTTGCCGGTTGTCGTTTTTAAATTTTCGATTGCCGTTCTTATGGCGTCATTGAGTTCAGAGGGAATTTCTGCCCCTGCCATCACGTCCTGCATTTCCCGGCAGAATCTGCTTATCTCCTCCATGTTGCCTATATCTAATTGATGCAGCCTTGCGTTGACCTTTTCAGCAAGGATGTTGTGGTCCAGGAATCGCTTGAATGCACAGGCAGCCCCAGGTCGCTCTTTATCTCTCCAAGGTGAGCAATCTTGCCGCCTGCAATGTCAGTCATATCTCCGCTGATGCTGCCAAGGGGAATGACAAGGTCGCTGACGGGTATCTCTTTCCCCGGGGACAGTATCTTCTCGATCTTCTTATTGATGATGTCATACCGGGCATAAAGCCCCTTGTACTTGCCGTGCGAGATCTCGTTGAGACTTTCGATGATCCCTAAGACCCCATTGGACATTGCTGCTACGTTCGCCTTTACATACTGCCGGTCAAAGAGATATTCAGAGGAGAGCTTCTCCTCCATGTCCGCCATGAGCATCAGCACCGTATTGTTCTGTTCCAGCAGATCCAGGAATTTACCGTATCTGGCCTTCAAGGTCAGTTGGAGTTCCTCCCCTCTGTCTTTTGATCGAGCCTCTTTGCCTTTGAGCAACTTCATTAGGTTCATTGTGACTTTGATACTACCACAGAAAATATTTCTTGACAAATAAAAAAACATAATGTAATATCTTTATGAGATAAAAGAATATAACAATATAGAATATGACTATCAAACAATATAACAATATAATAAAGGTGAAAAAAATATGCTTGTTTCTAATCCGATAGACAGAGAAAAACCTCAAAAGCTATACGTACAGCTTTATTCCGTCCTGAAGGCAAAGATAGAAAGCGGAGAGTTGATTGAGGGCTCCCAGATACCCACGGAGGATGAGCTGTGCAAAATCTACGAAGTGAGCAAAGCAACAGTCAAACTTGCCGTTCTAGACCTAGCGAGGCAGGGATATCTCAAGCGACAGCAGGGCAAAGGCACCTTCGTCTGCAAGAGGGTCATCTCTGAGGGGCTTACCATGCATACGAGTTTCAAGGAACTGATGCTCGATGCAGGGCTGGATTTTTCCACTCAGGTCCTTGCCAAGACGGTAATGATGCCGACTGACGATCTAGACTTAAAGCTCAATATCACGGCCGACACGCATGTTTTTTATATAAAGAGACTGCGGTCTGTTAACGGCGAGCCTGTCTTGCTGCAGGAGGCCTACGTCCCCTGTCAGGCTTGTCCTGATCTGCTTGAAGAGGATATGGTAAATAATTCCCTCTTCGACATCCTCGAAAAGACACACTCAATAAAGATAACGAAGATAAAAGACTATATAGAGCTTGCATATCTTACGGATGAGGACGGCAGGCTTTTGGGGCTTTCCGGGGGCGCGCCCGCCTTGGTGATGGAGCAGCAGTTTTACTCAGGAGAGTACCAGATAATGTACATACGCTCAATTAAGAGGTCCGACAGGTTCAGATTCTTCATCGAGTTCGAGAGGAATGCGGACTAGGCAGCTGCAAGTGATAATCGCAAGAAAAAGGAGGTGAGAGCTCATGGAAAGTATTAATCAGTGGCTTGTGGAACTGAATAAAACCAGTCATATAGGGTTTGGCATCGTCACCGTTATAACCATGTCAGGCTTGGGAGTAATAATTGCGGCCACAATAGAAGTATTATTTAAGATTCTCGGAGTAAAAGGCGAGAGAATCGAGATTCACCATTAAAAAATAACAGGGGGCTACGTCAATGGCAGTCATTGTATCAAAACTTCTTCCGATAGTTTTTACTGTCGTTATGCTAGCTGCAATTATGCTGCTTACGATGGGAGTAGGGTGGGCATCAGGGAAAGTTATTAGAAAATTATTAGGAATAGGAGGCAATTAAGAAATGGACATACCACTTTTAGGGATGATATATCTGCCGATCTCAGGCGTTGAGATAATGGCATGGAAGCTTATACTTCTCGGTTTTTGTGTTGGAGTCATAGGCGGTTTCTTTGGCGTGGGCGGCGCCTTCATGGTAACGCCTGCACTTAATGTATTTGGGTTCCCTATGGCATATGCAATAGGAACAGACATGGCGCATATCGCGGGTAAATCAATAGTAGCAACAGCCAAGCACAGGAAATACGGCAATGTGGATATGCGGCTGGGTCTATTGATGATAGTCGGCACAGCAATAGGAATAGAGTTCGGCGCCAACTTTATAATGTGGCTGGAAAAGGTAGGACGGGTGGACGTTGTCGTAAGATACACTTATATGGTCCTGCTGTTCGGCCTGAGCGGTTATATGCTTTATGAGTATTTCAAGCTCACCAAAGGGGCCTCTACAGACAGGTCAAAACCCGTATCAGACGCAGGCACCTCCGGCCTTGCACTTAAGATGCAGAGCTTGAAAATACCGCCGATGATACACCTTAAGACCTCAGGGTTTCATATTTCCATATGGGTCGTCCTCGGTGTTTCAGCCTTTACAGGCTTTCTCGCAGGCTTCTTGGGGGTCGGCGGTGGGTTCATAAGAATGCCTGCTCTTATGTATGTTATCGGCTGCCCGACAAGAGTTGCTGTCGGCACAGACCTCTTCGAGATTGTTATTACCGGGGCATATGGCGCTTTCAGTTATGCGATGAAGGGAAGGGTTGAGCTGATTGCAGCAACGGTAATGCTTATCGGCGCAGCAGTCGGGGCACAGTTCGGAACACTCGCAACTCAGTATGTAAAGGGCCTGAAAATTCGTCTGTATTTTGCATCGACCATGCTCCTGGCAGGCGTCTCGGTTATATTTAAGCATATCGCAGGAACTTACAAGGCAGTTTATTCCAAGAGCCTTAATGAATGGGTAAAATCAAATCCTGATTTCATTCAATGGGCACAGGGAGAAGGCGTTAAACTCGGCTCTGCCAAGGTGCAGGTCAGGGACTGGATATTGATGAATAAAGCTGCAGTTAAAGGCTGGCTTGCCCAGCAGTCTGATGTGTTCCAGCAGGCAAAGGCGATGGAGACGATGTGGAATGATTATTCAGGCTATCTTATGCTTGGTGCGTCAATTGGTCTAAGCCTGCTGATCATCTCAAAAATGATTGCGGGTGTTAAGCTTGAGAAAAGACTCTTGGCCGCCCAGAAGACGGGAGCATAGGATGAAAAAGATACTTGTCGGTATAGATGGTTCGCAGGAATCTATCAATGCCCTTAAGTATGCCGCCAGGATGGCAAAACTCACAGGCGCTGAGATCCTCGGAGTAAACGTGATAAATGAGCCTTCCTACAGGGAATACTACCGCGACCTTTCCGACAAATTAAAGGCGGAGGCAGAGGCTATTCTGAAGAAGGCCTTGGCAGAGGTTGAAAAGGAAGGCGTCGCCATAACGACACAGGTTGAAGTGGGCGCGCCTGACGATGTGCTTGCTGAACTGGCAAAGAACGGCAATAATGTTGTCATGATAGTTGTAGGAGCAAGCGGCAGGGGAAGGGGTTCCAGGGTCTTTGTAGGCAGCAAGACGCATGCGCTCGTGAATCATATAGCCGCGGGACTTCAATGCCCGATTGTCGTGGTCCCGGGAAGCTCCGCGGACTTTCTAAGGAGGTTATAAAAATCTCACAACAAGGGAGTGCATCACGCGGCGTTTATCGAGGTTATTAGGGAGTCTGCACATAACATGCTTGACCATGAACTGAGGTGTCCCGTCGTCTCCGTGCTGGCAACATAAACGGCGGTGTGGATGTCCTGATACGAGTCGGCTGAGGAGGGCCGGAAAGAGCTTCCGGCCCGCCATATTTCCATCTAAGATATGGAGGTTGGAATGAGGAAAACTCTCTTGTTTGTTACATATCACGATGAAGATTGCGGCGCGGGACTGTCTTATGCAATTGATCTTGCAAAAACTATGAAAAAGGGGATGACCGTCCTGTTGATCTACAAAAGGAATCTTATGGAGAGATTTGCTGATGCGATGACTTCCGTGACCTTTGCGGAGGCCGGAGAACATGACACCGCAAAGAGAATAAATGCGGGCGGCGACATGAAAAACGATAGTCCGGACAAGAGAATGAGCTTCCTTGCCGAGAGATGTCGGATGTCCGGTGTTGAAGTGAGCGTGCAGTCCGCGGCAATGGACATAGTACGTGCGGTAAAGCATTATCTTTCCGAGAAGAACTCTGTCGACATGGTCTTGTTGAGTCCGGGTGTTACAGACCATGGAAATATCACTGAAAAGGATCTCCAGAGACTGGTCGAAAAAGCATCCAGGCCGATAGTGACAATGGCGAGACAGGCCCAGCTGTCTGCGGAGCAATCCTGTCTCTGATATGACATCAGGCAGGATAACATAACTGTCCAGCGGCGCAGGGTCTTGCTGCATCGGTCGAGTTAAGTCTTCACGACAAGTACGGCGCATGAGGCGTTTCCGACGACCCTCTCGGCGACGCTGCCCATGAGTAGCCTGTCGACCCCGGTCCTGCCGTGGCTTCCGACGACAATAAGGTCTGCGCCTTTTTCACCCGCCGTGCTTACGATAACCTCGTAGGACCTTCCCGCAAGGACCAGGCATTCGCAAACAACGCTTTCTCTTTCGGCGAATTTCCTTGCCGACTTCAGGCCTGACTCTGCGACCGCAATTTCATTTTTCGAGATGCGGTCGTGGTGCATCTGGGAATGAACAATGTCGAGGGGAGAGGTGGTCTCGGCATGGACCACCGAGATGAAGATCAATTCAGCTCCGCAGCGTTTCGCGATCATGACCGCCTCGGCTGCTGCGGCATCGCCGTATACGGACCCGTCGGTGGCGCAGAGGATTTTTTTGCAGTCGATCCTGGCGCCCCGTGGAACGACCAGGACGTTGCATGGAGCGTGGCCGATGACCCGCTTTGTGACACTTCCCATGAGCAGCCTCTTCAGGCCGGTTCTGCCGCGCCTGCCCATAATAATAAGGTCGGCACCGACTTTTTCAGCCTCTCTGGCTATACCCATATAAGGGGCAGTGCTCAGCAGGGTGAACGCCTGCACATTTACAGACTCTTTGGCTGCCTTCTCTTTTACCTCGTTGAGGTGCTTTTTGATGTCCGCCTCCATCTTGTCGACAAGGTCGGGTGCGAGGGCCTCGAATTCAGGATTAAAGTCTATGACCGAGAGCGCAGTGAGCGTGGCCCCAGTTGTCTTCGCGAGTCTGATAGCCTCACGCACTGCGCCTTCACTGTATTCGGAACCGTCCGTACAAACGAGAAGATTCTTCAGACTACCGAGCATGGGCTGGACCATATTAAGATCCTCCTTTATTTCTGCCGCAGCTTCATGAGCTTACCGGCACGATTCTCACAAGATTATACAGTATAACGAGGCCTTTTCCCCAGGAAACTTGAGACGTGAGTGATAAATCCGGCAGTCCGGATCTGGAGGTGAACAGCTGTTTGCCCCTCCACGTGAAACCGAAATCGGTTTCGTTTATAATGAACCATGTCCTCAGGAGAAGAAAAGGCATGGGAGATACTCAGGGGCATGAACCCGGTCGATGTTTGCAGGAGCGCTAGTGTCGTCTTCGATGGTCGGTCCGGATCGTATGTACTGAGATCATTAGGCATGGATCTGCATATAGATCCGGGGAGCAAAAAGATACACTGCGATGCGCCGGACGGGCCGCGGCTTCTCGATAAGCTCGGATATTTCTCTAAAATGTCGATCCTCTGGTATCTCGCCGGAGTCAGGGAAATTCCCCTTTCGGGGAAGCTGATAAAGCCCGAGAACCTCAAGGGCGGACTTATTTTTTTCAGGGGAACCCATGTGCTTCCTCTTGACGGGCTCGCATCGAGATACCAGGATGACAAGAAAGGGTTTATTCTAAGGGGAGAAGAACTCGGCGGGGAGAAGACCTGTTACGGCGACGCTTCGGTCCGGCTCTTTCCCTTTCCGCGGGTACCGGTCGAGATCATCCTCTGGAAAGGAGACGAGGAGTTTCCTCCCAGGGCAGACCTTCTCTTCGACAGTACCTGTGAACTTCATCTGGCCCTTGATGTGCTTTGGGCAGTGGCGATGCAGAGCATACTGATGATGATGTAATTAGTGCCATCACCCGATCAGGGATCTTATGAAATTGAGGTAATTTACGTCTTTCCTGGTGAGCTCTATGCCCATGCCGTTTTTATATTCCTTGATCGGCGTACCCATCACCCTCCCCATAGGGGTCTTCATTGCCCTCTTCACTTTTCCCTGCAGTGTAGACACGGACCTGTCCGGAAGATGGACCACGATGTCTATAACAGTATCAGCGGCAAAAGGATGGGAGCAGCAGCTTTGTCTCTTATTTCAGGAAAGAACAGCAGTAATCGGTCACCTTCCGGACTTTTAGCCAGAATTTCGAGTTTGCCGGGACTTCGAAGGATTCGCCTCCCTTGATGGTTTTCCAGTCAGTCCGGCCCTGTATCAGCACTTCAAGTTCGCCTGAAATAATTTCCATCATTTCCTTATCGCCGGTATTGAACTCATACTCTCCCGGCAGCATGACCCCGAGTGTTTTCTTAGAGCCGTCTCCGAAAAAGACCGTTCTGCTCGTTACTTTCCCTTCAAAATAGACATTAGCTTTTTTTACGACCGTCACGCCCTTGAATTCATCCATGATCCACCTCCTGAAACGCCATCGCAAAGAAGCAATCAGCTTCTTTTTTCCGGTCTTCTCCGCGTCTTTCCTTTCCTGTCGTCCCTGTCATGGCTTTTGCCCGAAGGGCCTTTCCTCTGTGGCCTTCCGTGAAGCGCTCCCGTGCGGTCTTTCCTGCGCCCAAGGACCGGCTTTTTAAAGTCGGTAACTATAAGGCTGTCTTCTACTGGTCTGACCGGTATCTTTTGCCTGATGTATTCCTCGATGTCTTCGAGGGCATAGACATAATCCTCGCATGCAAAACTGATCGCCTTGCCGGCCGCGCCCGCCCTGGCTGTCCGTCCTATCCTGTGTACATAGTCCTCGCTGTCCTGGGGCAGGTCGTAATTGATAACGTGGGTGACGCCCTCGATATGCAGTCCCCGGCTCGCTACGTCGGTGGCCACGAGGGTGGGCAGCTTTCCTTCCTTGAAGCGGGAGAGGATCCTCATCCGTTTCAATTGGGGGAGGTCCCCGGTGATCGTTGCCGCGGCGATGTCGTTGGCCTTGAAGAGCGCGTCAAGTTTTTCGGCGGTCGACTTCATATTGACAAACACAAGGATGCGGCCCTGCTTTTCGCGCCTCAGAATACCCAAAAGGAGACCCGGTTTTTCCTCCTTGCCGACGTGGTAGAGTTCCTGCGTAATGAGTTCAACGGTCACCTGTTCGGGCGAAATCTCGATCCTTTCAGGTAGATTCATATGCTCATAGCAGAGTTCCATCACTCTGGTCGAGAGGGTGGCTGAAAAGAGCATCGACTGCCGCTTGTCATAAGGCGACATCCTCCTGAGCAGGAATCGAAGGTCGCTGATAAATCCCATGTCAAACATGCGGTCGGCCTCGTCAATGACGAGGAACTCCGTCTTCTTGAGGCTGTAAACCCGTTGCTTGAGATAATCTATGAGCCTGCCGGGCGTTCCGATGATAATGTCGACCCCATCCCCGAGTGACTCTTTTTGTTTCTGGTAATCCATGCCTCCGAATACAGGGGCGATCAAAAAGTCGGTGAACTGTCCGAGCCTCCGGGCCTCGGCGTCGATCTGGGCAACAAGTTCTCTGGTCGGGGCCACAATGAGGGCGCGCGGCGACGGTCCCCGCCCGGCTCCCGGCTTTGCAATCATGCGGGAGAAAAGGGTTATGAGAAAGACCGCGGTCTTACCGGTGCCGGTCTGGGCCTGGACAGCGACGTCCCTGCCGGTTAGTGCCACGGGCAGCGCCGCGTCCTGGACCGGGGTGCAGCGCGTAAAGTTTGCAGCCTTGATACC
>Ga0316628_100004683_pt1 | contig 10783 bp, 7 predicted proteins | sample OWC_Aug_M2_C1_D5_FD_207648 | JGI IMG/M metagenome (GOLD analysis project Ga0316628, IMG submission 207648) | Wetland soil microbial communities from Old Woman Creek delta, Ohio, United States - OWC_Aug_M2_C1_D5_C | ecosystem: Environmental > Terrestrial > Soil > Wetlands | place: USA: Ohio... | reverse complement strand
GCGACTTCACCCGCGGCGTGCTGTTCGAGCGCAACGCCTTGCGCGTCTTTCACGGCTGCGCCGACGCCGAGTGCCGGACTGCCTTCGGGCCGGCGGTCTACCTGACTTTCCTCCACCGCGTGGTGGCGTTCGCGGAGACGGACCCGGAGCGGGCGCGCTGGGTCGCGGACCCGTTCACCGTCGCGCCGCCGGGCTGGCGTGGCCGGTGGAAGCGGCGGCTCGAGGAGGAGGGGGCGCTGGCCACCGCCCGGCGCGCGCTCGCCCGGCTGCTGCTCGGCCGGTCAGCGGGCAGCCCGCGGCTCGACGACGGCCACCTGCTGATGCAGCTCCGCGCGGCGCACGGGTTTTTCGCTGGCTTGCCGGCCTCCGAGGAACGGCGCCGCGAGCTCGAGCGGCGCCGCACCGTCCCCGACCGCGAAATCATCGCCCGCTTCCCGAGGCTCGTCGTCCCAACCTACCTCGGTGACGAGGCCTGGTTCGCCAGCGAGGAGTTCCGCAGCCTGCTGCCATCGGGCTGGCCGGTGGAGTACGCCGAGCTCACGGAGATCATGAGCCGCTGACCGTCTTCCCCGTTCCCGTTCCCGTACCCGCACCCGTTCCCGTTCCCGATTTTCAATCCCTGGGGGACTGGGGCACGCTTGCAGCTGCTTGTCGCAAGGACACGGATCTGGGAGCGCGCACATCTCGTCGGGAACGGGAGCGGGGACGGGAAGGGGAACGAAACGAGCACGAGCGACTTGGGGGCGAGACTTTGCGTTCCGAGCCGCTTTGCGGTTCAATGCAGGGACGAGGGCAGGATGGAGAGCTCGCCGGTTCTGGAAGTCTACGAGGGGAGCGGGTCGCCGATCGACGACCTCGCCTTCGATGCTTGGATGGTGGACCGCGCGGCCGCCGGTCATCCGTGCGTCAGCCTCACCTCGTGGCCGGGGCCGGTGGTGGTGATCGGCTACGCGCAGGACCCGGCCGAGGTCGATCTCGGGGAGTGCCGCGCCCTCGGCATCCCGGTGCTGCGCCGTCCCACCGGTGGGACCGGCGTGATCCACCGCGGTGACCTTGGAGTCGGGCTGGCGTTGCCGTCCACCCATCCCTGGGCGGCGGGTGTGGTGAGCCTCTACCGGCGGTTCCTGGACGCGCTCGAGCCGGCGCTGCGCGAGGCCGGGGCCGCCGTCGAGCGCAGGCTCGACGCACCGCGGGCGGCCAGGGTCCGGTCGCCGATCTGCTTTTTCGACCAGCTCTCCGAGACCCTGCTCGTCGACGGCCGCAAGGCGGTGGGGTGCGCCCAGACCCGCCGCCGCGGCGCGGTGCTGATCCACGCCGCGGTGCTGCTCGGGCTAGACCCGGAGCTGTACGGCCGTCTGTTCCGGGTCGACCCGGCCCGAGTCCGCGCGGCGCTGGCCCCGGCGGTCGCCGGAGCCGACTGGCGGGGGCTGGGAAGGCACGCCGTGGCGCGGCTCGCCGAACTGCTCGGGTTCGAGCCGCGCCCCGTGCGCCGGCCGCCGATCCCGGAGCGCTACCGCGAGATCTACCGCCTCCCGCGGTGGGCGCCACTCGGCGATCCGCACGCCCGCTGAGATCCCGCTCCCGGACCGATCCCGAGAAATTTCGCCCTGGCGGCTGATGTTGGTTCGGGCGACGCGACAAGGTGGAGGAGGCATGCCGCGAACACGCGTGTACGAAGCGGTCACCGAGCGCCTGGCGATCCTCGATCCCGAGGGCCGGGCGGACCACGACCTGATGCCCGACCTCGGCCTCGAGCGGGTGCGGCAGATGTACCGCGACATGGTCTTCGCCCGGGCCTTTGACGACAAGGCCATGAAGCTGCAACGCCAGGGGCGGATGGGCACCTGGCCGCCCAACGCGGGCCAGGAAGCGGTGAGCGTGGGGGTAGCGGAGGCCATGGCCGACGAGGACTGGCTGATTCCGGCCCTCCGCGAGAACTGGCTGATGATCCGGCGCGGCGTTCCCGCCCACCTCATCTATGCCGGCTGGGCCGGCGACGAGCGCGGCACCAGCTTCCCCGAGGGAGTGCGCTGCTTCCCCATGGCGGTGCCCATCGCCAGCCAGTGGCCACACGGCGTCGGCGTCGGCCTGTCCCTCAAGCTCCAGGGCTCGAGCGCGGTGGCCGTGACCTTTGGCGGCGACGGCTCGACCTCGGAGGGCGACTTCCACGAGGCGCTCAACTTCGCCGGCGTCTTCTCCACCCGCAGCGTGTTCATCATCCAGAACAACCAGTGGGCGATCTCGGTTCCGGTCGAGGCCCAGACTGCGTCGGCGACCCTGGCCCAGAAGGCCCACGCCTACGGCATCCCCGGCCTCCAGGTCGACGGCAACGACGTGTTCGCGGTCTACGTGGCCACCGTGGAGGCCCTCGATCGGGCACGGCGCGGCGACGGGCCGACCCTGATCGAGGCCGTGACCTACCGCCTCGGCGACCACACCACGGCCGACGACTCCACCCGCTATCGCTCCGCTGAGGCGCTCGCGCTGTGGAGGGGACGCGACCCGATCCTGCGCCTGCGCCGCTACCTGGAGTCCCTGGGCGAGTGGAACGAGGACCGCGAGCAGGCCCTGGCCGGCGAGGCCCAAGAGTGGGTCGAGGCCCAGGTGCAGGCATTCGAGGCGATGACGCCGCCTGCGCCCGAGGACATCTTCCGCCACATGTACGCCGAGCTGCCGTCCAACTTGGCCGAGCAGATGGCCGAGCTCAGCGCGGAGGTGCGCTGATGTCGCCGCGACCTGCCAGCGACGTGGCCGGCGGCGGGCGCACCCTGCACGCGGTGCCCGAGCCCACCAGCGACAAGCTGACCATCGTCCAGGCCGTGCGCGACGCCATGCACGACGAGATGGCGCGCGACCCGCGCGTGCTCGTGTTGGGCGAGGACGTGGGCCGGGACGGGGGCGTGTTTCGCGCCACCGAGGGGCTGCTCGAGCAGTTCGGTCCCGAGCGCGTCCTCGACACCCCGCTCGCCGAGAGCGCCATCGTCGGGACCTCCATCGGCCTCGCCGCCACCGGCATGCGCCCGGTGGCCGAGATCCAGTTCATGGGCTTCGTCTACCCGGCGGTGAACCAGCTCTTGGCCCATGCCGCCCGCCTCAGGAACCGCACCCGGGGCCGTCTCTCGCTGCCCATGGTCGTGCGCATACCCTACGGCGGCGGCATCCACCCGCCCGAGCACCACTCCGAGAGCTACGAGAGCCTGTTCATCCATTCGCCGGGCCTCAAGGTGGTGCTGCCCTCCAACCCGTACGACGCCAAGGGCCTGCTCGTCGCCGCCATCCGCGATCCCGACCCGGTGCTGTTCCTGGAGCCCAAGAAGATCTACCGCGCCTTCCGCGGCGAGGTGCCACGCGGCCCCTATACGGTGCCCCTGGGCCGGGCCGCGGTGGCACGGGAGGGCTCGGACGTCAGCCTGATCGCGTGGGGCGCCATGGTCCGGGTGTGCCTGGACGCGGCCGAGGCCCTGTCCCGCGACGGGGTGTCGGCCGAGGTCGTGGACCTGCGCAGCCTGAACCCGCTCGACCGCGAGACCATGCTCGCGAGCGTCGTCAAGACCGGCCGCGCGGTGGTGGTGCACGAGGCGCCGCGCTCGAACGGCTTCGGTGCCGAGATCGCGGCCCTGATCGGCGAGCACGCGCTGCTTCAGCTCGAAGCGCCGGTGGCGCGCGTGACCGGCTTCGACACCGTCTTCCCGCTCGCCCGGCTCGAGCACCACTACCTGCCGTCGCGCGAACGGGTGGTCAAGGCGGTGCAAAAGACCCTCGCCTTCTAGACCGGGGATGCAGCGCGGGGATTGTCCCCCGCTCGAGACGCACGGATTAAGAGCCCAGACCCCGATCACCGGTCGGGGAGACCAGACTGCTCGGAGACAGCGATGGCATTCGTGTTCACCTTCCCAGACGTCGGCGAGGGCATCCACGAGGGACTGCTCGTGGAGTGGCTGGTGACGGCCGGCGCCAGCGTGGCCGAGGACCAGCCCCTGCTCAAGGTCGAGACCGACAAGGCAGTGGTCGAGCTGCCGTCGCCTCGAGCCGGCACGGTGCTCGAGCTGCACGTGGCCGCGGGCGCCACCATCCACGTCGGCGACCCGCTGGTCAGCATTGGTGACCCGGGCGGGAAGCCGGCCGCGGCGGCGGCCGCGCCTGCCGAGCCCGAGGACGTGGCCGCGTCGCCGTTCGAGCCCGGGCCGAAGCCCACGCCGGCGCGGCGGCCGCTCGCCACCCCGCGCACCCGGTCGCGGGCACGCGAGCTGAGCATCGACCTGGCCACGGTTCAGGGCACCGGCAGCGGCGGCCGCATCACCGACGACGACGTGGCGCGGGCAGCTACGGCCAAGGGTCAGCCGGCGGTGCCGGCGGTTGCGGTGGAGCGACCCACCCCGGCAGCGGTCGCGCCGGCCGTTCGTGGCGCGCTCGAGACCACCGGCTACGGCCCGGTCGAGCGCATCCCCATCACCCACCTGCGCAAGGTCATCGCCCAAACCATGCAGGCGTCCGCGCAGACCGCGGCCCACGTCACCCACGTCGACGAGGCTGACGTCACCGAGCTCGTCAGCCACCACCGCCGGGTGCGAGCCGAGGTCGAGGAGCGCGACGGGGTCCGGCTGACCCTGCTGCCCTTCTTCGTCAAGGCCCTGGTGGCGACGCTCAAGGAGTTCCCCGCGTTCAACGCCAGCGTCGACGAGGAGCGGCAGGAGATCCTGCTCAAGCGCTACTACAACATCGGCATCGCGGTCGACACGCCCGAGGGGCTGATCGTGCCGGTGCTCAAGAGCGCCGACACCAAGGACATGATCACCATCGCCCGCGAGCTGGCCGACCTCGCCGAGCGCGCCCGTAGCCGCCGGCTGAGCCTGGACGAGCTCCGGGGCGGGACCTGCACCATCACCAACATCGGCCCCCTGGGCGGGGTCTTCGCGACCCCGATCATCAACCAGCCCGAGCTGGCCATCGTCGGCCTGCACGCGATCAAGGAGCGGCCGGCCGTGGTCGACGGGGCGATCGCCATCCGCCAGCAGATGTTCCTCAGCGTGTCCTTCGACCACCGCTGGATCGACGGCGCCGCCGCCGCCCGCTTCATGAGCCGCCTGGTCGAGCTGGTCGAGGACCCGACCCGCATGCTGGTGAGGCTATAACCCGTGGTCGTCGGCTCGGTTGGGCGCGGCTGTCAGGTGGCGGTGGTGGGCGCCGGCCCGGGCGGCTACGTGGCCGCCATCCGCCTCGCCCAGCTCGGCAAGGACGTCATCCTGGTCGAGAAGGAGGCGCTCGGCGGGGTCTGCCTCAACCACGGCTGCGTCCCCTCCAAGGCCCTCATCCACGCCTCGGACCTGGCCCACGAGGCGCAGCACGCCGCGGCCATGGGCATCGAGGTTGAGGGGCTCACGGTCGACCTGGCGCGGATGGTCAAGTGGAAGAACGGCATCGTGCGCCGGCTCGCGGCCGGGGTGCGCCAGCTGTGCGAGACGAACGGGGTCGAGATCACGAGCGGCCGGGCCGAGCTGATCGGCGACCGCGCGCTCGCCGTGCACACTGAAGACACCCGGAGCGAGGTCCAGTTCGAGGCCGCGATCGTGGCCACCGGGTCCGTGCCCATGGCCCTGCCCCAGCTGCCGCTGGACGGCGAGAGGGTCATCGGCACCCGCGAGGCCCTCGAGCTGACCCGGGTGCCACAGCGCCTGGTCGTGGTCGGCGGCGGTTACTCCGGGCTCGAGCTGGCCACCGTCTTTGCCAAGCTCGGCGCCGGCGTGACCGTGGTCGAGGCCCTGCCAGAGCTGGCCCCGGCCCTCGACCCCGAGGTCGGCGAAGCCCTCGGCCGACGACTCAAACAGCTCGGCATCGCCATCCTCCTCGGCCACCAGGTAACGGGTTTCACTCCCGGCGAGCCCTCCCTGCTCGAGGTGCGGGGCTCCGACGACCAGTCGCAGCGGCTTGAAACCGACCTGGTCCTGGTCAGCGTCGGCCGGCGGCCGAGCTCGGCCGGGCGCGGGCTCGGGACCGGGGGGGGCGCGCTCGACGACCAGGGCTTTGTCTCGGTCAACGAGCGCATGCAGACCAGGGTGCCGGGGATCTACGCCATCGGCGACCTGGTGGGCGGCGCCATGCTCGCCCACAAGGCCTACCAGGAGGCCAAGGTGGCGGCGGCGGTCATCGCCGGCCAGACCGCGGCCTTTGACGCGGTCTCGGTGCCGGCGGTGATCTACACCGACCCCGAGATCGCCTGGACTGGGCTCTCCGAGCGCCAGGCCCGGGAGCAGGGCCACCGCGTGCTCACCGGCACCTTCCCCTTCCGGGCTTCGGGCCGCGCCATGTCGCTCGACACCACCGACGGCTTCGTCAAGGCCATCGCTGACGCCGACTCGAGGCAGCTCCTCGGCATCACCGCGGTCGGCCGTGGGGTATCGGAGCTGATCGGCGAGGCCACCCTGGCCCTCGAGATGGGCGCCTTCCTGGAGGACGTGGGCCTCACCATCCATCCCCACCCGACCATGTCCGAGGCCCTCCAGGAGGCGGTCGAAGCCGCCCTCGGCCAGGGCGTGCACACGCTCAGAAGTGTGCCAGGTTCGCACATTCGGTGATTCGGGGACGGCGCCTGATGCGCATGGGTTCCAGGTTCACTCATCTCGTGCATTGCGCGACCTGAATCGAGCGGGCCGACTCGACAGGGCCAAGAGACACGAGCTGCGTGAGCCTGTTACCTATCCCTCAAGTGGCTGGCACGCCGTGTCGAGCCGATCTCGGGTCGAATCTGAACCTCGGCCCCGTGGTACGCTCAAGTCGTACGGAAGGAATTCCCTATCCCCAGCATGGATCTTGAATCGCTCCACGGCTACCCGCCGCACGAAGAGCTGGTCAAGCCGAAGGGGCGATCATGATGCGGACCGGTGACCGCCTGGGTCCCTATGAGATCCTCGCTCCCCTCGGCGCGGGGGGAATGGGTGAAGTCTATCGGGCCAAGGACGCCCGCCTCAACCGCGAGGTGGCCGTCAAGGTGCTCGCCGAGTCACTAAGTGGCGACCCAGCAGCCATGGCGCGGTTCGAGCGGGAGGCCAAAGCCGTAGCGGCCCTCAACCACCCCAGCATCCTCTCCATCTTCGACTACGGCCTCGAGGGCGACCTCACCTACGCCGTCATGGAGCTGCTGGAGGGTGAGACGCTCCAGAAGCGGCTGGACCAAGGTCCACTGCCGGTCTCCAAGGCCGTGGAGATCGCCGGGCGGATCGCCCAGGGGCTGGCCGCGGCCCACGAGAAAGGCATCATTCATAGAGACCTCAAACCGGCCAACGTCTTTCTCACCAAGGGCGGGCTGGTCAAGATTCTGGACTTCGGCCTGGCCCGGATTCAGGTTCCTCTGGAAGAGGCCAAGACCGAGAAGGGCGCCCCCGGTGGTACGGTGCCCGGGACCGTGATGGGAACTGTGGGATACATGGCGCCTGAGCAGGTGCGGGGAGAGGCCGTGGACATGCGGACGGACCTCTTCACTTTCGGGGTCGTTCTGTACGAGATGCTCGCGGGCAAGCGACCCTTCGAGCGGAGCTCGGCCATGGACACCCTGGCCGCAATCCTGAACGAGGACCCGCCTCCCCTGCCCCCCATCACCCCTCCCGCCCTGGACCGCGCCGTGCGGCACTGTCTGGAGAAGGAACCGGAGGCGCGGTTCCAGTCGGCCCGGGACATCGCCTTCGACCTCGAGGGAATCACCCGCCCATCCTCCGCGGCGGCTCAGGCACCCACTGCCCCAGGAGGCAGCCGCCGGGCCCGCTCCTGGTGTCTCGCCAGTGTCACGGGGATCACCGCCGTCTTGGGCGTGGCCGGGGGATACTGGCTTGGAAGAAGCCCGACCGCGGAGATCAGCTTCCGCCAGATGAGCTTCCGTCCGCAGGCGATCTTCCAGGCCGCCTTCGCGCCGGACGGCGAGACCATTGTCTATAGCGCGGCGCTCAATGGCAATGTTCCGGAGCTATTCACGATCCGTCCGGAATACCCCGAACCACGGCCACTCGGCCTCCCACGCACGCATCTCCTGTCAATCTCGTCCAAGGGGGAGCTGGCCGTCCTGACAAACGCCCGCTTCATCGTGCATCGGCTTTTCGCCGGCACACTCGCGCGGGTCTCTCTCGGGGACACGGCGCCCCGAGAAATCCTTGAGGATGTCCGTCAAGCCGATTGGTCGCCCGACGGCTCCGGGCTGGCCATCGTTCGGATCGCGAAAGGGAAGGACCGGCTGGAATTCCCGATCGGCGAGGTGCTCTACGAGACGGCGGGCTATCTGAGCGACCTTCGGGTCTCGCCCCGGGGCGACCGGATCGCTCTCTTTGAACACCCCGCGCCGTGGGACGACCGCGGGTCGGTCATCGTCGTGGACCGGGCAGGAAAGCGCACCGTTCTCTCGGGCGACTACTGGGGGGAGGAGGGCCTCTCCTGGTCCCAGACAGGCGACGAGGTCCTCTTCACTGCTAGCACGGAAGGGAGCGCTCAGACCCTGTTCGGCGTCGATCTCTCCGGACACCGGCGGGTAGCCCTTACGAGTGCCGGGGGGCTGACGATGCACGATGTTTCCAGCTCCGGGCGCTGGCTCGTGACACGCGATGACATTCATGACGAGCTTTCCGTCCTGGCCCCCGCCGCGAGCAGCGAGCGCAATCTCTCCTGGCTCGATCACTCGGGGGGCCCGCATCTCTCGCGGGACGGGCACACGCTGCTTTTCGTCGAGCAGGCCGCCACCGCCGGACCCAACTATTCGGTCTGCCTGCGAAAGACCGACGGCGGCCCCGTCGTGCGCCTCGGAGAAGGACGTCCCTGGGGCCTTTCGCCGGACGTACGACAGGCCATCGCCATCATCGCCACGCCACCGCAGCTCATCATCTACCCGACCGGTCCCGGAGAGACGCTGCGCCTCCCCCGTGGCGATCTGGAAACCCTCCAGTCGGCCGGGTGGTTCCCGGATGGGAAGAGCGTGCTGGTGTGCGGCAGCGAAGCCGGCAAGGCTTCGCGTTGCTATGCGCAGGACGTCTCCGGCGGCCCGCCCCGTCCGGTCACGCCTGAAGCCACCGCGAACTGCATGGTTTCTCCGGATGGCCGGAGCATCCTGTACTCAAAGGCGGGTGAGACATGGTTCATTCAGGACGCCGAAGGCGGAGCAGCGGAGCCCGTGCCCGGACTGACCCAGGATGACCTGGTGATCCGATGGAGCGCAGATGGGCGCTCTGTCTTCGCTTTCCGCGACACGAATGTACCGTTCCGGTTCGAAAGGCTCGACCTCGCCTCCGGCCGCCGCGAGCTGATTCGCGAGGTCGCCCCGGCTGACAGGACGGGTGTCCTCAACAGCTGGGGGGCAGCGTTCTCGGACGACGCCAGCGCCTACGCCTACTGCTACCAGCGAATGACATCGCACCTCTTCGTGGTGGAGGGCGCGCAGTGACGCAACAACCCGGCACCCGCCTCGGTCTAACCAAGGTGCCAGTTCGCTGATTTCGTGCATTTCACCGCGTCGCCTCAAGCCGGCTCCCAAGCGAGAGGCCACTCAGAGCGAGAACCATGGACCAGGCACCTGTTGCGACTCCAGCCAGCTCCTCGGCATCGCCGCGGCCGGCTGCGGCGTGTCGGAGCTGACCGGCGAGGTCACCCTCGAGATGGGCGCCTTCCTGGAGGACGTGGGCCTCACCGTCCACCCCCACCCGACCAAGTCCGAGGCCCTCCAGGAGACGGTCGAGGCCGCACTCGGCCAGGGCGTGCACACGCTACGGAGGTAGGCTGCTCGTCAGGTCGCGACCGGTGGACCGCTGGCGTCGAGCCCCAGTGGGCAAGCGTCCGCGTGGAAGGGGCGCGCTCGCCTACCGCCGCTTGATCACCACCAGGCTCATGTCGTCCTGCTGGGGTGCGAAGGCCAACACCTCGGCCCGGACGTGGTCGAGGATGGCGGCCGAGGGGAGGTGCTTGGCCGCGCGCAGGGCCTCCTCGAGGCGGCCCGGCGCGAACTCCTCGTCGTCCCGCTCGTGCTCCAGGATGCCGTCGGTCAGCAGCAGCAGGATGTCGCCCGGGGCCATCAGGTTGACCTCGTTGACCGTGTAGCGGCGGGCATAGTGGGGCGAGCGCGAGCTCATGTCGCGATCGACGTCGCTCTCGCTCGGGAAGACGCCGATCGGCGGGAAGGAGACCAGGCGGTCCTCGCCGATGCTGACGAAGCGGTCGAACTCGGCCGAGAAGATCATCGGCCGCGGGTGGCCGGCGAGGATGAAGCGGAAGGTCCCATCCTCGGCGATCTCGCCGTAGACCATGGTCACGAACTTGCTGACGCTCGAGGACTGGTAGAAGCGGGTGTTGAGGACCTCGATCAACCTCGGCGTGATCTCACCGTACTGCTCCAGCTCGTACAGCACCCCGACCAGAAATGCCTGGTGGAGCATGGCCGCGACCAGGGCGTCGGTCATCTGGTGACCGGCGACGTCGGCCAGGAGCACACCGAGACGGTCGCGGTTGTGCTCCAGGCCGTGGGCGACGTCCTCGCGCCCGGCCCGGCGGGCGCGGCGCACCCGGCGGTCGAGGTCGAAGCGACGTTTGAAGTCGACGAACACCAGGTGGTCGCCGCCGGTCGCGCCGGCCACCGGCCAGCACTGGCCGCAGACATCGACCTGCTCCAGGCTGAAATCAGCCGGCACGTGGTAGACCACCTCGAGGATGGCGCGCAGGTTGACCATCTCCTCCTCGAGGTTGTCGAGTCGACCGCAGCAGGGCTCGCGCACGTCGGGCATGTTCTCAGGCCAGCGGGGCGGGCAGCGCCCGACCCGCC
>Ga0316628_100004682_pt1 | contig 10783 bp, 13 predicted proteins | sample OWC_Aug_M2_C1_D5_FD_207648 | JGI IMG/M metagenome (GOLD analysis project Ga0316628, IMG submission 207648) | Wetland soil microbial communities from Old Woman Creek delta, Ohio, United States - OWC_Aug_M2_C1_D5_C | ecosystem: Environmental > Terrestrial > Soil > Wetlands | place: USA: Ohio... | reverse complement strand
GGACAATTGTTTGCCGAGTACGTGCTGGATATCACCGAGTTCCGCGCGCAAACACTGGCAACGGACCCGGGGGATTTCGAGAACTTTGAAACGTTTTCAATGGCAACGGTAGACCTTGACTACGATGGGGATGTATTTCGGTTGACGCGGGTGTTTTGGGGAGACGACGTGCTTAAGGCAGCGGGTGGGCTAGAAAAGGCCAAACGGCTCCAGTTGCGCATCCCGGAGCAAGAATTTAAGGGCAATCAGATGATGGTGATACTCGGCGACCGTTATGGGAACGAAAAAATTTTGCTGTTAAGGAAAACCGACTTTGCAGGTAGCCCCTCCCGGCTCGTGAAAAAGTCTGCCAAAACAGAAAGAAAAGTAAGATGAGCCTTCAATTCCGCATCGCTGATCAGGTCCTCAGGGTTGAGGACTCACGAGAAGCAACCGAGGCGGTGGTCCACAAATATGATGCGTTTCTGAACCTGCTCAGTGCGGACCGCTATGCTTTCCAACGAGACGCAGTACGCGAAAGCCTTAGGTTTCTTGTCTCCGACAAATATCCGGACCTCGAACGATTAGCGCGGGAAAATTGGAACCGACGCGAGGCAATACGCCAACGGCACGAGAGCCTGGACGCTTACCTCTCCAAGATGCCCCTGCGGGACCGAAAATCGGTATCGCTGGATTTGGCTACAGGCACGGGTAAGAGTTTTGTGATGTATGGGCTCGCGGCCATTGCATTGGCCGCGGGACTGGCGGATCGCGTGTTGGTGTTATGTCCGTCGCTGACGATCGAGGACGGGTTGCTTGAAAAGTTCACTTCGTTAGCCGGTAACAGCGAGTTGTCAGAGATCATGAAAGAGCTAGGCGCACTAGTGGCGATTCCTGGCATCAAGCGCGGAAACGAGACCGTTCAATCTGGCGACATCTGTGTGGAGAACGTTCACGCTGTTTATGAGAATACCGGGTCGTCGATACGAGAGGGCTTCGCGGGAAACGGTAATCGCTCGCTTGTCCTGAACGACGAGGCGCATCATTTGTTTAGCCCGCTAGATCGCGGATTAAAAGAGTGGATGAAGTTTCTTCAGCATAAGAATTTTGGTTTCTGTCAGATCGTGAATGTAACGGGCACACCTTATGTCGCGGGCGACGAAGATGACGATTACTTTCCCGATGTTGTGTTTCGCTATGGTTTAAAACAGGCCATCGAAAATGAAGTGGTCAAGAAACCCGATTATAAGCTGGAGGACACCTATACAGCGCACGATTGGCAGAAGACCTACGCCATCCATGAGCGTAACCAGAAGGACTACGGCAAAAAAGTAAAGCCAATTTCCATCGTGGTCACTCAGGAGATTGCACGATGCGTCGAGGTGTGGCGGGAACTCGTGGAGTTTCTGGTTACAAAAGAAAAGATAACTCGTGAGGAGGCTGAAAAAAAGGCAATCTGGGTGACATCGAACGTGCCGTCAGTTGGTGACGCCAAAGCACGAGTTACAGCGGCTTACGCTCCACGAGACGATAAAGACTCACCAGAGAAGTGCCGGAAGGAAAATCTCGCTTCGCTAAAACAGGTGGATGACGCGCACAACCCGGTGGAATGGATTGTTTCTGTAAGCATGTTGACAGAAGGCTGGGACGTAAAGAACGTCTTTCAGATCGTCCCCCACGAATCACGCGCATTTTCTTCCCGGTTGCTTATCGCACAGGTATTAGGGCGTGGGTTACGGGTGCCACCGCAGTTGTCTAAACCGCCAACGGTGACAATCAATAACCACGAGGCCTGGTCGGAGAAAATCGCTGACCTTCTCAAAGAGGTGCTGGAGGTCGAGAACACACTTTCGTGGGGCTACGACCCACGTCGGAACAACTATGTATTTCCACTGCACAATTTGCGTTACGAGTCCGTGCAAACAGGAGTCGAAGCAAAGCGTGAAAAAGCGCGTGAGCCGGAAGTGAAATTCCTCCCCCAAAATCGGAAGACAACTGAGTATTCAACCTTTTCAGAGACTGGAAAGCTAGCAGTGGAGATACAGCATCACGACCTGTTTGAGATCGAGGACGCGGTGAAGCTCGTGCGCCTATTTCTGAGGGAAAAGGACGAGAAAATTGCCGCGGCATGGCCAAAGAAGCGACTGAAGGAATTCATCGTAGCTCGGCTAAAAGCCGCCGGTCAGGATGAAACCTTCCTAAGCAAGGAAAATTTTTTGCGGCTTCAGCAAGGTTTTGGACCGATGTTTCGCGGTCTGGACACCGAGCACCCACGCATGAGCGAGACAGCCAAGGAGATTGTTAAAGTTGACCTTGCCACGTTACCACGACAGTCGTTTTCGGAAAGCATGCTCAAAGAGCATGGCTCGTTGTGGACGGTGAAGGACGACTCCGCGCCATACGGCGGGCATGAGATGCTACTTTGGGAACAGTATCAACGTTTTTGTAAACAATTCGCTGACTGGGGCGACGAGGCGTAGGACCAAGCCCAAGCGATTGGATCGCGGATTTACCAAGTTGAAGTTTGTAAGTTTAAGTCCCCCTGGAATGTCCACTACGCCAGCCATGAACCGGAGCGAAAATTCTCGGACCTACTCTTCGAGAATAGCGAACTATTTGACTCGTTCGTGAAAATGCCGAATACCGGTGGATATGCGTTCCCGTATTCCTACAAACCAGCCAGGGCCGCCAAAACCCACGTGGCAAATGAGAACTTCAATCCGGACTTCTTCTTAAAGGTTAGCAGTCGGAACGAAATTCTAGTCATCGAAATAAAAGCTGAAGGGGATGATTCCAACCGCAATCGAGCCAAATGCCGGGACGGGCTAAAGCATTTCGAGACGCTAAATGAACGGTTGAAGGAAGCGGGAGAGCCTTGGCGCTATCATTTTTATTTCCTTTCGCCTGAGGATTACACAAGCTTCTTCGAGCAAGTTCGGAGTAACAGTTATCCGGGCTGGCGGTCAGGGTTGATGCAGGAATTGAGTGGTTAAACGGAACAGATTGAACCATCGGCCAAAAGCTGCCAGGAGAATAGCGGTGGAGAGGGTGGAGCCGCAAAACAACCGGTTCATTTAAAGATCCACCTTGCAACTGAACTGTTAGGTTGAGACGGACGCGATAACGGACGCTTACACAAACGTTAGCCGTGTTATTGGATTGATCTATCCTACGACCAAATCCTGTAGATAAAATTCGCCAAAAACTTTACTTACGGCTGGACCTGCGTTTGGCAGTCGTGCTGGCCGAGAAATAGATGACTCTTTGGTCCGGGCCTTACTTGGTACGCAGAAATAACCCGATGATCGTGCGAGGGGGTAGTCTAGGTAAGGGGTTCAGATGTTGGCGTCACGAACCAGCATACGTATGTGCGTCCCAGACGTAAAACACACACTTTTGCAGGGCTAGCCGAATCGGTTCGTCCGGACTGGGTTCTAGGACGGCAGTTAGGGCCGAAAGAGCTATCCTCACTCACGGGCAAGCCGCCTTGTTGCTGACTGTCACGCGCACATTCAAGTGCGCGTGCAGACGTGCGGGCAGCCGTATTCTCTTATATAGCCATCTTGCCCATTGCCCAAGAAAATTCGCCTGCAAAATCGAGAAGTTGCGCGGGCGGTTTTTGGTTGGGCAACACGTGGGCAAAACGCTTTTGCCCAAATCGCCGTTGCGCTCGCGAGCGGATTCGCTAACTTCGTGATTTTCTTGAAGGCGGGTTAGGGAGTCAGATGAGTCCAGTGAGTCTCCAGTGGAATTGTTGACATTGTTGACTTGCCCATCGTTTCCCGACTTGGCGGCCCTCCAGTGGGTTAAAGCACAGTCTGCCGTAGCGGCCCCGGCCACCCCGCGTCCGTCTGGTCGTTCGCGAAGTGATTCCACGTCACGAGTTGGAACCGGCCCGTCGGGTGACAGGTGACAGGTGGTGACGCTTTATTTGGTAACTTCCTGTAAATCATCTTCGTAAGGAACTTTGCAGAAACTGCGTCACCACGCGTCACCCGTCACATCAAACAGAGCGGTAACGAATGCTTCGGCGGGCAAATCACACGGCAGCACACTTGGTGCTCCCTTCGCTGCCGTTCGTCGGTAAAATTCTGATTCTCTGCAGCGCGGTTTTGTGGCATAACATTGCGCTAGGAGGGAGCGCGGGAAGGCCATGAACAGGAAGACCGTCTGGGTTCTTATCTTTTTTACCCTTGCTTGGGTCCATCCTGCCGAGGCGCAGCAGCCGAAGAAAGTCTCTCGGTTAGGGTATCTATCGTCGTTCGAGCCAGTTGCTGAGTCCGCCCGTGCCGAGGGAATTCGGCTGGCTCTGCGCGAGCGTGGCCACATAGAAGGACAGAACATCACCATCGAGTACCGATATTCGGAGGGTAAGGTCAACCGGTTCCCTGAGCTTGCGGCTGAGCTGGTGCGTCTCAAGGTTGATATCATCCTGGCAGCAGGAGGGACCGGGATAATCCAGGCGGCCAAGAATGCGACCAAGACGATTCCCATCGTTATGACGGGCGGTGGGTCCGATCCCGTCGAGGCAGGCCTAGTTGAAAGCCTTGCCCGTCCCGGCGGCAACGTCACCGGCATTGCACTCCTTTCCAGAGAACTAGGCGGGAAGCGGCTGGAGCTGCTCAAAGAAGCGGTTACCAAACTTGTCCGTGTAGCGGTTCTCTACGATCCGGCCAATTTGGGCGATATAGTTGAGGTGAAAGAGCTTCTCCCGGTCGCGGCGCGCGAGCTGGCGTTGACTATTCAGCCTTGGGAGGTACGAGCTGCCGACGGTTTCGAGAAGGTATTCGCAGCGCTGAACAAGCAGCGCCCGGATGAACTCTACGTAACGGGGAGCCCGCTAATGGGTGCTAACAGAAAACGGATCGCAGCCTTCGCGTTAAAGAGCCGGTTACCGTCGGTGGGCAACAGAGGATATGTAGATGCCGGTGGGCTCATGTCTTACGCGGCGGACCTCGCGGAAAACTACCGGCGCGTCGCATATTACGTGGACAGAATCCTGAAAGGAGCCAAGCCCGCCGATCTGCCTATCGAGCAACCGACGAAGTTTGAGCTGGTGATCAATCTCAAGACAGCGAAACAGATCGGCGTCACGATTCCGCAAAAGGTGCTGGCGCGGGCGGATAAGGTGATCAAGTGATAGTCGGTCAGTAGTCCCGATCAGTAGTCAGAAAGAGGCAGGAGCAAATACTAGAGGGCGACGGAGACCGACTTATAATAGGGCGAGCAGACATCGAATTGAGAATGTACCGCTGATCGAATATCAGATGTTCCGATCTAACATGCTGAACCTTGAACCGCGTTCCCGCTGCTGTGCTTGAATTGTGCACGTCAGAAGACGCTGAGAAAAAGAAACATCGCATCACGCGGTTTCTCTGTTATTTTCCGGGTCGGCGGTCTCAATGCTACTAACGGAAGCATTGGAGTAGCTCAACCGACAGAACGAATTCACCCAAATCAAAGGATAAATTCCTGCCGATGCTCTAGACTTATGGCCTATGGCTGGGATTAAAGGAAGATCCCGGCCCACCAAGCAACTAGAACGCTTCAGACACGGTTGTGAACACCCACTCGCCGGCGCGCATCAGCGGGGCGGCGGTGCCGTCGGCGGCGATGCCGTCGACGTCGACGTTCGGCGAGCCGATCATCCAATCGATATGAACCGAGCTGTGGTTTGCACCCCTGGCGTCGAGCTCCGCCGGAGTTAGCGACGTGCCGTTGACGAAATACTTGCTATAGGCCTGGCCGAGCGCGATGTGGCTCGCGGCGTTTTCATCATACAACGTATTGTAGAAGAGCAGCCCGCTCTGCGCGATCGGCGAGGATTCCGGCACCAACGCGACCTCGCCGAGACGACGCGCGCCTTCGTCGATTTCCAGCACTTTGCGCAGCACGTCCTGGCCCTTGTCGGCATTGGCTTCGACGATGCGCCCGCCGGCGAAGCGCACCGCGATGTTTTCGATCAACGTGCCCTGGTAGGACAACGGCTTGGTGCTGCGCACGACGCCTTCGACACGATCCCTGTGCGGCGCGGTGGCCACCTCCTCCGACGGGATGTTCGGGTTGCACACGATGCCGTTCTTTGCCGTCAGAGCGCCGCCGCCCCATTCGTGATCGTCGGCCAGGCCGACGCGCAGGTCGGTGCCCGGACCGCGGAAATGCAATGCGACAAACCGTTTGTCGTTGAGGAAGTTGGTGCGCGCTGCTAGTGCATCGTTGTGCGTCTGCCAGGCGGCAATTGGGTCCGGTGTGTCGACCCGCGACGCGGCGAAGATCGCATCCCACAATTTGTTGACGGCGACTTCCTCGGTGTCGTTCGGGAATATCGCCTTCGCCCAGGCCGGTGTGGCGTAGGAGACGATCGACCAGTTGATGTCGAAGTTGAAGATATGTTGCAGCGCCGGCAGATAGGCCTGCCAACGTGCCCGTTCGGAGCGCGCCACCTTGTCGGGATCCTGGCCGGCGAGCAGCGCCGGATCATCGCCGGCGATCCAAACCAACCACGCGGCGCCGTTGCCGAATGCCGTCGCCATGCCGTCGTACAGCCAGCCGGTCGCCTTGTCGAAGCTCTCGTCCGGCGCGTGCTTGAAACGCAAGAGAGTTGATGCGGCGTCGTCGAACAACGTGGTGACTAGCGACGCGCCCGCCTTGTAGGCGTGCTCGGTGATGCGTCGTGCCAGCGGCAAGGCTTCGATCGGCGCGCTGATCACCAGTTCCTGTCCGCGCGCCAGGCGTAGACCGACCTGTACGGCAATCTCGGCCAAACGATCCAAACGCTGCTCATGCGACAGGTTAGGCGCCACGATGTCCTCCATGCAGGACCCCCAGAAACGGGAACGCAGGGAATGATGACCGCACTCGTAGTTGGCTTTCTCTTAAGTCTCCGAGGGACCGGTGACGCGGTTGCTCAAAAACCCGGGATTCTGTTTTTTAATTTCTTCTTTCGGAATTTCGAGAGTCGTCGCAATGACATCAAGATTATCGCCGGGTCGTACCATCCATGTTTGACGCTCAGCAGTCGCCGGCATAGGTAAGGCAACAAAAAGAGAATAAGAAGTGAAAAAAAGAAAAAGAATCCTCTCCATATGGAGACTCTCCGTCGCGCGTCCTTTTCCTCGTAAAAGGTTGTTTCAGCCCCCCAAAAGCAATCGGAGGCATAACCCGTGCCATCCTTGTATGCGCAGAATGTGTTCGATTCGAGGGTTTCGAGCGTGAAGCCTAAGAGTATATTTGCACTTACGCGAATTGTCTTAATAGTGCAGGGTCATTTATGCAAAACGGTAATCTAGCCGCACCCAAAAAAGAAGATGTGCACGAAGAAGTGCGGTGATGCACTGCGGAAGATGGGTCTTCCAGTGCAGAGGGATTGAGAAACCGAGCGGGATGAGTAGGGCAAAGATCAACGGGCGCAACCAGAAAGGACAAGCCATGGAACAAATCAAAGATGATTCTCAAAGCGAAAATGAGACGCTGACATAAGTCAAGTGAAATTCACAGGAGCCAATGAAAAATAGCGTAACACCAACCATAGCGCCGTCCGAGAATGACGGCGCGCGAATGATAGTTACTTTGACTAAAACCGAACTGAAACAATTGGTCCATGACGCGGTGGTGACTGCACTGGCCAACAACCACGGTACGCCGACAGACAAGGAAATTTTGCTGACTCCAGAGCAGGCGGCCGCGCTTATCGGTGTCAATCGTCGATGGCTTTATCGTCGTGCCGCCAAACTCCCATTTACGCGCCGCATCAGTCGAAAAAATCTGCGGTTTTCAGAGCCCGGTTTGCGCCGCTGGATGGCGGCAAAAAAGCCGGCGAATCGTTGACCACCACTGCCCCAACGAATAAGGACTCCTCCCACCAAAAACAGGAGGAGTTTACATGGATCAAAACATGCGCGGTATGGGACGTATATATCAGCCGTCCTGGATCGACAAAAAGACCGGCGAAAAAAAGGTATCGCCGAAGTGGTGGATCTCGTACAGCGTGCGCGGAAAATTGAAGCGTGAACCATCCCACTCGACCAAGGAGTCTGTCGCTTGGAAATTGTTGAAGAAGCGCCTCGGTGAAGTCGCGCTAGGAAAACCCGTGGGGCCGGACATCGACAGGACAAGCTTCGACGATATGGCGGCGATGATCACCTCTGATTACAGAGCGAACCGTCGCCGGTCACTGCCCAGGCTTGAGGATGGGATCGAGCATTTACGAGAATTCTTCCGTGACTATCTTGTGCGTGAGATCACCGGCGATAGAGTGACCGCCTACATCACGTTCCGGCAGGATCAAACAGCCGCTGCTGCTACGGTCAACAATGAGCTGGCCGCGTTATCACGGATGTTTACGCTGGGCATCAGGGCCGGTAAGGTCGCGACGAAGCCGTACATTGGAAAGCTGGCGCTTAACAACACCAGGAAAGGGTTTTTCGAATGGGAGCAGTTTTCTGCGGTGCTTAAGAATTTGCCTGCAGACCTGCAGCCCGCGATCGAGACAGCTTACATCACCGGCTGGCGAATCCATGACGAGATTTTTACCCGCCAGAAGCATCACGCCGATCTGAAGGGGCGCGGCTGGTTGCGGCTCGACCCAGGTGAGACCAAGAATGGTGAAGGCCGCAATTTCCCGTTCACGGCTCGGTTGCGTGAAATCATAGAGCAGCAGCTCGAACGCACCAAGGCGCTGGAGAAGGCGACCGGTCGTATCATTCCCTGGTTATTTCATCGCAACGGCAAGCAGATCAAAACATTCCGCCGCTCCTGGCTTACTGCCTGCGTGAAGGCTGGCTTGGGAACAGAGATCAGGTCAGCGGATGGCAAACTAATCCAGAAAATCGCCAACCGGATTCCCCATGACTTTCGCAGAACCGCCGTCCGCAACCTGGAACGCGCCGGTGTTTCCCGTAGCGATGCAATGAAAATGGTCGGCCACAAAACCGAAGCGATTTATCGACGGTACGCAATCGCGGATGAAAAATCGATGAAAGAAGCCGCCGGCAAACTCGACCAATTCTACGCCATCGACCAGCAACCGACAGAAACTTCAAAGTAACTGCAAAGTGACCTTGTGGCGAAAAAGGCTTTGTAGACGCGACGGATAAATCTCCCAGGATTGAGTCGTCGGAGAATTCAGTTCAATTACACGGCTAGCGATCCTGTTAAGCGGGCGCGTTACCTGTCGGCTAGAGGCGGTGAGTTGAGGCCACGCGGGTAGCCGGGGAACACGATCCGTGCCATGACGGTATCTTCAATGAGATACTCGCGGCACGCTTCGCACTGCAAGACCGGCAGTTGCTTCAAAATGACAATGCGCTCCTCTGACAATTTCAATGGCAAATCGGTGCTGATCGCATGCATGCGAGCGCCGCAGACCGTGCACTTCATGGGGACCTCCTTCGCGTCTCGACTACCTCGTAGTTCTTGGCTGCTTGGATGATCGTCCCACGGGCAATGAACCGTTGTCCCAGGCGCATGTTGACATGGTAAGTCCAAAGAATCCGACTCCCGCGAATACAGTCGCGAATGAACGATAGGGGATCGTCAGGAACCTTTGGTTCGGCCACAGTTCATGTATAGCTGAAGTTTTTCGGATCGTCTAACGTTAGACCGCTTCCGGCATTCGTCCAGGTTCGGCTGCCACGCTCCCCGCCTCCGAACTGAGGTAATAGAACGAGGGGACCGCAGCAACGAAGACGGCCTTTTGCGCAGCGACTTGCACGAAAAGACCGATCTCGGTGTCGAGCCTCGGACCCCATTCGATCACAGCTATGTACCCGCCGAGCAGCAGCGTCATGCCGATGCACACGACCGCAGCACTCCGCGAGAACTTATGGTCACGGGCAAGGATTACTGACAGGAACAGCGCTGCGACGAACACTCCTCCAAACGCGAGCAAGGCGCTTTGCACATGGAGCTGGAGGAAGCGATCCGCGGGAGTCAACGCGGCCCCTATGAACCCAACGCCGGCCGCCACGCCGGCGACCGCGGCTGCGCGCGCCCAGCGCCGCTGGCCCGGGGACGAAGAACACAACGAAATGAGAGCGACGGAGAACGCGATCAGCGCAGACGCGAACAGAATCTCGCCGGAGACGAACAGCAATGCGCCCAATCGGTTCGCGTGTCCTCCCCAAGACGTGGGCATTCCGAGGTCGCTCAGAAAGTTGCGAAGGAACAGATAGTGTTGGGTACTTCGATCTCGAAACGTGCCTCCAGGATACAGGAGCATCGCCATGAGGGTGAGCATAGCGAACGTCAGTATGGCCCAGCGCGTGAACCGAAAGGCGGTCGCGATCATGTCCCTAGACATCCGCATAACTATTCTCCGTCGGTGGAAACCATGGATCTAGCGGACTAACGTATAGCGTTTTATCCCTTGCTAATGCCTGGAAGCAACGGAGCGTCGACAAAATCCCCTGCGCGGCATTGGAGATAAAACGTGTTGGACTAAACCGCGTAGCGCAGAAAAGGGGGGACAGCGCCGCCGCCGTTCACTTATCGCCCATGACAATGTTGGCCACCCTTGAGAGCCGTATCAATGAACCATCGCGCCGCCAGCAGCGGGGTATCGAATACTCTGACGACGAGGGTTCACAGCAAGCTGCTGGCAATGAACCCCCAGCGATTCAAATTTCCCCAAGTCCTCCAGAGCCTCGCTGTGGGCCCCTTTCAGATCGGTTTTATATTCCAAGTGGGCGACTTCGCGGGTCAATGGCCCGCGGGCGCTACCGGCGCCAACGAGAATATCCCCAGCCCCCACCACCGAGCAAAAACAACACTAAAATAACGATCAATACAGTTTCCATAGTCTCTC
>Ga0316628_100004681_pt1 | contig 10783 bp, 3 predicted proteins | sample OWC_Aug_M2_C1_D5_FD_207648 | JGI IMG/M metagenome (GOLD analysis project Ga0316628, IMG submission 207648) | Wetland soil microbial communities from Old Woman Creek delta, Ohio, United States - OWC_Aug_M2_C1_D5_C | ecosystem: Environmental > Terrestrial > Soil > Wetlands | place: USA: Ohio... | reverse complement strand
AACATGGCCACCCGATGCCTCAACTGCCAGACGAGCAACCCGGATACCGCGAATTACTGCAATAATTGCGCAACGCCTCTCCACGCAGTTCGTCCCCAGGACATTTCCAACGCCGTCACTCAGGTCATCGAATCCCACTCCTGGGACCTCGCGACAGGCACGACCTTCGGAAGCGGAGGCCGCTACCAGATCATCGAGCAGTTGGGCCAGGGGGGCATGGGGCGGGTATACCGGGCCGTGGACACGAAAACGCGGGAGGAGGTGGCCTTGAAACTCATCCGGCCGGATATCGCCTCCGACCGGCGGACGCTCGAACGGTTCGTCAATGAAATTAAGCTGGCCCATAAGATCTCTCACCGGAACATCGGCAAGATGTATCACCTCGGCGAAGACCAGGGCCTTCACTACATCACGATGGAATATGTGCCCGGCGAGGACCTCAAGAGCTTCATCCGGCGCTCGAGGCGGCTGGATACCGGGACGACCGTCACCATCGCCAAACAGGTCTGCAGCGGTTTGAGCGAAGCCCACAGCGCGGGCATTGTCCACCGGGATCTAAAGCCCGGCAACATCATGATCGACAAGGAAGGGAATCCCAAGATCCTGGATTTCGGGATCGCCCGGGCCCTGGGAAGCCAGAGTGTCACGGCCGAGGGGATCGTGATCGGGACCCCTGAATACATGTCGCCTGAACAGATCGAGGGGAAGGATTCCGACCTCCGTTCAGACATCTATTCCTTCGGTGTCATCCTCTTCGAGATGGTGACGGGGAGGCTTCCGTTCGCCGCGGATACGCCTTTCGTCATGGCTTTCAAGCATCAGTCCGAAAAGCCGCCCCGTCCGGAAGACCTGAACCCTCAAACCCCGCCCCAGTTGGGGGCCATCATCCTCAAGTGCCTGGAGAAGGACAAGGAAAAGAGATACCAGTCGGCAGAGGAAGTTTGCCGCGACCTCGACCAGGTCGAAGAAACCATCCAGACAACGGCTTTCGCGGCGCCCCGGACCAAGCCCACGACCCGTAAAACGCGGCCGGCCCGGAGGCTGCCCGTCCCCTGGCGGAAAGCTCTCATCCCGGCCATCGTTTTTCTGGGCCTCTTAATGGCCGGGATCGCCATCCGGGGAATCCTCCCCAAGGCCATCGGCGCCGTCCATACGGTCGCCGTCGTCGGCTTCGAAAACCTAACCGGAGACTCAACCTACGATTATCTGAAAAAGGCCATCCCCAACCTGCTCATCACCAGCCTCGAACAGTCGAAATACCTGGACGTCGTGTCCTGGGAGCGGCTGAACGACCTCGCCGGACAGAAGGACAGGGGGATGGTCACGCCCGCCGAGCGGGACCTTTGGTTCGAGGTCTGTCGCCGGGAAGGCATCCTGGCTATCGTCCTGGGGAGCTTCACCAAAGCCGACAACATGTTCGCCACGGACGCCAAGATCTATGAAGTCCGGACCAAGAACCTCCTCAAGAGCGTCAGCTCGAAGGGAGAAGGCGTCGGCAGCATCCTGAGGACGCAAATCGATGAGCTGAGCCGCGAAATTTCCAAGGGTGTGGGCCTTTCGGAACGTGCGGCCGGGGGGGATGCGGTCCCCATCAGCAAGGTGACGACGGCGTCCATGGAGGCCTACAAACTCTTCCTCAAGGGCCAGGAGGATTTCGACCGATATTATTATGACGAGGCCCGCCGGTCCCTCGAGATGGCGGTCCAGATGGACCCGGAATTCGCCCTGCCATACTATTACCTAGCGCGCGTTTATTCAGGCCTGGCCGACGCCCCCCGGGCAACCGAGGCCTTAACAAAATTCAAGAAGTACGGTAAGACGGACCTGGGCAAGGGGAAGGACGGCCTGTATGCCGCCGCCCTTTCCGCCCTGGTCGAGAAAGACCAGGAAGGATACGTCAAGGGGCTGAAAGACATTGTCCGCGCCTATCCCGAAGACAAGCGGGCCCATGTGGACTTGGCCTGGTTCTATAAAAACGGGAAAAAGTACGCCGAGGCCATCATCGAGTTCGGCAAGGCGCTCGAGATCGACCCCGCCTTCGGCTACGCTCTGAACAATCTGGCGTATACGTACGCGGAAATGGGCGAGTCGGAAAAGGCGGTCAAGACATTCGAACGGTACGCCGCCGTCCTGCCGGGCGACGCCAACCCTCACGATTCCATGGGCGACCTGTATTTCTTCTACGGCAAATTCGAGCAGGCCAGGGCCCAATATGAGCAGGCTCTGGCCATCCGGCCGGAATTCTTGTCGGCCTGGAAGCTGGCCTACCTCCACGCCATGGACGGGGACTTCGGCGGGGCCCTTAAGTGGGTCGACCACTTCATTACCAACGCTCCAACGGACGGCATCCGGGCCCAGGGCTTCCAGTGGAAAGGCCTCTATAACTCCATCATGGGCCGCTTCACCGAAGCCCTCAACGAACTCGGCCGGGCCGAGGCCTTGGCCAACGTTTCCGGAAACGCCGAGCTCGCCGACATTACGCTGCGAGGGGCCCTCTGGACCTGCTACGATTGGGGAAGGCTCGACCTTTGCCGGACTTACTTGGAAAAACGTCTCGCCTTCAGAGTCGCGAACGGCCTGGGAACCCCGAGCTTGAATAAGGTCTATGCTCTTCTTTACTCGGGCCTTCTGGACATCAAGAAAGGCGATATCACTCTAGCCCGGAATAAGTTAGCCGACATCCAAGTTCTTTCCGGCTCAATCGCCGAGAAAGAGAAGAATTTCAACCAGCTGGCCGTCAATCTCCTCAAGCGGGAGGTCCTTCTCGCCGAGGGAGCCTACGACGAGGCGCTCCGGGTGTTTAAGGAAGGCCCACCCATCCAGGTGAATCTCGCGGTTTATATGACGGTCCAGCAGAAAAACCTGCCATTCCAGGCCGACTTCGCGGCCCGGATCTTAGTGAAAAAGGGCGAGACAGACAAAGCAATCGCCGAATATGAACACCTTGTATCGCCCGATTCCGGAAACCGTGAAGGGGCGTTGATCCATCCGTTCAGCCACTTCAGGCTGGCCGCCCTTTATGAGGCGAAGGGGGCCCCGGAGAAGGCAGCCGAACAGTACGAGGAAGCCCTCAAGGTATGGAAGAACGCCGACCCCGACCTTGCCGAGGTTTCCATCGCCAGGAAAAAACTCGCCGCAATCAAGACCAAGAAACCGCATTCGTCCGGGACGGCCGGCAATCCCCTCTCCTCATACTATTTATCTGAATTCCTGCCCGTTCCTTAAGGCTTTTCGCTATTCCCTGACGTTCTCGTCCTCATCAATCTGCTCGGCTCATTCGTGGCTCATGCGCAGAAACCCGCCAAACCGTCCTCGGGCATGGTCGCGCACTTCGCATAGAAGACACCACCCGCCTGATCTTGAGCTGACTTTTGACCGACGACGTGCTGCTTGACTTTGGTTCCTAATATTGTTAACTATTAAAAAAGGGGAAAATAGTTGTGAAGCCCGGGGTTGTTCATTTGCGCTCCGTCGACCTTTCCGCCGCTCGTTCTTCTGATTGATAACGAATAAAGGAGAAAGATGATGGGACGAATGAAACGAGCTCGGCTTTTCCTCTTGGGATTTGCCCTGATCGGTTCGTGCTTATTCGCCCAGATACCCACGGGTAAAATATTCGGCACCGTCACCGACGAGCAGGGCAATCCGCTTCCTGGGGTCGCCCTCGAAGCCACCAGCTCTAAACTCGTCGGCAAGGCGACGACTATCTCGGATGAGAACGGCGTCTATCGAGTTTTCGCTCTAACGCCTGGCATCTACAAAGTCACCTTTGTCCTCCAGGGGTTTAAGACGGTGGTGCGGGATGGGATCATCGTCGAGGTCGAGCAGAGCGTCAAACTGAATGTCTCCATGCAGCTCGGCGCCCTGGAGGAGCAGGTGACGGTCATCGGCCAGTCACCGCTCCTCGACGTCAAAAATACGGTTAAGGGCATGACGATGACCAGGGAAGTGTTCGAATCTCTTCCCCGGGGCCGTGACTTCGATACCCTGGTCGCCGCCGTTCCCGGTGTCCAGAATGAGCCACTGCTTTCCGGAATCTCCGTGGATGGAGCCTCCGGCTCCGAGAACATGTTCTATGTCGACGGCACGGACATCACCAACCTTTATTATGGAGTCCGCGGCCAGGGTGTGGCCTTCGAATTTGTCGATGAAGTCCAAGTCAAGGCCAGCGGCTATCAAGCCGAGTACGGCGGCTCGCTCGGGGGTGTTATTCATGTTATCACGCGCCAGGGAGGGAATGCGTTCCATGGCGATATCGTCGCTTATTACAGCGGTTCCTGGCTGAACGGAAAAGAGAGAGACTCCCTTCGCTGGGCCCTCTATGACCCTATCGTTTCCGAGTACGTCAACTATCAGGACCTCTACGGAAAAGACAAAGTGGATCGTCTCGAAGCCGGGTTCAACCTTAGCGGATACGTCATTAAAGACAAGCTGTGGTTCTATGGCTCGTTCCTCCCCGTATATTTGACCTCTAAGAGACACGTCAAGTTCGAACCGTCGCTCATCGAAGGAGATTACACGCGGCGGGACCACTTCTGGAACTTCCAGGTGAAACTGACTTCCCAGCCTTTCAAATTCGTGCGGCTGGGGGCGAGCTTCGTGAGCAATCTCAATGATTACAAGGGGAACCTCCCTCCCCGTGACGGCACCGGAAACCCAACGGACCGCTGGAAAGACTATGGATTTCGCTATCCCTATTGGACGGCCGGGGCCTACGCCGACTTCACTCTGGGAAACAACCTCTTGTTAGGCCTCAGGGGAGGGTCCTTTTACAACAACACAACCGACCAGCTCATTCAGCCCACGGAGCCGCGATACAGTCACGGCGGGACGGGCAATTCCGTTTTTCCGGACATCCCTTCCCAATATATACGGCCAAGGGGTTGGTCGAATTCGGCCACGATCTATGTGACAGAAAAACAGCTTGCGCAAAAGTCTTATATCGGCGGCGATCTGACGTATTATCTGAACTTTGCCGGAGAGCATGCCTGGAAATTCGGGGCTCAATGGGTTCGGACCGCCGAGGATTGGATGGTCGGCTTAAGATACCCGGATTATCCCTCGGTCTCGTTAACTTGGAACCGCCCTTTAATCTTTCTGGGACAAAATTACGGCCGGGGAACCTATGGTGTTTATGGCGTTTCGGGGAGCGAAGTCACTGGTCCTAACGGGATGTTCTATAAGGTCCATTCCGACCGCTGGGCGCTCTACCTTCAAGACAGCTGGACGATTAAGAGCAAACTAACGCTGAATCTCGGAATCCGGACAGAGAGCGAATATGTTCCGAACTATAGCAGTGATCCGGCTCTGAAGGGAATTAAACCAATTGATTTCAAGTTTAAGGATAAACTGGCCCCGCGCCTTGGGTTTGTCTATGATGTCTTCGGGGACGCGAACCTCAAGGTATTTGGCAGCTACGGCCTCTATTTCGATGTCATGAAGCTCTATTTTGCGGGGTCCTATCTCGGGGGGAGAAAGAATGTGTGGGCTATTTACACGCTGGATACCTACGAATGGGACAAGATCGGGAAAAACGGGTACTATCCCGGCACCCTGCTGAGGACCATCGATTACCTGCCCGTTAACCTGGACATTGTCGACCCGGACGTGAAGCCGATGAGCCAGCGGGAGATCTCCTTCGGAGTCGAGAAAAAGCTCAGGGAAAACCTCTCCGCGACGGTGCGCCTGGTCCAAAAGCATCTTCGCTACGCCATCGAGGACGTGGGAGTCATCACCGGAGCGGAGGTCGTTTTCTACATGGCGAACCCGGGCTATGGATATTCCCGGTCGACGTCGGACGGCGGGAAATTCGATGCCAAATATCCGGCCTGTCCTAAGGCTAAGCGGGAATACTGGGGCCTCAATTTCAGCTTGGACAAGAGATTGTCCGACCGCTGGCTGGGTGGGTTTTCTTACACCTGGAGCCGGCTCTCAGGCAACTATTCTGGCCTCGCCAGCTCCGATGAAATATCGTGGGCAGGAGCAAGGAACAGTCCGAACGCAGAGAGAAACTTCGACACGTGGTATTATGCTTATAACAAGAATCTCGACCCGGTCGATGGGCCGCTGGCCACGGACCGGCCGCACATTTTCAAGATCTATGGCGCTTATACGTTCCCCTTCCGCTTAACTGTCGGCGCCCTAGTTAACGCCATGAGCGGGACACCGACAACCGAATACTGGGATCTCGAGGGCAATTTTATGCCCTATAACCGGGGAAACCAGGGACGGACGCCGTTTCTTTGGCTTGCCAACCTGTATGCAGAATACAGGCTTAGACTCGGGAAGACTTCGTTCAGTTTCAATGTCAACGTCGACAACGTTTTTAACGTCGCGACCACGGTCGGCTATTACCCTCTTCGCACCAGGTATACCCTGGCAGTCACGGAGGACCAGATTCTCTCGAAGAACTGGCAGCTTGAGACCACGCCGGGGTATGTCCCCGCTTCCGCTTTTATGAAGGCGGCCGGGTTCTACCCGCCGATCTCGGCCCGGCTCGGCGTCCGCATGAGCTTTTAAGAACTTCCACGCAGGCGACACAAGCCGCACTTGAACGAACCTATTGGCAAGACTTCATAAATCGCGCGATCTTATAAAGGGTAAAGTAAAGATAGAAGTCTATCGTTGAACCCTGCTTACGAACCAGCATGATAATCGCCGCGAGCTCCCGGCTTCAGCGAGGAAGCTTTAGCGACCAGAGGTCCCCCTTGACCTCGGCAAGCACCATGTACAACCGGCCCGGGGCCGCCGCCATCTTGCAGATACCATAATGCTTCATATCGGGAGATGCATGATTATGGAAAGCCGCGAAAGGCTCGCCCGACGGCTTCCCGTCGTCGGTGATCCGCTGCGCCCAGACGCAAATGAAATCGTCACGCTTCGAGCCGTAGTATAAGATCTTGCCGTCGCTCGACCAGGCGGGCGAGCCGATATAGTTGCGGTCCCCGGCAAGCTTCGTCCACGTCCCGGCGGCCGACGGCTGATCGCCCACCTTCGCCAGGTACAGGCCCGCGGTTCCATCGGGCAGGGCCAGCGTATGGGCCACCCACCGGTCCGATGGCGCCAGCGCGGCCCCTCCCCCCCTGCCCTGGCCGGCCGTGTCCAGGATCGTGCTACGCCGGCTCCCTGCCGCATCCAGCCGAACCAGCTGGCTACCCACCCCGGCGAGAACGTCCCTAGTCTTATGGAAGAAATCTAGGATCTCAACATCCGAGGAAAACGGCTGAGGCGTGGCGCCATTTTCTGCGACATAGGAGGTCCATTTGCCGCCGACGATATCGTTATACGCTAGCCGTGATCCGTCAGGGCTCAACGCCGAGAAGACGCTCATCGTGTTGTTGGAGCAGACAATCGATTCTTCTTGACCGGTCGCCGTCTTGCGGATCCGGATCTCGGCTCGTTGAGTGGAATAAACCGTCCAGGCGAGAGTGGAGCCGTCCGCAGAAACGGCGACGTCCCATTTCCCCCACGAATCGGAGGTGACCTGCTCAGGCGGTCCCGCGGCCGTACCGTCGCCCGATTTTAGGGGTATCGACCAGATGTTGGGTGTTATAGAATAAGTTGTGAAGACTATCCGGCCGTCGGACGATATCGAGGCTCCCCACAGCATGGCGGGCAATGACGCGATGAGTTGCGGCGGGCCGGCCGCCGGCCTGGATCCTTCGGAGAGCGGAACCCGATACAGGCTCATGCCGCCCACCGTCACGCCCTCCGAATAATAGATATGGCCATTCCACCAGGCCAGGACAACACGGGTCGCGCGGGGAGAGGTGAATTGAGGCGGATTGATGCGTACGGCCGGACCTCCGGCCACAGGCGCCAGCCACCAGCCGGGGCCGTCCGGGTCGCCGGGCCGCAGTCCGTCGAAGAAAATAGTCTTGCCGTCCGCCGACCACAACGGCGATGAATGCGACCCTCCTTTGGCGAGAACGACGAATTCCGGCTGGAAGGAGCGGGGAACACCCCCGGCCGCAGGGACCAAGAACAGCTTGGCGGTCCGGGCCGCGGAAGCGACCAGGTAGACGATCGTCGACCCGTCGGGAGAGAATGCCGGCAGCCGTCCGCCCTCGGCGATCCGACGCTCGGCCCCGCCGAGAGCCTCGGTGATATAGAGCCCGCCGCCGTCCCGTTCGGACCAGAAGGCGATCTTCGACCCGTCCGGTGAGAAGCACGGGAACCAGTCGGGCGCGGGATGCTTGGTAAGCCGGACGGTCTGCTGCCCGCTCAGCTGCCGCACGTAGATGTCCATGTTGCCGCTCTGCTCGGACGCATAGGCGATCATCCTTCCGTCCGGAGAGATCGCCGGATTGAACGCGCCCCCCGACTCGAACGTGATCCGCTCCGGTTGGACCATCACCGGACCCGGAGCCGGCTTCAACATCAACCAAGCCACGATGCCTGCCGCCGCCAGGAGTCCCAACGCGGCCACCGCGGGGACGAGCCAGGGCTTCCGGCGCGCCCGCGACGGCGCGGCGGCCAAAGCAGACAGCTTACCCGATTCGGACTCCTCTTTCATGTCCTGAAGCGCGACCTTAAGGTCCGACATATGTTGCCAGCGCCGCTGCGGGTCTTTCCGCAGGCACCGCAACACGACCTGCTCCACCCCCGCCGGCAGACTCCGCGAAATTCCGCTCGGCGACGCCGGGTCCAGAGCGATGACCGCCGCCATCGTGGTGGCTTTCGTTTCTCCGTCGAAGGCGCGGCGCCCGGTCAGCATCTCATAAAGGACCGACCCGAAGGAGAAGATGTCCGAACGGGCATCCACGGGTTTGCCCGCAGCCTGCTCGGGTGACATGTAGGCCACGGTCCCGAGGATCATACCTTCCTCGGTGACGGGCGACCTGGCTATTGTCATGGTCGCGGCGATGTCGCCGGGCCGTTCGACCTTTTCGACGAGTTTCGCCAGTCCGAAGTCGAGGATCTTGACGAGGCCGTCCGGAGTGACCATGACGTTTGACGGTTTCAAGTCACGGTGAACGATACCCGCTGCATGAGCTTTTCCGAGGCCGTCGGCGATCTGGATCGCGAAGTTCAGCGCTTCCTTAAGCAGCAGCCCCTGCGGGCCGATCAGCCTGTCGAGCGTCTGCCCTGCGACGTATTCCATCGCGATGAAGAACACGTCGTCTGCTTGGCCGATGTCGTAGATGGTGACGATATTCGGATGGTTTAGGGCAGAGGCTGATTTGGCCTCTTGGGTGAAACGCAACCGCCTGCCGGGGTCGGACATTTTATCGGCGGGAAGGGTTTTCAGCGCGACGAAACGGCCCAGCCGCTCGTCGCGGGCTTTATAGACGGCGCCCATCCCTCCTTCACCCAATTTTTCGATGATGGAATAATGCGCGATGGTGCGACCGAGCATCGGATCTGGTTCCTAGAGTAGATATTAGGTCTCGGCGGCACGACGTGTCAAGATGAAGAATTATCGTAGGAAGAACTTGGCTGGTCAATTATCTTTTTTAATCTAAGGCGTTGTGAACCACCGTTTCGGGCATCGAATTCCTTTTCTTGATGAGCGGGAAGATGCCCCGCGGGATGCCTCGGGGAACCGCTCGTCGGGGGATCCAAGGGGGTATGCCCCCTTGGTCGCAGGGCGCGGGTCCGTCTCCCGCCCGAGAAGGGAAGGCAGGGAGCGAAGCGACCGTTGAAAGGGGGAAACGCGAAGCGGGTTCCCCCTCCAAGTTGACTGCCGGGCGGACCTTGATCAGGGCCCAAACCGCTCTCCTGGCTCCTCCGGATATTACGGCACTATGGGCGTGAACAATCCAGGGCACTTGCCGTATAATACCGTTCCGCTCTTATCTAGGGACCTGAGATGAAGAAAGACTGATCATGAATAAGAAAGCAGCCATCGTCTCGGTTTTAGCGTCGATCGTCCTCGTCGGAGCGGTCGAAGCACGCTCACAAGTCTTCGGGGAGAAATTCAGCCTAAGGATTTCAGCCGGATACGGCTTCTCGGGATTCGGCGATTTGAACATGGCTGAAAAAGGACATAATGCCAGACTCGCGGATCTGGCGGACTCCATGGGCTTCAATAAGACGGGTAAACTTGCGCTTCCCCATCAAGGATTGGATTTCAACGGGGAAATCGTCCTTCGCGTCGCCAGACCCCTGGAAATCGGGATAGGATTGGGGCACTTATTCAGGACGAAAAGCGGTTCCATGGCTGCGATCGAGGAATCCTCGTCCGGCGCCCGGTCGTTGGTCCGTTGGACGACAAAAGCCTCGGCGACGCCTTTGCTTTTAAACGCCTATTACCGTGTTTCCATCTCCCCTCGATTGAGAGGTTTGGTGAAAGCCGGATTGGGGTATTATGTAGCGAATTTGGAGCTTACGAGCGAAGAGCAATCTGAACTTCTCGGCATCGAGACTCGAAGCCTATTGAAAAACAAAGGAAGGGACCACGCTCTCGGATACCAAGCCGGGTTGGTCCTCGAATATGGAATCTCGGGCACATTCTCCCTGTTCGCCGAGGGAGGTTGGCGTTTCGTAAATTTCAAGAACTGGTCCGTCGCGTATGATGACGCATCTAACAGCTTGACAGACACCACTCGACGAGCGACTTGGTGGTCCGTAGAGCAACTCAGCCGCGATACCGGGAAGTCCTACCCCGCCCTGATTGACTCCGACCAGGAACCGGCTGGTGCGATCTACGAGCAGGTCCGAAAAGCCGAGATCAATTTTTCAGGTTGGACGATCCAGATCGGCTTAAAGATTCGGCTTGGAAAATCGAGGATCGCGAGGTAACGTCATGAGATCTCGTCGCCTACTAGAATCGCTGATCACG
>Ga0316628_100004679_pt1 | contig 10785 bp, 6 predicted proteins | sample OWC_Aug_M2_C1_D5_FD_207648 | JGI IMG/M metagenome (GOLD analysis project Ga0316628, IMG submission 207648) | Wetland soil microbial communities from Old Woman Creek delta, Ohio, United States - OWC_Aug_M2_C1_D5_C | ecosystem: Environmental > Terrestrial > Soil > Wetlands | place: USA: Ohio... | reverse complement strand
AAAGGATAAGGAGATACCCGCATGAAGAACGTCTTGAGAACACTGATGATGGCGACTCTTCTCGCCGGCGCCTTCGCCCTGCCGGCCTTGGCGGACGACACCCTCGTGAAGTTCAAAGGCGGGATTGGCGTCATTCCCGTCTCAAGCGGTGTCGGAACGGCGCCGACCGCCGAAGTGGTGAATCGGAACATCGTGCGCGGGGTCAACCCTCCCGGTCAGATCTGGGTGATCACCGATCTTACGGCCGACGTGAAGACCGACGGGAGGATAAAGGTCAGGGGAAAGGGGTTGCTGTTGGGCGGCGGCAACAACATTGGGGGCAACGCGAGTGCGAACGTGTTCGCGACGCTGATTTGTGAAGCCGCGGCCCCCTTTGGGGAGCGCAGCACGAATCCGGCCGGCGTCCCCCTCGAACCCAACGGCGATTTTCGGATCGACGATAAGCTGCTCCCAGCGCCGTATGGATGCGACAGCCCTGTGCTCCTCATCCGCAACGCAGCGAACAGGGCCTGGTTCGCGGCCGGGATTCCGAAACGGGAGAACGACGACGACTGAGCCGCCGATCCTTCTCCTGCATGGCACCCCTACCGTGCGCTGGGCGCAGACAGGTCTGCTTTGGTTTTGGCGCTTCCACGAAGGCAATGGAGAGAGGAGACGGATCTAGGTGGACATACGCATTGACATGCGGGGCCTAGCGCCCTAGAAAGAGCAGGCACGTGGGCAGCCCCTATACTTGAGTAGCACCCTGGCGGAGGACCGCCTTGAAGCCGAAGTGGATGGACGTGGCAACGGATGTGCCGTGTGAGCCCCCCGAGCGACACTCACCGCTCGAGGGGCTCGTTCATTTTATCGGGGTGGGTGCGGCGTGGCCGGGCCGGAAGGCGTCCGGTGTTGTTTTGCAATGATGCATCCAGCAGTGATGATGCGTGTCTTCCGAGGAGCCAACGATCAGACATGGATGTATAAGACCAAGGCGCTCGCCCGTCTACTCTGCAGCCTCCAGGTTTGACTGCTTGCGCTGATCCTGCATGCCGCCGTTCTCCCGCGAGTGCTCGCCCTCTATGCGGATGAAGCCTGACGATATCACGCCATCCACACGGGAATGATCCAGGCCTGACCTCCTCAAACCAGATTGTTCACGAACGGATCGTGGCTAGTCTGGATCCAATGACCAATGACCAATTTCCAATGACCAATCGCGGCAAGAGCACGACACACACCGTCACAGTCTCTCCGGATCGCTGCGTCTGCCATTGGTCATTGACCATTGGGATTTGGCCATTCCCGCAGATCACCTCTCCCGTGTTCCTCCCCGTGGGCAAATCCACAGGTAGGGCAAATCCACACGCCGGAATTTACCGGCATCGCGATTCACCGACCACAGTGCTGGTCTGATCCACCGGTCTAAACTCGACCCAACTCTTTGAATTCCCGGCATTCGTGGCGTTCGACCGACGGTGATGTTAATCGGGCGTATCGCGTTGGCACCACGCTTGCTCCAAAAAAGGTGGGTATCCGCCGACGTCGCGGCGTTACTCGCGTCGTCTTGGAGGTGTACGATGGCAACCCGAATTTTCCTGGTCGACGACCATCCGATCGTCCTCCAGGCGTTACGCAGGCTGCTGGAGCAGAACGGGCTGGACGTCGTCGGAGAGGCGCGGGACGCGGAGGAGGCGCTCCGTCTCACCGGCGAAGCGCGTCCCGACGTTGTTGTCCTGGACGTCGCCAGGCCCGTCGCGCGCTGCCTTTCGGCCGCCCGCGAGATCGTCCGGTCCGTGCCCCTCAAAGGCATGATTCTCGTCGCCTTCGAAGATTACCTTGTCGCTGAAGCCTTCCAGGCCGGGATGCGAGGGTACGTGCTCAAGGCCAGGATTGCGGAGGACCTGCCAACGGCGATTCAAGAGGTTGCCTCCGGCAACAAGTACCTCAGCCCCGGAATCCCCTGGGCCACCGTCGAGGTATGCCTGGCGGCGACCACTGACCGACACGCCTAGCCACCGAAACGCGTCGCACGTTTCAGCCCCTTTTCTCGCTGACCGGCGAGGTCCTCCCGGCCATCACATTCCATCTCCGCTGTGCTTCCGCGTACACCCCAAGACCTTGTGCGGGTATACTACCCGCATATGGCAGGCGTGCGTTCGGTGAGAGGGAGAGACAGATGGCCGATGCGACAGCGCAACGACGTGCGCTCCAGGCACTGGAGCAGAGCTGGCGGCACGAGGTGGAGGCGGCGGCGACGTATCGTCTCCTTGTCCAGCAGGAGAAGGACCGCCGCCGGCGGGACATTTTGGAGAAGTTGATCTCCGCGGAGGAGCAGCACGCCGCACGATGGGCAGCGCGCATTAGAGAGCTTGGCGGCGAAGTTCCGGAAGCGTCGAGCGTCAAGCCCAGCCTCGGCCTCACGCTGCACGTCGCCAGCCCTGAGGTTGTGTATCGGAAGCTGGAAGCCATGGAGGCGCGCGGCCTGGCGGCGGAAAAGGGTATCGCGGCCTCGCTGGATCCGACGAGCCGGGCCATCCTGGAGGAAGTCTCCGCCGACGATCGAGAACACGCGCAGATACTCCGGGTCCTGGCGGGGCCGCAGAGCCCGCGCACCGCTCTGGACCTCATCCTGAAAAAGGAGCCGCACGTCCGCGGCGCCGGCTGGGTGAGCGATGCGATCTACGGGGTCAACGACGGCCTGGGCGCCGTCTTCGGCATCGTGTCGGGGATGGCGGGTTACACGGGCGGGAGCGAGATCGTCCTCATCACGGGCCTGGCGGGCACGTTGGCGAGCGCGCTATCCATGGGATCCAGCGCCTACCTGGCCGCCAAGTCGCAGCGAGAGGTGTACCAGGGGGAGATCGCCCGGGAGAAGGCCGAGATCGAGCACAATCCCGAAGAGGAGCGGGAGGAGCTGGAGCTGTTTTACCAGTTGAAGGGATTCACCGAGGAGGAATCCCGGACCCTGGTGGCGCGTATCCGCGAGCAACCGGAGGACTTCCTGAAGACGTTGGTCCAGGAGGAGTTGGGGTTATCGGAGGCGACGTTTCCCAATCCCTGGAAGGCCTGCCTGTCGGCCACCGCCTCCACGGCCGTGGGGGGCATCATTCCCGTCATCCCATTTTTTTTCACCCGGGGGACGCCCGCTGTAGTCTGGGCGGCCGCCCTGAGCATCCTGGCCCACTTCGGCGTGGGGCTCGCCAAGAGCCTGGTGACCACCCGCCCCTGGTGGATCAGCGGGTTGGAGATGACCCTGGTCGCCGTGATCGCGGGGGGGCTCACGTACGGTCTGGGACTGGCGTTCGCTATCCATTAGCAGGCTGCTGAAAAAGGCCCATCTACTGCGTTGGCCTGCTCGCGCGGTGCTGCGACGTACGTGCTAAGTACGCCTCGCACCTCGCGTCGCTCGCCGCCTTGCATCTGGACCTTTTTGAGCAGCCTGGGCGAAAATCAGTGCTCTTGTGTGTTGTCTTGACATGGCCTGGGGAGGTCCCTAGACTGCCGTCCAATTGCCGGGTCACGGCACTGGTCGGGGTGAGTCTTTCCGGCTGGCGCGGCCGTGAAGGCGTCATTCGCACGACAAGGATCGTCCCGACACCACCTCCGTCGACCGTTTCAGGGGAGCACGCATGTCGTTACCCACGAAGGCCCAACTCCTGTCCGAGTTGGCGACGCTCAAAGAGCGCACCGAGGCGCTTGAACGCCGTGAGCGGGAACTGACGGCGCTCCTCCAAGCCAACGAAGCCATCACGTCCTCCCTCGACCTCGAGCAGAGCCTGCGCGCCATCGTCCATCAGGCCTCCGCGATAGCGGGGGGCAGCGACACGTGGCTCTACGTGCTCGACGAGGAGCACCAGGTGCTTCGCTGTCGCGTGAGCGTCAGCATGTCGCGCGAGGAGATGGACAGTCTGGTCATTCCAATCGGCGAGGGTATTTCCGGACGCATCGCCGTCGGCCGGATGCCGCATGCGATCGCGGATATTCGCGACCACCCGCACAACTGGCGCGCGGACCTCTCGGCGAAGCACGGGCACGTGGCCTATCTCGGCATTCCCGTCATCCTCGGCGACCGGCTCCTGGGCGTGCTTGCATTCAGCAACGCCGAGCCCAAGCACTACACGGACGCGGAGGTGGAATCCCTGACCGTGTTCGCACGACAGGCAGCCATTGCCATCGGGAACGGGCGCCTGCACGAGGCGGCGGTCCAGCGGGGATCGCAGCTGGAAGCCCTCGTGGCAGCGGTGCGCTCGGTCACATCCGGCCTGGACCTTCGGAGCATTCTCGACCGGATCCTCGCCGAGGCGGCCCGGATCAGCGGCGCCCCGCACGTCAAGGTGCTCCTCCTGGACCGTGCCGCCGGGGTGCTCCGGGTCGGCGCGCTGCAAGGCTCCGCCATGCCTCCCGACTTCGCCCTCCCTGTGGGGGTCGGCTCGTCAGGGCTCGTGGCCAAGACGGGTCAGCCCGTGTACATGGCGGACGCGCAGCACGATCCCCGGAGTATTTTCGCCGAGCGGGACCGCGAGCTGGGCATCGTGACCTATCTCGGCCTGCCCATCAAGCTGGGGAACGAGGTTCTGGGGGTCCTCACCTTCAACACCACGGTCCCCCGGCAGTACAGCCCCGGGGAGATGGCCTACCTCACGTCCTTCGCCGACCAGGCGGCCATTGCCATAGAAAACGCCCGTCTGCACGGGTCGGCCGTCCGCCGCGCCGAGGAGATGGAGGCGCTCCTCCGGGCCACCCGCACCGTCATGGGGGAGGTCGATCTCCAGCGAATCTTGGACCGGATTGCCACGGAGGCGGCGTCCATCACCCAATGTTCGCACGTCAAAGTGCTCCTCGTGGATTCGGCGGCCCAAGTGCTCCGTGTCGGCGCGCTGTGCGGGACGACGTTGCCGGCGGACTTCCAGCTGCCGCTCGGGACCGGCTTCTCGGGCCGCGTGGCGGCGACGGGTGCTCCGCTGTACGTGGAGGACCCCGGCAACGATCATGAGAACGTCCTGGCCGGCCAGGATCGGCTCACGGGGGTTGTGACATATCTCGGACTTCCCATCAAGATAGGGAAACGCATGCTGGGAGTCCTCACGTTCAACACGACGGCTCCGCGCACCTACACCGGAGCCGAGCTGGCCTTTCTAGGGTCTTTTGCCGACCATGCGGCCATCGCGATCGAGAAGGCGCAGCTCTTCCAGCAAGTGCAGCGGTCCTACGCCGATTTGCAGAAGGCGCAGGCGGAGTTGATCCAGACCGAAAAGCTGCGGGCGCTGGGTCAGATGAGCGCCGGCATGGCCCATGACCTGAACAACATCCTGGCGGCGATACTGGGGCAGGTGGAGCTGTTGCGGCTGCGCGCGCAGGACGGTGAAATGGGGGACCATCTGCGGATATTGGAGACCGCGGCGACGGACGCGGCGCAGGTGGTCCGGCGGCTGCAGGACTTCGCGCGGCAGCGGGGGCGGTCTCCGCTCACCCCCATCGACCTCACGGAGGTCGTCCGTGAGAGCCTGGAGATCACCAGACCTCGCTGGAAGGACGAACTCCAGCGCCAGGGTCGTGTCATCGACGTCCAGGTGTGTCTCCCGACCCTGCCACGGGTGCTCGGCTACGCGCCCGAAGTGCGGGAGGTTCTGACAAACGTCATCCTCAATGCCGTGGACGCCATGCCTTCCGGCGGGATGCTCAGCATCACCGCGCAGGTGGTGAGCGCTCCGCAACCCGGACCGGGCCTCGCGGCCGGCGACTCCGCGCGGCCGGTGGAACTGCTGGTGGCGGACACCGGCGTCGGAATGTCGGAAGAGGTCCGGCAACGAGCCTTCGACCCCTTCTTCACCACCAAGGGCGGGCGCGGCATGGGCCTGGGCCTTTCCGTGGTGTACGGAATCATGGAGCGGCACGGGGGCCATATCGCGGTGCGCAGCGCTCCCGGCCAGGGGACAACCGTGAGTCTGCGGTTTCGGCCGGCGCCCGGCCGCGCGGAGGACGCCGCGCCCGATCTGCCGAGGCGTCGGCCGCTCCCGCGGCGGATCCTGGTCGTGGAAGACGATCCCATGGTTCGCGATACGATCGTCAGCCTGCTCCGCGCCGCGGGCCACCTGGTCACCGATGCCCCGGGGGGCGCCGCGGGCATCGACCGACTGGCGGACGGTCCGGTGGATCTCGTGCTCACGGACCTCGGGATGCCCGAGGTGACGGGGTGGGACGTTGCCCGCGCGGCCCGGGCGCGCCATCCGAGGCTTCCGGTCGTCCTCCTGACCGGCTGGGGAGAGCGCGGGACCGGGGAGACGGCCCCGCCGGGGCTCGTCGATCGAATCCTGGCGAAGCCGGTGAGCATGAACGACCTGCTGGCCGTGGTCGACGGCCTCACCGCAGGCACGTGACCGGAACGCGGGGCACCGACGCCCATCACGGGCCGCGCGACCCGCGGCCAATGGCCGCCGGCGGGTCCGGCGTCGGCAACGCACCCGTGACCACTTGCAAACTCCGCGCTCCCATTGCACAATCCTTTCGCGAACCCGATCGTCGCGCGAGGTAACCCATCGGCAGGCTCCTCCGGCATGTTCGCCCAATCCTGTACCGGCATCGCCGGCTCCTCGTCTTCGGCATTCTGGCCCTGCTCGCCACCGATGTCATGCACCTGCTCATTCCGTGGTTCACCCGACTGGCGATCGACAATCTGTCCCGGGAGCCGAGCCGCCGGTGGGACCTCCTGCTGTTTCCCGGCCTGATCGCCCTGGCCGCCGCCGGCCAGGGGGTGTTCCGTTATTTCTGGCGGACCAACGTCTTCGGCTTCTCCCGCCACATCGAGTGGGACCTGCGGAACCAACTCTTCGCGCACCTGCAGCGGCTGCCGCTGACGTACTTCCAGCGCATGAAGACCGGCGACCTGATGTCCCGGCTGACCAACGACCTGGCCTCGGTGCGGGAGATGCTCGGCATCGGCGCCGTGGCGGCGCTGGACGGGGCGGTGCTGATCCTGGCGGCTCTGCCCCTGATGCTCGACATCGACCCGTGGCTCACGCTGTGGTCCCTCCTGGCGCTACCGGGCATCACCGCGCTTGTGCTGGGGTTCGGCAACCGGATGCATCGGGCCTATCGCGACGTCCAGCAGTTCCTCGGGAAGCTCAGCAACTTCGTGCAGGAGAGCCTGGCGGGCATCCGGGTCATCCAGGCCCACGGCCAGGAGGCGACGCGCCAGGCGCGCTTCGAGCAGCTGAGCGCCGAGTACATGCGCAAGAACCTGGTGACCGCGCGCTTGAGCGGGGTCCTCTGGCCCCTCATGGCGGTGTTCTCCGGGCTGGCGGCCGCGGTCGTGCTCTGGCTGGGGGGCCAGCGCGTCCTCGTCGGGACGCTGACGATCGGCCAGTTCGTCCAGTTCAACGGGTACCTTGCCATGCTGACGTGGCCCGTCATGGCCATCGGCTACGTCGTGAACCTCTACCAGCGCGGCTCCGCGGCCCTGGCCCGCCTGGTGGAGGTCCTGGAGACGCCGCCGGCCCCTGCGCACCTGACGCCCGACGACGGGTCGCCGCGGCGCCTCACCGGCACCATCGAGTTCCGCAATCTCTCATTCCGCTATGACTCGGGGGCTCCCTGGATTCTGCGAGATATCGAGCTGAAGGTTCCCGCGGGAAGCTGTCTGGCCATCGTGGGCGAGGTGGGAGCGGGGAAGAGCACACTGGTGCACCTGATCGCGCGCCTCTTCGAGGCGCCCGAGGGCAGCCTCCTCCTGGATGGGCGGGACATCCGCGCCGTCCCGCTATCCCGGTTGCGCGCATCCATCGGGCTGGTCTCTCAAGACATCTTCCTCTTCTCCGAGACGATCCGCGAGAACATCCTGTTTGGCAGACCCGACGCCACCGTGCAGGACATGGAGGAGGCGGCCCGCATCGCGGCGCTCCTGCCCAGCATCCACGAATTCGCCGACCGCTTCGACACGCTGCTGGGGGAGCGGGGCGTCCGTCTCTCTGGCGGGCAGAAGCAGCGCACGGCGCTGGCCCGGGCGCTGGTTGCGGACCCGCCGATCCTGATCCTGGACGACGCCTTCTCCAGCGTGGACGTGCAGACCGAGGAAAGCATCCTGCGCGAGCTGCGCGCGGCCCGGACCGGACGGACGACGATCGTGATCTCCCACCGGATCTCGACAGTGAAGGACGCGGACCAGATCGTCTACTTGCGAAACGGCCGGATCGTCGAGCAGGGAACCCATCAGGAGCTTCTGGCACGGGAAGGCGACTATCATCGCCTGTATCAACGCCAGCTGGTGGCGAGCGAGCTGGAAGCCCTGGCCGTCAAGGAGAATGGCTGAGGATGCACGGACCGCACGTCCACATCGACGACGAGATCCTGGGGAAGGCGTACGATGCGCGGCTGGTCCTGCGCCTGCTCACGTATCTCCGCGGGTACTGGGTCCTGGTGTGCGCGGCGTTCCTGTGCCTGGCGAGCTACACGGGCGCCCAGCTCCTCGGTCCGTACCTGGTCAAGGTGGCCATCGACGGGTACATCGCGGCCAAGGACCTCGACGGCCTGAATCGCGTCGCCCTGGCCTACGTGGCCACGGTGGTCCTGGGTTTCCTGTGCCATTTCGGCCACTCCTTCACGACCCAGTACGTCGGCCAGCGCGTGATGCACGACGTTCGGCAGCAGCTCTTCGGCCACCTCGCGACGCACGACCTGGCCTTCTTCGACCGGAATCCGGTCGGACGCCTCATGACCCGCGTCATCAACGACGTGGAGAACCTGAACGAATTGTTCAGCTCCGGTGTGGTGGCCTTCCTGGGCGACACGCTGATGATCGTCGGGATCGCCGGGGCCATGTTCCTGCTCGATTGGCGCCTGGGGCTCCTCGGGCTCGGCCTGCTGCCCGTCATGGTGTGGGCCACCAACGTGTACCGCAAGAAGGCGCGGGAGAACTATCGGGAAAGCCGAAAGACCCTGGCCCGACTCAACGGCTACCTGAACGAACATATCTCGGGGATGGCCACCGTGCAGGCCTTCGGGCAGGAGCGGCGGGCGCTCCACCGATTCATGGAGATCAACAGCCGGAACCGCGATGCCCTTCTCAGAAGCGTCCACTACAACGCCATCTTCTTTCCGCTGGTGGAGGTGTGCAGCGCGGTCACGGTCGGCCTCATTCTCTGGCAGGGCGGTCGGATGATCCTGGACGACACGCTCCTCCCGGGCGTGGTGGTGGCCTTTCTCCAGTACGTTTACCGCATGTTCCAGCCGATCCGGGACCTGGCGGAGAAGTACAACATCTTCCAGGCCGCCATGGCCAGCAGCGAGCGGATCTTCCGCCTGCTGGACGAGCCCGCACGGATCCAGGCGCCGACCCGGCCCGGCACGCCGCCGGCGGCCGCCGGCACCATCGAGTTTCAGGACGTGTGGCTGTCCTACGTGCCCGGGGAGCCGGTGCTCCGCGGGATCTCGTTCCGGGTGGCTCCCGGCGAGAAGATCGCCCTGGTCGGCCCCACCGGGCACGGCAAGACCTCCATCGTGTCGGCGCTGTGCCGCTTCTACGATGTGGAGCGCGGGCGCATCCTGGTGGACGGCCTGGACATCCGCGAGTGGGACAAGACCGCGCTCCGCCGTCATCTTGGCCTGGTACTGCAGGACGTGTTTCTGTTCTCCGGGACGATCGCCGAGAACGTGGGCCTGGGGTGCCCGTGGATCACGCCAGAGCAGATCCAGGCCGCCGCGTGCCGTGTCCACGCCAGCCGGTTCATCGACCGCCTGCCGCACGGGTACGACGAAGAAGTGCAGGAGCGCGGCTCGACGCTGTCCCAGGGGGAACGGCAGCTCCTCTCCTTCGCGCGGGCCCTGGCCTTCGACCCCCGCATCCTGATCCTGGACGAGGCCACCAGCTCCGTGGACACCGAGACGGAGATCATGATCCAGGAAGCCCTCCGGATTCTCTTGGAGAGGCGGACGGCCATCATCGTTGCCCACCGGCTCTCCACCATCCAGTTCGCCGACCGGATCCTCGTCATCCACAAGGGTCGGATCCGGGAGGAGGGGACCCACGCGGAGCTCCTGGCGCGGCAGGGGCTCTACGCCCGGTTGTATCAGTTACAGTATCAACTGGCCTGAGTCGCGCTCTCGGGCCGGGTCAGAATTTGACGGCCGCAAGCGGTGTGCTATCCTTCAGCACGCGATGAGCTATCACCGGTACCACATCTCCTGCGAAGCCTGCCCGGACGTCGCCCCATATCCCAAACGTTTCCGGGTACGGGTGATCCGCTGGCGCCTCGCCCGGATGCTTCTGCACGAGCTCTTTCACTACCGTTTCAACCTGCCCGTCGTCACCAGCCGCCCGTGCGTCTACGGAACCTTCTCCGGCCCCATCGGGGGATTCGCGCCACGCCCCTCCCAGTGCGTCGGCTGCCTCCGCTGCACGATCGAGTACCCGGACATGGTCCGGGTCCGCCCGAACCCCGCGCGGCTTGGTCTGGGCGACTCCTACTTCACCCCCGACAAGGTGGACACGGTCGTGCAGGAGGCCGCCACCGGCCAGATCCCGGTGCGGGGCGCCGGCTACCGCGGTGCGTTCGGAGGGGAGGGCTGGGACGGCATGTGGACGGACATGTCCGAGATCGTGCGGCCCACGCGCGACGGCATCCACGGGCGCGAGTTCATCTCGACGGCCGTGGATCTGGGAGAACGGCCCGGCGTCTTGACCTTCGACGACGCGGGCGGCCCCTCCACTCCCTTGCCGCGCTCCTTCAGCCTGCCCATCCCGATGCTCTTCGACGCCCCGCCGCTTTCCGTCGAGGACCCGATCCTGTGCCGCGTCCTTGCGGAGGCCGC
>Ga0316628_100004677_pt1 | contig 10786 bp, 6 predicted proteins | sample OWC_Aug_M2_C1_D5_FD_207648 | JGI IMG/M metagenome (GOLD analysis project Ga0316628, IMG submission 207648) | Wetland soil microbial communities from Old Woman Creek delta, Ohio, United States - OWC_Aug_M2_C1_D5_C | ecosystem: Environmental > Terrestrial > Soil > Wetlands | place: USA: Ohio... | reverse complement strand
GAATAACCCCGGCTGAAGGCCCAGGTATCCTATCCATCGACGCTGTTCAATACATTCGAACGGCCGTTCTAAACCGTGGAGTTATACGCCCTAATTATGCTTATATGGCGCAGCACCGATCTGCATGTGAACGCTCCGAGGGCGACAGGTGTGAGGGAGGCCGGCACAGTTGAGTAGTTCAAGGCGCAAGATGCTGGCCGCACAGGAAGACATAGCCAACCTCATCGCCGAGCTGGCCAAAAGGAAGGACATGACCGTCTACCAGACGGTGAACGACATACTGGAGCAGGCGCTACGCGTCGAGGGCATGGGGCTCAGCCTCCGTGAGGTGGTTGACGAGCGCTGGATGCTCGAGCGGGCCCGTGAGATAGGGTTCACATTCACCGTGGAGCAGCTCCTCTACAGGGTCGTGGACGAGGCCTACGAGGAGAACAGGGAGAAGACGGCCGAGATGTGGCGGGAGATGGGCCACTGGTACGGCAAGTACTTCCAGGCCAAGCACGAGAACCCACTGGAGGCCTTCAGGGAGGCCATGGAGCTGTTCTGCGTTGGAAGCGCCGAGTACAGCCTGGAGCATAACAGCCGGGACCTCACTTTCAGCTTTATAGGGGAGAAGCTTACCCCCGGCTATACGGAGCTGTTCAGCGTGATGGTGGAGGAGATACTGCTGATCCTGGGGTACAAGGTGAAGGACAGGGAGCTCCGCAAAGGCATGGTCAGGCTTAAACTGGCGAGGTGACCAGATGGTCGAGGAGTTCCTAGACGACACCAAGTTCATAATAGTGCCGAGGCAGCTGGCGGACCAGCTGAGGGCGCTCACGGCCCGTCTCGGCCAAAGCGTCTCCGACTTCGCCGTGGAGGCTCTGACCCAGGCCATGAGGGCCCAGGAGCTGGGCTCGGACCTGGGGGAGGCCGTGGACCTGCACCGACTCAGCGGAGTCCAGAGAGGCGCCGGGAACATACAGGTTACCCGCACCGTCCTCAAGGAGATAATCAGCAAGCTGTACGGAAGCGACGGGGACAGGCTCCGCGGGCTATGGCGCGAGCACGGAAAGTGGTACGGCGCCTACCTGAAAGCCAAGCTTGGCAGGGAAGATGTGCTGGGCTTCTTGGAGAGGGACCTGCTGGTCACCTGGAATCTGGACGAGGCAGAAGTTGTCCAGAGGGACCTGATGGTGTCCGTGCGCTGCGTCTCCTTCGGGATGTCTGAGGAGTTCACGGAGCTGCTGGTGAGCTACGTGGTGGGGGTCATGGAGGAGCTTGGGTTCGCGGAGAACGAGCGCGATGTTCTGCAAGGCCTGGTGTCCATGAAGTTTCTGGGCAAACTGAAATAATTGATTTCAATGGATAATTTGTATTTGGGTAAGTGCCGATTTTTAACTCTTTCATTGAAAGCCGTTTTCGTTTAAAGTGTGTCTATTCCTCAGTTTAGCTTTCTCCAGGCATGTTTTACGTATATATAGCTGCGCTTAGTTTTGCTGACATGTGCTTGTTTTCCTTATTTCCGTCTCATTTCTGTATACATGATTGTGCTGCCTGTAGACATACCTTTAAGTACTGAACACTGGTTGTGTGTCTTGATCGCTGGACTAGAGTAGTTTTAGCAGTAATTGGAGCTATCCTACCCTGTCCGCGACGCAAGAAAGGTGAAAAAAGAAAAATGAATAGTAGAAAAGCGATTACGCTACTAGTACTAGCAACACTCATGATGGCACTGGTACCCTTGGTACCGGTCCACGCAGCTCTTACAATGAACGCCCCCACCGGCAAACACGGTGCTGCTCTTCCTGAGCTTAGGAAGGGGAGCAAAATCGAGGTCACCGGTGGCGGCGTGACTGCCGGCGCAACAGTCAATGTCTACTGGGACGACGCCTTCAAGGAGTCGTTCACAGAGGGCTCCGGCAAGCTGAACTCGACAAAGGCGAAAGCAAACGGCTCGTTCTTGGTCTGGTTAACGATTCCTGAGGCTCTTAATACAACTCACTACCTATGGCTCAAGGACGTAGCTACGGGAGACACGATCGGTGGCTTGTCTGAGGCCAACTCAGACATCAACCTTGTGCCTTACCTGAAGCTTACTCCAGATAACGGATTGCCTAGCGACACAATCACGCTTACAGGCTACCACTACGGCGAAGAGGTTGACATCACATCCATCACAGATGACTTCGTAGACTCTTATCCATCACCCTTGGAGGCAACTGAGACTCCGGCAACGCCCGAAACTTCAGACCTGGGTACATTCACATGCACATTCAAGATTCCATCTGCTACTGCCTATGGCACGTACACAATCACAGCCGCCAACACTTGGGACAGTGACACTGTCTCCATCGCTGTTGGCGCCGCCATAACTCTCAACGTTGAGGAGGGCCCAGTCGGCAAGATCGTACAGATATCCGGAAGAGGCTTCACCTCAACACGTCTCATCGAGACCGCTGGAGTTACAATCGAAAATGCAACCTATACTGAGAACTGCTACGTTGTCAATGGGCCAATCACCGTTAAGGCAGATGGGACATTCAAGGCATCTATCGTGATCCCGAAGATCATGAAGCTAGCCGATGACTATGAAATCATCGTCGTAGAGTCAGGCCTTACGCCCAAGACCGCTTCCGCCGACTTCGAGGTAGTTGGAATAGCCGAGATCAAGGCCACTCCCGCCTACGGTCCTCAGGGATCGCAGATAACGGTTGAGGGCTGGAACTTTACACAGATCTCCAACACCGAGGTGGTAGTCACACTCGAAGGCGTGGGCTCAAAGACCTTCAAGACCGACTCGAAGGGCTACTTCAAGGGAACCTATACGATTCCCGCTGTAGCAGCCGGTGTCCGTGAGCTCCTTGCAGTTCAGTCCGACCACAACATTGACGCAAAAGCAAACTTCCGGGCTGGCCTGATGATAGTGATCCTATCACCCGACTCTGGTCCGGCAGGCACGCTGGTCACTGTAACAGGTACGGGCTTCACTACAAGTGCTTCGGAGCAGTGGAACGCGACCTTCGGCGACAAGAGTTGGGTAGATGATACAACCCTGAATGCTGACGGCACACTGTCCGCGGAGGTCTACGTCCCGACGATCGCGCCAGGGACATACACTGTCACCGTACTAGACATCAAGGCTGACATTGAAGTCACAGCGAGCTTCACAGTAACCAAGACGACGAACGTCACCCCTGATCCGACAGTGGCCCCCAACAACTACGTGGTCAAGCTCAAGGGCACGTTCTTCGCAGCGGACGATGACGAACTCGAAGACGTGACGCTGGATTGGGTCTTATGGAACTCCACCAGCAACTGGGACATGGATGTCTACAACAACTCAGCTCTGACCATCGATGACTACGTGTGGGACACTGGTAACTTCACAGCCTACTGGAAGGTACCCGACGACGATGTACTCGACCTAGGAGTCTACTGGGTCAACGTGACCGACAGCGAGGACCTGTACTACCAGTTCCAGTTCGAGGTCGTGTCCAAGACAACTGAGATCGATCCAAGAAAGTCTCAGTTCAGGATCGGCGAGACCTTAGCCTTCAACGTCGAGAGCAGCTTCGTGCAGGGCGACTCCTACATAGAGATCGAGGACCCATCCGGAGAACTGTACTGGACCACGGATCCGTTCGTGGCCGGCAACTGGTTAAAGGTTGGAGTTCTTGAGATCTATCCGTTCTACCAGCAGACCGCCGGCGGCAACCCGATGGTCTTCCTGGAGGACGCGCCGCTAGGAACCTACACGTGGGTCTGGTACGATGATGGCGACGACGAGCTCGACTCGGGCACATTCTCAGTCGCAGCCGCGGCCGAGTCCGTGCTGGGCGAGCAGATCGAGGACCTGAACTCGGCCGTCACAGACCTCCAGTCTGACATAACCACGGTCAGCACGGAGGTCGCAGCCGTCAGGACCCAGATCACTAACGCCATCAATGCAGCCAACGCCGCAGTCCAGGCAGCCAACGCGGCCACACAGGCCGTCAACGCAGTCGCACAGACCGCCAGCGCAGCGTCCACAGCCGCCACCAACGCAGCAGCAGCTGCCACGGAGGCCAAGAACGCAGCCAACGGCCTGACGACGCTGGTCTATGGCGCCATCGGCGCATCGCTAGTAGCCGCACTCGCAGCAATCGTAAGCCTGATGCAGATAAGCAGAAGGATCGCGGGTTAAAACCCGAACCCCTTTTTCTTTATTTTCTTTTAAACAACCAACCCAGTGATAATTAGGATCAACACAGATAGTATAACAACCCTTGTGGAGTAATTGTATCAGTCCAGCAACTGTGATCCTCTATTAATATACATGTATTTTATAAGGCGTCGATATCGGTGATACCAATCTTCAACTCAACACCCAAAAGAAGATCTACGGCTTCATAGAGTGAGTGCCTGACTGGCTCAAATCCCACGGGCTTCTCAAGCACACGCCCCGTCTCACGTGACATCCTCTCCATCACCTCATCAATCACCTGTGAGAGCCCATCATCCATCTCCCAGGCTCTGCTCTCCAGCAGAGATCCTAATCGAATATCCCACGCTCTGTAAAGCGCCCCCAGGAGCAGGATGCACACACGCCTGTCGAACCACCTGTCGCTATGCCTCGAGTACTCATGCACCCCCCTGTAGAGGGTGTCCAGCACCGCCCACAGCTCCGCCTTAATCTCCCCTGGGTGCCTAGCGGCCAAGTACCCTCCGAGCCCATCTAGGTTGAACCTTACAGGCTCCGCGAGCGACTCCCGCTCCTCCTCGATCCTGGTTATCTGGCTCAGGAGCTCGTTCGCTCTGCCCCAGTCCGCCGAACCATGAAGCGCCTCGGCCACCATGAACAGGTTCTCCGCCAGCTCCATATCCAACTGCAGCCTGTTCAGCTGGGCTTCCCTCGTCCCCCTGTGCTCGGCCTTAGCCTTCTCCAAGGCGTCCCGCCGCCGCTGAACATCGCCTGCGACCAGAGCCCTGAACTCCTCAGCCTTCTCGGCGCTCCTTGTGAAGACGATGATCTCCCGCTCCACTCCATCCCTTAGGTACTTTACTACCAGCCTCGTTGAGTCCGTATATGGCTTAACGCCTGCCTCAGTGATAGCTTCGATGGTCATGCCCAGGGCCACCTCCTCCGCCTTCACCAGGCTCTTCCCTACGAATCCTTTCTCGTAGCTCAGCGTAATCCTGCCGTCTTCAACCTTGAGTACACATACCTTACCTTCCGGTGATTTGCATAGCAACTCAGGCATCAGGGTTCCTCCTGAGGCTGTCGGTCCTCTCCTCCAGCGTCAGCGGCGTGTTAGTGGTCCTCAGGTACATCTTCAAGTACTCGCGACCATACTTATCGGCTACGCCCAGGTCGTCGAGCACCACCTCGGCCTTCTCGTCCAGCACCCTGGTGATCTTCTTCCTGAACACCGGGTAGTTGAGCAGCATCTCCCGCCGCTCATTGTAGTACTCTATGGTGTCCACGGCCTCGTCGATGTAGCTGAGCACCCTGTACAGGTGGGCGATGATCTCGTCTATCCTGTACCGCTCGTAGTTGTTGATGACCTCCAGGCTCTGGTTCATCCTCTCAGTCAGGGTCATGTTCCTGTTCCACTCGTAGTCCTCCCGGGGCAGGAGCAGGTTGATGTTGAACTCTAGATCCTGCAGGTGGTAGTAGAGGAGCCCTATGATGCGGCCCACAACGTTCACGGTGCTCAGGATCGTGTCCCTGATGAGGATTACCTTGAGAACCTTCAGGTTCTCGTCCTCCTCAGTGAAGTTCCTCTTGGCCACCCGGCCCGAGAGCTCCTGTATGAGCTCGTACTTGTCGCCCAGGAGAGGCATCAGGCTGCTCTTCCGCTTGCTCAGCTGGAGGATGGTTTCGACGCTGTCGTTGATGGGCCTCGTTGCGTTCACAATCTCCGCCGAGTACTGCTTCTCCCAGTTCTTCAGGGATACCAGTATGGCGTCTATTATGACCCAGGGCTCATCCTCCCCTATCTTTTCCCTGCTGATCTGCAGGGTAGCGCTGTCCTTGGGCAGGCTCGGCTCGAAGAGGCTGCTGATGATCTCGTATATCTTGTCGCTGGTGTCTATGAGCCTCTCGACTAAGATCCTGCCCGATTTCTTGATATTGTTGACGTGCTCAACCTTGACGGATAGAGGCGAGTCCAGCTCGAACTCGGGGACCTCCGGGGCCTCCACGTCCAGTCCAAGCTCCCTGATCTCGCCCACAGCCTCCAGGTACTCGAACTTGATCTTGATGTAGTAGTCGCGGAGAGCCACATCTATGTGAGTCTCATAGCTCTTAACGGCGGGCCCCAGCTCCCCGTAGACCCTCCTCATCCCGGCGTCCACCTGAACGAGCTCCACGGAGGACCTGTTCACCTCCCTGTTCAGCTCCTTGGCCTCGTCGAGGCTGATGAGCATCTTGGTCTTCAGGTCGCTGAAGGTCTCAGGCACCGGGTTCCCCAGGCCCTCTATGATGGCCAGGTACTCACCTATCTTCGCGATGAGCCCCCTGGTCTGCTCTCTCAGCACCCCTATCCTCTGGCTCCTAACCTCCCTGAGGTCGATGACGTACTTGCTGAAGGAGACGGGGGCCGAGAACAGAATGGTGAACGCCGTACTGCCCACCAGTATCGTGTGGTCCACCATGGCCTGGAAGGCCAGGGGCTTCTGCAGGAATGTGATGGCCCCGAAGAACACTAGGTTGGTTATGGCTGCGGCCACTATGGGGAGGAAGTAGATCATGATGTCCACGTACTTGCCTGGTATGCTGGACTCCTTAACGGGGTCGGGCAGCTTCATGTTGATGATCGCTATCACCGATATGAGGCTCATCATGATGATGAGGAAGAGGATCATTCCGGGGAGACTGTCAATGTATGCGGCGAAGGCTAGCCTCCCCCCGTTGAGTACATCCTCGGAGGGGGCGATCCCTACGATTGTGTTCAGCACTTTCAGTATAGTCTGTAGGCTGATGGTGCTGAGGCTCTTCTGAATGTCCTCGTATATGGCGTCCAGAGGTGTGTATAGGGGTGGCAGTACGCCGGGGCTGTAGGTCTTCATGTACTGCATTATCTGAAGCGGCAGCGAGATGCACACGTAGTAGATGAACGTGTAGGCTATGCCCCTCTGCTTGTAGATAGTGGCGAAGATCAGTATTAGCGGTATAGCCAGGTAGAAGGTGCCCCTGAAGAAGAGGAGGGAGACAGCCACGATGCCAATGTCCATGGCTATTATCTGGAGGTTTTTGCGCATGAGTATCGGACATATTATGAACGGGGCGATGAGCAGCGCCCTGAGCAGTGTGCTCGTGATAGGCTCCTCGATGAGTACGAAGAATCCTGTCCGTGACAGATGATAGAAGAGAGCCAGGCTTATGATGAGGCTCCCGGTGATCGGCGCATATGGGTTCCCCCTGTACACGGCCAGCGCCACTAGGAAGGCTATCACCAGGGGGAGTGGCTGGGGCAGGAGGGGGATGAGGGTGAACCCCACGGCCAGGCTCACCATGGTGACGGCGAACGTGATGAGCTTCCCCGTATGCTCGCTGAAGTCCCCGTCCACGAAGAGCCCGAAACTCATATCCCCAACCTCAGTACCTTTGTATTACATAAACCCAGGTGCAGTGTTCCCTTGAGCTTAAGCGAATCAGACTTAAAACTTCTTGTAGGGCTCCGTAAGCACATAGAGGCTGTAGCCCCCAGCCTACCCGACAGGGCAGTTATCACGGTCGGACAATACACCCTTGACGCCCTCCTCGACACCCCCCGGTTCCAGGAGGATGAGCGCCTTGATCTTTTCAGGGTCCACCATAAGAAGGATTTGGAGCACAAGACGCTGTATATAGATCCAGAGCGCCAGGTGCAGGTTGACACCCTGTACGAGCCCCACTACTGGTATGACCTCAGGGAGAACGTGGACGAGGAGATGTTCAGGGGGATGCTCGCAGAGAGGATTTTCGACTACCACAAGGAGGTGCTCTCCCTGGTGAACCTCTCAGAGGGCCCCTCCTCGGGGCTGTACCCCATGCTGCACAAGTACCTGGCGGACAAGGGCAAGAACACTCTGGGGGTCGTCATCTTCCCCTCCATGAACCATAGCAGCGACGCCCTGCTCAACGCCTTCGCCTCCGTGGGGATGATCGCCCTGGACAGCTCAACGCCGCTGATCCTCGTGGACCAGGGGAGCATGGAGAGCTACACGGGTGTACACAGGGCCGGAGAGGTGCTCAAGGGGATGGACGTCATCGACTACCTTATAGAGCTCCTCCTGGACAAGGAAGGCTTCATACGTGACATATACAAGTTGTCTCGCAACTTCGGCGTCCAGTTCTTCGCCCCCATGCTGGCCACAGGCTGCAGCCTAAGCATATACGAGAGCTTCAGGAACATCCTGGATATTACCCTGGAGCAGCCACTGATGGAGTTCGACCTGTCCACGGCCTCCATGATATACGTGCTGGTGAAAGCCCCGATCTACTACAGGGACGAGTTCACCAAGGGCAAGATCGAGTACGAGGTGACCCAGTGGCTCAAGGAGAGCATAGGCGTAGACGTGCCCCAGGTCTGCGAGTCCATCTTCGTGGACGAGTACGGTGACAGGGTGGACCTCGTCATACTTGTGGGGGGCTTCAACACCGGCAAGCTGTTCTACGATATCAACGCCCGCATAGAAAGATTCAGCAACTTGAACCTAGAGCAGGGGCTCTACGATAAGGCGCTGTGGGAGAGGATCAAGGGGAGGCTTCTGGGTTAGGTTTTAGGTTCCACGCGTAGCCCGGCCATGACCTCCTCTATGCCGCCCTTGTGCTCTACAAGGAAGCTGCGGCTAAGGCTGCTCTCGAACTCGCTGGCCTTCCTGTTCAGGCGCTCCATCTCGTCGTAGGGGGCCAGGTCCTCTATGGTGCCGCGGCCCGCTATGACCACGACCCTGATTATCCAGGGGTCCCTGCACTCCACGACGCGCACCGTTATGGTCTTGGAGACGTCCCCCGTGACGTAGGCGGCGAGGGCCGTGTAAAGCTCTTGGGTGAGGTCCTCGTCCCACAGGCCCTTGGGGGTCTGCACGGTCACCCACAGGTAGTCGCTGCGGTACGTGCTCTTCATCCCCATGATGTTGGGGGTTCTGTAGATCCTGACGATGCTCCTCATGTAGTCCTTGAAGTGGTCGACGTCCAGGATCTCCTCCAGGATGCCCTCCCTGTTGAGCTGGTCCTCCTGCTCGGCCAGTATCTTGTATATGATCTTGCCCTGCTCGTCGCCCGTGAGCTCCGTGGTGCGCTCGTAGAACCTGTTGCTCTTGATGATGCCCTGGAGCTTGTCCTGGTAGTCCTCCATGAGGTCCAGGACCACGTTGAGCTTCTTCCTGTACTCGCTGGTCACCTCCAGGCGCTTGGCCAGGTCCCCGTAGAAATCTATGAGGGTGTCAGTGGACCCTATCTGGACGTTTAGGTGGGTCTCATCCTCCTTCTCGCCGCTCAGCTCCCTCTCCAGCTCCTTGAGCTTGTCCTTAGCGTACTTCTTCTTCCCGAAGAGGCTGAACCCGGAGCTCTCCTTCTCGTACTTCTCCCGGTCGTACTGCTTCCTCTTCTTCCTCTCCTCCACCCTAATGATGTCGTTCTCCAGGGCCTCCCTCTTGCCCCTGAACTTGACGATGAGGGCCTGCAGGTAGGTGAGGTGCTCGTCGATCATCTTGATCTCGTCGCCGCTCTGCTTGATCATGAGCTGCAGCAGGTGGTAGATGGTTGTGAGCTCGGCCTTCATGTCCTTGAAGTTCACGTCCAGCTTCTCCTCCTCGGGCAGTATCTCGTAGCGCCTCATGATGGCGTCCGTGAAATGCCTGTTCTCGTTGTAGAGCCTGAGGATGGTGAGGGACCTCTCCGTTATGTCGGAGAGGTTCATGAAGTCCTCTATGAGCTTCTTCTGCCGTATGGTGAGCAGCTGGCTGCTGGGCACCAGCTGCTGGAGGCGCTCGAATATGGCTGCCTTCCTCTCGTGGAACTCGTGGTGGGTCCTGGACACGTACCTCATCAGCCCCTCCAGGCTGTCCGTGGGCTGTGCGTCCTCCCTGTGGAGCACCAACTTGTTTACGCTGTCCTCTATGGTGCCCTCGGTGCTCACCAGCTTGATGGTGCTTATGAACTGGTGGGCCTCGTCGATCCACTTGTTGATCTGGTCCTCGATTCCCCGGACGTAGAGGCTGTAGTCCTCCTCGAACCTGGGGCTACTGTGGATGAGCTGCTCCACCTTCTCGTCGTACTCCTCCGCGTTGTAGGCGTTGGTCTTGATGAGGTAGTCCTTGTAGATCTCGCTGACCTCCTCCCTCTTCAGCTCCAGGACGCTCTGGAGCTTCTCCAGGATGACCAGCTTGTCCTTCCTTATCTCGGCGAGCTGCTGCATCTTCTCCAGATTGCTCTTGAAGGCCTCCACGTAAGCGTCCACAGGGTAGTTGACCTTCACCATGCTGAGGGTGTGGATGGTGTTGTCGGTGAGGCCCACCTCGGTGCCTATGCCGCTCATGAGGTCAGCCATGTCGAAGTCCATTAGGACGTAGATCATCTCGACGATCATCTTGTCGATCTCATCGCGCGCGCTGATGATGTTCCCCGTCTTGCTGTACGCTGGCATCAGGGGCAGGAACATGACGCCGTTGAAGGGGTTCCTGTAGGCCTCGCCGAACGTGTCAACGACCCGTGCGTTCTTCTCCCTTCCCAGGAGAAGGTTAAGCTCCTTGATGCCGTTGAAAGCGCTGTAGCCCTTGGCGGGAGGATCGTCGCCTGAGCATGGCAGTATGCAGAGGCCCATGATGGGCACGCCGC
>Ga0316628_100004676_pt1 | contig 10786 bp, 10 predicted proteins | sample OWC_Aug_M2_C1_D5_FD_207648 | JGI IMG/M metagenome (GOLD analysis project Ga0316628, IMG submission 207648) | Wetland soil microbial communities from Old Woman Creek delta, Ohio, United States - OWC_Aug_M2_C1_D5_C | ecosystem: Environmental > Terrestrial > Soil > Wetlands | place: USA: Ohio... | reverse complement strand
CGGGGCTCGTCAAGCGCTATGAGGACGTCACCGCCGTGCGCGGCGTGGACCTCGCGATCCGGCACGGTGAATGCTTCGGTCTGCTGGGTCCCAACGGGGCGGGCAAGACCACGACCGTCGAAATCCTCGAGGGCCTCACCGCCGCGGACGAGGGCTCGGTCGAGATCCTCGGCCAGCGATGGGGCCACGGCCGCGACCGCGAGCTGCGGGAGCGGCTGGGGGTGCAGCTCCAAGAGACCCAGCTCGCCGAGAAGCTCACCGTCGAGGAGACCCTGCGCCTGTTCGCGAGCTTCTTCACCGACCCGCGGGAGGTCGCCGAGGTCATCGCGATGGTCGAGCTCGGCGAGAAGGCAAGGGCGCGGGTGGGCAGGCTCTCCGGCGGGCAGAAGCAGCGCCTCGCGCTCGCCTGTGCCCTGGTGAGCGACCCCGAGCTGCTCTTCCTCGACGAGCCCACGACCGGGCTCGACCCACAGGCCCGCCTCAAGGTGTGGGAGATCGTGGAGGCGTTCAAGGCGGGCGGCGGCACCGTACTGCTCACCACCCACTACATGGAGGAGGCCTCGCGCCTGTGCGACCGCGTGGCGATCATGGACCACGGCACGATCCTGGCGATGGATCGCCCGGTCGCGCTCGTCGCCGCCCTGGGGGCGGAGCAGATCGTGGAGTTCCAGGTGCGGGGCGCGCTCGCGACGTCCGCGCTCCCGGCGCTGCCCGGCGTCGGCGGCCTCGCCGGGGCGGACGGCGTCTATCGCCTGAGCGTCCACCGCATCGGCGAGGCAATGCCGGCCCTGCTCGCCGAGCTGGAGCGCCAGGGCGTCGCGTTGACGACGCTGGCGACGCACCAGGCCACCCTCGAGGACGTCTTCATGCACCTCACCGGGAGAGCGCTCCGCGATGAGTGACCGGCGAGCGCCTGGCGTCGGGCGACCCGACCGCCCGCACCCGCTGGTGGAGCTCACCCGCGCCCGCCTGCTCGAGTTCGTGCGCGAGCCGGAGGCGGTGTTCTGGGTCTTCGTCTTCCCCGTGCTCCTCGCCCTCGCCCTCGGCATCGCGTTCCGCAGCAAACCGGTCGCCGCGCTGCGCGCGGCGGTGGAGGGCGGCACGCCGGGGGCGGCCCGCATTGCGGCCATCCTGCGCGGCTCGCCCGACCTCGCGGTCGAGGAGCTCGGGCCCGGGCAGGCCGAGGCGGCTCTGCGCGCCGGCAAGGTGGACGTGGTGGTGGAGGGGACCTCGCCGGCGGGCGCTCGGGACGGCGGCGGGCTTTCCGTGGTCTACCGCTACGACACGACCAGACCCGAGGGGAGAGCCGCCCGGCTCGCGGTGGACGACACCCTGCAGCGGGCGCTGGGCCGCCCCGAGGCCCTCGCCTCCCGCGAGGAGAAGGTGGCCCGGCCGGGGAGCCGCTACATCGACTTCCTGATCCCCGGCCTCATCGGGCTCAACCTGATGGGCAGCGGGATGTGGGGGCTCGGCTTCGCGGTGGTGCAGGCGCGCGTGCGCAAGCTCCTCAAGCGCTTCGCCGCCACGCCGATGCGGCGCTCGCACTACCTGCTCTCGTTCATGCTCTCGCGCCTGGTGGGCCTGGTGCTTGAGGTGGCCGTCGTGGTCGGGTTCGGGTGGCTGCTGTTCGGCGTCGCGGTGCGCGGTTCGCTCCTCGCCCTCTCGCTGGTGTCGCTCGCCGGGGCCCTCACCTTCGCCGGCCTCGGGCTGCTGGTCGCGGCCCGGCCCCGGACCGTCGAAGGGGTCTCGGGCTGGATGAACCTCGTCCAGTTGCCGATGTGGCTGTTCTCGGGGACGTTCTTCTCCTACGAGAGGTTCCCGGCCGCGGTGCGCCCCGCCATTCGCGCCCTCCCGCTCACCGCACTCAACGACGCACTGCGGGCGGTAATCAACGACGGGGCCCCGTTGCCCGCCACCTGGTCGCAGCTCCTGGTGCTGGTCGTCTGGGGCGGCGTCAGCTTCGCGGTCGCGCTCCGCCTGTTCCGCTGGCAGTAGTGCGCCCCGCCCGGCTGCCGCTCAGCGCGGCAGCCCGCGGCCGGTGACCAGGTAGACGGCGAACGTCCCCAGCCAGTGCCCGCCCTCGTAGTGCTCGCCCGTCACCGCGGCGAGCCCCGAGGTGCGGTGGGCCGCGGCAGCCGCGCGCAGCGAGACGCTGCGGGGATCGTCCGGCGGCAGTCCTGCGGCGATCCCCTCGAGCATCCAGGCCCGCGAGAGGTTGAGGCCGTCCATGTGGGCGAGCTTCCCGTCCGTCGGGTCGGTGACCACCGCCGGGGAGAGCCAGCCCGCCGACCCGTCGAGCGGCAGGTGGGGGAGGAAGCCCCCGAGCCAGGCGGCGAAAGCCGGCGGCGGCAGGATGCGCCGCACCAGGTCGGCCTCCGCCAGGCACGGCGAGAGGAAGTCCTGGCCGGACGGCTCGTATGCCATCGGGCAGTCGCGGTCCGCGAGGTAGTAGTCGCGGGTGCGCGCCTCGAGCAGCGCCGCCATCGCCCCATCGCCCCGCGCTCGCGCCCAGTCCAGGGACAGACCCATCGCGAACGCGGTCTGGGCGTGCTCGCCGATGCGGATCGGGTAGGCGAGCTTGGGGAGCCACGCGGAGAGGCGTTCGGCCGCCGCCCGCTCCAGCGGCTCCAGGGTACGCGCCCACGCGCTCGCCTGGGGGTCGTCCCACTCGTGCAGCTCCGCGGCGAGCTGGAGCAGCCATGCCAGGCCGTAGGGGCGCTCGAAGTCGGTACGGCCTTCTCCCCGGAGGTAACGGACCTCGGCGGCGATGTTCGCCCCGGTCAGGCTCCTGGCCAGGGCCGCGCGTGCGGCCGCTGCGAAGGGTGCGTCCGGGAAGGTGCGGGTCAGACGCACCAGCAACCAGTGGCCGTGGACTGCCGAGTGCCAGTCGAAGCACCCGCAGAACGCCGGCGTGAGCTCGCGCGGCGGCTTGACGTCGGCATCCGACGCCAGCACGTGGGCGATCTTGTTGGGGTACTCCTTGTGCACGCACGCCAGCGCGAGGTCGGCGAAGCGCTGCGCCGCCGCGGCGTCGAGCCGCACCGGTTCGTCGTGCCTCGCGGCCAGCACCGTCCCCGCGAGCACGAGGCTCGCCGTCAGGGTGAGCATGGGCATGCCGGGATGGTAGCACCCGCCGCCGCGCCGGCGCGGCCCGCGATCCGCGTCCGGTCTACGCCAGCAGCTCCGGGGAGGTGAGCCAGAACAGCTCGCAGCTGCCGGTGAGGCTGCCGCTGTCGGGGAGCAGCAGCGCCGCCACGCCCCCAGGCCGCAGGGCGAGCCGGCCCCGCGCCTCGCCGAACGCCAGCTGCTCGGCCCAGCGGGCGAGGGCCGGCAGGTGACCGACGGCCGCGAGGTCGCCGCGGCCGGCGTCGCGCCATGCCGCCAGGAACGGCAGCCATGCCGCCAGGTCCCCTCCCGGGGCGAGCTCGGCGGCCTCCTCGACCTCGGGGGCCACGCCCGCACCGCGCAGAATCTCGGCGGTCTGTCGCGCGCGCAGCAGCGGGCTGCTGACGATGAGCTCGCAGCGGACGCCGAGGGCGCTTAGGCGCCGGGCCAGACGCACCGCCTCGTCGCGGCCCACCCCGGAGAGAGGCCGCTCGCGGTCCGAGGGAGCCTCGGCCGCCTTGCCGTGACGGATGAGGTAGAGGCGCACGGGGCCTTCCGCACCCGCCGGCGGCGGGCGCCGCGGCAGTGTAGCCGCGACCGGCTATAGTTGGCGCGCTCCGAGCGGGGAGGTGGGCATGAAGGTGGTGGTGCTGGGGGCTGGGATGGTGGGCGGGGCGATCGCGCGCGACCTGGCGCGGGGCGGGGAGTTCGCGGTGACCGTGGTGGACGCCTCGGCGGCCGCCCTCGCCCGGCTCGCGGGCGAGGCGGGCGTCACCGCGGTCCGCGCCGACCTCACGGGCGAGGGCACGGTGGCCCGGGTGGTCGAGGGACACGACCTCGTGGTCGGCGCGGTCCCCGGCCACATGGGCTTCGCGACGCTGGCCGCGGTTCTCGCATGCGGCAGGCCGGTGGTGGACATCTCCTTCTTCCCCGAGGACCCGTTCGCCCTCGATGCCCTCGCCCGCGAGAGGGGCGTGCCCGCGCTCGTCGATTTCGGGATCGCCCCCGGCTGCTCGAACCTCATCCTCGGGAGGATGGAGGAGGAGCTCGCTCCGGTCGAGCGCTTCCTGTGCCTGGTGGGGGGCCTGCCCGCCGTGCGGGTGTGGCCGTGGGAATACAAGGCCGGTTTCTCGCCCGCCGACGTCCTCGAGGAGTACACGCGGCCGGCGCGCTACGTCAGCGGCGGACGGGTGGTCACGGTCCCGGCGCTCTCCGAGTCGGAGCTCGTCGACTTCCCGGAGGTCGGCACCCTGGAGGCGTTCAACACCGACGGGCTGCGGACGCTGCTCACGACCGCCAGGGTGGCCTTCATGCAGGAGAAGACCATGCGCTACCCCGGTCACATCGACAAGATCCGGGTGCTGCGCGAGAGCGGGTTCCTCTCCCGCGGGCCGGTGGACGTGGGGGGACAGTCGCTGCGACCGCTCGACCTCACCGCGAAGCTGCTCTTCCCGCTGTGGAAGCTCGCCGACGCCGAGGCCGACCTGACCGCGATGCGCGTGTGCGTCGAGGGGTCGCAGAACGGGTGCAAGGTCAGGAGGACGTTCGAGCTGCTCGATCGTCACGACCCCGCGACCGGGACCAGCTCGATGGCGAGGACGACGGGCTACACGTGCACCGCGGGCGTGCGCCTGCTCGCGCGGGGCATGTTCACGCGTCCAGGGATCGCCCCCCCGGAGCTCGTTGGCCGCGAGCGGAACTGCTACGCCTTCGTGATGGGCGAGTTGGCCGGGCGCGGCGTGGTGTTCCACGAGACGACCGTGGAGCGCGGGTAGGCAGGGCGTTGCCGTTCACCGTATAATTCGGAGCACATCCGGCGAGGGGAGAGGATCGGGTCCGTACGTGCCCCCGCGCCGGCCGGCGAGGAGGACCGTGGACTGTCCCGTCTGCCGCGAGCCGCTGATCGTCGCCGAGCGGGAGGCGATCGAGCTCGATGCCTGCCCGTGGTGTCACGGACTGTGGTTCGATGCCGGCGAGCTTGCCCTGCTTGCCGAGAAGCTCGGCCGGCCACTGCCGACGGCGGAGGGCGCGCTCGAGCCGGCGCCGAGCTCGGAGAAACCGCGCAGCTGCCCGCGCTGCGACAAGGCGATGGACAAGGTCTACGTGGGCGCCGCGCCGCGGGTGCTGGTGGACCGCTGCCGGGCGGGGCACGGGCTGTGGTTCGACCACGGCGAGCTGGGCACTCTGGTGAGCCAGCTCCCGGTCCGCCCCGGGTCCCACCCGGAGGCGGTGCTGGCGTTCATGGGCGAGACGTTTGGGGCGCCGGCGCCGCCGGCGCCTGACCAGGCGAAACGTGATCCAGGGGAGGTGGAGCGATGATCTTCGGCCTTTTCGTGCTGATCGTGATCGTGGTGGTCGCGCTGGGGGCGATGGGGATGTACAACACGCTCGTCCGCTCGCGCAACGAGGTGAAGAACTCGTGGGGACAGATCGACGTGCAGCTGAAGCGCCGCCACGACCTGATCCCCAACCTCGTGGAGACCGTCAAGGGCTACATGGCGCACGAGCGCAACACCCTGGAGGCCGTCACCAAGGCGCGGCAGCAGGCGATCCAGGTCACCGGCGACGTGGCGGAGCGCGCCAAGGCCGAGAACGCGCTCTCGCAGACGCTGCGCTCCCTGTTCGCCGTCGCCGAGGCCTACCCCGACCTCAAGGCCAACCAGAACTTCCTCGCGCTGCAGGAGGAGCTGACCTCGACCGAGAACAAGATCTCGTTCGCGCGCCAGTACTACAACGACGCCGTGTTGCGGCTCAACAACAGGATCCAGATGTTCCCTTCGAACGTCTTGGCCAACATGTTCAACTTCCAGATGGAGAAGTTCTTCGAGGTCGAGGCCGCGGAGGAGCGCCAGGCCCCGCAGGTGAAGTTCTAGGTCGGGTCCGCCGTGTGGGAGCTGGTGCGCGCCAACCAACGCCGTGCGGCCATCCTGGTCGTGGTCATGGCCGCCCTCCTCTTCGTGCTGGGCTACGCCCTCGGGGAGACCCTCGCGCCCGGCGGGGGTCTCGGCGGCCTGCTGATCGCGTTTCTGGTCTGGATCGGCCTGACGCTGGTCAGCTACTTCCAGGGTGACGCGATCTTCCTGTCGCTCGCGGGGGCGCGGCGCATCGAGAAGAAGGACCACCCGGTGCTGTTCGACGTCGTCGAGGAGATGACGATCGCGGGGGGGTTGCCAAGGGTACCGGACGTCTACATCATCGACCAGGCAGCCCCGAACGCGTTCGCCACCGGGCGCGACGCGCAGCACGCGGCGGTGGCGGTGACCGCCGGTCTCCTGGAGACCCTCGACCGTGACGAGCTCCAGGGGGTGATCGCCCACGAGCTCGGCCACGTCGCCAACCGCGACGTGCTCTACATGCTGATGGTGGGCGTGATGATGGGGACGATCGTGCTCCTCGCCGACGTCGGGGCGCGGGTGTTCTTCTACGGCGGCGGCCGCCGGCGCACCTCGTCGCGCTCGGGCGGGCAGGCGCAGGTCGTGATCCTGGTGGTGGCGATCGTGCTGATGATCCTCGCCCCGATCGTCGCCCAGCTCATCTACCTGGCGATCTCCCGCCGGCGCGAGTACCTCGCCGACGCCTCCTCGGCGCTGTACACCCGTTACCCCGAGGGGCTGGCCCGCGCCCTGGAGAAGATCTCGCACTCGACCGCGAAGCTGACCACCGCGACCCGCGCCACCGCGCCGATGTACATCGTCAACCCTCTCGGGGTGAGCGCCCGCGGGCTCGCGGACCTGACCAGCACGCACCCGCCGATCTCGGAACGCATACGGATCCTGCGGTCGATGGGGGCGGGGGCGGGCTTGCGGAGCTACGACGAGGCGTTCCGCAAGGTCACCGGCCGGCCGGTCGGAGTGGTGCCGTTCGGGGCGATGGCCGCGGCCGAGCACGCCCCTGCGGCGGCGCCGGCCGCCCCCGACGCGACCACCCGCCTCGAGAGGGTGCGGCAGACGACGGACATGCTGTGGAAGCTCAACCAGTTCGTGTTCATCCCGTGTGCCTGCGGCACCACCCTCAAGGTGCCGCCCGTCTATCTCGGGCGCGAGATCGCCTGCCCGCACTGCGGGAGCGTGCACAAGGTGCAGCAGCCGGCCGCGTGAGGCCGCGCGTCGGCACCAAGTTCCTCTCGCCGAGGCCGAGGCCAGAACGAGTTCCGCGCAGTGTGGCGCCTCGCTCTGCGCCGCCGGGGCGGACCGCGGAAGCTGGTACCGGGCCCGAGCCACCCGGCGACGCGAACAGCGTGTCGCGGATCGGCGCGAAGTTCGGAGCGGGGAGGCGCCGGATGACGTACCTGTGCGGGTGGCTCAGGCGCCGCCCCGCTTGCCGAGTTCGTGGTCGAGGTAGTAGAGCGCACCGACGTGGTCGCCGATCGCCTCCAGGCGGGCCACGATCGGGGCGAGTGTCGCCTCCTCCTCGACCTGCTCCTTGATGAACCACTGCAGGAAGTTGGCGGTGGCGTGGTCCTTCTCGGCCAACGCCTTGTCGGCGAGCGCGTGGATCTTCTCGGTGATCGACCGCTCGTGGGCGGCAGCCGCCTGGAACGCCGCCGCGATCGAGGACCACGACGCCTGCGGCTGCGCGATCGCGAGCAGCGTGACCGAGCCGCTGCGCTCGTGCAGGAAGTCGAGGAATCGCATCGCGTGACCCATCTCCTCCTGCGCCTGCACCCTCATCCACTTGGCCATCCCCTTGAAGTTGAGGCTCTCGAAGTGGGCCGCCATCGCCAGGTACAGGTAGAACGAGAAGAGCTCGTGGTTGACTTGCGCGTTGAGCGCCTGCTCCATGCTCTTGCCAATCATCGCTGTCCCCCTCCCGCCGTCACCGCGGCCGGGCGGCGGGAATACGGGCCCGCCGGTGGCCGGGGTGGAGGCTTGAAGTCGTACGGCGGGGGGAGGCTAGCATCGAAGCGGCGGCCTGTCCATTGGCCGGAAACAAACGCCCGGGGGGATTGTTCTAGGGGCTGATGCGAAACGGGGACCTGCGCGGCGGGAAGCTCGGCGGTGGCGCATGAGCGGGCAAAAGCCCTCGACGGTGGGGGCTCTGAAGGCCGCCCGCATCGTCACCCGCCCGGTCAAGCAGGAGGTGCGCGAGAACCTCATCGCCCACCTCGCCTCGGGTGAGCGCCTCTTCCCGGGGATCGTCGGCTACGAGCGCACGGTGGTACCGGGGATCGTCAACGCGCTCCTCGCGCACCACGACTTCATCCTCCTCGGGCTGCGCGGGCAAGCGAAGACGCGCATCCTGCGCGCGCTCGTCACGCTCCTCGACGACGAGATCCCGGTGGTGGCGGGGAGCGAGCTCAACGACGATCCCTTCCGCCCGACCTCGACCCGCGCCCGCCGCATCGTCGAGGAGGCCGGCGACGACGCGCCGATCGAGTGGCTGCCGCGCGAGGCCCGGTACAACGAGAAGCTCGCCACCCCCGACGTGACCATCGCGGACCTGATAGGCGACATCGACCCGATCAAGGCCGCCACCCGGCGGCTCACCTACGCCGACCCGGAGGTGATCCACTTCGGGATCGTGCCGCGCACCAACCGCGGCATCTTCGCGATCAACGAGCTGCCCGACCTGGCGCCGCGGATCCAGGTCGGTCTCCTCAACATCCTCGAGGAGCGCGATATCCAGATTCGCGGCTTTCCCATACGGATCCCGCTCGACATCCTGATAGTCTTCTCGGCCAACCCCGAGGACTACACCAGCCGCGGCAACATCATCACGCCGCTGAAGGACCGCATCTCCTCGCAGATTCTCACCCACTACCCCAAGGAGTCCGCCACCGGGGTGGAGATCACGCGGCAGGAGGCGTGGCGGAAGCGCGGTGGCCCGCGGGTGGAGATCCCCGAGGATGTCGAGCTGCTCATCGAGGAGATCGCCTTCGCGGCGCGGGAGAGCGAGCTGGTGGACCAGAGCTCGGGGGTGAGCGCCCGGGTGCCGATCGCCGCCCTCGAGCTGCTGGTCTCCAACCTCGAGCGCCGGGCGCTGGCGACCGGCGAGGGCCCCGTCTACCCGAGGCTGGTGGACGTCCACATGCTGCTGCCGGCGATCACCGGCAAGGTCGAGATGGTGTACGAGGGCGAGCAGAAGGGCGCCGAGGTGGTGGCACGCGCGCTGATCGGGGCCGCCGTCAAGAAGCGGTTCGCCACTGCGTACCCCGCGGTCGGGCGCGAGGTCGGCACCCCGGAGGACAAGGGGCCGTTCGCGCCGATCGTCGCCTGGTTCGCCGCCGGCAACAGCGTGACCCTCTCCGACGAGCAGCCGTTCGAGGAGTACGAGGCGGAGCTCGCCCGCGTGCCGGGCCTCGCGAAGCTGGTCGAGGCGCGCGGCGCGAGCCGCCAGGAGCGCACCTTCGCGGCCGAGATGGTCCTCGAGGGCCTGCACCAGCACCTCAAGCTCGCCCGCGAGGACCTGGACAGCACCGTGAGCTACAAGGAGATGGTCAAGTTCCAGCTGATGCGCCGGGTGGCGCGCGGCGAGGGACACACCGATGCGAATTGACGCGAAGCGTCATCCTGAGGGACGCCGGAGGCGTCCCGAAGGATCCGAGGGCGCGGCGGGCTGAGGTCGGAGCGCATGAAGCACCGCTACCTCTACCTCGACCCCGACCTGATCAAGAGCCTGCTCGCGAGCCTCGACCTGCTGCGGCTCTTCAACCAGCTCCTGCTCGCCGCCGCCGGCGACGCGGAGCAGGCCCGGGAGTGGATGCGCGAGCTGCAGCAGCGCGGCTACATCGACGAGGACGCCGACTTGGAGGCGTTCTTCGCCCAGCTCGAGGAGCAGGGAGTGCTCGGCCGGGAAGCGACCGGGAACCTCCAGCTCACCACCGCCGGGGTGCGACAGCTGCGCCGCAGCGCCCTCGAGGAGGTGTTCTCGAGCCTCAAGAAGGCCGGCCCCGGCTACCACGCGATCCCTGCCGAGGGGGAGGGGACGGAGCGCCTGCCCGAGACGAGGCCGTACCATTTCGGCGACGAGCTGCACGCCATCGACGGCATCCGCTCGACCGCGAACGCGCTCAAGCGCACGCACGGCGAACTCGAGCTCACCGAGGAGGACCTCGAGGTCTCCGAGACGGAGCACCTGACCTCGTGCGCGACCGTCGTGGCGATCGACATCTCGCACTCGATGGTGCTCTACGGCGAGGACCGCATCACCCCCGCCAAGACGGTGGCGCTGGCGCTGACCGAGCTGATCACCGCCAAGTACCCGAAGGACTACCTGGGCGTGCTGGTGTTCGGCGACCGCGCCACGCGCATCGAGCTGTCGGGCATCCCGCGCATCCAGGCGGGGCCTTTCCACACCAACACCTGCGAGGCCCTCGAGGTGGCGCGCGGCATCCTGGCGGGCCAGAAGCACCCCAACAAGCAGATCTTCCTGATCACCGACGGCAAGCCGTCGGCGATCACCGAGGGGCACCGCATCTACAAGAACCCGTTCGGCCTCGACATGAAGATCGTCAACCGCACCCTCGAGGAGGCCGATCAGTGCCGGCGTCACCGGGTGGTGATCACCACGTTCATGATCGCCACCGACCCGCAGCTGCAGGAGTTCGTGGAGAAGCTGACCCGCATCAACCGCGGCCGCGCCTACTTCGCCAACCCCTACAACCTCGGCGAGTTCATCCTCGCCGACTACGTCAAGAACCGCCGCCGGCGGGTGCACTGACCGGCCCAACCTTTCCAGTATC
>Ga0316628_100004675_pt1 | contig 10788 bp, 9 predicted proteins | sample OWC_Aug_M2_C1_D5_FD_207648 | JGI IMG/M metagenome (GOLD analysis project Ga0316628, IMG submission 207648) | Wetland soil microbial communities from Old Woman Creek delta, Ohio, United States - OWC_Aug_M2_C1_D5_C | ecosystem: Environmental > Terrestrial > Soil > Wetlands | place: USA: Ohio... | reverse complement strand
GATCTCGTCCTCGTGATGAGCGTCAACCCAGGGTTCGGGGGACAATCGTTTCTCCCCTCCGCGGTGCCCAAACTCGCTGCGCTCCGGAAGAAGATCGACGGCGCGGGCCTCGCGATCGACCTCGAGGTCGACGGCGGGGTGGCCCCTGACACGGCGAGGCGAGTCGTCGACGCCGGGGCCAACGTGCTCGTCGCGGGGAACGCCGTCTTCGGAAAGCCGGACCGCGCCGCCGCGATCGCGGCGATCCGGCGCGGCGCGGACGCCTCGTGACAAAGACGCGTCACCAGCGGCCTCGAGGGGGACCCCAGGAGCTCGGGCCACCACGGTCGCGCGGGGCGACCTGGGCGCTGATGTTTACCCTCGCCGGCTGCGCATCACACGTGGCGAAAGAGCCGGCGGCTCCACCGCCGCGAGCGGTCGCTCCGCGAGCCAATCACAACGCGGCGGCGAAACCTCCCGTCGACTCTGCTCGCCCCGATGCCACGCGCGCGGAGGCCCTGGTCAACGATGCGCTGGCCAAGACGAGCCGGATTCGCGAGCTCGACGCTCGAGGCCCGGTGCATGGCGTTTCGCTGTCCCGCATCGAGATGGCCGCGCACGTTCGGGCTTCGATCGAGCATGAGGTGCCGGCCTCCGTCGTGGAAGCGGAAGGCGAAGTGCTCATCGCGCTCGGCGTGGCCCCACCGACGTTCGATTACATGGCCGCCATCGTATCGCTCATGTCGGCAGAGCTGGCCGGCTATTACGAGCCCTCGAACAAGTCGATGTATCTCGCCTCCGACTTGGGCAACGCGGAGAGCGAGGCGACGTTGGCTCACGAGCTCGTCCACGCGCTCCAGGATCAACATTACGATCTCGGAAAGCTTCTGGAATACCGGCCCGACGAATCCGATGCCCAGGCGGCGCTTCACGCGCTCGCCGAGGGTGACGCAACCAGCGCGATGCTCGATTCGCTCCTCTTGCCCCAGGGAAAAATCGCGACCGATCTGTCCGAAGATCTGCTCGGCCTGCAGGTGCGCGCGGCCGCGCAGTTTTCGACGAGCTCGGGTCCAATTCCGGAAATCCTCAAGCGATCTCTCATCGCGCCTTACGTGGACGGCATCCAGTTCGTACACTGGCTCCGGCGGCACGGGGGCTGGGCCATGGTCGACCGAGCCTGGCAATCCCCTCCGGCGAGCACCGAGCAGCTCCTCCACCCCGAGAAGTACATCGCTCGGGAGCCACCTCTGGCGGTAGCGGCACCGGTTCCTCTCGACGGCACCATGGGCCAACCCGTGTACACGGACGTGCTCGGCGAAGAATCCTTTCGGTTGCTGTTCGAGGAGTGGATGCCGCGACACTCGGCGCTCGAAGCGGCTGAGGGTTGGGGCGGGGATCGCGGGGCCGTGTTTCGTGAAGGAAACCGGGTCGCCGTCGCCTGGCGCCTGCGGTGCGACGATCGAGACGCGGCGACCCGGGCGATGAAAGCCCTGCTGCGGGGGATTGCGGCACAACGAGGAGACACTCCTTCCCCCGAGGGGCTCGAGTGTGCCGAGCGCGCGACAGTGGGGCCTCTGCTCGTGTCGCAGCGGGGCCGCGATATTGCCATCGTGGCAGGCCCATACGAGCGTCGCGCGAGCGGGCCCGTATCAGCCGGATCCTGCGCGATCGCGCACGCCTGGGCGGCTCGAATCCTGGGGTCCTGAGCCGGCGGAGGCGTCACCGGGACCGCTGAGATTGCCATGGCACGAACCGTGCTTATGGTGCCGGACGAGATCATGGCCCGCCCCAAGAGAGCCCGAGACGACCGAGCCCCGAGCTCGCCGAGTCGCAAAGCGTCCTGGATGTCGCTGGTAGCGGCGACCACGCTCGGGATCGGTGGCGTCGACCAGGTCCGCGCCCACATCAAGGCCGGGTGTCATCCTGGCGATGGGGATCTTCGCCTCATCGTGCAGTCTTACTCGAGCGATTCACTCGACCGCAACGCGCTCCCCATGGCGCACGCGGAGCCGCTTGCCTCGACGCAGAGAGCGATCACGGCCGAGGAGCTGCAGGAAGGAATCGACGTGAGCTTTCTGCAATTGCCCGCGCCCAAGTCGACGGATTCGGTGGTGGTCGCCTGGATCGAGCCCGGCCCGCCCGATCTCGACTACGACGCTCTCCAAGCGCGACCCCATCACGGCACGTACTACGGCGTGGCACAGCGCAGCGACGGAGACGTCGTCCTGCGGCTCGAGAGAGTCTGAGGGCCCGCTACCGGTCTGACCGGTAGCGCCACGTGTCAGTGGCCCGGGTGCTCGCCTTGGCCGGAGCGTTACTGGGCATTGGGTGCTCGCTCAGGATGGTGCCGCCGGAGGTCCTTCCCGGACCTCCTTCACCCTCTGGGCATAATCACGACGATCGGCGTCGTTGAGCGACCGTCCCGCGTACCGAACCTCGAGGTAATGCAGGGTCAGCTCGAGCACGTCCTCCGCGATGGGGTGCCCGAGCGCGGAGAGGGCCTCGGCGTGCGCCAAAGGGGGGGTACTGGCCACGCGGGGCACCCCGCGGGCAGCCATGGCCGCCTCGAGGGATCGGTACAGCGCGACGATATGCACCGCGGTCAGGCTCTCGGGCGAATCCCCGGGGGGGCCGACGGGCTGTTCGCGGCGACGTTGGATGAAGCGTCGAGCTGCCAGAAGAAGGATCACCGCCGCGACGGCAGCAGCGACGAACCGCCATTGGAGCAGCGACGAACCGCCGCGTGCCGTGTTGCTTCCGTACCGAAAGGCGAACCAGCGCACCAGCCGGATCTGCTGATCGAGGTCGTAACCGATCACGTATCGGCTCCAGCGCTGCGCGGCTGCTTCCGCCATGTCACGTAGCAGCGCGATGATCCCACCTTCCTGAATCTGCGGTGTCGCTCCGGCCGCAGGCGTGGGATCGAACAGTGTCCACCCGATGCCATCGAGGTAAACCTCGACCCACGAATGCGCGTCTCCCTGACGCACCGCATAGAAGTGACCGAATCGGTTGTACGTGCCGCCCACGAATCCCGTCACGTTGCGGGTCGGAATGCCGATCGTGCGCAGCAGAACGGCCATGGCCGTCGAGTAGAACTCGCAGTGGCCTCGCTTCGACTCGAACAAGAAGTGGTCGAGCGGGTTTTTCGCTGCCCCCGAGGGGGAGTCCAGATCATACCGGTATTCGGTGCGCAGGTGGTGCTCCACCAACTGCGCGGCGTCGCGGCTCGACCGGGCATCGTGCGACCACTCGCGGGCGAGCCGCACGACCCGGTCGGGCAGCCGCGGCGGCAGCGTCAGATAACGCGAGCGCTCCGCGTCGTCGAGTTGCTCGGGAGGCAGTGGGGCAGTGCCCTTGAGCACGACGTCGTAACGTAGGCCTCTGTCGTCGGACGACGTGTACTTGTACTCGCCCTCGGCGCCGACGACGAGCAATGTGGGGCGGCTCAGCAGCGGCTCACCCTGCGCCACCAGCTTGAGAGCAATGGCGTCGGGAGGCAGCATCACCACGGGCGGCGAGATGGGCTCGAGCTCGACGTGCAGGCTCTCCTTCGCTGGAACACCTCGATACGGGCGCAGCGTCACGTACGTGCCTTGCTGCTCGGCAGCAGAGCGCGTGCTCCGCGTTCGCGACCATGTCATCCCATCGTAGCGATCGAACGCGGTACCTCGCAGGTACAGCGCGAGCCGCTGAGGAGGGTTCGAGGCCAGGTTCGATGGTTGAACGCGGACGGCGATGGTGGGATCGGTCCGCAGCTTGCCGACTCCGCCGAGGTCGACGTGGTCCGAAAACCCCACGATGCGAGCAGATCGCGTGCGCCCAACGAGCAACAGCGACAATCCGACCCTCGGGAAGATGACGAACAGGATCCCGGTGAACAGGAAGATCGGAATCGAGTGCGAGCACGTCGCGAGCAAGAACTGCCTGCTGATGACCCGCCGGCTGCGCAGGATCCGTGGCACGTCGACGGGGAGCCCGGTTCGATCGCGCGCGCCCTGACGATAGTTACCCTCCACCTCGCGCCGGAGATGGCTGAGCACGAGCGCACCCGGTGCCACCACCAGGAAGCCGAAGAAACACAGACCGTAAGCAAGCCCGCTTCCCAGAACCGTTCCCGCTACGAGGTGCACGAGCGCGAGCAGGATGATCTGCTGATCGTGCGCGGCCCCTCGACGCGTGCCGAGGCGGATCACCTGCAGTGCCGCGGCAAATTCGACCGCCAGCGCAAGAAGGTCGCCCCCGAGGACTAGCCGCGTGACCTGCACGGTCAGCAGGGCGACGGACAGGGCCGCTCCCGCCGTCGCGAGCCGCGGTCGAACCTGCCAGCGCTCGGGCACGAGCACTGCTGCCACGAGGCCGATCAGCAGCACACCCGTCATCCACGGATCCAGTTGGCCACTCGTGACGAGCGAAAGGAGCCCGATCGCCGCGAGCGCATCCGTCATGACGCGGTGGATCACGCCGAACTTCACGGCGCGCTCCCGGATGCGAGATCCGTGATCGGCGGGCTCGCCGGGCGCGACGCCGACGGACCGCCATCGGCCCGGTGCGAGGCAGGGCTCGGCGAAAGGAGCGCGAGGAGTCGCAGGATCGGATCCGCCCCGACGGATCTATCTGCGTGGACACGCTCTCCGGCGGTCGTGACCAGCGTCACTCCGTCTCCGCGCCTCAGGTGAGCGACCGCACGGGAGGCCGTGTCACGGATCCGTCGCTCGAATCGCGCGAGCCAAGCCTCGTCCGGCCGCGCCTCGGTGTAGGTGGATTCGAGCACGAGCGTCACCTGCCGGTGCATTTCTCGCGCCCGCTCGCGCAGCACCAGCTGGCCGGCGAGCGTGCTCTTTCGCCAGTATACGTCCCGCGGATCGTCGCCATCGCGCATGGGACGAACCCCCAGGATCTCGTCGCCGACGCCACGCCCCGTAGCGCCCTGAGTACCCGCGCGCTGCCCGGCGTGGTCCGGAGGAAGTTTCACGCCGTCCGTCGCCGGGTAGATGATGAGCTCCCCTTCCGAGCGAATCTCTCGCGATTTTTCGAACAGCCCGAACGGGAATCGGGTCGCCACGCGAAATCCGACGTGGCGGTCGCGGCCGCGCTTTGTCGGCGTGCGCCGATACGCGGCGACCTGGGCCGAGTCGGGGCTGATCTTCAGGAAGAAGCAGCGCTTGTCCGCGGGCTGCCCGGCTCTCAGGTCTTCTATCTCGATCGCGTAGCTCGGAACGCGCTTCTTGTGATTGTGCACCTCGATCTCGACGAGGTGCGGGCGGGCCACCTGAGCGCGCGCCGGCAGCCTGCGAACGACCGTCAGATGTCGGAGGCTGAGCTCGCTCATGATGCTCGACACCACGATCAGCGACAGCAACATGCCGAGCAGCAGGTACAGAAGGTTATTGCCGGTGTTGATGGCAGCGAGACCCACGCTCAGCGTGAGCAAGATGAAGAATTTCCCCTCGCGGGTGATCTTCAGCTTCCGCGGCGGCTTGAATCCACGCCGGATTCTGCGGTACCAGCGCCGTGACGGGTCTCGACCCGTGCCGTCCACTTCGTTCGATGAGGCTTCCGACGACATCGGCGGGCGCGTAATCGCCGTCTACAGCGGAACCGGGACGCGAGCGACCGCCTCCCGCACCGCGCCTTCCGACTCCTCGCGACTCGGAACGTAGCCCTCTGCGTGAGCGGCGAGGCGGACTCGGTGTGAGAGAAGTGGCACTGCAAGGGAGTGGATGTCGTCCGCGATGGCGTAATGGCGCCCCCGGAGGAGAGCCCTGGCGCGCGCAGCGCGCGACAGATTCATCCCCGCCCGGGTCGACGCGCCGAGGGCAAGCGAAGGGCTCGATCGCGTCGCCACGATGATGGCGTGCAGATACGTGGCCAGGGCTGGGTCGAACGCGACCCGATCCACGTCGCCCTGCAGGTCGAGCAGGGTGTCCGGGTTCAGGACGACCGGGACTCGCGCGACGCGGTCCGTCTCGGTTCCCAGCAACAGTCGCGTCTCCACGTGTGCCGGCGGGTACCCGATGCTGATGCGCACCATGAAGCGGTCGAGCTGTGATTCGGGAAGCGGAAACGTGCCGGCGAAGTCCTGGGGGTTCTGCGTCGCAATGACGAAGAACGGGTCCGGTAGCGACAAGGTCTTTCCGTCGAGCGAGACCTGACCGTCGTTCATGGCTTCGAGGAGCGCCGATTGAGTGCGCGGGCTCGCACGGTTGATCTCGTCGGCGAGCAGCACGTTGCTGAAGACGGGTCCCTTTCTCAGGACGAAGTCCGATAGGCGTTGATCGTAAACGGAGACGCCCAGCACGTCGCTGGGAAGCAGGTCGCTCGTGAACTGCACGCGACGCATCTGGCCACCGATGGCCTTGGCCAGCGCCCGGGCGAGCGTCGTCTTGCCGACACCCGGGACGTCCTCGATCAGAACGTGCCCTCGACCGAGAAGCGCCACGAGGGCCAGCTCGACCGCGTCCGCCTTCCCCTCGAGCGCTAGCTCCACTGCGCGGCGAAGCTCCGTGAGCTTCTCCAGGCGGCTCGAGTCCAGCGCGACGGCAGGGGAGGACATCCGAGGCATCGTAGCATGGGCAAACCCAGGGCCTCGCATGACCCGCAGCGTCTTCGGTGCCGCGCCGACCGGCTGCCGTCGACACCTCGCCGCCAGGATGGGGCTGAATCCTCCGCTTCTCGCATCACCCTGGTGTCGCGGACGGGCCCGGGACTTGGTCGGCTGCCGGCCCCGCGGTATGAGAGACGCCGTTTTGCAGCAAATCGAGGTCGTCGACGTACGCGGGGTGAGCCGCTCCTTTGGCGGCAGGCCGGTGCTGCGCGGCGTGACCACGCGTTTCGAGCCTGGAACGATCACATTCGTCGAAGGCCCCAATGGCGCGGGGAAGTCGACGCTGCTCGGGATTCTCGGCATGGCCCTCACTCCGACTTCGGGCACGGTTTCTTATCCTCCCATCGGCTCGGACCCGTCTGCGGTGCGGAGCGTGCTCGGGTGGCTGAGCCACGATTCGCGCGCGTACCGAGATCTTTCCGGTCGGGAGAATGTCGAGCTCTCGGCTCGGCTGTACGGAGTGGACCCATTCGAAGGGTTCGACCGTGTCTCGGCCCGACTGGGTCTCTCGGATTTTTCCGAGCAGCGGGTCGGCACGCTGTCGCGCGGCCAGCGGCAGCGGGTCGCCCTCGCCAGAGCGGTCGTCCACGACCCGGCGGTCATCCTGCTCGACGAGCCATTGACGGGCCTGGATGCCGATAGCGCCACTCGCGTCATCGCCTGGCTCGAGACGGAGAGGGATCGCGGCGCGATCGTGGTCGTCGTCAGCCACGTCGAAGGGCTCCCCGAACGGGTCGGTGGCAGACGGCTGCGGCTCGAGCGCGGCCGCGTGGTTCGAGACGAGCGATGCTCGCCGGCGCCTCCCGCCTGAGGTGCTGGACCCGCTCGTCGGCTCAACGCTGGATTAGCCGGGCGAGCCCCCGAAGCGATGCGCCGCGACGGTCACCCCTCGGGACGACGGCAATGGGCCGCGGCAGGCCGACCCTAGGGAGCTCCTCCGCGTTGGACCCCGCCGAAGGGTCCTGTCGACGAGCCGAGGACAGCACGAGGTAGTCCGGGTCCCGTCCGCGCGCGCGCATCGCGAGCACGGTCGCCCGCACGTCGTGAAGAACGCCCAATGCGTCAGGAGCGACCAGGACGCAGATCGCAGGCTCCAGGATCAACGCCAGGTCCACGTTCGTGCATCGCGAACTGATTGGTGAGAACGCGCCTCCCGCGCATTCGATGACGGTCGTGTATCGTGGTGTAGTGTCACGCACTGCCTCCTCCGCGGACTCGACCCATCGGCCGATTTTCCGGAGGATGATTGGCCGATCAGCCCGCCGCGAAGCCAGGTGCGGCGACACGGGATCCGGAAACCCATATAGCGGGTGAGGGCGCGCCTTCGTGCCCGTGGCAGCCGCCCTTTCGAGTGCAGCGGCGTCACTTCCCGCAGGCGGAGCACCGGTGAGGGCACGAGCAACGATCCCGGTCTCGATCGGCTTGAGCGCGAGTACGGCGTGACGCGTCACCGCGCGGAGGGCGTGGGCCAGAGCACAGGCAACGAAGGTCTTGCCTACTCCGGTTCCTGTTCCGAGAATCACGACCCGGGGCATTGCTCACCTATGAGCATCGCGAGCCGGGTTACTTCGAGTGGCGTGAGATCCGCGTGTAGCGTGATCCGGATCCGGGAAGTTCCGGTTGGGACGGTCGGCGGTCGGATGGCCTGCGCCAGAAAGCCTTCGCGCCTCAGCGCGGCGGCCACCTCGAGGGCCCGCTCGGGCCGGGCGAAAAGGATGGGAAAGATGGGGCCATGGCGCTCTTCCGGTAGCCCAGCTCCCGTCCTGCAAAGCAGGTCTGCGAACAGCTGGCATAGATCGCGCAGTCGAGCGCGAGCCCCGTCGTCGTTCCGGAGCCGCCGGACACTCTCGCGGATCACGCCGGTCAGCATGGGGCTCGTTGCGGTGGAGAAAACGAAGCCGCGTGCCCTGTTCCAGAGAAAATCGATCAAGGGAGTCGAACCAGCAACGAACGCCCCCTGGACGCCGACTGCTTTACCAAGGGTTCCGACGAGCACGTCCGGCCTGACACCGACGTTTCGGGCCATGCCCGAGCCCTCGGGCCCGAAGACCCCGAGTGCGTGAGCTTCGTCCACATATAGATACGCACCGCGCCGGTCACAGAGGTCCCTCAGCTTTGGGAGGTCCGGGGAATCTCCGTCCATGCTGAAGTAGCTCTCGGTGACGACCCAGCGCCTGCGAGCGCTGGCCTGGCTCAGGGCACCCTCCATAGCCTGGAGGTCACGATGACGGGCCACGACGACCGTCGCCCGGGAGAGCCGGCATCCGTCGATTAGCGAGGCATGGTTGAGCTCGTCCGAGACGACAACGTCGTCTGGTTTGATGAGGGCCGCCAAAGCTGCCAGGTTTGCGACGTACCCGCTCGAGAATAGGAGCGCCGCCTCGCAGTGCACCCAATCTGCCAGTTCCCGCTCGAGCTCCAGGTGCGCAGCATGGGTACCGAAGATCAGCCTTGATGCCCCCGCACCGGGGGAGCCGGTCGATGTTTCACGTGAAACAGGCAGCCGGCCGTAGCCCAGGTAATCGTTGGAGCAAACGTCCACCAGCCCGGTCTGTGGGCGCGCAGTCTCGGGTCGCGGGCGCAGCAGGTTCCTGCTCTGTAGCTCGAGGAGCTCCGCTTTTAGCTCGTCATCCAGGCGTGTCCGTTCCACTGCCACTCTCGTAGAACAGATAGCGCCTGTTTGGAAACCGGCTCAGCGGTTCTGCATTCGCCTGCAATGCCGCGCCGGCTCTACAGCCTGTTCCGGCGGCGCCCCTTCAATCCCGAACGCTGAAGCACTTCCCAATCCCGACAGACCGAACCAACCGCGGCTTCTCGGTAGCCAATTGCCCGCATCCGAGCCGCAGCACCCCGACTCAAGCCGCGGCGCACACCAGCAGTTCTCCACGTAGGCCCTCGAGGTGCTGCCGGCCCTTTTAGCCAGGCCACGCCACTATCAGCTGCAGGGAGGACAACTGCTCGGCTTGCTCGCGGCGATTACGCCTGCTGGCGGCGGCGGTTCGCGGCGCCGATACCGAAGAAGCTCGGTTGAGCGGCCCTACTGAACCCTGGTCGAGTCATCGCGGCAAAGTTCGAGCTTCTCGGGATTCGACGCTACGGCGGATTGCACGGCCTGAACGCGCCGCGGAGCCACAATGAGCAACGCCCCGCCGTATGCGCCCAGCCGGCCTTTCAAAGGAGGCTTCTCGCCCGTCACGCCGGCCGCGCTCGTATCTACGCACTTCGTGGCTCACCACCGCGAGCGTTTCCGACCCTTCGCGAAGGCGGTACGTGCCCGAGCAGGATTCGCGACGCGAAGCGTGCCGTCCTTTGGCGGAGACGGGCCGCTCGGCCGAGACGCCGCCGAGGAGCAGCGAGCCCCTCCGAAACTGGTCGAATCTGATCGAGCAGACCTGCTGGGTGCGGCGGAGCTGCATCGCCAGCCCGCCGAGCCTCGGAAGTCGAATCCGGGCTCATCTACCCACGTAAGGCGCCGACCGGCGCGGGACTGGAGGCGAGCGAGAACCGGACCCAGGCGGACGAGGACCCCGTCCACCTTAAAAACCGTCCGCTGGATCACGAGCCCGCTCATCGAACTCCGCACCGTTTCGATTCCCCGGAGGCGTCGTACGAGCGCTGGGAAGAGCGCAGGTCGGTATCACCGCCGCCCCGTGTCATGCCTCATATCGCAACTCCCCTAAAATGATCTTCGCGTAGTGGCGAGCAGACACTCGAGTGCGCACGTGCAAGCATTCGGCCTTATGGCGCTGCGGGGCGGGTGCGAGCGCGGACCGCGCCTCTGGTGCGCCGAACGGCAAAGCGCTTCGGAATAGAAAAAACGCTCTTGTTTTTTTAATGGCCATGATAAAAACGATTTCGTCTTCATGGCTCGGGGCCGTGGGCAGTGGGACCGCAGCTTGACGCCCGAGCTGCGGCACGCCGAACACCGGCGGGCCCTGCTCGCCGCCCTGGACGAGGCCGCAGCTGCGCCCGGTCGGACGCTGACCGTCGAGCACGTCCTACAGCGCGCACAGGTCGGCAGGAACACGTTTTATAGGCACTTCCCGGATCTCGAGACCGCGATCCGTGCGAGCACCGACCTCGGGGCACGCGCTCTCGCCGAATCGCTCGACGCCGCCCTGCGCGATGCCCGCACGCCCATCGAGCAGCTCCGGTCGCTCACGACCGCGTGGCTCCAGCGCGCTGCGGCTCACCCGGGGCAA
>Ga0316628_100004674_pt1 | contig 10788 bp, 11 predicted proteins | sample OWC_Aug_M2_C1_D5_FD_207648 | JGI IMG/M metagenome (GOLD analysis project Ga0316628, IMG submission 207648) | Wetland soil microbial communities from Old Woman Creek delta, Ohio, United States - OWC_Aug_M2_C1_D5_C | ecosystem: Environmental > Terrestrial > Soil > Wetlands | place: USA: Ohio... | reverse complement strand
CTTCGGGGGATCGATGACCAGCGTGGGCGGGAGCTTGTGATCGTCGAACGTCTCCTTGGCGGGGTTGAGCTCGACGATCCTCGCGTCCTTGCTCTGGGCCTCCTCGAGGTAGCCCCTGAGGCGCGCGCGGTGCCTGTCGTTGACGATGCTGGAGTAGTCGGGGTTCTTCGCGAGCGTCGGGTACATCTTGGCGACCGCGGCCTTGCACTCGTCCACGAAGCGGTCCATCGACGCGCGGGGCACGAGCACGTAGTCCGGCGCGATGCACGTCTGGCCGGCGTTGAAGCACTTGCCGTACATGATGCGGGTCGCGCCGACGTCGAGCGGGAAGTCCTCGTGGAGGATGGTGGGCGACTTGCCGCCGAGCTCCAGCGTGACGGGGACGAGGTTCTCGGCCGCGGCGCGCATCACGAGCCTGCCGAGGCGCGTCGAGCCGGTGAAGACGAGGTGGTCGAACGGCAGCGCCGCGAACGCCGCGCCGATCCCGTGGTCACCCGTGACGACCGTGACCTCGTCGTCGGCGAACGTCTCCTTGATCATCCGCGCGATGGCCTCGGCCGTGTTCGGCGTCTGCTCGCTCGGCTTGATCATGGCGCGGTTGCCCGCGGCGAGCGCCTGGGCGAGCGGCACGATCGCGAGCTGCATCGGGTAGTTCCACGGCGAGATGATGCCGACGACCCCCAGCGGCTGGGGGATGAGCTCGGCCCGTCCCGGCGCGAAGAGCCAGCTCACGGGGCGCGGCTCGACTTCCATCCACTCGTGCAGGTGCGCCCGCGTGTGCTTGATCGAGTTCAGCGTCATCAAGACTTCGGCGATGAGCGTCTCGTGCCTCGAGCGGTTGCCGAAGTCGGCGTTGATGGCCTCGACGAACCTCTCCTTGGAGTGGAAGACGGCGCGCTCGAGCTTGTCGAGGAGCTCGACACGCTTCTCGTAGCTCGGCGTGCCAGCCTTGCGCTGCGCCTGGCGCATGCGCCCGAGGATTCCCGCGAGCTCCTCGGGTGTCGCGTCGACGTGCGGCTCGGCCGGCTTCTTCTCGGGCTGTCGTTCCGGCTTCGATTGGGCTGAGATGGGGTTCGCGGTTGCCATGCGCCCAAGCATAATCCCGTTTCGCCGGCCGCCAAGGCTCGTGGTCTCGAATGTGGCACGGGGGATGCTGCGGGACAGCTGTGGGCGTCGGCGGCGTCACGCAAACCATCGAATATCGGCTCGGCATCGCGCTCGCGCTCGGCTTGCTGGTGGGGGTCGAGCGCGAACGGCGTAAAGGGCAGGGGGGCCACCGGACCCCCGCCGGGATCCGCACCTTTGCCATCGTCACGCTCCTCGGCGCCGTCGCGGCCCTGCTGTCGCCCGTCCTGACCGCCATCGGCTTCGTGGGCGTGGCGGCGCTCGCCGCCCTCGGCTTCGCGAAGGACAAGAGCCCGGACCCGGGAGCGACCACCGAGGTCGCCCTCCTCGTGATGTTCCTGGTCGGCTCGCTCACCATGCGGGATCCGAGCCGAGCCACGGTCGTGGGCATCACCGTGGCCGTGCTGCTCGCCGCGCGCGAGCGCCTGCACCGATTCGTGCGCGACGTCCTCACCGCTCAGGAGCTGGCCGACGGCCTCGCCCTCGCCGCGGCAGCCCTCATCGTGTTGCCGCTCTTGCCCGATCGGGCCCTCGGACCCTTCTCCGCGCTCAACCCGCGGATGCTTTGGCGCCTGGTCGTCCTCGTGATGGCCATCGGGGCGGGCGGGCACGTCCTCTCTCGCGGCCTCGGACCGCGCGCCGGCCTGCCCGTCATCGGCTTCGCCTCGGGCTTCGTCTCCGGCACGGCCGCGATCGGGTCGATGGGCGCCAAGGCCAAGGAGTCGGAGGTCCAGCGGCTGGGGGCGACCTCCGGGGCCGTCTTCTCCATCGTGTCGACCTTCATACAGCTCGGCATCGTGACGTTCGTGACGTCGGCCCGCGCGGGCCGCACCGTCCTCGTCCCGATCATCGCCGCGGCCGTCGTCTCGACGCTGGGCGCCCTGTTCATCGCCCGCAGGGCGTCGAAGACCAAGGTGGAGGCCGACAAATTGGGGCGGGCGTTCGAGCCAAAGGCCGCCATCGGCTTCGCGCTCGCGGTCGGAGCCATGCTCCTGCTCGCGGCGGCCCTGCGACAGTGGCTCGGAGCGACCGGCATCCTCGTCGGCGCTGCGCTCACCGGGTTCGCCGACGCCCACATGAGCGCGATCGCCGTCGCGGCGCTCGTCGCCAACGGCAAGCTCGAACCGAGCGGCGCGATGCTGCCCATCCTCGTGGGCACGACCACCAACTGCGTGTCGAAGGTGATCGTGGCCTGGTCGGCGGGCGGCGAGGCGTTCGCCAAGCCCGTCATCGCGGTGGTGCTGGCCGCGCTCGCCGCGTGCTGGGCGGGCGCTCTCCTCGCGCCGACCTGGTAGTCAGTCGGCGTGCAGATAGCACGCCGACATTCGTGGACGGCACTTCAGGGCTCGACGAGCACGGCGCCAAACATGCTGGCGTGGATGCCGCAGCCGAAGCCGAACGTCCCCGGGCTGTCGAACGTGAAGCTCTTGCTCATCCCCGAGGACGTCGCCTGAATCGGGTTGGGCGAGTCGCCGCCCGCGGGCATGAGTGGGTGCGAGGTGAAGCTGCCCGTCCACGTCAGCGTCTGGTGGACCTTGATGCGCGCGCAGTTGGGCTGGTACTGCGCCGGCGTCGCCTGCGTCGGAAAGGTGATCGTTCCGCCGCCCGCGGTGAGATCGCTGAAGTTGGTGCAGCCGTTGACGACGACCGCCGCGTCGCTGCCGCCGTCCGTGCTGCTGCTGCTGCCGCCGCCGCACCCGACCGAAAGCGCGAAAATCACCAAGGCCAGGCTCTTCATGGTCGCTCCCCGCACGAGCTAGCCATGATGAACGAGCGTTCGGCGCTCGTCCACCGCCTTCGCGGTGGGGGGCCCTTCAGGCGTGCGACATCGCCGCGGGCACGTGGGGGCAGAGCGGATCCTCCGCGATCGGATCGTTCGCGGCGACGAAGGCGCGGGCGCGCGAGCCGCCGCACACCGCGCGAAACTCGCAGACCCCGCACCGGCCGTGGAAGCCGTCGACGTTGCGCAGCTTCTTGAAGAGGTCCGACTCGCGGTACACGCGCAGCGGATCGTCCTTTTTCACGTTGCCCGCCGAGAGCGGCAAGAACCCCGACGGAGAGATGTAGCCGTCGCGGGAGATGAACATGACGCCGTTGCCGTCGCGGATGCCCGCCGAGTGGCCCGGCGGCGCCTTGCGCTCGGCCGACTCGCCGACCGTCTTGCGCTGCTGGAGCAGCACGCGGCGGAAGTGCGGCGCCTCCGTGGTCGTGACGACGGGGCCGGGCTCCATCGCGCGCGCGGCGAGCCACTCGAGCAGCCGCTCCGTCTCCTGCGGCGAGATCGGCTCGAGCACGGTGCCGCGCCCGACGGCGACGAGGAAGAAGAGGCTCCATCGCGTCGCGCCGATCGACTTGGTGAGGGCGTGAACGGCGGGCAGGTCGTCCACCGTCTCTCGGCTCACGAGCGTGTTGACCTGGAACGGCAGGCCGATCTCGCGGGCGCAGCGCGCCGACCGCATCGTGCGCTCGAAGCAGCCCGGCACGCCACGGAGTGCGTCGTGGGCCTCCGCGGACGAGCGATCGATGCTGAGCGAGATCGCCGCGACGCCGGCCTCCTTGAGACGGACGAGCGCTTCGTCCGTCAGAAGAGGCGTCGCGCTGGGCGACACGTTGACGACGAGGCCGAGCGACCGCGCCTCGGCGATGAGCTCGAAGAGGTCGGCGCGCTTGAGCGGGTCGCCTCCGGTGAAGATGACGTGCGGCTTCGGATCGGCCGCGGCGAGCTGGCTCAGGACGCGCTTCGCGGCTTGCGTTCCGAGCTCCGCGGGGTCGGCCCATGGCGCAGCCTCTGCGCGACAGTGGCGGCACGCGAGATCGCACGCGCGGGTGACCTCCCAGTAGACTCGGGCGGGGGCTTGTTCGTAGTGGCTTTGGCGGGACACGGCGCGGTACCTCGCAATGTCGGTGCCACCGCGCGCCGAGCGTCGCAAGCGCAGCTGTAGGCCGTTTTGCGGGACTCTGCGCTCGAGGGTCTCGAAGTCACGCGCACACTGCGCGCCTTCATGCAGATGCTGCGCCCTCCCAAACTGGTGATTTATCTCCTCGGTCCGTGAAACCCGCCTCCGCGAGAGCTTGGAACGACCATTGCTCAGGCGCTCCGTAAGCCCGCGACAAGACAAGACCAAATGTCCCGAGCGGTCGGGACAGATTGACCAATGTCGCAAGGAGGTACCGTGAGAAGGCCCTTTCGTATCAGTGTGCTCGTCGGCGTGCTCGTAGCGTTTGCGCTCGTGCTTTTCGGCGAGATCAAGCAAGCGCACGCGCTGCCATCGTTCTCGCGCAAGTACCAAACGAGCTGCCTTACCTGCCACACGATCTACCCGATGCTCAACTCGTTCGGCGAAGCGTTTCGCCGCAACGGGTATCGCTTCCCGAGCGTCAAGGGGAGCCTCGACAGCGACTCGATCCGAGGCTCGGAGATCGCGCTCGGGCAGGAGGAGTACGTCAAGCTCTTCCCCGACTCGGTCTTTCCCGACAAGATCATGGAGGCGGTCCCGCTCAGCATCATGCTGAACGGCGCCATCACCGCGAACTTCCCCGACTCCGACGCGAAGGCGGCCGCGGGAAACGTCATCAGCCCGAACGGCGTCGTGGGCGAGGCGCACATCTTCGCCGGCGGCGCTTTCAACGACAACCTCACGTACTTCGCGCAGCTCACCCTCTCGACGGAGGAGGGGGTCGACATCGAGACTGGCTATCTGCTCTGGAACGACATCGTCGGGCCGCGGCACATGGTCAATCTCTGGCTGGGCAGGCTCATGGCGCCGCAGCTCACGAGCTTCGCGTTGCACAGCTCCTACTTGAGCGACTCCATGCTGCCCGCGATCTCGATCGCGGGCCTCTATAACCCGACGGGCTCGTTCGCGGTCGGTCAGCCTCACGCCGACGGCTTCGAGCTCAACGGGATCATCGCGCACCGCTTCGGGTACTCGGTCGGCTGGCTCGCGTCGTCGCAGGCCGCGGGCCTGGGGACGATCGACGCCGAAGACGTCTACGCTCACATCGGCATCAAGTCCGGCGGCGTGGCGCTCGACGGTGAGGGCAAGTACGGACCGAACCCTTACGACTCCAAGAGGCCCTGGGCGGAGAAGTCGATCACGCTCGATCTCTTCGCGTATCACGGCATGAACCTCCTGGACAACGGCACCGGCACCCCGCCGGATGCGAGCAACCCAGGCGGCCTGGCATTCCAACCGAACCCGGTCGGCCAGAAGGACTCGGTCGGCGTGCTGGGCGGCGCGATCCGCGCGCAGTACGAGTCGGCCATCCTGACGGCGGGCCTGCAGTTCGAGCACCACGACTCGCCGTATCAGGGCACGCCTGCCACGTTCGACTACGGCTCTCTCTCCCTCACGCCGGGGACGCCGAACACGACGTCGTCCGGCGACGCGTGGGTCCAGTACAACGAGCTCGACTACGTCATCTTCCCGTGGCTCGTGCCGGGTGTCCGCACGGAGCTCACGACGATGGCGCTCGACTCGACGCTGGGCAACGGCAACCGCGCGACGCTCTTCCGGTTGATCCCCGGCGTCGCGACGCTGATTCGTCCCAACATCCGCCTCATCCTCACCGGGGATTTCGAGTGGGCTCAGGGGATGCCGATGGCCGGTGGGTGGGACGCCGCAGGAGGCGCGATCGTCGCGCCAGGGCCGAATCAAGCCAGTAAGATCGAAGCCGAGACGATCACGGCGACGATGAACATGGCGTTCTGAGGAGAGGAGCCAACCATGAAATCATCGATCGTATCGATTCTCGCGCTCGCACTGGGCTCTGTCGCCGTCGCCGCCGTCGTGGCGTGCGAGGGAGAGCCCCCGAAGACCGCCGAGGCGCCGCTTCCCGCGATCACGGCGCAGATCCCCGCACCCGAGGAGAGCGCGGCCGCGGCGGCGCCGGAGACGCCAGCGCCCGCCACGACGTGCTGCCAGTGCAACTGTCCAGGAGGTCGGATGGTTGCGGCCGGCGGTGACGCGGGCGCGGGCACCGTCGCTCTCGCGGGCGACGCGGGTGTCGGCGAGGGTGGCGCGGCAGCTCCGGTCGCCGCAGCCCCGACCTTGGGCGACATCGTCGGAGACGTCGTCACGACGCCCCCGTATCTCAAGGGCGCGAGCGTCGTCTACCTGGAGGACGCTCCGAAAGATCCCAGTCGGGGCATGACGGCACACATCGAGAATCGACAGATGGCGTTTGCTCCGCTGGTGCAAGTCGTGACGGCCGGGGGTAGCGTCTCGTTCTTCAACAGCGACCCGTTCCCCCACAACGTCTTCTCTCCCGACCACGAGCGCTTCGATCTCGGGCTCGTGCAGCCAGGGCACTCCATCACGCACAAGTTCACCAACGCGGGCGAGTACACGCTGCTCTGCAACCTCCACCCCAACATGATCGGTTACCTCGTCGTCAGCCCGTCGAGCTACTTCGCTCGGACCGACGCCAGAGGCCACTTCAAGATCAAGGACGTGCCTTTCGGCACGTACAAGATCACGGCCTGGGCGCCGCGCCTGGCGACCGTCACCCAATCGGTGACGCTCAAGGGGGCCGAGGCCGCGACCAACTTCGAGCTTCACCGATGAGAAGGAAGGAAAGCTTCATGCGATTGAATTCGACCATCTTCGCTGGCCTCTGTTTGCTGGCGTTCGCTTGCAACAAGAACGAGGAGAAGAAGGAGGAGACCCCCCCGCCGCCCAGCGCTTCGACCGCGGTGGCGCCGCCGAGCGCGACGCCGGCCGCTCCCGCGAGCGCCTCCGCGGCCCCTGCCGCGGAGGGCAAGACCGTCGAGCTCAAGGTCACCGCGCAGGCGACGACCATGGCGTTCGATCCGACGACGCTCACCGTCCCGGCCGGCTCCACCGTGCACCTCGTCCTCGAGAACAAGAAGCCGGGCGCGCTCTCGCACAACTGGGCGCTCGTGAACCCCGGCACCGAGGCGAAGGTCGCCGCGGACGGGCTCGCGAAGGGCGAGGCCGCGAACTACATCGCACCCGAGGCCGACCTGCTCGCCAACACCGAGCTCGTCAAGCCAGGCACGACGGGCGAGGTGACGTTCAAGGCGCCGGCCGCGGGGAAGTACCCGTACATCTGCACGTTCCCCGGGCACTACATGATGATGAAGGGGACGCTCACGGTCACGCCGTGAGGTCCCCCCGGGAGCTCAGGGGCCGTAGAAGTAGTAGTCGGCGGTGTAGCCGACCTTCTGCGTCGTCCCTGAGCTCTGCGAGTCGCACGTCGAGGTGGGGGTGTTGCCGCCGTCCGTGTCGAGGCGGTGCACCCACTCCGTCGCGGTGATCGGGCCGGTGCCGCCGGAGCTCGTCGTCTGGAGCAGAAGCCACGGCACCGAGCCTGCGCCGCCGTCCGGCGTGAACGCCGCAGTCTTCTTGCCGATGATGTACGCGTTGTCGACCGTCATCCACTCGGGAGCGCCGGCGCCGCCGTCGGATGCGAAGTGGTGGCCGATGACGTTGGCGTTGCAGTCGTGCAGCTCCGCCTCCGGGCCGACGAAGATCCACTGGTACGTGCTGCCCGCGTCGGTCGTGACTTGCTCGCAGGTGTAGTTCTGGGTGCCGACGCCCGCGGCGTGAATGAGCACGGTCGTGCCGCCGTCGGGGATGGCGAGCGCGGTCGGCACCGTCGGCGTGGCCGTCCAGCTCGAAGGGCAGCCCGCGTCGGACGCATCACCACCGCCCGAGTCGCCGCCGCCGGAGTCGGTCGTCGACGAGTCGGGCTGGGACGAATCTGGATGGCTGGCCACGTCCTGCGATGCGTCGGACGAAGCGTCCGGATTGTCTCCGCCGCCGCTGCACGCCTGGCCCAGAAGCAACACGCCCACCGATGACGCGGCCACGGCCGCGCGCAAACCCCACTTGATCATGACCTCTCCCTTTTTTGGACCGTTCACCGCGGGCAAAGCCTCCGCGGGCCGGACTTGGGGGGATCACGAACGACGCAGGCGAAGGTTTCGCTCGCGCTTCGAGATGAGCTTCACGCTCGAGCGTGGGGCAGCGAGCGCGCGCGGATCGCCATCAGCCACTTGCCGCACGCCGCGCCCACCACGCCGAGCAGCAGCATCGGGACGAGGTGACCGTGCAGCACGTGCGGCGCGTTGACCAGCGGGCACCACGCGTCGACCAGGACGCCCGCGAGCGCGCCGGCCGCGATCCCCGCGGCTGCACCCTGGAGCGCGGGCTGGACGACGACCGTCCGGTGGCGCACGGCCGTGATGCTGGCGAGCAATGCGCCGCCCATCGAGAGCGTCAGCGCCAGGCAGCGCCAGCCGAATTTCTGCGCCGGTTCCTCGTACGTTCCGTGCCAGGAGGTGAGCCAGAAGAAGGCGGCCGCCGGCAAGAGCACTCCGACCAGCGCGAGCACGTAGGGCCGCGGCCCGGTCATCGAGCCGCGCCGGCCGAGGGCGCCCCAGGCGCCTGCCAGAGCGATCAACGTTGCCCCGCCGGTGATCCACCCGGAGATCGACGCGGGCCGCGCGTGGGCATGAAAAAAGCCCCCTGAATACCAGAAGATGACCTGCATCACGGCCACGGAGAGCCCGTAGAGGACGAGCGCGCGCCTGCGCCCCTGGGCGCGCGTTCGCGCCGGCTGCGCCGCGACTCCCGCGAGGATGCGGGACCGTAGGTCGTCCTGGGCCATCATGGGGAAAAGGGAGCTCTCGTTCTGGAGTACGTGCGACCCATCCTAAGGTTTCGGTCGCTCGATGTACACGCAGCTTAAATGTGCGAGGCCCTCGTCCCCGTAGGGCGAAGGCCTCGTCCCGTGAAATCTGCGCTTCCCCCCTGGTCCTGGGGGTCGCCGCCGCGGAGCTCAATTCGCGATCAGTCGTGCGAATTGCGGGCCACGCCCGCGGTTCGCGTCTCGAGCGTGCGGACGGGGACGAGCTCGCCCACCGGGCGGTGATCGGCGTCGAGATCGCCCTGCCAGATGGCGCCGTCCTTCTGGAACGTGATCCGGTAGCCGAGCCCGTCGTCGAAGCCGTTGAGCGAATCGCGCGGCGTGACGCGCAGATCCGTGACGGCGTCGCTGCCGGGGACGGACCAGAGCGCGTGGGGCTCGGTCCACTCGCGGTAGCTCCACCACAGGTTGCCGGCCTCGGCCCGGACGCAGAGCGGGTGCGCGGACGCGGAGTTCGCGATGCGCGGGTTGACGGCAGACGACTGCGAGGCGCAGGCCGCGGACAGAGCGGCGAGCGCGATGAAGAGCATCGCTCTCATGGTTCCCTTTCCCTCCGGGACGGCCTCACCGTCCCTTCTGTGATCTTCCACGCGGCGGCGGCGCCGGGGTTTCGCCGAGCGCGTCGAAAAAGAACGGCTCAGCCGCCGAGGACGGTGACGATCAGCGCGCGCGTGTGGCGCGCGGCGCGATGCTCCCACACGTACAAGGCCTGCCAGGTGCCGAGCGCGAGCCTGCCGTTGCGCACCGGGATGGTCTCGCTCGTCTTGGTGACGGCCGCGCGCAGGTGCGCCGGCATGTCGTCGAGGCCCTCGGCGTCGTGTTCGTAAGCGCGCGCGTCCTCGGGCGCGAGCCGCGACATCCACCGCTCGAGATCCCGCAGCACCGCCGGATCGGCGTTCTCCTGGATGACGAGCGAGGCGCTCGTGTGTGCGAGGAACACGTTGCAGAGCCCGGTCGTCACGCCGCTCGCCGCGACGACGTCGCGCACCGACGCCGTCACGTCGTACAGACCTCGACCGTCGGTGGTGAGCTCGATGGTCTTGTCTCGCACCATCATCCGCCGCCGCCGACCGCCGACGCGCACTGGCTCGGCGTGCACGTCGACGCCGTACCGCAGGTGTTGCAGGTCTGCGTGCACGTGGTCGTGCACTGGCCGTAGTCCGCGTTGCATTTCTGGGGCGAGCCGGTGCAGCTCGCGAGGGTCGCGCCGCACGCGCTCCCGCAGTCGCTGGCCTGGAGGAGACACTGCTGGCACGTGGTGAGCGCGTCGCTCGGGGCGTCGGAGGCGTCGGAGGCGTCGGAGGCGTCCAGGGAGGCGTCGGAGTCGACGTTCTGGTAGCCGTCCATCCCCGTGATGGCGTTGCACGCGCAGACGCCGAGCAGCAGTGGCAGGTACGCTCGCATCAGAAGGTGCCCGTCAAAAGGAGGGTGCCAGCTCCCACGTCGAGCCGCAAGCGCCCCTGCTGCGGCGCCACGATCGCGTGATGCGAGGTCAAGAGGCCCACGACCCCGACGACCGCGAAGACACCCGCGGCCGCGAACGCGATCGTCGACGTCCAGCCGAGGGCGAGCGACGCGTCGAGATCGCCGTGGTACGGCTGCGGGCACTGGCCGTTCGGGCACTCCCGCTTCACGGTGTTCGCGGTGGCCATCGCGGCGATCCCGGTCGCAATGCCCGCGACGAGGCCCACGCCCGCTCCCACGCCGCCGACGTAGACGAGCGCGTTGGGCTGCAGCTTGCCGCGGCGCGGCGGCGGCGGCGGCGGGGGAGGGTTGCCCTGCTCCGCTTGCTCGGCCTCGAGGTGGAGCTGTCGCTGCTCGCCCTCGCGAAGGTCGACCTCCGCGCGGCCCACTCGCCCGCTGGCGCGAACGACGACCACGTGGTGGCCGGGGTCGAGGATGCGCGGCGCGCGCGCGGCCTCCTTGGGCACGGGCTGATCGTCGATCGTGATGGCGGGCTGGGCGCCGAAGTCCGTGTCGATCGACAGC
>Ga0316628_100004673_pt1 | contig 10791 bp, 27 predicted proteins | sample OWC_Aug_M2_C1_D5_FD_207648 | JGI IMG/M metagenome (GOLD analysis project Ga0316628, IMG submission 207648) | Wetland soil microbial communities from Old Woman Creek delta, Ohio, United States - OWC_Aug_M2_C1_D5_C | ecosystem: Environmental > Terrestrial > Soil > Wetlands | place: USA: Ohio... | reverse complement strand
CACATACTGGCTTCTCTCGATGCTGGCAATCACAACACCTCTGCTGATGATCTCCATTTGTCATGACACAATATGTTGTTAGGATTGTGCGCCCTCTTATTCTCAGGCAATCTTCGCTTGGCATCACTGGCTCCTTGCTACTGCTGTGTTGCATTCCTGACAGTACACATAATCCTTGATGCTTGTTGATGTGTTACAGTCCAGGCAAACCTCGACTTGCTCTATCCATTTCTTACATATCTCACACCATGCCTGCACACCGTCGCTGCCTTCAAAGCGAAATTCTGTTAGTTTTTCCATTTCAATCAACCTCATATAAATAATTACAATCTCCACACCTCACAAAACGCCATTTTCCTTTAAACTCTTCATATCCAACATCTTCAAAAAATGCACCACATATTGGGCATCTTATATTTTCAAGTTTTATGTTTTCATCCATAATATTCACTTCCTGTTCTGCATTCCTTCTGTTATGATCTTGTCAATTTCTGATGTGATGCCTTGTCTCATCTCAAGAGGATAATCACATCTATCCATCTGATCACGACAAAACATCATTTCTTCAAGCAAGTCCATGTTACTTAGGCTCCTCTGCGTATCTGTCAATGTAGTCCTCTTGCTGTTCCTGTGGCTTCTCGTGCATGAATGTCACACTCTCAAATTCTGTTTGTGTGTCTTGTTTGTTCATTTTGTATCAACTTCTCTCATTATTGCATGTGGTCTCCAATACTTACCCATATTTTCATATGAGTATGTTTCTATGAATCTCTTGGCATTTTCTTTTGATTCAAATGTTATAACAACTTCATATTTTTTCATATCATCACCTTCCCGGCTTCTTCGCGCACATCTGGCAGTTCCATGTTTGCTTGCATTTGTTGCAGACATATGTTTGAAAGACGTAATCTTTGCTCATTTTAATCACCACTATGAGGAAGTTTGAAACCAAGAACAGAAAGACACCTATAACAAAGTTCTGTGTGCTTTTCTTGATCATCCATAGTTATTTTTACTAAACGAGTATAATATTTCATTTGCCCGCATTCTACACATCTTATCATTTCAATCCCTCAAATTCATGTACTCATCATGTGAGATTGTATGCTTGCCTGTACTTATACGAGCAAAGTATTGTTCTTTTGTTTCATTATTGCAATATTTTTCGATTGCTTCTTCTTTTGTAAGTTTTTTCTGTTGCATTATTCCATTGTTGAAATTCATATTTTTACCTCTTTTATTTTTGTTATTTGGAGATGCCAGGGATTTGTGGCGTCATTCTCGCCTGAGGAGCGAGGTGAACTTGTGGGTACTTTGGGGTACTTCCCTGGCATTTCATACAATGACTTCAGCATATATACGCCAATTGGTAACAAAGAAATGCTCATTATCATATCAACATCTCAAAATAACACATTTATCCCCAGGAGTATTTCCAGTTGCTCCAGTTGGTTCAAATCCGTTATCGGTATCTACCTTAACATTACAAACCCATCCTGCTACTTCATGTTCACTATTATCATGCATCGCCACTCCTACATCTAATCCTTGTGGTAACTTCTTTAATCTTTTGATGAGTTCCTTAACTTTCATAGTTTCCTCGCTTTCATCTCATCGGTATGTTTCTGAGTGCTTCTCTTTGTATCTGATTTGTTACCACGCTATATGTTTGCCATATCATCATAGGGTTACTGTGTCCTGTCCTCGATGCTATGATCTTGTAATGCAAGCCACACACAAGGAAGAGGTACACAATAAGGCCATGTCTGAACATGTGCGCGTGCAAATTAGGCAGGTTTATGAGCGCACCCCAGATTTTCATCTTCTTGTGTATGTTCTGCCTTGTCTCGTGATGCACATTTCCCGCAATCCATCCAACACCAGGGAATAAGAACATATCATCCGATGCAGGAGAAACAAGCTGCTTCCATTGTCTCAGGTCTGTGGCAAGCTCCGGGGAGATAGGGATGTTAATAGGTTTTTGTGTCTTTTTGATAACAAACCTAAGATTTGGCTCCATGCTGTTAAGCCCTTCAAAGTTCTTCCAGCGAAAGCTTAACACATCTGACACTCTGCCGCCAGTCTCCCATAGCAGGGTGATAAGCATCCTGTCTGCTTGTGTCTTGATGTCTGGGTGGTTCCTGAGCGCTTTGTATTTCTCAAAGCTCACATGTGGTGGCAAGTCTGACTCGCTTTTGATGGTTGTCAGGCTTTTGTTGTATTCTACTAATGAAGATTCCATATTAGTTTACTTCCACGATTTCAAAATGGTCTTCATTCCATCCATCTTTTTTTAACATTGATATTATTGTTTTTACTTGTCCTAATGTTTGGTATCTGTCTTTAAATTCTATTTTATAATACATAATAGTTTACCTCAATAACTAATGACAACTACATAGTATATAAGTTTACCGATGTTTTCACATGACAACTACAAAATAAGGCTTAAAAATACTCAGATAAAAAAGTGAGTTGACAAAATAGGTAGGAATGTAAATAAGAAAAAAGTGAGAATTTCGCCTATTTATTAAATTTTGATACAATCCTAAAATGTTCTATGAATATGGGGCATTTCTCATCCTCTGAGTATATGCAATCCCCTATAAGACAATACGATGATGATTTTTTTACTCGGTGAAATGGGCAAATTTTGATATAATTTTTTTTCATCATCATGATGTATTTTTTCTCCATAACCTCAAGTTTTTTTATTTCTTCTTCTAATTGTTGTACTTCCTCTTTCATTATCATATTAATTCCCTCGTGGTTTCATAAGAAAAAAGTGAGAATTTCGCCTATTTATTAAATTTTGATACATCCTTTCGATAACATACATTCATGACTACAATATGGATTTTTTTCATGTGGATTTTTGTGGCTACATTCCTCATCACACTCTTTCCATTCAGGGCATACTCTGTCTTTCATGGCTCACCTGCTCCATTGATTTGAAGGTTGTTATCTCTTTGTATGCGATCTCTGATAATTTCAAGACCTTCAAGGATTTCAAAAATGTCCTTGCCTTTGATGTGTATCTCACAATCATACTCTTTTGTTTTCTCATCCACATCTATCCAGACTTCCTGTTTCATCATGATAACCTCTGCTGCAATTGCTCTATCTTTGTCTGCTTGTATCCATCCAGGCTTAATGTAGTTTGTGCCTTGTCATCAATACCACAAAGCATTCTTACCGCTTCTGTGATCTTCCAGGGAGTCTTTCTCACTGTGTCTGTGGTGTATCTCAGGACCTTCCAGCCATTCAGGACCGCAAGATTATATTTCTCCATGTCTTGTATCATTCCAAGCGGTTGATTATGTCGGCCTGTAATCCAGAGACCGCCTTCTATCTCAATGGCAATCTTAAGAGTAGGATTTGCACAATCAAAGCGGAACTTCCTATCAGGAATGCCTTTGTACTCATTCACCCATTGACCTGGGTAAGCCTCATTTAGAATCTCATGAAGCAATCTTTCGTTCTCATTTTTCATTTACATACCTCTTTCTAAGGTCATCATCAATCAACATGGCCACACCTTTGGCTTTGTTTGCATCCTCATGCTTTACTTTGATCTCCCAAGTTGTGCCTTTGCTGTTGTGGATGATCTTCACGCTTGAAAGATTGTTTTCGATGATGTGGTTAGCATCACCGGTTGCTTGTGCTTCTTCTGGACTCATCTACATCATCCTCTCCAATTGTTCAATCATCGATTCAATTGCTCTATGTCTTTTTGTTGAGGGTTCAAAATCTGTTGGTGATGTTGTCTCGAATGGAATTGAGCAAAGTATTTCATGCAATTCCACAACATCCATAGAATCAATAGCTAACCATTTCTTGAATGCCATGTTTACTCCTTCCATGTTACTTCAAACTTATTTCTTGAGATACGAATTTCAAGCTTTGAAATGTCGCTCCTGTTACCAACCCATTCCACGAACTTGCTTATTAACTGAAATATATCCAAGATTATCACTCCTTCGCTTCGATGCCTTCGATGATGTTGCCTTTTGCTATGATTGCACACCATGTATTATCGAATCCATCATTATTATAATAATCCCATTCTGATGATTTCTCTTGGTGTGGTTTTAATGAACCTAAAAAAATAATAGATGCCATTTAGTTCACCTCAACAACTCTCCACACACCAGCATCTTCTCTGATTGCACCTTTGCCCTTTGCATACTGGAACAAATCAATTCCTTTTCCTGGTGTGATGTTGTCGCATATCTTCATAACAACTGATGCATCAACTTTGTTGCCAAGTGCTTCAAGTGTTGTCATGCCTGTTGTGAGCTTTGTCACGAAAAGGTCTCTTTGGTCAGGAGCCGGGTTTAGGTCTGGCTGTCTGGGATCCCTGGGGGGCATTGCCTGTGAGATGTTGCTTATTGGAGCCTGTGGTGTCTCGATGCCCATGTAAGCCCAGTTGTATCCATCATATACGAATGTTGCGCCCTTGAAGTTCTCCAAGCCTTTGGGGCAAAGCGTGGCAAGTGTCATGAGTTCTGATGGTTTGAGTTCAATATCTGCCTCATATCCCCTAGATACAACTTTGATAAGATATGTTTCTGCTTCAAAGTCATATTTCCTTCCGTTTTTCTCGCCTGCAAGTCTCTTAGTTTCAAGTCTGACAGGTTTGCTTCTTGGCATATCCTCAACAATTGTGAACTGATCACCTGAGTTGAAGTTAGCAAATCTATACCTGAATGTTTCCTGTACTGATCCAAATGACCGCGCGGGTCTTGGTGTGTTTTGTGGTATCATTTTATTCCTCTGTATAATTATATTTTATCACTGAGCAGTAATAACATACTGTTGTGAGTATGAATTGTTCTGGATATGCTGTGAATGTTGCCAAATGTCTGGGTTCTATGCAACATGGCTTTAACTCCATGTCATGAATCTGCTTCCTACAAATCCAGCAAACCCAATTGCTTTTGTTTGGCCTGTTTTGCACATCTGCGAATGAAGTCGTTTATTTTCCTCCATGTGGTGTTCTTTCTCCAATTCTTAGGTTCTGCCGGGCACATGCTTTATTATGTAGTTTTATATCATGTTTGTTGTGATGTGCTGGTTCTCCTTTTATTCTTCCTGTGAATTTTATGTTTGCTTTTGGAATATTAATCACTCCTTCGCTTCAATACCCTCGATGATGTTGCCTTTTGCTATAATTGGAAATGCACCATTACTTTTAGAATAGTGTTTGTATGTATTTCCAAGAAAAGGATAGTACCATTGAGTCATAAAATTAATATCAATTCTCGATGCCATATCAATTATTGCTCCTTTCCTTCAACATCTTGTTCTCGCTCATGAGGTTGCTGACTTTCTCTTCAAGCGCAATCATATGATCTCTGTAGTCTCTTATCTGTTCAGTGATGCTAAGATTATTTCTCTCAGCATCAGATTTAAGTTCTTTGTGAAACTTAGATTCAATATTTGCTGTTACAAAACTTTTATTTTCTTTTGACATATTACCTCTTGTTATGCCTTTGCACCCGGATAGTATTGCTCCATCCGAGTATTAACATACATGTTACTATGGTATTTATAGGTTTGCTTGCATCTAAAAATGAGCATCATGAATGATTTTCAATCCAAAACCTTGATGATAATTGACAAAATATCATCTGTTATGCCTAACAAACCATATAATTTAGTACCATCAGCAACCGATTTTTTACCGCGCAAGTTATATTTTCGTGGTTCTCTCCATATTAGGTCTTTAATGTGACATAATGGAAAAACAAAACATTTTATTTCATTATTGGTTGATAGTTTTCCAAATAAAACAAAACACACTAACGAATTTTGTTTCTTCAAAATAGGGTCAACTCTTACTCCTGGTTGATTCTGAAACATCCATCCAAGAGTATTTAATCTCATAGAATCGGTAGTTTGTGTTTTAACTGCTATATCATAACCATAAAATTTCTTTAAATCTGAATCCCAATTTGGTTTATCATATACTTTATAATCCGGTGGTGTTATTCTCGCATCATATTTTCTTAACACTTGATAAGAGGCTTGCTCTCCTATTTTACCATGTAATGCTTGTTGAACTTTAATATCAAAGTTATTTTGTTCATCGTAAACACCTTCTTTTGTAAGTGTTACACCAACAGCATAATCATATGCCATTTTATAGATATAATTATCAATAACAGTAAATTGAGGAATATCATATGGTCTTACCATTAAAACCAACTCTTTGCATTATTTAAATCATAGTTATATATAAATATCTCTTTACTTTTCTGTTGTTTGTTTTCATTGTGATGTATATGCATTGTATATCCTACTTCCCACGATTGGATAGTTATCCCAGGCGCGTTAAACAATTCTCTTATCTCAGGACAATCATTGTATGTAATTAACCATTTATGAGGGCATTTTTTAATGGTTTCTGCAAATAATTCATGGTTAAAGTTTTTATGCATGTCTCCATTTTTACCATAGAGATTTGATTTTTTTCCTAAGAAATATGGTGGGTCTAAAAATAAGAATACATTTTTTCCAGGTTTATTTATCAACTCGGAATAATCAAGATTGGTAATTGTTGTATTCCCCAAAACTTTACTAATGCTATCCAGTTTATTTATGCAGTTGTCTGTAAAATTTTGTGTTACTGCTTGCTGTGAAAATGAACCAGATGATGATAATCCAGAGAATGAGGTTTTATTGATAACATAGAATGCTGCACCTGCTTTAACTCCATCTGGACTATCCAGATTTTCAATTGCATATTTAAACATTTGTTTTTCATTGTTTTTATACTCGTTCTTCCATTCATTTATTTGTAAAATAACTTCCATAGGATGAGTTTTTAGTTCATTCCAGAAAATATATAAAGAACTATATAAGTCATTTATCCAATATATTTTATTAGGATATGTCTGTTTTAAGTGTATAAATACAGATGCACCACCTATAAACGGTTCTCTGTATTCATCATAATCAGGAATTAAAGGACTTATATATTTTATGCTTTTACTTTTTCCACCTGGGTATCTTAATGGGGTTTTGAGATTCTTGGTATTATTGAGCAACATATGTTTCAACTCACATAGGTATATATGTTACCAATGCATATATAGTTATGCGCCTTTAATCAACTCACACCTTTTTTAAGGCGCATTTCTATTTGTGGCAATATTTGCCTATATGCAAAGTTATATATCCTTAAACATCGTGGGGGGTAGGGGGGAAGAAGTAGAAGTTCTTTGGAGGTTCGGAAACTTTCTTTCAAGAAAGGTTCTGAGTAAGCAAACAAAACAACACAATAAGAAGATATCCTTAATATAATAATACTCTTTCTTTGCTTCTTTCTTTCTCTATCAGGATAGTTATATATAATATTATATACATATACTATACTGCACCATAGAGAACTGTAAACATATGCATATTCTTGGACGTGCAGTGAAGCATTCTAACAAAAAACTCGCAAGAATAATGATAATGGTTCGTTGGTGCTTCTCCTTATTATATTAAAACCTATATCCACAATTCCCACAATACAAATCTATCCATGTTTGCTTCACATCTCTCAAAGATATCTCCTCATTAACAGCAAGTTGCTTGAGCGCGCACATGCCCGGGTGTTCTTTGGAGCATTCCTCAGGATATATCATAACAATAACTATTAATAGAAATACTACTATTAATAATAATATGGTAAATGTCTGGGTATCTGATAAACAGTATGCTAAAATAATCAAGCATGCAGAAAAGACACCGGCTTTATTCATTCGTGAAGTATTGCAGGAGAAAATAGAAAAGAATGGATGGGATACGAAATGAAAACAAAATATATTACTATGATGCTTGTTTTTGGTCTTTCTATGGCATCTATAGGAGTCGCTACAACATCAGAAAACATGGCTAATTTAACAAAAGAACAGCCAATACCATTTGTATTATATGTTATTGGAATAGCAATAGTGTATGCTGCTTTAGGGATGGCAGTAAACAACAAAGAGGAATAAAATGAGCAGCGGAACATGCCCAAGATGTGGCAATAAATATAAAAATATTGGTGCGCATAGATGCAAAGTGGCTATGAAGTCGGATGCTCAGAAGAACATCACACCAGAGCATCTTACTGAGCCCGTAAATATCGAACAACTTTCATATGGTGTACAAAAGCCTGGATTCTTAACAAGATTGCTTTCAAGGAAGAAAGAAACAGTTGAAGTAATGACCCCACAGGAACTTATTGAAGGATTACCTGCTTACAAAATACCAAAAGATAATCCTAAGAATGGATTTGGTAAGATCTTCAATAGAAATAAAGACTTTATCCAGGTGGTCCTTGTATCAAACCTCACTGAACCAAAGATGTTTTGGGCTGAGAAAACCGGCCTCAACAGGATAAAGTATGAAGATCGCATGTTTAAGCTTCCTAGGGATATAAGAGGCAATGTCTTTTTCTGGCACATGGATCAGAAGATGCCTTTGGTTGACACAGCAGAAGCAACAGAAGCAGATGGAGAATCAAGCTTTCATGAGCTACAGCTTGCAAATATGTACTATAGCATAGGAAGAGCAGCAGGAGCAAATGATCTTTTGAACAATCTTAAGTTCATTCTTCTTATCTCAATTGCTTGTATTATTCTGACTGTTGGTGTTTTGTTCTACCTCAGCAGAATTGATAAAGGCATAACTGCGAATGATCAGCAGATAATTGATACTCTTTGGTACATAAACCAGTCTGTTCACAGGTGAATCATGTCAGAAGAAAAGCAAGTAATTGTAATGCCTGATAATCAAGCTGTTCCTATTGATGAAAGGCTTATGAAAGCATTTGAGAAGATCGCAGAACAAACATTTCTTAAGATAGAAAAGAGAGACTATAGAGCAACAGTTGTGCAGAGAAATGAGACAAGTGAGATCCCAGATTCTGCTGCTGCACTCATTCACATCAATGAAGATACAAGAGATGAAAATGACAATCCTCTTGAACTTGATGTAAAAGGCCATATAACGCCTTATGAAGCATACATGTTTAAGGATGTGAATTATGCCCAGGCTCTTGTTAGATTGAAGAACTGGGCTTATTTTGAAGAGCCGGAAATAGACCGTGCAGGTAATCCAGTTTATGATAAAAATGGAAATCTTAAGTTAAATCAAATCCCCGTAAATCTTGCTCAGATAGATATGCTTTCAAAGAAAAGGCTTAATCTAGGTGTCAATGGTATCCAGAGTTATAAGCACATATCAGAGAGAAGGGCAAATGCGGGCATACCAGATGAAGAATCACTTGGAAGCAAGCTCACAGGATGGGCAGGATTCAAGAAAGAGAGAGTAAGCAAAGAAGAACTTGAAGCACAGTATGGTAAAGGAGTTAACAACAAATGAACATGATTAATACTGATATCCAAAATGTTTTCATGGTACTTTGTTTTGATATTTACAATGAAGCAAACAAATTTACAGATGAGCAGAAATCAAAACTTGCAAGCATCATGGATAAAACAAACGAAATAGACTTCACCACAACAAACCCATTCAAGATATTTAAAGCTGTCAAAAAAACAGATTCGATTTTGAGGGAATTTGAAAACACATTTAAATCATATGGTGGTGACTATGTTGCTTTGGAAAACAAATTAAAAGCAATCAAAGCAAACAAAATAAAAGCGCTTATTGATTTGAAAGCATGAGCAGCCTAATTCTTATCACAGGAACAATAGACCAAGCAGAGGATCCTTTTAACCGCTTGGATTTCAATGAGCTTTATTATGAGACTTGGAAAGATGATATATATATAGGGGAAACATGGAGAGAAACAGAGAGAGTACCACTGAAGTTTTATAACTCAGATGTTTTCCGCCTGGTCCAACAGAAAGGATCTGGAAAAACATTGAAAGCTATGGATATTCTTTCACAAAAGGCTTTCTTTGGTGGCAATGTTGCCGCTAATCTTGGCCTCGTGTGGCATAATCAGAATAAGCCAGATAAGAAAGAATGGGATGCTTGCATTAACACAGTGGACGACTTCATGAGCTTGAAACATTGCACAGCTTTGATAGATGATGTCGCTCTTTGGATCAAGAAATGGAACACATCGCAAGCAACAATCTTAGCAGAGATCAGCGCAGCGGGGCGCAAGTCTGGCCTTGATATGGTTTGTACTTCACAGAGAGAGAATCAAATTCCACCTGAGATAAGAGATCAAGCAACAGAATGGATAGTTCCTATCATAAGAGTGCGTGATGAACGCGAAGGAAGCATTAACCCAGATGATAACACAGGAAAGCCTATAGAACTCATTACGCTGCATTTTGATGGCGCAAAGGTATTCAAATACATATCTCATCCTATCATTGGCCTAGAAGCTTTAATGGCTTGTTACAGCACAGTAGAGAAGAGCATCAACTTAGCAGAAGGACAGGAAGGCGCGCGACCTAATCAGCCAGGATATCCACTTGAAGCAAAAGCATTTGAGTATTTGAAAGACAAATGTCCTGGCATGAATTGGCAGCATCTTAATGGCAAGAATGTGTTTGATGTTATCTCAGATACTCATGCTATTGACATTGTAGGCACGGACCCAGATGGAGCCTTAATACTTGAGCATAAGGATCTTGTAAAGCATCTCAGGACAGCAAAACTCAAAGGACAAAAGCCTTATTTCATGTTTGAGCGTGCAGGACAATGGACTTTTGTACAAATCACACATAATCTTGCTGATTTGGTGGAAGGAAAGAGGATTACACCAGGGAGAATTGCCAACAATAGATTTAAAATGCTTGAAAAGATATTCTAAAAGGCTTTTTTCCTCGG
>Ga0316628_100004672_pt1 | contig 10792 bp, 5 predicted proteins | sample OWC_Aug_M2_C1_D5_FD_207648 | JGI IMG/M metagenome (GOLD analysis project Ga0316628, IMG submission 207648) | Wetland soil microbial communities from Old Woman Creek delta, Ohio, United States - OWC_Aug_M2_C1_D5_C | ecosystem: Environmental > Terrestrial > Soil > Wetlands | place: USA: Ohio... | reverse complement strand
ATGTTTCATCCCGAGCCGGGCGAAGACATTCGCTTGGCTGAACTCATCGATGCCTTGATCCGTGACCGTCCGCACGATCTGAGCCAGGGTGATGTAGCCAAGGCAACTATACCGGAACTTCTCGCCGGGCTCGGATTGGGCCTTCAGACTGCAGATCTTTTCGATGACCTTGTCAGGGCAAGGGCTGCCGTAGCGGGTCTTAAGGTCGTTCGCGTCCGTATACGCCGGCAACCCGGACGTGTGGGTCAGGAGATGCCGGAGGCGGACATTCTCCTTGCCGTTGCAGGCGAACGCCGGCAGATACTTGCCCACCAGGTCGTTCGGATCCAGCCGGCCTTGATCCCGCAGGACCAGAACCGCCGCCGCGGTGGCGATCGGCTTTGTCAGTGAAGCCATGTCGAAGACCGTGTCTCTGCGCATCGGCTCCTGGAACGGCTCGGCCACCGCCCGCCCGAATGCCTTATGATAGAGAACCCGGTTCCCCTGGCCAACGAGGACCACCGCTCCCGGCAAATGGCCGGCCTGAATCTCTTCCTGGACGGCCGCATCGATCCGCGCCCAGCGCGGGTCGCGCGCCTGTTCCACGCGGCAGGACAGGCACAGGCACAGGAGCGAGATAGGAACCAGGTGTGAAGGGCGAGGTCGCAGGGTGACCTGCGCCAGCCTTGTCAAGGTGACGCGTAAACTGTATTGAGTCGAAGCCTTATGGCGGGTGGCAGCGGCAAGCGCAGCTTGCCGATGGCTCGTGGGAGATGTGCCGACACCATCGGCAAGCTCCGAGGACTCCGCTTGCCGCTGCCACCCACGTTCTTCACCTTGACAGGGTTGAGCGGGCACAGCCCACTCTACGAGAGCTTCGCGTTGATTGCTCATATTGTCTTGTCCTTGCTGTCGGTGGTGATGCGTCCAATCGCCAAAGCGACCGGCGACGGGACCTCTTCCCCGGCCTGGCCACGCCGGCCGATCTCCTCGATGGCCTCGTGCAGCACTTCGCAGGCGTGCTCGTAGGTGCAGCCCGTCTGCTGCGCGATGAGGCGGCAGCCGCGGTCGATCAGCTTCTTGTTGCTGGGCGAGACCCAGACCATCGCGTTACCGATGACCCGGGCCATCCGCACCATCGTGGCCGTCGAGAGGGTATTCAGGATGAGCTTGATCGCCAGGTGCTCCCACAGCCGCAGGGGCGATGCCGGCAGATCGCAGCGGATGTGAATATGCTCATCCACGCTCATCGGCGCGGCGGCAGGCCCGAACGTGATCGCGGCGGTCCTGGGGTATTGCGGATTGCGGATTGCGGATTGCAGATTGAACCCACCACCGACAGACACCAGCAGCGAATCCGCGGCATTCGTGCGCGAGGGGTCGGGTTCATTGCCGATGCGGAACTTATAGATCTCCTCGTTGTCGAGCTTCGGCGGGTTGCTTTGGAGCGGCAGCGGAGCATTCAATTGCCGGTAGGTTTCCGGTCCCCAGGTTAAGCCGCGTGGCTCACGCTGGAGCATGTCGGCCCATGCTTGGCGGGTCGGGTGATGCGGGCTTTTGACAAAGGACCACGATACGGGTGAGATCGTGTCGCCTTCCTTGCGGAATGGCGGCAGCATGAACGTCGGGGCACGCTCGGTGGTGTCGGTCAGGATATCGAGCAAGAGAGAATCGGCGACGTAGGTCACCAGGCCGTGCCTGCAGTAGACCTGCTCCTCCAGCTCCACCATGCGCGCGATTGCCGTGACGGCCTCCGGGCGGGAGAGTTGGTTGAGCAGTCCCTCAAAAAGCCGGCAGTACTCTGGCACGGACCGCACGGTCACGCCGGATTCGGGTGCCACGCCTACGCTTGCGTAGGCACGTCCTATCGCCGTCTCGAGAGCCGCACCGACGACGAGGAGTTCCGTCGTCGTGGCCTGCATCCGGGTCGAGCCGGTGATCGCCATCGGTCCGGTGGCGAGATCGAGCTTGCGGATGCGCGGCTCATCGAGCACCTCGCGCGACCGCTGCACGTGTCGGCGCAGGAGGTCGCTGGGGTTGTTGTAGACGAAGAACACATGGGCCCCGGTTTCGAGGCCCTGCCAGGCGGTGCCGATGACGAACGACGTCTCGCCCCCTTCGGTGATGGCGACGACGACATCGTCGCGCTGAACGCCCGCCTCCTTCAACTGGTGTCGCCCGAAGTCGGGGAAGTCCTCGAATCCTTCGACCGACTTGATCAGGGCAAAATCGCCGCCCGCCATGACACTGAAGCAGCGGTCCTCCATGAGGGCTGCTTCCGCGTAGTGCGGCTTCATCGCGCGCCAGAACTCTCGCCACGCGGCTTCCAGCAGGATGCTGAGCCGCCCCGTGGCCCCGCAGCCGGTGAAGTAAATGCGCCGGCCCGCGCGCATCGCCGCGCCGAAAGCCTCGACCAGTTGGTGGAAGGAGTCTTGCGCGAAGATCCTCCCCAGGGCGGCGGGAATGTCCTCGTCCACCGATTGCAGCAGGCGGACACCCGCCTCGATATCGGTTTCCATCGTCTGCGAGAGGGATTGCGTCTTCGCATGCGACGACTCCGTCAGCAACTGCCCTAAGCGGAACGCCTTCTCTCGTTGGAGGAACTCCTGGGCCTTATCGCGTGCATTGGACATGCCGGTATTCATAGCACGTATCGCGTCGGGTGTAAACGGGATACGCACCACGCCGCGGTGCACACCACGGAGCCCGCTTGCGGTGCGTACGCGCCGGTGGTAGTCTGCACTACTGGCTTGGGAGGCATGATGGCCGATCGAACAGAGGCGAATGACCGAAGATATGCGACAGATGAGATCCTCGCGGGGCGTGATTGCAGCTTGCGGCTTGCTCTGTGCCCTGCTGCCCTCGTGTGACCGGTCACCCGACCAGGTGCCGGATGCTGTGATGATTCAACGCGCCAACACCGCGCTATCACTGCGCAGGTTGCCGAAATTGCCGGACGGTGCCACCAACGTGCGATGCTGGACCGGCGGTACATTTGCCAAGTATCTGAACGTCAAGTTCACCGCGTCTCCGGACCAGGCCTTGGACTATCTTCGCAGAGCCGATGCCACCCACTACCTTGAATTCCAGATCGAAGGAAAAGACTATCGTATTCTGGCAACTCATTCGCTGACTGGCGCCCCCGCGGATACCGACAAGCCCGAGCTCTGGTGCTTGACCAATAGAACCGGCATTCTCTCCCAGGCCTGGTTCAAGAGCGTCTACGACATTCGCCACGGGTGGTACTGCCGCTATGGGCGGGGTGCGCCCGCGAGGTGCACCCTGTACTATGACGTGGGTGCCCAGCAGTTCTATGTGTACTGGACCTACAGTTGAGCCGAGTGCCACGCGGATTAGCGGGGTATCACTTGCTGGTTGAGCCAGGCTTGTCCGTCCGTTCGTAGATCTGGGCGATTTCGCGGAGGAGGGGCTCCAGTTGGGAGAAGTACTCTGGTTCTGAATACTTCGCTTTGCTGTCGCGGAGCTCCATGACCTGAAGCTCAAGCTGGTCGCGCCTGGCCCGCAGCTCGGCGGGCATGGCGGCTTCGCCTGCGCTATGGAGCAGATGAAGTTGATGGGCACGGTAGCCATCGAGCGCGGCGCCGTCGCTGGCCTTCTGCACGGGGCGGATGCCACGGAACCAGTCGGCCGGCGTGCCCAGGCCGTCGCCGTTGTCGTCGAGCAGGGCATGTTCGGTGGCCAGTCGGCCGGCCCCGGCGTAGAACTGACTCACCGCGTGGGAGGCGCTGAGGAAAGCCTCCAGCAGAGACGTCTGGCCGTCCTTGTCGAGGTCCGCTCTCGGATCGATGATTGCCTCGGCGAAGTACTGGCCGAAGCGCGTGTAGTTCTGTTCGAACCCGCTCTTGGTGGCCGTGATGATGATGCGCCCGGGGGCAGAGAGCTCTTTCAGGAAGGGCGCACTTGACGAGGTCGCGTCGATCACGGCGAGCGGTCTGCGCACGGGCTTGAGCCATTCGGCCAAGTCCTTCGCCGACAGATCGGGCCCCCGCAGGTTGAACTTGGGGGTTCGGCCATCGAAGGTTCCGTGCCCGATAAGAACGAGCCACAAGGCCGCGGAGGTTTCCTCCAAGTGACTGGCCAGGATTTGCTGGATTCTTGTGAGATCCGACACATCCCCGGGCTCATCCAAGCCGATGGCGGTGAACGTCGCACCGCTCCTGGCGCACGCTTGCTCCCAAAGCTTGGCCCAAGTGGCAAACTGCGTAGCATACTCCGGCGTGCCCGATACGCCGACGACCAGAACTACAGCTTGTCTCGATTCGCCGGGCGTAGGGTGGGCGGTGCCCACCAATTCGGCTGCATAGGTGTATTGGATGGTGGGCACAGCCCACCCTACGAGGCTGGCAAGCAATACTGTTGTGATTCTCACGGCATCCCCTTCCAGCGGCGCAGCGCCCACTCGGCAACAAAACAGGCCAGGGCGAACAGGAAGATGGCCGGTTGCATCCCCGGCAGGTCCCACAGCGGCCGGACCCAGGTCTCCGTGATCGGGACCTCGCGCCGGGGCAGGCTCCGGGCGAACTTGTCCAGGTCGCCGGCCTCGATCAGCCGGCCGCCGGTCTGGCGGGCAATCCTCTCGAGCAGGGGCCGATTGGTCCGCACGGACTGGAACTCGCGCGCCTCCAGATCGACCGTCCAGCCGGTCTGGGCGTCGCCCAGTTTCGCGCCATCCGCATCGGCGACCGTGGCCTGGGCCAGGTAGCCGCCGCTGACGCGCGGGACGTAGATCGCCTCGAACAGGCCGCGCTCCGCCGGGGCCGGCGCCGCTGTCAGCTTCACGGTGCGGTCCCCTGGCTCGCGCACATCCAGGGCCACCGAAACGTTGTCCATGGGCTCAAAAGCCTTGTTGCGAACCCGGACCTGCAGAGTCACCGGCTGGTTTGTCTCGCCGGTCTTCTGGGTGGCCTGGACCGAGATCCGGCCGGGCACATCGGCGATCAGCCACCGCAACGTCTGTCGCCAGAACTTGTCCATGTCCTCATGCATCTCGGGCGTGCGCATGCCCCAGCGCCAGACGTCGCCGACTGCCAGCGCTGCCGTGCGTCCGTTCCCGAGCCGCTGGACGGCCAGCGCGGGCAGCTTCTGGTCCTCACCCACGCCGGCGGTGGTCACGACGGCGGCTCCCGGCTTGACCGCGCGGACGCGATTGAGGACGCGAAACTCCGGCATCTCCGCCAGCCGCTGCTGCTCATCCTTTTCATTGTCACGGAGCCGCGCCCAGGGCTGCAGCCAACCCTCGCGCGTCAACTCCAGTCGCGTCGAGGCCGGTGCCTCGGCGGCCGGCATGGGATCCAGGTAGACGGGCAGAATGTCCCCGATCGGCGTCCGATCGAAACCACCGCGCTGGAAGGAGTCCTTGCCGCCCAGCATCAGAAAGCCGCCGCCGCGCTCGGCGACGAACCGACGGATCAGGTCCATTTGATCCTGCGCGAAGAAAGAAGCCTCCATGTCGTCGAAGATGACCGCGCAATAGTCGAATAGATCCTCTTTCGTCTTGGGGAATCCGTCGCGCAGCTCCGCCTGGTCGCGCGTGTTGAGCCGGACGAGGACGGGCTGATCGTATTCCTCGGTCTTCTCCGTGTCCTGGGGATCGAACCCTCGGTACAGCGGGTTGGTTGTCTCACCGCTGTGCCCGCGCCAGTCGTATTTCGGCTCCCGTCTGGCGACACGGAGCAGCACGACGAGCTGCACTTGCTCATCCTCCTCGATCGCACGCTTGAGGAATTTGAGGTCCCAGTTAGGCCGGCCCGCCACGTAGAGAATCCGGTACGGTCCTTTGCCGCGATTGACCACGAGGGTCTGCTCGTTGTTGACCAACGTTGCCTCATCGGACGCGGCGCCCGGCGCTTCCGTGGACGCTTCTTCGCTGACCCGAATGCGATAGAACAGGACTCCGGTCCGGTCCGGGCGAAGACGGAAGCGAAATGCCTGTTTCTCGTCGTTCCTATCCACTTTCCAGGGCTGGCGCTGGATCACCTTCTGGGCGTCGCCCAGCAGACTGACGTTAACCGTCCGTCCGGCGCAGCCGGAGGCCTCGACCTCGGCTTGGATCGTCACGGGGGCGTCCTCGAATGACGTCTGGCTGACCGAGACGTTGGCCACGGACAAGTCTCGCAACGGCCGGTCCTGGCCGATGGCCACGGCATAGACCGGCGGCAGGCCGGACAGATCGGGGGAGGGTTCGCCTACGTCGGTGGCGCAGCCGTCGGTCATCAGGAGGATGCCCGCCAGCGGCCGGCCCCGATAGCGTTCGGCGAAAGTCCGCAGCGTCGTGCCGAGCGCGGAGGCTTTGCCGTCAAAGACCAGGTCGGAGAAGTCCGTCGTCCGGCGCAGGCGCGAATCGAACAGGTATTGACGAAGCTGGAAATCCTCGGAGATGGCTGCGAGCCAGCCGGTCTGACCGGCTTTCAGGATGCTCTGGAGTATCTCGCCGCGGCTTTGGCTCGCGCCCGCATCGCGCACGCTCATGCCACTACTGTTGTCGACCACCACCGCGAACACGTTCGCCCCGGCCTTGGCCCGGCGACCGCTCCACAGCGGCTCCACCAGGCACAGCGCCAGCGCCAGTAAGCCGAGCAGCTTGAGACCAAAGGCGATCCGGGGCATCGGGCCGCCCGCCCGGGAAGCACGCCGGTACGACCAAGCCAACAGCACCAGAGCCATTAGCAGCACCGCCCCGGCGGGCCAGACCCACGGGCCTGTGGGAATTGTGACAGTCGCCATCGGCATCATCGCGCACCCTGCCCCAGATTCTCAAAATAGGTTTTGACCAGCTCGGTGAAGCGGTCGGGCACCGGATCGCGATCGATCGGGACGATCGCTTCGTTCGATTCGAGCTGCGCCAGCCTTTCGCTGACCCGCTCGCGCAGTTCCGTCAGCGGTTTGATGACCTGGGCCTGTACCAGGTCCCACTGCGGCTCCTTACCGTGACGCTTGGACTCGGCTCGGATGGTGCGGGCATCGTCCCAGACCCGCGCCAGCTCCTCGCGAAGGTCCCGCTGCGGCAGCATATCTCCCACGTCGCGCAACCGGTCCGACCAGTCTCGGTAGGTTTCATCGGTGAAGGGGCCTCGCGGTCCGGTACTGCCCCACCCATCGGCTGTGTTCGTGTCGCGGGCATCCTGCCCGCGATTCGAGGGCGGGACGCCCTCGCCACGAGGCTCGCCACCCCGGCCCCGCCGACCGGCTTGTCGGTCGGCCGCGTTGGCTTGACCTCGTTGGCCTTGGCCCGAACGGCCCGCTTGCGGATTGCGGATTGCGGATTGCGGATTCGCTGCGGCGCCGTCTTGCGCCCTCTCGGTTCCATCTTGGGCTTGCTGCTGGCCATCTTGTGGTTGCTGTCCCCGATCCCCCGACTGTGCGTTGGCCTGACGTTGACGTTCCGACGCATCGGTTGGCCGATTTGCATCCGGCGCCTGTTGTCCGGCCCGGCCCGCGCGGGCGGCTGGATCGCCGTTCGCCTGTTTGATCAGCTCATCAAGCTGCTGGCGGGCGAGACGGAGCGACTCGGCCTCGTCGCCCAGCACATTTCGCGCCGCCTCTTCGACGCCCTTGCGGAGCTGATCGATCCCCTCTCCGGCGCGTCGCTCGATCTGCTGGGCCTGGGGCAGCAGGTCGCGCCGCAGCAACTCGCGTGCGGTCTCCAGCGCTTTGTCGGTGTTTCCGGTGCTCGCCTCGCGCAGTGTATCGTAGAGCTTGCGCGACAGCAGCGGCTCCGACGATTCCGCCTGGTCACTCACGTCCTTCATCTCGTCGAGCAGTCTCTTCACGCCCTCTTTCTGTTGCTCGATCTGATCCGCTAATTCTTTACCTACATTCGGTCCCGACAGTGTCTTCTGCCGCGCGTCGAGCTGCTGCTCTATTTCCTGGGCGATCTGGTCTTCGCGCTGGTCGAGCTGCTGGGCCTGGTCGCGCATGTCGCGCATCTCGTCGGCGAATTGGCTGGAAGTGCGCCGCTGCAATTCCTGGCGCATCTGCTCGAGTTGGCGCTGGGCACGTGTGGCGTTGGTCTGTGCCTCGGACAGTCTGCCCTGCTCCATCGCCTCCGCCGAGTCGCGGATCTGCGACCGGGAGTCGTCGAGCCGCTGACGGGCGTCGGCCATCCGCTGACGATTCTGCGAACTGTCCATTTGCCGGCCGATTTCGTCCAGATCGCGCAGGGATTGGAGCTGCTCGTCCCGCAGACGCTGGAGCTCGCGGAGGGTGTCCTGCCTCTGTTGCTCGTTGCGGGCCTGGCGCAGGGCGGCCTCGGCCTCGCGGAGCTTGTCGCTCATCTCGCTCTGCCGGCGCGCCAGGTCGCGGAGCCGGTTGAGCATCTGCAGATCCTCGCGCTGGCTGTCCTGCTGTCGGGCTTGGGCCAACTGTTGTGTCTCGTAGCGGTTCTCGCGCTGCGTCAGCTCCAACTGGTCCAATTGCCGCTGAGAGCGCTCGGAACTGGCGTTGTTGCGCTGGCCCGCATTGTTGCGGCCGCGCGCGATCTGATGCTCGCGCTGCCGCAATTTGAGCAACTCCTGGTAGGCGGATTGTTCCGCGCCGAGGGCCGGCGTCAGCTCGGTCGTCGCTTCCGAGGCTTTCGTCAGGTGCTTGACCGCGGTCTCCATGTGTTCGGCGGCCGTCTGCAGCGACTTGGCGGCGGCCGGGTCTTCGGCCTCCGTCAAAGCCTTGCGGGCCTGCTCCAGAACGTTGTCCTGCGATTGACGCACGACGTCCAGGTCCTGCTTGCGCTGCTCCATTGGGCCCGCGCGCTCGGCCTGCTGCTTGATATTCCACGTGGCGATGATGATCTGCTTTTGCAGGCGCGCGAGCTGATCGCCGGACTGGTTCTGTTGCTCGCCCTGGTTCTGCTGTTGCTCCTGGTTCTGCTGTTCCTGGAAGGACTGGCTCTCGCGGAAAATCTCGTCGAAGGGTCGAACCTCGGCGAAGTAGATGTCGCTGGCAGTCCGGCGGGGCTGGCCGTCGGGCCCGATGTCGTCCGCCCAGAAGTAATACGTCAGCAACTGGTCCGGCTCGGCCTTGAGGCCCTCCAGCGCCAGCAGGTAGCGAATCAGGGGCTGTTGCTTGGAGGCGTCGCCCTCCTCCAGTTTCACATCCTGGCTCTCGGCGCCGACCAGGTTGTACGTCAGCCCGTACCCGACCAGGCCATAGTCATCGGCGACCTTCGCTTCGAGGGCGACCTCCTCCAGCGGCGACACGACCACGTCATTCGCCGGAAACACCGGCGTGATCTGGGGCGGCAGGTTCTTCTGGACGTCGATCACAAAACGCGGCGGCAGTTTGTTCGGCCGTCCTTGGGCGTCTGCCAGGTGCAACTCGTACTGCTGACTCTGCGTGGCGGTCAGCGACGCGATCAGCACGTTCGGATACTGGCCATCGATGGTCAGACCCGGCGCGATGCCGCTCTTGGGGGCCAACCGGGCGGTGGTCACGGGCTTGTTCAGTGTGAAGGTGAGCGTCACCTCGGAGCCTTCGACCACGCTGATCTGCCGCGTGTCCTCGACAGTCTTCTCGGGCAGCTTCGTGTAGGCGGGATAGGTGATCTTCGCGTCGGCCCGCACCAGCTCCGGGCACTGAAAGACGCTGATCGTGTAGTCCCGCGTCCGCGCGTCGGCGTACTCGACGCGATAGAGCAGATCGGAACGAATGTCCTGGATCATGCCGCCGAAGACAGGATCTTCGAGGCTCTTGGTCAGAGTCATTCGCTGCGGCTCCTGCCCCGCGGGGCCATACACGAGAGTCACTGCCGCCGGCAGTCGCCCCTCGAAGCGCGCCAGGATCACCACGGGCGACCCTTGCTCGACTTCCGCGTCTCCGGGAGTCACGCTGATGTTGTACCCGCCACGCAGCAGACCTGTCCGGGCGGGTGCGCCCGCCGGCGTGTGGGCGGGCCACAGGAGCAGCAGGACGAACAACAGGCACGACAAGGCCCCGAGCCAGCCGAGGTTGGCCAGCGCCATCTTCCGGGCCGGGACCGTCTGCACCCAGTCATGGCTCGTGGCATGGGAGATCGCCTGGAGGAGGACCTGTTTTTGCAGGTAGCCGAACAGGCCATCGGGGCCCTCCGGCCGCTGCTCGATGGCCGCCAGCAGCAAGGCGTGCAAATCCGGATGCTGCTGCTCGATATTTCGCGCGATGGCTTGGTAGTCCGGCCCCACGCGACGGGATCGATAGATCGCCCAGAAGGTAGCCGCCACGGCCGCGACGCACAGAACCCCGAGGGCCAGCGGCGGCCGCCACCCCCAGAGCCGGTCGGCACAGGCCAGCGCAGCGCCCACGAGCGCCAGCGCCAGCCAATAATTCGACAGGCGGTAAGCCAGGGACAAGCGCCGGCGGCGCTCCACCACGGGTTCGAGTTGTCTGCGAAGAGCTTCCTCGATCATATCGGCTCCCTTTCAGGCGAAGGACTGGGACGAGTGAGCCAGCCGCCCAGCCAGGTCTCGATCAATAGCAGGAGGAACATTGCCACCAGCACCCACCGCCAGAGCTTCTGCTGCGACTCCATCTCACTGAAGCTGTTGTGGCGGGCCGCCGGCCGGGTGGTGTCGGATACCACGACGGCAGCCGGTTTCAGCGAAACACCGAGTTTCTCCAGGTCCTCGATGGCCATAGGGTCGGTTCGGCTCTCGGCCACAGGCAAATTCACGGCGAACGATTGCGGATTGCGGATTGCGGATTGCGGATTAGCGCTGCCGATTGGATTTGAAATCGAGTAGATCCCCGGGAGATCCGTCTGCGCAAAAGTCTGCTGCTCCTTGCCGAGGCGAACGGTCGAACCGTCCGGCTTGTGAACCTGGGT
>Ga0316628_100004671_pt1 | contig 10793 bp, 9 predicted proteins | sample OWC_Aug_M2_C1_D5_FD_207648 | JGI IMG/M metagenome (GOLD analysis project Ga0316628, IMG submission 207648) | Wetland soil microbial communities from Old Woman Creek delta, Ohio, United States - OWC_Aug_M2_C1_D5_C | ecosystem: Environmental > Terrestrial > Soil > Wetlands | place: USA: Ohio... | reverse complement strand
GCGCGACACGTTTAAAATGGTCCGGGACTTTCCGCTTTTTGGAGTCGGTCTGGGCTCGTGGCAGGATTTGTTCCCCCGCTATCGGAGCGCCCCGTGGATGCCGATATTCTACCGAGAAGCGCACAACGATTATGTCGAGCTTCTGGCTGAAGCCGGAACCATTGGGTTTGTCTTGCTGTTTTTGTTTTTCTTCATAGCAGGAAAACAACTTTCATCGCATCTGAGTCTGTCCTCCGATAACGCCGGATCGAAAGCCCTTGCAGCGATGCTCCTCGCAGCCTTAGGCACCATGACCTTTCATGAATTTTTCGATTTCAACTTGCAGATTCCGGCCAACGCGTTCCTCTTTACGCTGCTACTTGCGATCGCGGTCCGACTAGCAGCAGGGAGCAGGGAGCAGGGAGCAGGGGGTGGTGCCTCACCCCTCAACCCTCACGCCTCACGGCTTTCCGCTTTTGCGTTTCGCCTTACGCCTTACGGCGCAATTATTTTGGCGGTTTTTTTGATTGCCGCAGCGCTTCGCCAGGAAATGATTCCCTATCCTTACAATCTCACGATGCCGGCAACGGTTGCCGAGGCCAACGAGATGATTTTGGCGCATCCGGCTCTATCTACGCCGCATGTTTACATACTGCGTCTTTCGGAAGAGAAAGCGCCGCTCGAGTGGCAACTAAACCAACTGCGCGCGGCGCTCTGGCTTAACCCCAAGGATCCTTTTATCCGCGATCAGTATGCCCGGCTGTTGTTGGGCGCCGGGAATCAGCGGGAAGGCTTGAGCGAAGTCTCTCAGTCTGTTTTCAACGCCCCTTATCTGTTCGCGCACTATTACTTGAATGGTCGCCTGCTGCTCTGGTTGTCGCCGGAAGAAAAAAACGCCGTGGAGAGCGGCTTTAAAAAAGCCCAGGCTCTGGATTATCCGGAGGCTATGGAAAATCTTGCCGTCTTCTACGAGGCGACCGACCGTTTTGCTGATCAAGGGAAGCTTTTCGAAGCGGCGGCGGGCCGTGCCGGAAAGGCGGAAGCGCGCGCGAACCTTTTGGTCAAAGCCGGGTTAAGCTACGTGAAAGCGGGGGATGAGGGACGCGCGGAGACACTGTTGCGCAACGCTACGGCGCTCGCGCCCAAGGACCCGCGCCCCTATCAGATCGTGGCGTCGATGGTTTATGGTCCGCGAAAAGAAGTCTTGAACATTACGAGAACCATTTCTGAGGGAATCAAAAACGGCGCGCCCGCATTTGTTCTCTATCTATCGCTCGCCGAAGCCACACACAAAGCCGGAGCGCAGGACGAGACCCAAAAGGCTTTGGCTCTGGCTAGAGAAGCGCTCCGAACTGGAGAAGGAGACGGACAGCAGCCGTTAAATGTCTATTATTCACTGGCCGAGACCGCGCAGAGATTAGGCTTCGGCAAGGAAGCGAAAGCCGCTCTGCTTGAGGCTCTCGATTTTCGTCCGTCGTCCATCGAAACTCTCCTTCGTCTCGCTGACGTTTACTATCAGGAAAACAATTTCGACCGGGCTGCCTATTATTATAAAACTTATGTTGAGATCAATCCCGCTGCGGCTAACGTTTTTTATTATTTGGCGCTTGCCGAGGAACAACAATATCGCTTCGCTGCTGCGGAAGCCGCTTACAAGCGGGCGGTCGAGCTTGCGCCACGAAACGACGACTACCGGCAGCGTTATGAGGCCTTGAGAGCGAGAGTGGCACAAAACAGAAAGCCGGACGAATAAGAGTTGTTACGTGCCATTGCCATTCTTTGTAATTGATGTCACCGCCGGACTTGCAATCTGATCCAGGGGCAAGAGCAGCGCTGGTGCTTTGGGACAGGGCGAAAGCAGTGGATGCGGGGATAGCAATACTACCACTGCTTTTTCGTTGCCTACAGTTGTGTTCAGGTTGAGAGGGTAGGCTGTATTCGTAATGCAGTCCTGCTCGCGAAAGCAAGCGTGTCACCATTGGCTTATTTAATTGCGCAAATGCAATATCGGCGGAAGCATGCTCTATCGCCATGTCCCGCACTCTTTACGCCGGGCCGCAATTTATGACTACTTCCACCATCGCTAGCAGCCGAATCCGCATCGCTCCTCCAAGCCGCGCACTGGAGCTGAATCTAAAGGAGCTGTGGAGCTACCGGGAGCTGCTCTATTTCTTTGTCTGGCGCGACATCAAGGTCCGTTACAAGCAAACCGTCATTGGCGCCGGATGGGCAATCATTCAACCGTTCTGTACGATGGTCGTTTTCAGTCTTTTCTTTGGCATGCTGGCCAAAATGCCGAATGATGGTCTGCCATATCCCGTCTTCTACTACAGCGCGCTGTTGCCGTGGATATACTTTTCCAATGCGCTCGGCCAAGCTACTAATAGTATGCTGGATAACCAGCGGATTATCACGAAGGTTTATTTTCCGCGCCTGATTCTTCCTCTCGCGGCCGTTGCTTCCGGTCTCATCGACTTCGGGATCGCTTTTATCATCCTCCTTGCGATGATGCCCTTTTACGGAATTATTCCCACAACGGCGGTCGTGATGATGCCGGTTTTGCTGCTTTTAGCCATGGCCACCGCCTTGGCGGGCGGACTTTGGCTTTCGGCTCTAAACGCCGTCTATCGCGATGTCCGTTATGCCGTGCCGTTTCTAATCCAGTTTTGGATGTTCGCTTCTCCGGTCGCTTACCCGAGCAGCCTCGTGCCGGAAAAATGGCGCTGGCTCTATGGTCTCAATCCCATGGCCGGTGTGATCGAAGGCTTTCGCTGGTCGCTGACGGGGCAAGGCCAACCGCTCGGCCCGATGATGCTTGCTTCCGTTGTTACGGTCATTATTGTTCTCATTGGCGGGCTAGTCTATTTCCAGAAAACGGAAGGAACTATCGCGGATGTCGTCTAGGAGAGCAACCGGCCTTCCTACGTCTGAACACTCACGCTAACCTCGGTGATCGCTGACCTCAGACCCTTGATTTCTGATCTCTGACTTCCGGGTAGCACCTCAAAGTCCGTAGTCAAAATGACAAACGCGTCAAGATGGAAACGTGTTTTCCTTCCGCTGCTGGTAATGATGCTCGGGTTTGGTGCTGCGCTAGTTGTTGCGGAGGTGTTCGTCCGCGCGTTCTTACCTGCTTCTGCCTGGCAGTTTCGAGATGCGACCGCAGACTGGCAACTTGACCCGCAGTTGGGTTGGGTGCAAAAGCCGAATCTGGACGACACCTCCCCTAACACCCTGGGCGAGTATGGATGGTCCGTACACTTCCAAACCAATGCAGATGGGTTAACGCCTTACACCGCGCAACGTACAAAGAGGCCGGGCATAACCCGAGTGATGATTTTCGGAGATTCTACGGTGGTGGGTCGTGCAGTGCCACAGGAAAAGACAATCCATGTCTGGCTGCAGAAGCTCCTTCGTTCTAACGTTGTTGATGCAGAAGTCATCAATGCGGGGGTCCAGGGCTATTCAACCGATCAGGTTTTGTTGCGGATCGAACAATTGGTTCCACTGTACCATCCGGATGTTGTTGTTTACGCTTTATGCTCTAACGATTTTGGCGGGAATGTCTCAAGAGAAGCGTACGGCGCTCCAAAGCCGGTGTTCGTCTTGAAAGCAGATGGAACGCTAATGGGATTACCACCCGATCTCCGCAACACCAGTGACATTAAGCCCTTTGGCAGCGGTCCCAGCGCATGGATTCAACACGCGGCCCTTTATAGGTTTTTCCAACCGCAGATCGTTGCTCTCCGAGGGAAGTTATTGGCATGGAACGAACGGAATCTGCTTGGAACGGCTTCGGAAATCTATTATCGGCCTGAAGCGCTGCAAGAAATTAATTGGCCCCTGTTTGTAGCGCTCCTTAGAGAAATGGATTTGTCCTCACGCAGAAATGGCGCAAGTTTCTTTTTTTACGCTCACCCGTCAATAGAAGAGGTGTGGAATCCGTACATTAGAACTACTGAGCATCAGCTTCATTTAGAGCCAGGACAGTATGACCGTTACGCGCTTGAAAAGCGCTTACGGCAAACAGCCAAACTGGCTTCGGTTCTCTTTTGCCCAATGATTGACTATTTCGTAGCAAATCAACAACGCGGACCGTTTCATCTTTTGCCGCGCGATCCACACGCTAACCCGGTCGGATATCAGCTGCAGGCGGAAGTTATTGCCCGGTTTATGCAGGAACACCATCTTTTATCGAAAAACACAATACCTGCCGCGGCTAATACAGGTCTGTGAGATTGTTTTGGGTGATGTTTGATTTTTCCGAACTCAGTGTCTGTAAGGATGTCCCGTTCTACGTTAAACGGGGAGAAGTGATCGGCATCCCTTCGGCTTCGCTCAGGGCAAGCTCCGGGCAAAACAGAGCTGGCAAGACCACGCCGCTAAAAATTCTCTTGCCCTTTCGAACTTCATCTTAGAAAGAGAGTCTCGCGAAACTATGAAACGTCTTCTGGTTACCGGCTCGTCCGGCTTGATAGGCTCGGAGGTTGTTGACTACTTCTGCCGTAACGGCTGGGAAGTTCACGGCATGGACAACAATATGCGGGCCAATTTCTTCGGGCCGGGTGGCGATACCAGGTGGAATCAACGTCGGTTGCTTGCGACAAATGCCACCTTTCACCACCACGAACTCGATATCCGTGATCGCGTGGATGTCAACCATCTACTGCAGACCCTCAGCCCTTCACTCATCGTCCATACGGCCGCCCAACCAAGCCACGACTTGGCTGCGTCGCGTCCTTTCGACGATTTTGACGTGAATGCCGCAGGCACGTTGAACCTCCTTGAAGCAACCCGCCAGCATGTGCCCGAGGCGGTGTTCGTACACATGAGCACCAATAAGGTTTACGGAGACCGCCCCAACACTATTGCCGTCAAGGAACATCCCAGACGCTGGGATTACGATGATCCAAGTTATAGTAATGGGATCGCTGAAGATTTCCCGATCGATCAAAGCAAGCACAGTCTTTTCGGCGCCTCTAAAGTGGCTGCTGATGTCATGGTGCAGGAATACGGCCGCTACTTCGGGATGAAAACCTGCTGCCTGCGCGGGGGCTGTCTGACGGGCCCGAACCACAGCGGCGTGGAACTCCATGGGTTTCTCAGTTACCTTATCAAATGCAACGTTGAGGGGCGCACGTACAAGATTTACGGTTATAAGGGCAAACAGGTACGCGACAATATTCATTCCTACGATGTGGCGCGTTTCATTTACGCGTTCGCAGAAAACCCACGGTGCGGCGAGGTTTACAACATCGGTGGCGGCCGAGCGAATAGTTGCTCCATACTGGAGGCATTCGATCGGATCGAAGCGTTGACCGGCCGAGAAATGAAGTGGGAGTACGTCGAAACTAACCGCAATGGCGACCATATCTGCTACATCAGTGACTTGGCCAAGGCGCGTCAACACTATCCTGACTGGGATATCACTAAATCGCTCGACGATATGTTTCGAGGGATTTATGAATCGACACAAGAGCGTGTCGGTAACGGCGGAATGCCGTCTGGTTTTGAGTTATGAGAATCCTCTTAAGGGGAGGCGCAGGGTTTGTGGGATCTAACCTGGCCGTGTATCTGCGGCGGCGTTCCCAAATGCAGTGGTGGTTTGTAGAGATAAACTTTACCGCCGGGGCTCCGAGTTGAATATTCCGCGCTTCCTCAAACGCGGCATAGTATTTCTTTGGGGCGACATTCGCGATTCGTCTGCTTACTTTTTCATCATCGCCCATGTGTGGCTGGAAAAGTATTCAGTCGCGGGGATTGCGTGCGCAAGGAGGCGAGTGACGGGCTAAACGTTGGTGTGAGCCAGCTTGCATCAACCGAAAGGGATTTAAGGGTTAAGTAGCAACAGCCTTATGTGGAGCCTCTGGTGTCTTGCTCGTAGTGCTGGCCTGGTTTTTGATACCTGATCTCTGACGTCCGACCTTTGTCTTTATCATGAGTGACATCCTCATACGGGTTGAGAATCTTGGAAAAAAATATCGCATAGGTGAGCGCGAGCGCTATCGTGCGCTAAGGGATGTCCTCGCAAGCGGCATTAAGGCGCCGCTTCGTTGGTTTGCTGATCAACGAGCAAATCGCAATGGGCATAGTGACGACTTCGCTTCCGGCTCTTCCTCCTTAGCTCTTGGCGCTTTGCCACCCAACGACGGCTACATCTGGGCTTTGAAGGATGTTTCTTTCGAGGTTAAACAAGGAGAAGTGATTGGCATCATAGGTCGGAACGGCGCTGGAAAAAGCACCTTACTAAAAATTTTGACGCGGATCACGAGGCCAACCGAAGGCTATGCTGAGATCGATGGCCGAGTCAGTAGCTTGCTCGAGGTTGGGACTGGTTTTCATCCGGAACTGACGGGCAGGGAAAATATCTATCTCAACGGCGCAATCCTTGGAATGAAAAAAGTGGAGATCGAGCGCAAGTTCGATGAAATCGTAGCTTTCGCCGAAGTGGAAAAGTTCATCGACACGCCGGTGAAACATTACTCTAGCGGCATGTATGTGAGATTAGCTTTTGCCGTCGCCGCGCATTTGGAACCGGAGATTCTAATTATTGACGAAGTACTGGCCGTAGGTGATGCCGAGTTTCAGAAGAAATGCCTCGGCAAAATTTCTGCGGTGGCTCGCGGCGGGCGCACCGTCCTGTTCGTCAGTCACAACATGACGGCCATTTCGACGTTGACCCACAGGGCCTTGCTGGTTCAAACTGGGCATGTCATCGCAGATGGCAGCACCACGGCGGTAATTGGTAAGTATCTGCATAGCTTGGACAGGAACAGTTTAGTTCACGAGGCGGAGCCGTGGCCGGATAAACCGCGTGTTACGCGTGTCGAAGTAATGACCTCCGACGCAAATAACGTACATGTGTGGTCCAAACCCATTGAGTTTCGGTTCCAGATCACCACGCGGCGGGCGGTCCGCGGTCTGTGCCTTTCCTTTCAAATCATCAATTCGCTGCAGCAGCCGGTGTTGCATTTGTGGACATTCGACTCAGAACGAGAAGTCTGCCGCAACCCGGGTGTGTTCGAACTGGTCTGTCATGTGCCGAAGCTACGACTCTACATGGGTTTTTACTCCCTCAAGTTCTATCTTTCCGAACCCCCGGGCGGCGAGATTTTTGAGATCGTGGAAAGCATCTGTCCGTTTGAAGTTGTGATGCATGGGCACTATCGGGAATTCCAGTGGCAGGAAGGTACATGTAATTACATTGAGGATTGCGACTGGCACGTGAGGAGGACCGCTTGAAGACAGAACTCGTCCGCCGAGTTCGTCAGAGTTTGAAGAAGTTCTTTGAGCGGCGCGGCTATCTGCTTTGTCGGTTGCCGCAGGGGCAAAACTTCTCAGAGTTGCTTCCTGACCCAGAGCTTTACAAGCTTCCGGAGGACTTACACCTTTATTACCGGCCTTGGGAGGCGCCCACCTTTCGGCAATCACTGCCAGCGGCGGTGGCCGCAAACACTATGCTTCCCCCGCTGAAAATATATATGCTCCTAAGCCTACTTAAGCAGACTCGTTCGTTGAACGGCGCGGTGCTTGAGGCTGGCGTTTGGAATGGCGGAAGCGCGCGGTTGATGGCTGATTACCTTGATTCCATAGGCGCGAGCAAGCATTTGTGGCTGCTCGATACGTTTGAAGGGTACGACGCCGTTGATAGCCACAAAGATGGCGCCCTTGCCGAGAAGGGATTGATGAAAGGTAAGTCCGTTGAGGAAGTGAAAGCCCTGTTTGCCCAAACCAAGACTCCCGTGCATATCGTCAAGGGCACCATTCCGGGTACGCTCGGAACTGTCGAAGCGCCGGAAATATCCTTCGCGCACATAGACGTCAATCTGTACGATCCCACGCTGCATGCGACCGAATTCAGCCTGGAGCGAATGCCGAGAGGTGGAATCATTCTCTTCGATGACTACAACTGGCCAGCGACCTATGGTGCGAGGCAGGCGATTGACGAGGCCTGTTCAAAATTTGGTCAACAGACGATTTCGATTCCGGAGTCGAGTCAGGCTTTTCTGATTAGAAACTGACTGGAACGGTTTCAAAAAATTGCGCGAAGATTGCAAAACTAAACATAACGCCGTAAGTAAAGCCGCATGTGCCTCTGGAATCCCTCAGCGACCGATCGCTTTGTACGACGTTATTTGTGTCGCCGTGTTTAGAAGGCGAAAATCCGGACAATGCAACACTCAATTCACCTAGTTGAACTCGCGCAGGATAGCTTTGTCCGCCAACGAATCAGTCCGCGTCGAGGTGATCCCTATTACTTGCATTTGTCCGACTTGCTGTTGGCGCTCCGCCGACATTCGACTCAGGAACGCATCACGGTACTGGATTTCGGTTGTGGTGGCTCGCCCTATCGATCGCTCTTTCCAAATGCCAAGTATTTCCGAGCGGATTTGCGTGGCGCTCAGGGCGTTGATTTCGAGATCAATGAAGGCGGGGAAACGAACGCTCCGAGCGATTCGTTTGACCTCGTGCTCTCGACCCAGGTGCTTGAGCACTGCCCGTCCCCTCAGACCTACCTCCAGGAATGCCGCAGGATTCTTAGAAAGCGTGGCAAGTTGCTCCTCGCCACCCATGGATTGTTTGAGGAGCATGCTTGTCCGGTGGATTTTTACCGCTGGACCGAGGACGGTTTGCGCACTGTACTGACGCAATGCGGTTTTGCATTAGATTCGATCGCCCGCTTGACCATGGGGCCGCGGGCCGGATTTCAACTGCTCCAGAGCGCGCTTTCCGAATCAAACATCCGGGGTCGCTCGAGGCTGGAAAGGTTGATCCTGTGGCCGGTCTGGCGAGTGCTGCTCGCAAGGCGTGCATGGGCCCCGTTCCTGGACGCGGTATTTTCCGAATATCGCGTCTCGGGTCCGCACCGGCTCCCCGGGGACAACTTCTACATCGATCTTCTCGCTGCGGCCAGACCGCTTGAACTGTAAACGGGCGTCTAGGATTTGCAACTCCTGCAACGTCTGGAATCAACCAATCCTGCCAACCACGCCCGGCAACGATTCACTTCTCGATACATGAGCAAAGTTCAGATACAAGCGAAGCTGTATCTGCTGAACTATGCGGATGACAGGCTGGGGCACAAGGGGGCAGTCTTCAAGGAAAGCCAACGAGCGTTGAACGAATCCGCGCGAAGACATGGCATCCGGCACATCGTCTCGTGGGGGTGGCCCGACCTGGCTTCGACAGAATTCTACCGGGAGCACAAAGAGTACCTCGACCGACCGTATCACCTGAACGGATTCGTGTTCAAACCTTACATAACGCTGCGTCTGCTGGAAGAGATCGACTATGGTGACATGGTTCTTTACTATGATTCCGGAAATGGCGGGCACGTCATCGACTACCCGCTGGAGCCGCTGATTCGGCTCTGTCTCGAAAATCAAGGAACCGTCTTTCACCAGTGGGGCGAAAAGAATTCGAAGTGGACCAAACGTGACTGTTTCGTCTATATGAACTGTGACGAGCCACGCTATCACAACGCGGTTCATCTGCAGGCGACATGGTTTGTGCTGCAGAAGACGGACTTCGCATTGAAGTTCGCCCGGGAATGGCTTGGATACACCCTCGACGAACGGATCGCTTCGTACGAGAACCGCCGAGTCTGTGGACTTCCGGATCTGCCGGAATTTTGCGAGAACAGAGGAGACCAGTCGGTCTTTTCGAATCTGGCAGTCAAGTATCGATTGCCTACGTTCTACGGCGCGGGCGGACCGGCAAATCGGAGCATCGGTAATTTCGTTCGGTCGCTGTCGATTGGGGGATGGTTGAGGGCACGGGCGCTGAAGCATGCGATGGCGGCCCGGACTCATTTGGCAAGAGTAAAGCGGACCCTGGTGGGGCCGTGAGAAGCGGCGCGCGGACACGATAATGGTTGAAGCAGACCCAAAGCCTAGTTGGGAGCCAGAGGGCTGGCGGCTGCGCCTGGTTTGCTGGTACGCCAGGAAAATTCCGGAACACCCGGCCAAGGGGCGCATCCTGCAATGGTTGGTCGGTGCGATGTGTCCGAACGGAGGTTGGTTTCGGTCGGTCGACGGCGCGCGGTTTTGCGTGGATCCGGGAGAGTACATCGGACGAGCGATCATTACCGCCGGAGGCTTTGAACCGCAGTCAATCCGGCTCGCGATCGAGATCATGCGCGGCGCGCGAGGCGGCGTGTTTCTTGATGTCGGTGCAAATCAGGGGATCTTCACCTGCGCCGTAGGATGCGCTACCGGATGCCAGGCCATGGCGGTCGAGGCTGCGCCAGAGGCTTTTGTGCGCTTGCAACGGAACGTTCTGGCCAACAACACACTTCGAGCGACGTTGGTTCATTCCTGCGCGGCTGCCACTGCAGGATTGATCAAGTTCTTTGTTCCCCGGGACGGGCATCGTGCGGCCTGGGGCGGTCCAAATCCAAAGCAAAACGTCGCCCGGGAAGATCTCCTCTCGTTCTGGTCTGGGGCGGCACCGTTGGAATCAATACTCGCGGACCTTGCCGTACCGGCTGTGCATCTGTTGAAAATCGACGTCGAAGGCTTTGAACTCGAAGTGTTTTTCGGGTTGGACTGGGAGGGCAGGTTCCGCCCCCGTCACATAATCATGGAGTGCGATCCGGATGAACGCGAGAAGATCGCGTTTCTGGAGCGCCAGGGCTATTCCGCTCGATTAATCGAGGGCGGAATGGCGGCGGAGGCGAGTGATTTCCCGGAAGGCAACTTGTGGTTTGTGGATGGCCGCTTGGAGGAGGGGGTGTGATCGAATCGGAGAGTAGACCGCTTTGCGGCAACGTCTACGAAGATCTTCCGCGGTTGCTCGTTTTTTCGCAAGTAATC
>Ga0316628_100004670_pt1 | contig 10795 bp, 8 predicted proteins | sample OWC_Aug_M2_C1_D5_FD_207648 | JGI IMG/M metagenome (GOLD analysis project Ga0316628, IMG submission 207648) | Wetland soil microbial communities from Old Woman Creek delta, Ohio, United States - OWC_Aug_M2_C1_D5_C | ecosystem: Environmental > Terrestrial > Soil > Wetlands | place: USA: Ohio... | reverse complement strand
ATCAGGAAGACGAGCGCGACGAATGCGTTCGCGCACCACACCAGGAATTGTCGGCCGATATAGCCTGCGAAGGTGGGATAGAGCCGCACGGCGGTCCGCTCAGGCGCCGACGGGCAACGCCGCCGGGCGTCGCTGCAGCCGCGGGCGCAACGAAAAGGCGGCGATCGCTCCGGGCACCACCGAGACCAGATAGAGCGCGGGCGCCAGCCAGGGCAGCTTTTCGCCCACGCTCTTCGCGCCGAGCAGCCCGATCTCCATCGCCATGGCGATGCCGACGGCGACGACCAGACGCCAGCCGTTGCCGCGCCGGTTGAATTCGCCGCCGAGGAGGAAGGCGAGCGCGACCAGGGTGAAGGCGAGCGGCTGCAGCGGCTGCGCCAGCCGGTGATGGCCTTCCATGCGCAGCTTGGCGACGTTCCACTGGTCCTGCGGCGCGGGATGGAACAGCTCGCCGATGAATCGCTCGCGCGGCTCGCGCCAGCGGATCTCGTCGTTGCCGGTCGCGGCGGCGATGTCGAACGAATAGCGGTCGAAATAGAGCAGCGACAGGCTGCCGTCCTTGTCGCTGATCTCCTGGCGGTTGCCGTTCATCATCATGACCCGCGGCCCCTTGGCGCCCGACACGATGATGCCGCGCTCGGCCATCATCGTGACCGGCTTCTTCTCGATCCGCGTGTCGTGCACGATGATGCCGTGCAGCTCGCCGTCGTCGGTCCGGTCGCGCACGTAGACGGTGACGCCCTTCATGATCGTGTTGAACACGCCTTCCTGAAGCAGCACCATCGGATAGGCGTTGCGCAGGCTGAACTGCAGGTCCTTGAACTCGCGGTACGAGGCCGGCACGAAATAGAGATTGAGCGCGTAGGCGAACGCCGTGGCCATCAGGGCGAGTATGAGCGCCGGCCGCGCCAGCGCATACGAGCCCAGCCCGCCCGCGCGCAGCACCACCAGCTCGCTGTCGGCGAGCAGCCGGTTGTAGACGAACAGCGCCGCGGCAAACAGCCCGACCGGCATGATCACGCTGAGGAACGTGGGCAGCAGCAGCAGCGTGAAGTACACGAACAGCGGCACCGACAGGCCGCGGTTGACGATCATCTCGACGAAGCGCAGCGACTGGGTCAGCCACACGACGCAGGTCAACGTCACCGCGACGAACAGCGTGGCGATCAGAAGCTGGCGGAAGATGTAGCGGTCGATCCGGTTCACGCGTTAACTATAGTCGGTCGGACGCAGCCTGTCATAGGAAAGCGCCGGCTCGGTTCCGGCATTGCGGCGCGTCGATCACTCGGACGCCGTCCGACGGTCGGCGCTGTCCGCGCCGGCGACGGGCCCGAGGGCCAGATAACGCAGCCGCTTCGCTTCGCGCCGTCCGCGGCTCACCGTGTCCAGCACGATGCCGCAGGCGAGCGCGAGGAATGCCATCAGCATGATGCCGGTGACCAGAACGGCGGTGGGATAGCGCGGCACGAGCCCGGTCTCGAGATACGTGACGAACAGCGGCCAGGCGAGCGCCATCGACATCAGCGCCAGCGCGCTGGCCAGGACGCCGAAGAACTTGAACGGACGCGCCTCCTTGAACAGGAAGACGATGGCGGCAAATATCCGCACTCCGTCGCGCCAGGTGCTGAGCTTGCTGCGCGATCCCTCGGGACGCGCGCTGTAGGGCGCCGTCACCTCCGCGATCGGCATTTTCAGCTCCAGCGCGTGGATGGTGAGCTCGGTTTCGACTTCGAAGCCCGAGGCCAGGGCCGGGAAGGATTTGACGTAGCGGCGCGAAAACGCCCGATAGCCGGAAAAGATGTCGGAAAATCGTGGGTCGAACAGCCAGCCGACGAAGCGCGTGAGGGTCCAGTTGCCGGTGCGGTGGCCGCGGCGGAAGGCCCCGCCATTGCGGTCGGTCGCGCGGGTCGCCACCACCATATCGAGGTTGTCCTCGACCAGCCGGCGCACCATCTCGGGCGCCACGCCGGCGTCATAGGTGCCATCGCCGTCGACCATCACGTATATGTCGGCGTCGATATCGGCGAACATGCGGCGGACCACGTTGCCTTTCCCCGGCATCGGCTCGCGCCGGACGACGGCGCCCGCCTCGGCCGCCGCCGCCGCCGTGCGGTCGGTCGAATTGTTGTCGTAGACATAGACGGTCGCCTGCGGCAGCGCGCCTTTGAAGGCGCGCACGACCTCGGCGACGGTGATCCCCTCATTGCGGCAGGGGACAAGGACGGCGATTCTCGGCTGCATGGACACCTGGTCGGCTCAGCGGCGTGACGGAAGCGGGTGCGGCCAGGCGCCCAACGCGCTCCAGCGAGCGCCCTCGCGCTTCAGCAAGTAGGACGATCCCGGCGCCAGCCGCACCCCGAACGCGGCCTCGATGATTGGCAGCGGCCGGTAGAGCCAGACATGGCTCGCCCGGGCGCCGTCGACGGTGGCGCGCAGCCGCTCCGGCGTCACGCCGGCAAAGGCGGTGATCTCGGCGGCGTCGCTGGCCGAACCGTGCAGGGCATAGCGCATGATGACGAGGTACTGGCCATTGTCTTCCGGGTCAATCAGAACCAGACGGTCTGCCGGCTTGAGCATTCCGGCGATCGCTGCCGCCGTCGTCCGTGCGTACAGGTAGCGCGGGTCGAGGTCGAACCGCAGCTTGGTCGCGAAGGCGATCGGTGCCGCGATGACCAGGACGATGGCAACCCAGGCGATGCGCGGCCGCCAGCGCGGGACCACGTGGCGGCGCCAGAGCAGGGCGACGGCATAGGTTGCGAACAGCAGCGCGACCCCGCCGAGATGCATGTTGTAGCGCCAGTAGGAAAGGACATTCTCCGCTTCGTACTGGCCGAAAGCGGCGACATAGGCGAACAGCAGGAAGCCGTTGTACGCGACGAACAGGCCGCCGGCGATGATCGCCAGCCGGTCGAACGGGCCTCTCGGATGGCGCAACGCCCGCAGCCCCAGTCCGGCGGCAACGAACATGAGCGCGAAGTAGCCGCCCTTCTTGGACGCGATCTGTGCCATGCGGCCGAGAATCTCAGGGATGAGCGACAGCTTCCACTGACCGACCGGCAGGATCGAGAATTCGCCGCCGGCGATATTGAAGGCGACGTAGAGCCGCCAGACGACATAGACGGCGATCGGCAGGACGAGAGCGCGCGGGGCGAGGCGCGCGAGGTCGCGCAGCCGGACGGCCGGGTCGCGCAGCGCTACCAGGGCCAGCGTCGCGGCGAGCGCTACCAGCAGCACCAGGTTGACCTGCTTGGTCGCGACCAGCGCGGTGCCCGCGAAGCCGACCTGGAGCGCGGCGGCACGGGCCTCGGCCGGCCGGTCTTCCGCCAGGGCGTTCAACATCGTCCAGCCAAGCGCTGCCGCGAAGCCGAGCGCCACCGCGGTAGCGCTGTCGGCATAGGCGGTGAAGACGACCTTGGGGACGAAGGTGGGATTGAGCACCGTGACGGCGAGGGCGCCGAGGGCACACCAGCCCCAGCCGAGCCCGATTTCCTCGGGTGCGGCGAGGCCGCGGGGCAGCCGCACGTCCGGGGCCGGGCGCGCGAGCACGCCGCGGAAGCTGCGTGCAATCAGCAGGCCGAACGACAGCAGAAGCAACAGGTTGAACAGCGCTACCGCGTTTTCGACCGGATGCCCGGCGAGACCGCTCGCGAGATAGACGATGATCGGCAGGCCATAGGGATAGGCCGGAAACACCGATGGGTCGGGCGGCAGGCCGGGGCCGGGGAAGGCGTTGTTTTCAATCAGGTAGCGCGCATTGGGAAGCCAGTTGGTCATCTCGTCCCATTGCGTCGGCGTCATGGCGCCGACGATGATGATCAGCGGCAGGCCCAGCGCCAGCATTCGAAGTAGTGCCGGATCGATCGGGAGCCGCCTTCGGAGCGCAAGCATCGCGGCGGCGGCGATCGCAAGCGCGAGCGTGGCGAGGGCGATCGCTCCGAAGGGTATGAAGCGGACCGACCCGGCGACGGTGAACAGCGCCGCGGTTGCCGCCCAACCGTAGAGCATGTCGCCATCGACGAGCCGCCTCGGACCGGCAAGCCATGAGCCGAGCATGGCGAAGCCGGCGGCGACGACAACCAGGGCCGCCGTGCCGGCGATCTGTGCAAGGCTGGGTATCAGGGCGTCGAGAATGGCCGTCATCGCTCCGCGTCGCGGCCGGGATCGCGCCCGGCACCGGTATCCCGCGTGGGCTGAGCGTCGCGGCGACTGCGGCAGCTTAGCAACCCGTACGAGTCGGATAAACCGGTGCGGCGACGTGTTACAGCCATCGTGCCGGCGGGCCACTGCTCTTTCCTTTGTCGGGCTCGCTGTTAAATTGGCGACGCGCGGCCCGCCATCAGACCAGCAGGAGTTTCCCCATGCGCATAGGCTTTTCGTCCCTGTCGCTCGACCGTTCCGGCGCGATCTGCGTGTTCGTCACCGAAGGCCGGCACCTGTCGCCATCGGCGCAGCGCCTCGATCGCGAGAGCGGCGGGGTCATCGCCCGCGCGCTCGCTTCCAGCCGGTTCAAGGGCGGGGCGGGCCAGACGCTCGACATCGTGGCGCCATCCAACATGAAGGCGAGCCGCATCCTGCTGGTCGGGCTCGGAGCGCCGAAGAACGTCGACGCCCTCGCGGCGCAGAAGGCCGGCGGCACCATCGTCGCCGCCCTCGGCGGCAGCGGTGACGAAAGCGCTTCGGTGGCGTGCGATCCGATCGCCGGCACCGCGGTGACCGGCGGTGCGTTCGCCGCCAACCTGGCCTATGGCGCGCAACTGCGCAGCTACCGGTTCGACAAGTACCGCACCAAGGAAAAGCCGGAGGACAAGCCGGCGCTGAAGGACGTCGCGGTGATGACCCGCAACGAAGAAGCGGCCAAGAAGGCCTACGCGCCGCTGCAGAAAGTCGCCGAGGGCGTGTTCATGACCCGCGACCTGGTGTCGGAGCCCGCCAACGTGATCTACCCGGTCAGCTTCGCCGCCGAGGCGCGCAAGCTCGCCCGGCTCGGGATCAAGGTCGAGGTGCTGGGGCCGGCCGAGATGAAGAAGCTCGGCATGGGCTCGCTGCTCGGCGTCGCCCAGGGCAGCGCCAACGAGCCGCGGCTGGTCGCGCTCCGCTGGGACGGCGCACGGCGTGCCCGCGACAAGCGCCCGATCGCGATCGTCGGCAAGGGCGTCACCTTCGACACCGGCGGCATCTCGATCAAGCCGGCGGCGAACATGGAAGACATGAAATGGGACATGGCCGGCGCCGGCGTGGTGGTCGGGCTGATGCGCGCGCTCGCCGGCCGCAAGGCGAAGGTGAACGCGGTCGGAATCTGCGGCCTGGTCGAGAACATGCCGTCCGGCACCGCCCAGCGCCCGGGCGATGTGGTCAGGACCATGTCGGGCCAGACCATCGAGGTGATCAACACCGACGCCGAGGGCCGGCTCGTGCTGGCCGACGCGATGTGGTGGTGCCAGGAGAAGTTCAAGCCGCGGGCGATGATCGACCTCGCCACCCTCACCGGCGCCATCATCATCTCGCTCGGCCATCATCATGCCGGGCTGTTCGCCAACGACGACCGGCTGGCCGACCAGCTGATCGCCGCGGGCAAGGCGGTCGATGAGAAGCTGTGGCGCATGCCGCTCGGCCCGGATTACGACAAGCAGGTGCGCTCCGACATCGCCGACATGAAGAACGTCGGCGGGCGCGACGCCGGGTCGATCACCGCCGCCCAGATCCTGCAGCGCTTCGTGCAGGAGGGGGTGAAATGGGCCCATCTCGATATCGCCGGCATGGCCTGGTCGAGCAAGGATGCGCCGCTGGTGCCGAAGGGCGGCACCGCGTTCGGCGTCCGCCTGCTCGACCGCCTGATCGCCGATCATTACGAGCGCGGGTAGTGCTCGACACCCATTGAAAACAGAGAATTTTTCGAACGTATGGCCGGTTTGAACGCGGTATGACCGAGATCGGCTTCTACCATCTGACCCGGACCCCGCTGGCGAACGCGTTGCCGAAGCTGCTGGAGCGGGTACTCGCCGCCGGCAAGCGCGCGCTGGTGCGGGCGGGCTCGCCGGAGCGGGTGGAATTCCTGAATGCGGCGCTCTGGACCTACGATCCGGCCTCGTTCCTGCCGCACGGCACGGCGCGCGAGGGCGATGCGCCCGATCAGCCGATCTGGCTGACCGCCGGCGATGACAACCCGAACGGCGCCCAGATCCTGGTCCTGACCGACGGCATGGCGGCCGGCGACCTCGCCGGCTGGGAACGCTGCCTCGAGATGTTCGACGGCAACGATCCGGCCGCGGTCGAGGCCGCCCGGGCCCGCTGGCAGGCCTACAAGGAGGGCGGGCACGCCCTGACCTACTGGCAGCAGACCGAGCGCGGCGGCTGGGAGAAGAAGGCCTGACCGGCGGTGCCGGCGATGTTCCGGTCGCTGTCAGGTTGTGCTAATCTTCAACAGAAAGCCGGATCTGCGCTGGCTTTTCCGAATCCGACCGGCGCGCGTCGCCGGCAACCCGTTCCGAGGGAGGACACGTATGAGCAAACGGCCGAAGATCCGTCACCTCGCCATCATCACCCGCGATCCCGAGAAGCTCGCCAAATTCTACGGCGAGGTGTTCGAGATGGAAGTGCTGCATCGCAGCGAAACCGGCGCGGTCTACATGACCGACGGCTACATGAACGTCGCGCTGCTGCGCCAGAAGATGCAGGACACGCCGAACGGCCTCAACCATTTCGGCTGGGAAATCGAAGACACGGCGGCGATGGGCGAGAAGCTGAACCAGTTCGGCATCCCGGCGCCGACGACCCGTCCCGCCAACCGGCCCTATGCCGAACACCGGGCGATGGACGTCGACGGCAATCTGTTCGACCTGTCCGAGCACGGCTTCAACCGGGTCGAGTACAAGGCCGATCGCGACGAGCGCGCGCCGAAGAAGAAGGAAATGGCGACGACCTGACCGGCGGTCCGATACGGATTTCGACGGGGCGGCGCAGCGCAGGCTGCGCCGCCTTTGCTTTGCGCAGAAATCAGCCGATGCCGAGAATGCCCTCGGGCCAGACCACGTGCAGAACGTGATCGAAGAACAGATAGAGCATCCCGACCAGGATCGTCGTCATGGCGATCACATAACGCCAGCTCTCTTTCGCCCGGAACCGCAGATAGGTCAGAAGGAACACCGTGATCGCCACCGGAAAGCCGACGACGTATACGCCACCGAGTAGCCCGAGCACCCAGGCAAAGGCCTCGATGGCGCGACGCGTCAGTTCGGCGCCGGTCACCGCCGATTCGGATTTGATGTCGGCGTAAGTCTCGGTTGCGCCGGCACGACGCACGGTGAAAATTTCCTGCACGAACTGGAAGCACGCGACGGTCAGCGTCGGCACGGCGATCGCCACCGGAAACAGCCACGCCTCGTAGGGCCACCCGATCGTACCGACCAGGAACAACGCGGTAATGGTCACGAACAGGATCGAAACCGGCAGCCTTGGCGTCCATTGCGGTCGAAGGGTCCATGTCGGGCGTGCAGCCCGCCCGCGGCCGGGCTGATAGAAGATGCCGATCACGATGCTCGCCAGCGCCAGCAGGCCGAGGGTGAACGGCAGCGGCAGGAAGATCCAGTCCGCGCCATAGCGTCCGATCGACAGGAACAGCGTGTCCTGAATCTTGCCGCCGAGCACGAAACCGAGGATCAGCGGCGGGCGTGGCCAGCCGGCGCGCTTCATCGCCCACCCCACCGCGCCGAACAGCACCAGGGTGATCAGCTCGCCGAAGTCCTCCCGGTCCTGGAACGCGCCCAGGAACACGACGACCAGAAGCACGGGGAATAGCCGCGTGACCCGGATCGCCGCGACGCGGGCGATCGGCCCGACGAAGATGAAGCAGAGGCCGGACGCGATGATGTGGGCCAGGACCAGGGCCCAGACGAGCGTCAGCGTCGCGCCGACCTGCTTCGTCAGCATCAGCGGGCCCGGCGTCAGGTTCTGGACCTGGAAGGCGGTCAACAGCAGCGCCATGGTGACGCTGCCCGGAATGCCGAATGCCACGGTGGTGACGAGAGAGCCGCCTTCCTTGGCATTGGCGGCGGATTCGACCGCGATCACGCCGCGCACATCGCCGGTGCCGAAGGTCTCGGCATTGCGCGACGTCTGTTTGGCGAAGCCGTAGGCGAACCAGTCGACCACCGACGCGCCGAGGCCGGGGATCATCGCGACGAAAACGCCGACCATGCTGGATCGCAGCACGCCGAACCAGTTGCGCAGCACGTCGCGTACGCCCTGCCACTTTCCGGCGCCGCTGCCGTAGCCTGCGGTATCGACCGTACCGATGATCTCCTTGCCGATGGCCATGTCGATCATCTCGGGGATCGCGAAGATGCCGAGCGCGACCGCGCTGATCGGCAGGCCTTCCCACAGATAGGCGATATCGAACACGTAACGGAACACGCCGGACACCGGGTCCTGGCCGATGGTGGTGAGCAGCAGCCCGATCCCGCCGGCGGCAAGTCCCTTGGTGACCGCGCCGCGACTCAGCACGGCGACCATCGAGATCCCGAGCACCGCCAGCATGAAAAACTCGGGCGAGCGAAACTGCAGCACGATCGGCCGCAGGATCGGGATGGCGGCGAACAGCACGATCGCGCCGAAGATGCCGCCAAGCGCCGAAGCCGAAAACGAGGCGCCCAGCGCCCGCGCGGCCTCACCGCGCTTGGCCATGGGATAGCCGTCGAGGATGGTCGCCTGCGCCGCCACCGTGCCGGGAATGCCGAACAGGATCGCAGGGATGGAGTCCGAGACCGTGGTCACCGCGGCCATGCCGAGCAGCATGGAAAGGGCTGCGGTCGGCGCCAGGTCATAGACGAAGGGGATCAGGATGGTCAGGCCGATGACGCCGCCCAGCCCCGGAATGGCGCCGAGGGTCAGCCCCATCAGCACGCCGCCGGTGAGGAACATCAAATTGACGGGCTGGATGATGTCGATCCAGGCGGTGAAAAGCGCGTGGAACATGGCTTGCGAACCGCGGTGCGATGGTGGCCGCGTTGCGGCCGATCAGGCGGCCGGGACGCTCGTCCGGCGTCCCGGCGGTATGGCAGGCAGCGCGAGGCCGCCGGATTACCGTTTCTTGCCCTTGCCGCCCCGCGCGCCCGGCGACGCCGTGTAGTCGTTGAACTGCTTCACCACCTCGGGCGTCGCGTGGTCGATGGTGTCGGCGACCATCTTCTTGAGCGCCTCGCCCTCGATGGCCTCGCCGACCGGCAGGCTCACCTTTTTCGCATCGGCGATGAACGACTTGTCGCGCGACATGTCCACGAACGCCTTGCGCAGCGTTGCGGCGCGGTCGGCGGGAATGCCCGGCGGCCCGATCAGCGGCACGCCGAAGCGCTCGGTCGCGGCTGCCAGCTGGTAGAGCGCCTTGGACTTCGGCGACACGATGTCCTCGATCAACGGCACGCCCTTAACTTCCGGCGTGCTCTGCAGGATCGGAATCACCACCTTGTCGTCGATCAGGTCGCCGCGGTTGGCACGGAAGGTATCGTCGCCGGTCAGCATGCCGTCGACTTCCTTCTGCTCGATCGCCAGCATGACGCTGGAGGTTCCCTTGTAGCCGGGCAGCACCGTGATCGGCAGGCCGTCATGGCCGAGGATCAGCGGAATGCTGCCGTTGGTCGCGCGCAGGGCGAGCGCGCCGAATATCAGCTTGCGCTTGAAATTCTTCAGATCCTCGAACGTCTTGATGCCGAGGTCGGAGCGCACCCACAGCTTGTTGTTCACCGGCCCGGCGCTGCCGATATAGGTGAATTTTTTCGCATCGAAGCGGACGCCCGGATCGCCGAACAGTTTCGACAGCATCCAGGTGCGGCCGGGGACGCCGAGCGTCAGGCCGTCCTTGTCGGCTTTGCTGTACAGGTGATTGGCCGCGACATTGCCGGCCGCGCCGGCGATGTTCTTGACCAGGATCTCCGGCTTGCCCGGGATGAACTGGCCGAGATGTCGCGCGATCAGCCGTGCCATGCCGTCGATGCCGCCGCCGGGGCGGTAGCCGGCGATGATGACCTCGGTCTTGCCGGCGAAGAACGACTCGGCGGCCGAAGCGGCCGGCGCCGCCAGCAGTAGCGCCGCGGTCGCGGCGACGGCGGCACGCATGGCGATGGTTCCGTCTATCATCGTGTCCTCCCTCTTGCTCTTGTGCGACACGCGGCTGGGCCAGGCACGCACTTTTGCGGTTTCGGACGCGCGTCGGTCGGGTCGTCCGCCGTTATTGCGGCGAGGCTACCGTCCGGGTGCAAGGCGCGTCAATGCGGAGTCCGCGCTCAGCCCTGCGCGGCCTGTTCCAGCGCCTCGTGGGCAGAAAGCCAGTCGGCCTCGGCGGTCGCGATCTGCCGGGCGAGCTCGCCCTGGCGTTTCAGCAGATCCTGCAGCTTCGCCGGCGGCCCCTGGTAGAGCGTCGGGTCGGCAAGCCGGGCCTCGATGTCGGTGCGCTCGCGCGACAGCGTCTCGAGCCGTGCCTCGGCCTTGCGGGCGGCCTGACGCAGTCCGGTGAGGGCGGCGCGCGTCTCGGCCGCGGTGCGCCGCGCTTCGCGGCGGGCGGCGGCGCTGTGCGGCGCGGGCGGCGCGCCGGTCGCGGGGCGGGCGCGCGCCGCCCGTTCCTCGGCCAGTACGCGATCCCGGTAGTCGGCGATGTCGCCGTCGAACGGCGTGCAGCGTCCGTCCGACACCAGATACAGCCGTTCGGCGCACAGCTCGATCAGATGCGAGTCGTGGGTGATCAGCACCACCGCGCCGGGGAACGCGGCGACCGCCTCGGCGAAGGCGTCGCGCGTCTCGATGTCGA
>Ga0316628_100004669_pt1 | contig 10796 bp, 10 predicted proteins | sample OWC_Aug_M2_C1_D5_FD_207648 | JGI IMG/M metagenome (GOLD analysis project Ga0316628, IMG submission 207648) | Wetland soil microbial communities from Old Woman Creek delta, Ohio, United States - OWC_Aug_M2_C1_D5_C | ecosystem: Environmental > Terrestrial > Soil > Wetlands | place: USA: Ohio... | reverse complement strand
AGTCCACCGTGGACGGCATCCTCCGCGCCACCAACGTCCTGCTCGCCGGGCTCACGGTGGTGGTGGCGGGCTACGGGTGGTCGGGCCGGGGTGTCGCCATGCGCGCCCACGGCCAGGGTGCCAGGGTAGTGGTGTGCGAGGTGAACCCGGTACGGGCGCTCGAGGCGGCCATGGACGGCTACTGGGTGATGCCGATGGCGGAGGCGGCCGCGATCGGCGACGTGTTTGTCACGGTGACCGGCGACTGCAGTGTGATAAGGGCCGCCCACATGGAGCGCATGAAGGACGGCGCGATCCTGGCCAACTCCGGCCACTTCGACGTCGAGATCGACCTCCCGGGCCTGCGCGCGATGGCGTCCGAGGTTTTCGATGCGCGCCCGTTCGTGCAGGGCTTCCGCCTGCGCAGCGGCAGGACCGTGTACCTGCTCGCGGAGGGGCGGCTGGTGAACCTGGCGGCCGCCGAGGGGCACCCGGCAGCGGTCATGGACATGTCGTTCGCCAACCAGGCGCTCGCCGCGGAGCACCTGGTGAAGAGCGCCGGCACCTTGCAGCCGAAGGTCTACCGGCTGCCCGAGGAGCTGGACCGCGAGATCGCCCGGCTCAAGCTCGCCTCGATGGGCCTGACGATCGACACCCTGACGCCGAAGCAGGCCAGGTACCTGGCGAGCTGGCGCGAAGGAACCTGAAAGGACCGAGGTTCGGAGTCCGGGAACGGGGGTAGGAAATCCCGCGGACGCGCCTGGCGTGCATTCGGCCGAGCCCCGAACCGCGAACCACCGTTCGCCGGTGAGGCGCCTCCGTTGACCGGCAAGGTGCAAACCGACCGCCCGACCTGACGTACCGTGGACGGAACCGACGCACCGCTCCCTGAGGCGGACGCGGGCTGGGGAGGCGAAGATGGCGGACGAGTGCACGACCATTCGGGGAAACGCCAGCAGGCTGGTCCTGGGCCTGGTCGTCATCGCGATCGGGGTGCTGTTCACCCTGGACCGACTGGGGTACGTCGAGGCAGGCGATTTCTGGGAGTACTGGCCCGTGCTTCTGATCGCCATCGGGATCGGACGGGTCTTCCAGCCGCGGGGGGCCCGGGAGCGAGGCTTCGGGGGGGTGCTGATCCTTCTCGGAGTCTGGCTCCTGCTCTCCAACCTGGACGTCATCCACGTCTCCTTCCGGGACGCCTGGCCGGTCCTGTTGGTGGTTCTCGGGATCATGATGGTCTGGCGGGCGATCACGGCACCCTTCTTCGCGGGACCGCGGCGCCGTCTGCGGGAGGCGATGGCGGCGGGCGACGGCTCGGCGGCAGTGGCCGGCGTTACGACCAGCGGGGCCGACACCAGCAGCACCGTGAACGGCTTCGCTCTTCTCGGCGGTGTGAAGCGCAAGGTCGTGTCGCCGGAGTTTCGGGGCGGCGCGCTGACCGCGATCCTGGGCGCGTGCGAGCTCGACCTGCGCCACGCTTCGATCGCGAGCGGCCAGGCGGTCATCGACACCTTCGCGCTGTGGGGCGGCATCGAGATCAAGGTGCCGCAGGAGTGGAGCGTCGCCGTGCAGGGAACGCCGATCCTCGGCGCCTTCGATGACAAGACCGTTCGGGTGGGCGGCGACGGCAGCAAGGTTCTGGTGATCAAAGGCGTCGCCCTGATGGGCGGTGTCGAGGTCAAGAACTAGCCCATGCACCCCATCCTCTCCTTCCGGGGCCGGCTGGGCCCCTACCTCGCCGCCTGGGTTCCCTTGGGGGGACTGCTCGCGGGCCTGCTCCGGATCGCCGGGGCGTCGTGGGCGGAGGCCGCAGCGATCGCCTTTCCGATGGCGGTCCTCTACGGCTTCATCTGCCTGGCTGCCTGGTATCCTTGCAAGAGCGCCTCGCCGCAACGCATTCCATTCTTGCGGGTGATCACGACCCAGGCCGTGGCGGCTGCGCTCTCCGCGATTCTGTGGCTCTTCCTCGTCGACACCTGGGTGGTCCTCCTGGATCAGTTCCCCGTCTTCGCCTCAGCGACCAGCCGGTTTTCACGCCTGGTGCCGGTGATCCTGGCCGTCGGGGTGGTGCTGTACGCCCTGGTCGCCGCACTTCACTACCTGCTCATGGCGTTCGAGGAAGCGCGCCAGGCGGAGCGGACCGCACTGGAGCTGGAGCTGTTGGCACGGGAGGCGGAGCTGCGCTCGTTGCGGGCGCAGATCGATCCCCACTTCCTGTTCAACGCGCTCAACTCGATCAGCTCGCTCGTCGGCAGCGATCCGGGCGCGGCGCGCGCGATGTGCCTCAAGCTGGCGGAGTTCCTGCGGGACAGCCTGAGGGTGGGCAGCTCTCCCAGCATCCCGCTCGCCGAGGAGCTGGCACTGGCCGAGAAGTACCTCGCGGTCGAAAAGGCCCGCTTCGGCGGACGCCTCCAGGTGGAGCACGACATGAGCGCCGAGGCAGGGTCCTGCGCCGTGCCGCCGCTCGTGCTGCAACCGCTGGTGGAGAACGCGGTCCGCCACGGGGTGGCGAGCCTGGTGGACGGCGGCGTGATACGGATCGCGGCGCGGCGGACCGGGGACCAGCTACGCGTCACGGTCGAGAACCCGTTCGACCCCGAAGGGCCGGTACGGCAGGGCGAAGGCGTTGGTCTCGCCAATGTCCGAGGGCGTCTCGCCGTTGCGTTCGGGGAGGACGCCAGCGTCGCCGCCCGGCGCGAGGGCGGCACGTTTCGGGTCGAACTCGCCTGGCCGGCGCGACCGGCCGTCATGGCGTAGGGCTATCCTGGCTGCGCCATGGGCGAGGCGACACGACAGCCGCCATTACGCGTGGCGATCGTGGACGACGAGGAGCCGGCGCGTTCGCTGCTGCGCGAGCTTCTCGCCCACGCCGACGGTGTGGAGATCGTTGCGGAGTGCGCCAACGGGTTCGAGGCAGTGCGCGCGGTCAACGATCTCGCTCTTGACCTTCTGTTCCTGGATGTGCAGATGCCCGGACTTTCCGGGTTCGATGTGCTGGAGTTGGTAGACCGCGACGTGGCGGTCATCTTCGTCACGGCGTACGACACGCATGCGGTGCACGCCTTCGAGGTCTATGCGGTCGACTACCTCCTCAAACCCTTCTCCGCGGAGCGGCTCGCCGAAGCCCTCGCGAGGACCCGACGACGGCTCGGCCGACCGCAGCCGGCGCTCACCGACGCCCTGGCTACCGCCCAGCCGGTTCAGGCCCGGTTGACGCGTCTCCTCGTGCGAGAGGGGCCCTCCGTGTTCGTGATTCCGATCGCGAAGCTCGACGTCGTGGAGGCCCGCGACGACTACCTCTGCCTGCGTGCGGAGGGGAGGGAGTACCGCAAGCAGGAGACACTCGCGAAGCTCGAGGCCCGGCTCGATCCGGCACGATTCGTCCGGGTGCATCGCTCGTTCATCGTCAACGTCGCGCGCATCCTGCGGGTCGAGCGGTATGCCAAGGACAGCCACCTCGCGGTGCTCGCCGACGGGCGGAAGGTCCCGGTGAGCCGCGCCGGATTCGCCCGGCTCCGGACGTTGATGCGAGGCTCCTGACGGTGCGCGTGCGCCGACCGGGCGTACCGAACGCAGATTCGCCGCACGACCGCCTGCGGCGCGACGAGGGTGACCGGGACGTCGCCGAGGGGTTCGTCTCTAGACCGGGGTCAGCCAGCCGTGGGTGTCGGGGGCGGCGCCGAACTGGATGGCGGTGAGCGTCTCGCGCAGCCTCCTGGCCACCGGGCCCTCGTTGCCGTCGCCGACGCGGTAGACCTTGTCGCCGTCCAGCAGCTCCCCGACCGGGGACACCACCGCCGCGGTACCGCAGCCGAAGATCTCGGTGCAGTCGCCCTTGGCGAGGCCCTGGAAGACCTCCTCGATGTGGATCGCCCTCTCGACGAAGGGGAGCCTGAGCTCCCGGCACAGGATGCCGAGGCTCTCGCGGGTGATGCCCGCGAGGATGGTGCCCGAGGTGGGGGCGGTGGTCACCACCCCGTCGAAGACGAACATCAGGTTCATCGCGCCGACCTCCTCGACGTGGCGGCGCTCCACCGCGTCGAGCCAGAGCACCTGGTCGCACCCCTTCTCCTTGGCCACCGCGCTCGCCAGCAGGGAGGAGGCGTAGTTGCCGCCGGTCTTCGCGGAGCCGGTGCCGCCGGGGGCGGCGCGCACCCAGTCACGCGCCACCATGATCCGCACCGTGCCGACGTCGCTTCCGAAGTACGGCCCGGTCGGTCCGGTGATGATGAAATAGAGGAACTTCTTGGAGCTGTGAACGCCGAGCCCCTCCTCGGTCGCGATCATGGCCGGCCGGACGTAGAGCGTGCCGGGAGGGGGCGGGACCCAGCCGCGGTCGATCGCGATCACCTTCCGCATCGCCTCCAGCTGCAGCTCGACCGGGATCTCGGGCATCGACATGCGCCTGGCCGAGTTGTTGAGGCGCGCCGCGTTGCGGTCGGGGCGGAACAGGTGGACCGACCCGTCAGGATGGCGGAACCCCTTCAGCCCCTCGAAGATCTCCTGCCCGTAGTGGAACACCATCGCCGAGGGGTGGAGCGAGAGCGGGCCGTAGGGGACGATCCGCGGGTCGTGCCAGCCCTGTCCCTGGTCCCACTCGACCAGGAACATGTTCGGTGAGAAGGTGCGCCCGAACGGGAGCTTCGCGGAATCCAGCGGGGCTTGAGGGGCGCGGGCCACTGACCTGTCGAGGATCTCCATGGGTGCTCCTTCCCGGTGGTGGCGCACGTCGGACGAGACTGGCCGGCCGGGTGCCGGCGGCCTAGGGTAGCGCATCCCCGCGATTCTGAGAAATGCGCGGCCGCGCGTCAGACCGGGTTGGGGAGGTCGAAGAAACGGACCTCGACGTCGAAGCGCTTGGCCAGGAACTCCCCGAGCGAACGGATGCCGAACCGCTCGGTGGCGTAGTGGCCGGCGGCGATGTAGTGGACGCCGTCCTCGGCGGCGCGGTGCAGCACCCACTCGCGAGCCTCCCCGGTCACGTAGGCGTCGAGGCCGGCGGCCACCGCCTCCTCGAACGCGGTCGGCGCGCCTCCGGTCACGATCCCGACCGAAGCGACCCGCTCCGGGCCGCCGGGGAAGATCTGCGGCTCCTGGCCGCACGCCGCGCGGACGCGACGGAAGAGGTCCTCGGCCGGAATCGGGTTGGGGAACACGCCCGCGACGCCGAGCGCCACCCCGCCGAAGGTCCCGAAAGGCTCGAGCTGATCGAGCCCCAACTCGCGCGCCAGCACCGCCGCGTTGCCGTGAGTGGCGTCGCGGTCGAGCGGCAGGTGGTAGGCGATCAGGTTGAGCTCGTGCTCGAAGAGCAGCCGCAGGCGCTGGCGGAACGACCCGGCGATGCGGACGGGCTCCTCACCCCGCCACAGCACGCCGTGGTGGACCAGCACGGTGTCGGCGCCCCACTCCGCCGCCTGCGAGAACAGCTCGGCCGAGGCCGAGACGCCGGTCGCCACCCGCTCGACCTCCTGGGTCCCCGCCACCTGGAGGCCGTTGACGCCGACGTCCTGGAGCGAGTCGGCGTCGAGGAGATCGTCGAGGTACGCCACGAGCTGGTCGCGATCCATGCCGTCATTGGAACCCAGGTCCCGCCGCCTTGCAAGCCTGGGGCCGGCTCACCGGTGCGACGCCGTGCCGCACCTGGGGGGGTGGGCGATACAATCGCGCGATGGCCACGGGACGCCCCGCCGGGTTCCTCGCGGTAGGCTCGGAGCTGCTCCGCACCGACCGGCTGGACACCAACTCGATCCTGGCCGCCAGGGTGCTGGCACGCTGCGGCTTCGCGCTGATCGAGAAGCGCTGCGTCGAGGACGACGCCGCGGCCGTCGCGGTCGCGGTACGCGAGCTGCTCCGCCGTGGCGAGCTCGTGGTCGTGAGCGGGGGGCTCGGCCCGACCGCCGACGACGTCACCCGGGAGGGCGTGGCGGAGGCGCTCGGCGCGCGGCTGGGGCGCTGCCCCGAGCTCGAGGAGGCGCTGACGGCACGTTTCCGGTCCCTGGGTCGCCCGACCCCGGAGATCGCCCTGCGCATGGCCGACGTCGTGGAGGGGGCCGAGGTCCTCCGCAACCCGCTCGGCACCGCGCCGGGCCAGCTCCTGGAGCTCGGCGGGCGCCGCCTCGTTCTCCTCCCGGGCGTGCCGGCGGAGTTCGAGCAGATCCTGACGATGCACCTCCTCCCCCGCTGGGCCGGTGAGGCCGGGGTCCTGACCAGGGTGCTCCGCCTGGCGGGGGTGTACGAGTCCCGGGTCGAGGAGCGCGTGAGCCCGCTCTACGAGAGGTTCGGCCGGGATCGCGTCACCATCCTGGCGTCCCGGGGCCAGGTGTCGCTGATCCTCACCGCGGCCGGACCGCGGGCGGCGGCGGACCTCGCCGCGATGGAGGGGGCGTTCTCGGGCGTGGCGGGGGCGGACCTCTTCGGCACCGACGACGAGACCCTGGCGGGGGTGGTCCTGCGGCGGTTGGGGGCGCGCCGCTGGACGCTCGCCGTCGCGGAGTCGTGCACCGGCGGGCTGGTCGGGTCGAGGCTCACCGGCGTGCCCGGGGCGAGCGCCTCGTTTGTGGGCGGGGTGATCGCCTACGCCGACGCGCTCAAGGGAGGACTGCTCGGCGTGCCGGCGGGCCTGCTGCAGGTCCACGGCGCCGTGAGCCGCGAGGTCGCCGAGGCCATGGCCCGGGGTGCCTGCGGCCTGGGGGCCGACTGCGGGCTGGCCGTGACCGGGATCGCCGGTCCGGACGGGGGCAGCAAGGCGAAGCCCGTGGGCACCGTGCACATCGCGGCCGCCACGCCGCTCGGGGTCCGTCACTCCGGGCACCGGTTCAGCGGCGACCGCGAGATGGTGCGCGAGTTCTCGGTCAACTTCGCGCTCGACCTCCTGCGCCGCGAGATCGGGGAGACGGGATGAGGCTCTTCATCGCCGCGGAGCTTTCGGAGGCGGCGCGCGGGGTGCTGGCGCGCGGGCTCGGGCCCCTCAGGCGCGAACAGCCCCCGGCTCGGTGGGTGCGACCCGAGGGGATGCACCTCACGGTCAAGTTCCTCGGCGAACAGCCGGACGGCCTCGTGGATCGGCTCGACGGCGCGATGCCGGTCGCGCTCACCGGGCTCTCGCCGGTGACGGTCCAGCTTGGCGGCGGCGGCTTCTTCCCGCACGAGCGGCGACCGCGGGTGGCGTGGATCGGCGGCAGCGCCCCGGGGCTCGACGCGTGGGCGCGGGCGGTGGACGACGGTGGGGCGGGCCTGGGGCTGGAGCGGGAGGGCCGCCCGTTCTCGCTCCACCTCACGCTGGCCAGGTTCGAGCGCCCGTGGGGCGCCGGGGCCGTGGAGCACTTCCTGGTCGAGGTCGGCAAGTGGCACTTCCCCGAGTTCGTTGCGGGCGAGCTCGTCCTGTTTCGCAGCGAGCTCACCCCCGCGGGGGCGGTGTACACGCCGCTGCGGCGCTGGGCCGTGGGCTCGTGAACGTGGGGCGGAGGGCGTGATGGCGCGCGAGCTCCTTGTCGTGCTGGCGTACCTGCTGGGGTCGATTCCCTTCGCCTTCCTGCTGGTGAAGGCCTCCGGGCGCGGCGACGTCAGGAGGGTCGGCTCGGGCAACGTCGGCGCGACCAACGCGCTGCGCGCCGCGGGGTGGAAGGTGGCGGTGCCGATCGCGATCCTCGACATCGGCAAGGGCGTGGCCGCCGTACTGCTGATGCGGCAGGCGACCGCCAACCCCGCCTGGCTGGCTGCCGCCGGCCTGGCGGCGATCGTCGGGCACTGCTTCCCGGTGTGGCTCCGCTTCTCGGGCGGCAAGGGGGTCGCCACCGGTGCCGGGGTCTTCTTCACGCTCGCCTGGCTGCCCTCGCTGGTGGCGGCCGGGGTGTGGCTGGTGATGGTCCTCGCCTTCCGGCTCGTTTCGCTGGCCAGCGTGACGGCGGCCGCCGCGTTCCCGGTCGCGCTCTTCTTCATCGCCAGGCCGACGACGCCGGTGGAGATCTGCGCCGTGCTTGCGGCGCTGGTGATCATCTGGCGCCACCGCGCCAACCTCGCCCGCCTTGCCGCGGGTGCGGAGCCCCGCCTCGGGAGGAGGAGGCGGTGAGGGTCGCGGTCGTCGGCGCGGGGTCGTGGGGAACGGCCTTGGCCGTCCACCTGGCACGGGCGCGCTGCCAGGTGTCGCTGTGGGCGCGGGAGGCGGAGGTGGTCGAGGGCATCGCGAAGGACCGCCACAACCCCCTGTTCCTCCCCGAGGTCGCGATCCCAAAGCAGGTGCGCGTCACCGGCGAGCCGGGTGCGGCGGTCGCCGGGGCGAGGGCGGTGGTGTTCGCGGTCCCGGTACAGTTCGCCCGCGAGGTCCTCCGCCACCTCGCGCCCCACCTCCTCCCCGGCGCGGTGCTCGTCTCGGCGAGCAAGGGGATCGAGGTGGGGAGCCTGGCCCGCATGGACGAGATCGTCAAAGAGGAGCTGCGCCTCGCCGAGGCCGCCTTCGTCGCTCTCTCCGGCCCGTCGTTCGCCCGCGAGGTCGCGGCCGGCCTCCCCACCGCGGCGGTACTGGCAGGTTCCGACCCGGCAGTGCTTCGCGAGCTGCAGCGGGTGTTCTCGAACGGCTCCTTCCGCTTCTACACCGCCTCCGACGTCGTGGGCGTGGAACTGGCGGGCGCGCTCAAGAACGTGATCGCGATCGCCGCGGGCATGGCGGGCGGCCTCGAGCTGGGCCTCAACGCCGTGGCGGCGTTGCTCACCCGCGGCCTGCACGAGATCGCCCGGCTGGGCGTCCGGCTCGGCGGGCGCGAGGAGACGTTCCGCGGCCTCGCCGGCATGGGTGACCTTGTGCTCACCTGCACCGGCGCCCTCTCACGCAACCGCAGCGTCGGCGAACGCCTGGGGCGCGGGGAGCCGTTACGCGAGATCCTGGCGGGCCGCGAGGTCGCCGAGGGCGTCCCGACGGCGCGGGCGGCCGCCGCGCTCGCCCGGCGCCACCAGGTGGAGATGCCCATCACCTTCACGGTCGAGGCGATCCTGGCCGGACGACTGGCGCCGCGCGACGCGGTCCCGGCGCTGATGAGCCGATCGCTCAAGGACGAGGCGCCGCTCTAGCGCCCGGGCCGGCGGCTTCCGCCCGCTACCGCGATGCCACGATCTCGCCGGGGAGCCCGAGGGAGGCGAGGAACGCGGCCATGTCGGCGGGGAGCGGAGCGATCACGCGGACGACGGCGCGTTCGCGGGGATGCGGGAACGAGAGGCGCCACGCGTGCAGGAGAGGGCGCGGGACTCCCGCCCCGCCACCGTACAAGCCGTCGCCGGCGACCGGGCACCCCGCCTCCGCGAGGTGCACCCGCACCTGGTGACTGCGGCCCGTCGCCGGCGTCGCCTCCACGAGCGAGAGGGCGCCGAGCCTCGCCATCCGACGGACCCGTGTGGTCGCCGGCTTGCCGCCGCGGGCAACGCGGTAGCGTCCGGGGACCAGCGGATCGTGAGCGATCGCCCCGGTGAGGGTTCTGGTGCCGTCGCCCGGGTCGCCGGCCACCACTGCCAGGTACCTCTTGTGCACCGCGGCCGTGCCCCACACCGCCGCGAGACCGCGCGCGGCCTCGTGGTGGCGGGCGAACACCAGGACTCCGGTCGTGATGCGGTCGAGGCGGTGGAACAGGATGACCTCGAGACGCCGGCCGTCGCGCATCGCGAGCTGCAGCAGCACCCTCTCGTGCGCCGTCAGCTCGCCGGCCAGGCGCTCGCGCGGCGGCTGGGTCGCCACGCCGGCCGGCTTGTCCACGGCCACGACCCAGCGGTCCTCGTGGAGGATGGTCAGCGGCGGGGGGAGCGGGGCGGCCGGCGGGAAGCTTTCCCCCGCGGGGACGACGTCGAGGACGTCGGCGAGGTGGAGGTGACGAGAGAGCACCCGCGTGGCCCGGCCGTTGAGCCACATCCGGCCCTCGGCGATGAGCGCCCGCACCCGGCGTCGCGGCAGCGACGCCAGCACCGCCAGCCCCTGGTCCACGCGGAGACCGGCCTGCGCAGGCATGGCAAGGTACCGGACCACCCCCGGGCCCGGCCCGCCGACCACGGCGGCTTCCGCCGCTCGCCTGTCGCCGCGGGCCGCCACGGCCTCAGCCGTCGACCGCGCCGGGCCGGGCACCCGCCTCCCACGGGAGGGTGACGCGGGCGGTGGTGCCCGAGCTGGTGCTCGAGATCTCCAGGCGTCCGCCGTGGGCCTCGGCGATCTTCCGGGTGATGGCGAGCCCGAGCCCCGCACCACCGGGACGGCGCACCGCCATCGGCACGGCCACCCTGGCGAGCACGTCCGGGGGGATGCCGGGCCCGGCGTCGCGGATCTCGACGACGACTCCCCGCGCCTCGGCCTGCACGGCGACCGCGATGGGCGGTGGAGGCGTGTCGCTGCGCGCGGCGTTGTCGAGCAGCGCCGTCAGGGCGTGGGCGAGCGCCCGGCCGTCCCATTGACCGGGCCGCAAGGGGCCCTCGGCGATCACCTCGATGGCGAGCGGAGACCCGTCACCCTGCCACTGTGCCTGCAGCCTCTCCACCTGCTCGTGCACGAGGGCGAGGAGGTCCACCGGCGTCAGGGTCAGCCTCGCCGGCCGCCCGTAGAGCAGCAACTGCTCGAGGTAGTGCTTCAGCACGTCCACCTGGCGCAGGACCGCCTCGAAATGGGCGCTGACCGCCGGGGATCCCTGGGCACGGCGCAGGCCCATCTCGGCCTGCAGACTGATGGTGAAGGCGTGGTTGCGGACGTCGTGCGCGATCTGGTTCACCAGGTTCTCGAGAGCGCCGTCGGTCCCCTCGGTCATGGTCCATATGCTAGCACCGCTTTGGCTTGACATCCGTGCGGGCGT
>Ga0316628_100004668_pt1 | contig 10799 bp, 9 predicted proteins | sample OWC_Aug_M2_C1_D5_FD_207648 | JGI IMG/M metagenome (GOLD analysis project Ga0316628, IMG submission 207648) | Wetland soil microbial communities from Old Woman Creek delta, Ohio, United States - OWC_Aug_M2_C1_D5_C | ecosystem: Environmental > Terrestrial > Soil > Wetlands | place: USA: Ohio... | reverse complement strand
ACGGCGTCGTCCTCAAACTCCGTCGCGGCGGGGCCGAGGAGGCGGCGTTCATCCGGGGGATCCCCGGTGTTGAGGAGGTCGCCGTCGAGGGGAACGAGCTTCGCGTCGAATGGGGCCGCGGCCGCGACCTCCGCGACGAGGTCGCCCGGCTGGCCCTGGACAAGGGCCTCGGGCTCCGGGAGATGAGGTCCTTGGCCGGCATCGAGGACCTCTACATGAAGATCGTCTCGGGAGGGCTCGAACAATGAAAAACATCTGGTCCCTCATGAAAAGAGAGATCCGGGCCTATTTCAGCTCGCCCATCGCCTACGTCGTCATCGCCGGGTTCCTGCTCCTCACCGGCTATTTCTTCTACAGCCTCGTCTGGTGGTTCAATGCCCAGGCTATGCAGATGGCCCAGAATCCCTACTACGCCCAGCAGATCAACATCAACCAGATGGTCTTCTCGCCCCTGTTCCACAACATGAGCATCATCCTCATCCTCGTCGCCCCCCTCCTGACCATGCGGCTGCTGGCCGAGGAGAAGAAGAACGGCACGGACGAGCTCCTTTACACGTCTCCCGTGTCGATCGGCCAGATCATCCTCGGGAAGTACTTCGCCGCTTTGATCATGCTGGCGGCCATGCTCGGCCTGACGGCCCTCCCGTCCATCTTCACGTTCGCTTTCGGCAACCCCGAGGTCGCGCCCTGGCTCCTTGGCTACCTGGGGCTCTTCCTGATGGGGGCGACGTTCATCGCCATCGGCCTCTTTTTTTCTTCTCTCACCGAGAACCAGATCGTCGCCGCCTTCCTGACATTTGTCGCCCTCCTGCTGTTTCTGGTCCTCAACTGGGTCACCTCTTCCGGCAGCGGCACATGGCAGAGCGTTCTCGGCTACCTGTCCTTCTCCCAGCACTTCGAGGACATGACCCGGGGCATCCTGGACACCAAGGACATCGTTTATTATCTGAGCTTCTCGTTCTTCGGCCTCTTCCTGGCCCACTCCGTCATCCAATCGAGACGGTGGAGATAGACCATGAACACCTTGAAAAAGAACCTCAATACCGTCGCCCTGGCCTTCATCGCCGCGGCCATCATCGGCGGGATCGTTTGGCCTCATAAAAAGACCCTGATCCTCGTCGTCGGCGCGCTCGGCCTCGCGGCCCTGGCCGCCCACGTCGTCCTCAACCTGGGCGAGCTCAAGCAGAGCTTCCGGCGCAAGTCGTTCCTCTATTCGGGGAACCTCCTCCTCGTCGTCGTCCTGGTCATGGCCATCCTCGGCCTCGTCAACTACTTCCTGTCGAAGAACAACTACAGAACGGATTTCACCGCGGCCAAGCTCCACAGCCTGTCCGACCAGTCGGTCGCCGTCCTCAAGAACCTCGAGACGGACATCTCGTTCAAGTGCTTCTTCCGCGAGGGCAACTACGGCCGGGCGGCCATGGAGAACCTGCTCAAGATCTACGCTTACCATTCCGGAAGGATCAAGGTCGAGTTTATCGATCCCGACAAGAACCCCGGCCTGGTCAAGCGCTACGACGTCACTCAGGACGGGACAACGATCATCGAGGCCGGGGACAAGGAGGGCCGCGTCACGACGACCTCCGAGGAGGACGTCACCAACGCCCTGATCAAGGCCACCCGGGCCCAGAAGAAGGTCATTTACTTCCTCGAAGGCCACGGCGAGGAGACCATCGGGGAGACGGGCGACAACGGCTTCGCCACCGTCAAGGCGGAGCTCGAGAAGCTCGGCTACGAGGTAAAGAAGCAGACCCTGGCCCTGGCCGACCGGTTCCCCGAGGACTGCGCACTCCTCGTCGTCCCCGGGCCGCAGAAGGACCTCCTGCCGAACGAATATGAGACGATCCGGACCTACATCAAGGACGGGGGCCGTTGCCTATTCATGGTCGACCCTGAGACCTCGACATTGTTGCCGCTCTTCCTTGCGGACTACGGCTTCAAGCTCGAGAACGACATCGTCGTCGACACCGTCTCCCGGCTCCTTGGCGGCGACTACTTCATGCCCGTCGTCAGCGAGTACGAATCACACGCGATCACCGACAAGTTCGGCTATGCAACTTTCTTTCCGCTCGCTCGCTCGGTCGAGGTCAGCGAGATCAAGCCGGAGGGCGCGACGGTCACGGCCTTGGCGAAAACGAGCCCCAACTCCTGGTCCGAGCGCGAGCTCGACCAGAAGGAGGTCAAGTTCACACCGGACAAGGACAAGCAGGGGCCGATCGGCCTGGCGGCCGTTTCTGAGTTCAAGACAAAGCCGGCCGGGCCCGCCCCCGCCCCAGCCGAAGCCGAACCCGGCGAGCCGGCGGCATCTGGAACCACGGGGAAGGCCGAAGGGGCCGAAAAAGAGGCCCGGATCGCCGTCCTCGGCGATTCCGATTTCGTCAAGAACCGCTACTACGGCCTGTCGGGCAACGGCAATTTCTTTCTCAACGTCGCCAATTGGCTGACCGAGGAGGCCGACCTCATCGCCATCCAGCCCAAGACCCAATCGCCGCGGACGATCCAGCTGACGCCGGCTCAGGGGCGCCTCCTCTTCCTTGCGAGCGTCATCATCCTGCCCCTGGCGGTGCTCCTCCTCGGCGTCTCCGTCTGGGTCCGGAGGAGATCGCTGTGAAATTTAAAACGACCCTCGTTCTCCTCGCTATCTTCGCCGGCCTGCTGGCGCTCGTCCTCTTTTTTGAATCCAAAGGCGAGAGAAAGAGAGCCGCCGAAGAAAAGACGGCGACGCTCATCAGCCTGGCTTCGGGCGATATCCGGAAGGCGAGCCTCGTCCGGGACGGCGAGGCCCTGACCTTCGAGAGGGACGGGTCGGGGCCGTGGCGCCTGACCTCGCCTCTCCATGCGGCAGCCGACGACTATGAGGTCGGCAACCTCGTCGATTCCCTGGCCTCCCTGCGCATCGAGCGCGTCGTCGAGAAGGAGGCCAAGGACTTGGCCGCATACGAGATCCCGAAAATGGAGGTCTCCCTCTGGGTTAAGGGCCAGGACGCCCCGGTCAGGCTCCTTGTCGGCATGGAGAATCCCCTTGACAAGACCCTTTTCGCCAAGCGCGAGGACGACCCGCGGGTCGTCCTTCTGGCCTCGACGATCAAGACGACGCTCGACAAGAAAGTCTTTGATTTCCGGCAGAAGGATGTCTTCAAGTTCACTGCCTCCGACGTCAAGGCCGTTCGCGTCCGGGCCAAGGACGTCTCCTGGCAGGCGTCCCGGGAAGAGGCGGGCTGGTTCCTGACGGCGCCCGTCGCGGCGCTAGCCGCCAAGGGCAAGGTCGACTCCCTGCTCGATTCCCTTTCGGGGCTCCGGGCCAAGGCCTTCGTCGCCGAGGACAAGACGGGCGAGGCCCTCAAGGAATTCGGCCTCGACAGGCCCGAATATGAGATCGTCCTGTCTCTCCCGGCCTCCCATCAGGAGATCATCTTCAGCTTGCATAAGGAAGGCGAGGCCTCGTATGCCACGACTTCACAGTCGACCAAGGTCATCGTCTTCGAGGGCACTCTTCTCGCCGACCTCGACCGCAAAGCTGACGAGATGCGGGAGAAAAAGATCGCCGATCTCTATTCCTGGGACGCAGACAAAGTCGTCGTCAAGGCAGGCGGCATCGAGATCGCCGCGGAGAAGGTCAAGGTCGGCGAAGAGGAAAAGTGGCTCCTCGACCCATCTTCCAAGGAAGAGGCCGACCGGACCAAGGTCGAGGATTTCATCCGCAAAGCCGAGGGACTGGAGGCCGCGGCGTTCGTCGACAGCCCCAGCCCCCTGGCCGCTTACGGGCTCGACCCGGGAACCGAAGTGCGGATACGGACAAAGGACTACCAGAGCAAGGAAAAGGAAATCGTCCTTTATATCGGAAAGGAGGACGCGGAGAAAAAGCAGGTCGTCGTCAAGAACGCCCTGCTCGACTATCTCTTCCTCGTCGATTCGGGCTTCCTCCAGGCTCTCCCCAAGGAGAAAAAGGACTGGAAGACGGAGCCGCCGAAGCCCGGAGAGGGCAGGGCCGATAAAAAATAGCTTCAGCAATAAGCTGCTGGCTTGGTACCGCGTCCACAGGCGAAAGCTCGCCTGGCGCCGGACCCGGGACCCCTACAAGATATGGGTCTCTGAGGTTATGCTCCAGCAAACGACCGTCCCGGCCGTCATTCCCTACTACGCGCGCTGGCTGAAGGTCTTTCCCGACCTGCGGAGCCTGGCCGGCGCCCCTCTGGGCAAGGTCTTGCGCGAATGGCAGGGGCTCGGCTATTACCAGCGGGCCAGGAACCTCCATGAAGCGGCCCGGGCAATCGTCCGTGAACACGGCGGCAGGATGCCCGACGACGAGGCCGCGCTTCGACGCCTGCCCGGTTTCGGACCCTACACCACAGCGGCCGTCCTCAGCCTCGCCTGCGGCAAGCCCTTGCCCGTCATCGATGCCAACGTCAGGCGCGTCCTCATGAGGATCCTTGGCGTCCGCGGTCCGGCAGGAACGCGGGTCGACAAAACGCTCCGCGCTTTCCTCGCCGACGTTTTCCCCAAATCTTCACCCGGCGATTTCAACCAGGCGATGATGGAACTGGGGGCGCTCGTCTGCCGGAGCCGGAATCCCCAATGTCTGGCCTGCCCGGTGCGGCCGTCCTGTCGGGCGGCACGGGAGGGGGCCCAAGAGGTTATCCCCACGCCCAAGAGGCTCAGGCTCGAGAAGATCGAAGTCGCCATAGCGGTCATCGAGAACGAGGGTCGGATCCTCATCCAGCAGCGGCCTCCGCGGGGGTTGCTCGCCGGCCTCTGGGAATTCCCCGGAGGCAAGGTCGACCCAGGGGAGCGCCTGGTCGCCGCGCTCCGGCGCGAGGTCCGTGAGGAGCTCGGGGTCGAGCTCAAGGATATCCGGCGCCTGACGACCGTCCGGCACGCCTACACCCGTTTCCAGGTGACGCTCCACGCCTTCGCTTGCAGGATACGGCAAAAGGACTTCAGGTCAGGGCCCCGGCGCCGCTGGGTCACCCTTTCATCGATCCGCAGGTATCCCCTTCCCTCGGGGAGCGTCAAGATCGTCGATTTCCTCGACGGCCGGCGTTATTCCACGAGGCCGAGCTCGCGGTGCTTCCCGGCGATCGCCTCGGCCAGCTTGTCTATGGCCTCGAGATCGGACGGCCTCGGCAGGCCCTTGCAGATGACGGGGGGAAGGAGCTCGACTCTAAGATTGGGCATGGCCGCCTTGATAGCGTCGACCATTTTGCTCCCCCAGCCGTAGGAGCCGACGATCGAGGCGAAGCGGACCTTGGGCCGGAGGGCGTTGGCCAGGACGACGGCGCCGAGGATCAAGGGGTGAGGCCCGACGTGGACGGTCGGGGCAGCCACGACGAGCGTCGCCGCGTCGACCAGGGCCATGGCCAGCTTGCCGATGTCGGCCGCGGCCATGTTGAAGGGGAAAACGGTGATGCCGCGCTCGGACAGGGCGCTGACGAGACGCTCGACCATGATGGCCGTCGATCCGTGCATGGTCACCCAGGGGAGGACCACGGAGTTATGGGGTTTGTCGTCGGTCCAGTCGCGGTAGGCCCGGATGATGGACTGGGGGTTCCGGTGGATGGGGCCGTGGCTCGGGGCGATGAGGCGGATTTCGAGGTCCTTGATCTTGTCGAGGTTCTTCTGGACGGTCTTGCGGAAGGGCATCATGATCTCGGCATAATATCTTTTGGCCTCCGTCAGGATGCCGTCGACGCCGTCGATGAAAAGGTCGGTTGCAGCCATGTGGGAGCCGAACCAGTCGCAGCTGAAGAGGATCCCGTCCTCCTCGAGGTAGGTCGACATCGTCTCCGGCCAGTGGACCCACGGCGTGTAGATGAAGCGAAGGGTCTTGCCGCCCAATTCGAGCCTCTCGCCGTCGGCGACCGTCCGGATCTTGGCCGGATCGAGTCCGAGGTGGTCCGTGAGCATGGGCTTGGCCGGTTCGGACGAGAGAAGCTGGGCTCCCGGATAACGTTCCAGGACCCAGGGGAGCCCGCCCGAATGATCCTGCTCGGTGTGGTGGGAGACGACGTAATCGATGCGGGGGATGTCCTCCAGATAGGCCCTGAGGACATGGAGCATCGTCGGATCGACCGCGTCCATGAGGGCGGTCTTATCGCGGCCGCGGACGAGATAAGCATTATAGCTCGTCCCGTCCGGGAGCGGAATCAAGGAGTCGAACAGCCTCCTGTCGAAATCAGGCGCGCCCACGAACTGGACGCCGGGGACGATCTCTCTGGGTTCCATGCTCCGCATCTCCTTTTACGGCGGCTAATTCCTAGTTATTTTATAGTATTATGCCGCGAAAATAAAGGGGCGGGGAAAAACCTCCGCTGCGGGACTCCGATCCTTCCTTGACAATTATCAATTATTTTGATAATAATTTGAACTCGATATTATCAATATTCGTATAAATATTTGACGGAGGCCGAGCATGAAGCTTATGTCGCGGATCGACGAGTTGATCCTGGTCGCCATCTGGAAGCTCGGGAAGGACGCCTACGGGATGGCCGTCCGGGAAGAGATCATCCGGGCGACGGGCGTGAATTGGCTCCTGGGAGCCATCTATGGACCTCTGGCCCGCCTCCATCGCCAAGGTCTCGTAGCCTCTATCAAGGGCGAGCCGACGCCCGAGCGCGGCGGCCGGGCCAAGGTCTACTACGAGCTGACGCCCGCGGGCAAGACGGCCTTGAAGGCGATCCGGGAGGTCAGCGCCGCCATGTGGAAAGGTTCCCCGAGGATCGAGGCCTAGGACAGGGGCGGGAAAGCTATGGAAACGATGGGGCCGGCCGATACGAGGCCCAGGCCGCCGAGGCTCGCGGCCTGGCTTCTCAGCCGGTTGACCGACGCCGCGGTGAGGGACCAGGCCATGGGCGACCTCGAGGAACAATTCCGGGCCGCGGCCAGGGAGAAAGGTCTCCTCAGGGCCCGGGCCTGGTACCGGACCCAGACCTGGCCCCTCCTGAAATCCTTCGTCGAGAACACCTTGCTATGGGAGGCTTCGATGATCAAGAACTATCTCAAGACCGGCTGGCGGAACATCAAGCGGCAGAAAGGCTATTCCTTCATCAACATCGCCGGCCTGGCCCTGGGCATGGCCTGCGCCATCCTGATCGTTTTCTACATCCATCACGAGCTCAGCTTCGACCGGTTCCACAAGAACGCCGACCGGATCTCTCGGGTCGTGATCGACGCGGCGATGCAGCAAAACCTGATCACCGCTCCGGCCGCGCAGATGGCTTTCGGGCCGGCCCTGGCCAAGGACTTTCCCGAGGTGGCCGCCGTCGTCCGGGTCCGGCCCCAATCCAAGGCCATGGTGAAATACGCCGACCGGAGCTCCTATGAAACGGGCCTTCTCTATACCGACGCCTCGATCTTCGACGTGTTCACGTTCCCGCTCCTCGCCGGGAATCCGAAGACCGCCCTGGCCCGGGCCAATACCGTCGTCCTGACCGAGCGGATGGCCAAAAAATATTTCCGCGGCGAAAACCCTCTCGGCCGGTTCCTCCGGCTCGACGATGAGGCCGATTTCGCCGTGACCGGGATCATGAAGGACGTCCCGAGCCGCTCTCACCTCCAGTTCGATTTCCTCGTCTCCCTCGAAACCCTCTTCGGCCCGAATCCCGAGCTCAGAGAGGATTGGGGGAATATCAATACGCCGACCTACGTCCTTTTCCGCGACCGGCTCGGCCCGAAGGAGGTCAAACCCAAGCTCGTCGGGCTTGTCGAGGAGCGGCTGGGACCTCTCCTCAAATCCCTGGGCGGCACAATGACCTATTCCTTCCAGCCGCTGACGAAAATCCATCTCTTCTCCCGCTTCACGATCGACTTTGTCGCCGTCACCAGCAGCATCCAATACATCTATATATTCGCCGCGATCGGCCTGTTCATCGTCGTCATCGCCTGCATCAACTTCATGAACTTAGCGACGGCCCGCTCGGCCAGGCGGGCTCGCGAGATCGGTCTGCGAAAGGTGGTCGGCGCGGGCAGGCTGGAATTGTTCGGTCAGTTCCTTGGCGAAGCGACGACCCACAGCCTGCTCGCCCTCGCGGCCGCGCTCATCCTGGTCCGGCTTGCCCTGCCCTTTTTCAGATCGATCTCCGGGATCGACTTGCGGCTCGGAGCGTCTCAGCTGGCCTGGCTCGTGCCGTCGTTTTTCGGCCTGGCCCTGTTCGTCAGTCTGGTCGCCGGGAGCTATCCGGCGATCTATCTCTCGGCCCTCCAGCCGGCAAATACCCTCAAAAGGGGCTGGAAGTCCGGACCGGGGAGCACCCGTTTTCGGCACGTCCTGGTCGTCTTCCAGTTCCTCATCGGCATCGTCCTCATCATCGGCACGGGGGTTGTCCGCCGGCAGCTCGATTTCATGAGGAACCGCAACCTCGGCTTTTCCCCGGAGCAGATCCTTGTCACCCGGATAGATGACCCGGCGATATTCCCGAGGATCGAATCCGTCAAGGCCCGGCTCAAGGAGATCCCCGGCGTCGTCTCCGCCGCCATGACCCAAGCCGTGCCTGGGCAGATGAGCGAGGCGAACATCCAGCCGTTCGTGCCCGAGGGGATCTCAGAAAACGAGCCTTTCCTCTTCAGGCAGTTTTCCGTCGACGCTGATCTCGTCCCCACCCTCGGCCTGGAGATCGTCCGGGGACGGAATTTTTCCAGGGATATGCCGACGGACTCCGACGCCCTATTGGTCAACGAGGCAACGGCCCGGAAGCTCGGCTGGGCCGATCCCGTCGGCCGGAAGATCAAGACGCCGGCATCGTACGAAGCTGGAGAAATCGGCTGGAAGGAGAAGACCGTCATCGGCGTCGTCCGCGATTTTCACTTCCTCGGCCTGCGCGAGCAGATCGAGCCTTTTCTCCTGGACTTGAGAACGGATAGCCAGCTCGTCGTCAAGCTGAAAACGGACCGTCTGAGCTCAACGATCCGCGAGCTGGAGCGCGCTTGGGTGGAGATCGATCCCGTCCGGCCGCTCGATTTCTTCTTTCTCGACGGGTTTTTCGACGCCCAGTACAGGGCCGAGGAGAGGCTCAGCAGGCTCTTCTCCGCTTTCAGCGGCTTGTCGGTGGCCATCGCCTGTCTCGGCCTCTTCGGCCTGGCCTCGTTCATGGCCGAGCAAAGGGCCAAGGAGGTCGCCATCCGCAAGGTCTTGGGAGCCTCCGTCCGCGGCGTCTTGACCCGGCTGTCCTTGGAGTTCCTGAAACTTGTGGTCTTGGCGACCATTCTGGCCTGGCCGGTCGCCTATTTCGCCATGAACGCTTGGCTGAGGAATTTCGCCTACCGGGCAGCCTTGAGCCCGTGGACGTTCGTCGCGGCAGGAGCGGCGGCCTTGGCGATCGCCTTCATGACCGTCGCCGGCCAGGCTTACCGGGCCGCTTCCTCCAATCCCGTGGACTCCCTCAAATACGAGTAGCCGTCACGCGCCGGGGAATTTCCGCTTGGCGAAGTAGATGATCTCGGGGTGCTTTTTATAGCCGAGCCTTTCAAAGACCGACATGGACAGGGCGTTGCCGTCCTCGATGAGACAGGCGAGGATATCCATGCCCATGGCTTCCAAGCGCCGTTCGGCCTCGCGGACAAGCCGCGCGCCTATCCCCTTCCTCCTCGAGGCGGCTTCGACGGCCAGCCGATTGATCCAGCCCTTGCGCCCGTCGTGGGTCGCGAGCACGGTGCCGACGATAGGACCCCCCTCCCCTTCTTCGGCCACGAGAAAAATAGCGTTCGGCAACCTGGTCTGCCGGGCGATGTTCTCTCGGCTGTCCCGGCCTTCAGGCTTCAGGGGAAGGGCGCCTTCGGCCCAGAGCTCGATGACGCGGTCATAATCCTCGATGCGGAATTCCCGGATCCTGAGGTTGTCGGCGTTCCTCTCATCGGCCATGATGCCCTTCCTTTTCGCCGCTCCCGCTCATATCCTGCCGGCCCCCCGAGCGGAGCCATGGTCAGCGTATGAAAGCGACATAGGCTCCGACGGCCACGGCCGCCGCGGCCGCACCGGTCAGCATGGCCGCGGGCCAGGATCTTGTCTGGACGATCCGGGCGGCAAGGATGAAATCGCGAACGGCCACGACGGCCGCGCCCGCGAAGAAAGCGAGATAGATCGCCTGCCAGATGCAGGGCTCCGACAGGATCGACACCCACTCTTCCTGGCCCATGCCGAGGACCATGAACATCGCTTCGACGGCCGAAGGGACCCAGGCCACGAGCAGCGACCCGCCCCAGGCCCAGGCGGAGTCGGCCAGCACGGCGCTCCGGCGGCGCTCTTTTTTGCCGAGGGCCAGGATGACTCCTGAGGTTAGGATCCAGACGGACAGGACCAGGGGCAGAATAAAGACCGTCTGCCAGACATAATAGTTGTCGACATCGATCCCAAAGAAGGCGGGCGCCGTCGGAACGGCCCCGGCGAGGGCCAGTACCGCCGACGTGACGATGTGCAGCGCGGCCACCCCCCCGACGAACAGGGCGGCGGGCTGGATCGGGTGCCGGCCTCTCAGGAGACCGTGATGAGCCTTGCGGGGTTTGAAGATCGCCTCGGCCACGTCGTCCTCCCTCAGCCCACGAACAGGTGCTTGGATGCGAAATTGGGGTCGGTGGTCAGGTTCGTCCCGAACCGCCTCAGGCCGGCTTCGTCACCCGGCGTCGGGATGTGGGTGATATGGACCTCGCACCCCTGCAGCTCCTTCATCTTCTCCAAAGCCAGGTGGGCCATGGGGTTGGTTGCGGCGTTGATGCTCAGGCAGATGAGGACCTCGGACAGGTCGAGGCTGACCGTCTTGGCCCCGAAGACGTCCTGTTTGAGGGCGGCCACGGAGGCGATGATCGAGGGC
>Ga0316628_100004667_pt1 | contig 10799 bp, 10 predicted proteins | sample OWC_Aug_M2_C1_D5_FD_207648 | JGI IMG/M metagenome (GOLD analysis project Ga0316628, IMG submission 207648) | Wetland soil microbial communities from Old Woman Creek delta, Ohio, United States - OWC_Aug_M2_C1_D5_C | ecosystem: Environmental > Terrestrial > Soil > Wetlands | place: USA: Ohio... | reverse complement strand
GCGGTCTTCAAGGCTTCCTGACCGGCCGTCTGAGGATAAGTCTGGACCGCCGGGGCGTTGACGTCGATCGCCGGAAGGATGGATTTCAGGTTGATGGGCCGGACCCCGGGCACGCCCCGCTCCAGGTGAAGGTAAGGAACGTTTTCTTCGGCGCTCCGCTTTTTGATCGACCGGGAGACTTCGACGATGGCCGAGGGCGTGGCCCCGCTGCGGACGATTTTCATGGCGGTCTCCTTCCCTGAAGAGCGAGATCCAAGCGTAACGGGGGGACGGACGGATGTCAAGAAAACAATGAAAAGTGAAGAGGCGACGGCCGGGAGGAGGTGAGGCCCGGCCGCCGCGGGTCCGCGATCTATTTCTTGATTTTCTTGCCGGTGATTTCCATGCCCTGGACGGACATGACGCAGGTGTCGATTTCGCCCTGGTCGTTGCGGACGAATTTTAGGAAATAATATTCCCCGCTTGCGGCAACCGTCACCTCGAAACACATGGGCTTGTCCTTGGCCGGAAGCATCTCTTCGGGCGTTTCGTCCGGCGGGGCGCCGAACAGCTTCCCCTTGTCGACAAAGAACCGGACCAGCAAGGTCTGCCCTTCGGCGACGAATTCATAATCGCCGGCGAGCTCTTCCAGTTTGTAGGTAGCCGGGGCCGGTTTGGTCTGGGCGGCCGCCGGGAGGGCGAACAATGTCAGCAGGAAGACTCCCGCGGCGAGGGCCGCGGCGAATGTTTTGTGCGCTTTCTTCATCAGGATCTCCTTGGGACCGTGGCTCGGTCTCGATATTTAATACGGGAATCGGATCGAAAGGGTTCCGCCGCATGAAACGGCGGTCTCTGACCTTCGATCCCTCATGGTAATAAGTACGGTTTCAGGCCGGAAATGTTACAACGGATCTGGGGGGCGATAGGGTCAAATCCGGCGAAACGGCGTCTTTCGATATTCTTCGGCCCCGGCCTTGCCCTTGTTCCGGGACGTCTTCGCCGGGGATGGCCGGGTTTGCCTTGATTTCCGGCGTGTGGCAGAATAACCGAATCCCGCGGAATTGCATGGAGGTTTTCATGAGAGCAAGGACGATACTCGGGTTGTTTCTGGCCCTGGTGATCGCGGCCGGAACGGCCTGCCAAAAGGCGGAAAAAATGACCTATCCCGTGACCAAGACCGTCGACCAGGTCGATGATTATTTCGGCGCCAAGGTGCCCGATCCCTACCGCTGGCTCGAGGACGACCGGTCCGCCGAGACCGGCGAATGGGTCAAGGCCCAGAACGCCGTGACCTTCGGCTATTTGGAAAAGATCCCCTTCCGGGAGAAGCTGAAAAACCGGCTGCTCGAAATCTACAATTACCCCCGGTACTCGGCGCCTTTCCGGGTGGGCGAATACTATTTCTTCGGCAAGAACGACGGGCTTCAGAACCAGTCGGTCATCTACGTCCAGAAAGGACTGGAGGCGGCGCCCGAGGTGTTCCTCGATCCCAACGGCCTTTCGGCCGACGGGACAGTCCGGGCCGGGCTCCTTGCGCCGTCGGGAGACAAGACCAAGATGGCCGTTTCCCGCGGCGAGGCCGGCTCGGATTGGGGCGAAATCCGGGTGATGGACATCGCGTCCAAGTCGGAGCTGCCCGACCGGCTCCTCTGGATCAAGTTCTCCGGGGCGGCCTGGTGGAAGGACGGCTTCTTCTACAGCCGCTATGACAAGCCCGCTCCCGGCCAGGAGCTAACGGCCAAGAACGAATTCCAGAAAGTCTTTTACCATAAGCTCGGCGACCCGCAGGAAAAGGACGCCCTCGTGTACGAGGACAAAGCCCATCCGCTCCGCTATGTCTCCGCCTCGGTCAGCGAGGACGAGAGATACCTCTTCCTGACGATCAGCGAGGGCACATCAGGATCCGAGATCTGGTGGAAGGACCTCTCGAAAAAGGACGCCAAGTTCGCCCTTCTCATTCCGGGGTTCGAAGCCGACAATTACGTCCTCGACAACGCCGGCGACAAATTCGTTGTCCAGACCAACCTCCATGCTCCCAACGCCAAGGTCGTCCTGATCGACCCGAAGAATCCGGCCGAGGACAAGTGGGCGACGGTCATCCCGGAAAAGCCCGAGGTCCTGAGCGGCGCGGGCCTGGCCGGCGGGAAGATCTTCGCCTCCTACCTCAAGGACGCCAACACCAAGATTTTCCAGCATGAGCTGAACGGCGCCCTCATCCGCGAAGTCGGCCTCCCGGCCCTGGGCACGGCCGGCGGCTTCGGCGGCTGGCGCGACGATAAAATCGTCTTCTACACGTTCACCTCCTATAACTACCCGACGACGATCTTCAAGTTCGACATCGCCTCGGGAGCCTCGGATGTGTTCCGCAAGCCCGAAGTGAAATTCAATCCCGAGGACTTCGAGGTCAAGCAGGAATTCTTCACCAGCAAGGACGGGACCAAGGTTCCGATGTTCATCGTCTACAAGAAGGGCCTGGCCCTCGACGGCAAGAATCCCTGCCTTCTCACGGCCTACGGCGGGTTCAATATCTCGATCCAGCCGTCCTTCGGCCCGGCGACGATCGCTCTCCTCGAGCGCGGCGTTGTCTTCGCCGAGGCCAATCTCCGCGGAGGCGGTGAATACGGCGAGACCTGGCACAAGGCCGGGATGCTTCTCAACAAGCAGAACGTCTTCGACGACTTCATCGCCGCGGCCGAGCACCTGATCGCCCGCAAGTACACCTCCAGCGCGAAGCTGGGGATCGAGGGCGGAAGCAACGGCGGACTGCTCGTCGGCGCGGTCATGACCCAGCGGCCCGAGCTGTTCAAGGTCGCCCTCCCGGCCGTCGGGGTTATGGACATGCTCCGCTACCACAAATTCACGGTCGGATGGGGATGGGCGGTCGAGTACGGATCGAGCGACAAGGAGGAGGATTTCAAGAACCTCTTTAAATACTCGCCCCTCCACAACCTCAAGCCGGGCGTGTCCTACCCGGCGACCCTGGTGACGACGGCCGACCACGACGACCGGGTCGTCCCGGCCCACTCCTTCAAGTTCATCGCGACGCTGCAGCAGGCCCAGGCCGGGCCGGCCCCCGTCCTGATCCGGATCGAGACCCGGAGCGGCCACGGCTCCTCCAACCTGACCAAGGCCATCGAGACGACGGCCGACGCCTTCTCGTTCTTCCTGTACAACGTGGGAGCGAAGATCAAGGACTGAAGGGCGGCCGGCGAATTCGGGATTGTTATATTCACGGCCCTTCCCGAGAGGGGAGGGCCGTTTTTTTTCGGGGTCTTTCCGACGACCCCGGCCTTGTCGATGAAGTCAGGCGGGGCTCTGTGCAACGTCAAGAGAGCCTTCCTGGAAAGAAGGGGCCCGGCTGAGAATCCGATGAGAAAACGACGTCTCCGTCCCGTCTTCTCTCGTGAGTCTGTTCTGGTCCAGAATGATTGGTGACTCTCATAGCTTTTACCGCGGCTCCCTAAGAAGCCTAAGCCGGGAGGCCGCGAAGCCATGGAAAATGGCCGGTAGCTCTGTTTCGAGGGGATCCTCATACGCCCTACGGGCGCGATGAGGGCGGCGTCCCGTCGTCCCGAGCGACCCGAAGGGAAGTCCTTCACGACGCTTCGGAGTCAGGGCACGAGACCATAAAGCGGCTGCGAGAAAGAGAGCGTTGTCTATCCGAACCCCGAAGGACAAGCATGCGCAGATTGGGCGCCGCCGAGAAACAGAGCGTGCAGCTCGAATCAGGCTTTAGGTCTCGGCGAGCGGCCCCCGGCTTGGGCTTCCGGGATCCAGCGGGAAATGCTGAGGGACGCTCATTTTGCTGAATCCATGCGCTCGTTTTACTCGACCCGGCCGGCCTTGGTATAATGGGCCGCCGTTAACGTTGCGTCCTGGCATTGCGGAGGTATTTGTGAAAAATTCACGTCTCGTTATTTTTACCGTCGTGATGGGACTCGTCCTGCTTTGGACCGGCCCCTCGGCTCCGGCCCAACAAGCTCAAACGCCGCCCCAGGCCCAAGCCAAGGCGGACGCGATTCTGGGCGAATGGTCCCTCCAAATCGACGCCGGCGGGGAATATTACTACCTGGCCATGACCCTCTCCCTTCAAGAAAAGAAGCTGGCTGGGAAGCTCAGCGAATCGAACGGCTGGTTCACCGACGTTCCGCTGACCGCGATATCCTGGGACGGAGCCGTCTTGAAATTCAAGGCCACGGCCCCGACCCCGCCCGACGGGGCCGAGCGGGTCCTGGACACCGAGCTCAAGCTGGCCGAGAGCAAGTGGACGGGGACGATGGGCATTGCCGATCTGGGCATGACCGCCGCGGTCACCGGAACGAAGAAATAGCCGTCGGGATCATCCGGCCTCTCTCATGACCGCGCCCGACGAACCCGGATTCTTCCACCCGACCCGGGCGGCCTACCGCTTCGCCGTACTCTTTTTTGTCGCCCTCCTCTCGTTCGGCAGCTATTTCGCCTACGACATCGTCTCGGCCATCGCTCCGACCCTGGTCGAGGACCTCCAGGCGGCCCGGGGAACGGTCGGCGCGTTTTTCACCGCCTACAGCGTCGCCGCCATCGTGGCCGTGCTCATCGGCGGGATGCTGATCGATAAGCTGGGGACCCGGAAAGCTTCCCTGCTCTTTTCGGTTCTCGTCCTCCTCGGGGCGGCCATCGTCTGGAAGGCGCGGAGCATTCCCGCTTTCTTCGTCGGCCGTTTCGTTTTCGGGGCGGGATCCGAGCCGCTCATCGTCGCCCAGTCGTCGATCCTGGCCCGATGGTTCAAGGACAAGGAGCTGGCCCTGTCCTTCGGCCTCGCCTTGACGGTCAGCCGGATCGGCTCGCTCTTCGCCTTCAATACCGGCGAGCTGTTCACCAGCTTCTATGGGACCTACCGGGCGGCCCTGTTCGTCGCCGTCATCGCCTGCGCGATCTCCCTGCTCGGAAACCTGGTCTACATCATCATGGACCGGAAGGCGGAGCGGCCCTTGAACCTCCGCGACGAGAGCGCCGGGGAGAAAATCGTCCTGGCCGACATCAAGGCGTTCAAGCCGTCCTTCTGGTATGTCACCTTCCTTTGTCTGACATTCTATGCGGCCATCTTCCCCTTCACCAACCTGTCCACGGATTTCTTCGTCGACAAGTGGGGGATCGCCCGGGTCGCCTCCGGCACCGGCGGCTTCCTGTCCCAGGTCTTCCAGAATTTCCTCCACCTGTTCAGCACGGCCGGCGGGATCTCTTCGATCATCATCTTCGCCTCGATGATAATGGCGCCGTTTGCCGGGCGGCTCGTCGACCGGATCGGGAAACGGGCGACCCTGATGATTTTCGGCTCGCTGATCCTGATTCCCAGCCACCTGGCGATGGGGCTGACCCGGATTTATCCTGTCTGGCCGATGATCGCCCTGGGCGCGGCCTTCGTCCTCGTCCCGGCGGCCTTGTGGCCTTCGATCCCCCTCCTCATTAAAAAGGAGCGCGTCGGAACCGCCTTCGGCCTGATGACCGCCATCCAGAACATCGGGATGGCCCTCTTCCCGCTGCTCAACGGGCTGCTTCGCGACTGGACCAAGGCCTACACGGGGAGCATGCTGATGTTCGCCTCCCTTGGGGTCGTAGGGCTGGTCTTCGCCCTGCTGCTCAAGCGGGCGGACGCCCGGGAAGGCGGCGCCTTGGAGCGGGCGGGAAAGGCGGCCGGATGATCGAAGCCATCGTTTCCGACCTGGGCAACGTCCTTCTCCAATTCGACAATAATGTCTTTTTTCGGGCGTTAGCGCGCTACACGGATCGCTCCATCGAGGACATCCGGGCGATCACGCATGAGAACATCGACCTTCTGGCGCTGTTTGAAAAAGGCGCCGTGACGCCGCTGGATTTTTACCGGAACTCCCGGGATCTCCTGGGCTTGAAAGCAAGCTACGAAGAATATTTCAAGGCCTATTGCGAAGGCGTCTTCACCCTGGTTCCGGCGGTCCGGGATGTCTTCCGGCGCCTCAAGCCGCGGTACCGGCTGGTTCTCCTGTCCAATACCGACATCATCCGCTGGACGCACGTTAAAAGCGCGTTTCCGGAGATCCTGATCTTCGACAACTATGTCTTGTCCTTCGACGTCGAGGCAAGGAAACCCGATCCTGAAATCTACCTCGAAGCGATCCGGGCCGGCGGCGCTCCGCCCGAGCGGACGCTTTTTATCGACGACATGCGGGCTAACGTCGAAGGAGCGGAACGGATGGGCATGCGCGGACTTCTTCACGATCCCGACGCGGATCTGGCCGCGAAATTGCGCCAATTCGATTTGATTTTTCAAACTTAAAAAAAACAAAAAAAATTGCTTGACAGCCGCATTCGAAAAGTTTATCGTGGCTGCATAAATACAAGATGTTGTATTTATATTCGTGAGGGCACACAAGATATGGGCTCGTGGGCGTGCCCATATGTTGTTTCTAGTGGCCTCGTCGGGCAGTCATAAGAGGAGGAGGGCGGCAGATGAACTCAAGAGTCATTACCCGGATCAAGAAGCGTGACGGCGAAATCGTCGATTTTACCCAGGATAAAATCACAAACGCCGTATTCAAGGCTCTGAAATCCCAGGGTATCGACGACTACGCCCAGGCCAAGACCGTCTCCGACATCGTGACATTCGTCCTCGAGGATAAATTTGGCGGCTACACCGTCCCCTCGGTCGAACAGATCCAGGACATGGTCGAGCATGTCCTGATGAAGAGGGGCTACCTCGAAGTGGCCAAGTCCTACATCCTCTACCGGGAGCGCCACAAGAGCATCCGGGAGGCCAAGCAGACCGGGATCAACCTCGAGCGGCTCATCAAGGACTACATCGACGATCACGACTGGAAGATCCGGGAGAACTCCAACGAGGGGACCATGAGCTTTTCCGGGCTCAACGCCCGGATTTCGGGCGAAGTCCTCTCCAACTTCGCCCTGAACCAGATCTACGGCGAGCACATCAAGAAAGCCCACATGGACGGCGACTTCCATATCCACGACCTCTCCTATCCGATCGTCGGCTATTGCGCCGGCTGGTCGCTCGAGAATCTCCTCCGCAAGGGCTTCGGCCACGTTCCCAACCAGGTCCACTCCTCGCCGGCCAAGCACCTGGAGACGGCCACGCTCCACATGGTCAATTATATCGGGACGATGCAGGGCGAATTCGCCGGGGCCCAGGCCTTCTCCAGTGTCGACACTCTCCTGGCGCCGTTCATCCGGGCCGACAAGCTCGGCTTCGATCAGGTCCGGCAGGACATCCAGAAGCTCATCTACGGCTTGAACGTCCCTTCCCGGTGGGGCTGGCAGACGCCCTTCTCCAATCTGACCTTTGACTGGACGGTCCCGGCCGATCTGGCCGTGAAACCCGCGGTCGTCGGCGGCCGGGAGATGGACTTCACCTATGGCGATCTCCAGGCCGAGATGGACATGATCAACAAGGCCTTCCTCGAGCTCATGGTCGACGGCGACCACCAGGGCCGGGTTTTCACCTTCCCCATCCCGACCTATAACCTGACCAGGGATTTCAACTGGGACACCCCCAACGCCAAGCTGCTCTTCGACGTCACGGCCAAGTACGGCATTCCGTATTTCCAGAATTACATCGGAACGAACATGAACCCGGGCGATATCCGGGCCATGTGCTGCCGCCTCAACCTCGACCAGCGCGAGCTGATGCGCCGGCCGGGCAACATGTGGGGGCCGGGCGATTCGACCGGCTCGATCGGCGTCGTCACGATCAACCTCAACCGTCTCGGTTACCTCAGCAAGACGCCCGCCGAGTACAAAACCCGCCTCCGCGAGCTGATGGACATGGCCAAGGAATCGCTCGAGGCCAAGCGGGAAATCGTCAACAACATGCTCAAACGGGGCATCATGCCCTACACTAAAGTCTACCTCGGCCATTTCAACAACCATTTCTCGACCATCGGCATCTGCGGCATGCACGAATCCTGCCTCAACCTCCTGGGGAAGGGGATCGGGACGTCGGAAGGCCATGCCTTTGCCGTCGAGACCCTGAATTTCATGCGTGATGTCCTGAAAGAGTACCAGAACGATACCGGCAACCTTTACAACCTGGAGGCCACGCCGGCCGAGTCCACCTCGTACCGCCTGGCCCGCCTGGACAAGCAGAAATATCCCCAGATCATCACCGCCGGAACCGACAAGCACCCCTACCTGACCAATTCCACCCAGCTCAACGTCGATGCCACCCGGGACGTCTTCGAGGCTCTCAAGCATCAGGAGAAAATCCAGACGCTTTATACCGGGGGAACGATTTTCCATACGTTCCTCCCCGAGGCCATCGATGGGGCGACCTGCCGCAAGCTGGTCAAGAAGATTTCGGAAACCCACATCCCGTATTTCAGCATCACCCCGACGTTCAGCGTCTGCGAAAACCACGGCTACCTGAAGGGCGCCCGGCCCTCCTGTCCCGATTGCGGGACCGAGACCGAAGTGTTCTCCCGGATTGTCGGATATCTCCGGCCGATCAAGACCTGGAACGACGGCAAACAGGCCGAATTCGCCGACCGGACGCCGTACACGTCGATCGGGTAAGCGGACGGAAGGCGAGGAGGAGGGAGAGGGTCATGAATTACGTGCTGTTCACCTACCCCAATTGCAACAAGTGCGAAGACATGAAAGCCGCCCTCAAGGAAGCCTCAATATCCATGGAAGTCCAGGACGTTGCGGAGAAGGAAGGCCGGGTCCGGATCCGGACGTTCCTGCCCCAAGTCAAACGCGATGCCCAGGGCGCGATCATCCTGCCGACGCTCGTCTGCCAGGACGGCGACCGGGTCGACGCGGTCCTCAACACCCGCGAGGAATTTTCGGCGTGGTTGCGATCAAGGGGCTAGAAAAATTCGCCCCCCGGGATTTTCCCGGCTTCATCTCCTCGACCATCTTCCTGCCGGGGTGCTCCTTCCGCTGTCCCTATTGCCATAACGTCGACCTCGTCCTCCGGCCGGACACCCTGGCCGACATTCCCCTCGATTTTTTCTGCGTCTTTCTCGACGCCCGGAAGGATTGGCTCGAGGGCGTTTGCGTGACCGGCGGGGAGCCTCTTCTCCACCCGGAGATCGAAGGGCTCCTGGCGGTGATCAAGGAGCGGAATTTCCTGGTCAAGATCGACACCAACGGCTCGCACCCGGACCGCCTCGAACGCCTGATCGGCGAGGGGCTGGTGGACTGGATCGCCATGGACGCCAAGGCCCCCCTCGAGCGCTACCCCGAGGTCGTCCGGGCGCCGGTCGATCCGGCGGAAATCGACCGGAGCGCCGGGATCATCCGGGGCTCGGGCCTGCCGCACGTCTTCCGGACGACGGTCGTTCCCGGCTTGGTCGGCGCGGACGATGTCCGCAGGATCGGCGAGTGGCTGAACGGGGCGCCCCTCTACCGGATTCAGTCGTTTTCGCCCTTCCGGACGCTCGATCCGGCGTTTGAGGCGGTCCAGCCGTTTTCGAGCGAGGAGCTGAAGGCGATCGCCGAGACGGCCCAGCCGTTTTTCGGCGACGTGCAAATTGACGGAATATAATCTTCGCGTTCAACGAAAGAGGTTCATATGGAACTAAAGGTGAAAAAAATCCATCCGGCGGCGAAGCTGCCGGTCTACGGCCATCCCGGCGACGCGGGAATGGACCTGTTCGCCTGCGTCGACCGGACCTTGGCCCCGGGCGAGCTGTTCCCGGTTCCGACGGGAATCCAAATGGCCATTCCGCGGGGCTTTGTCGGGCTGATCTGGGATAAAAGCGGCGTTTCGCTCAAGGGCGTCCACCGCCTGGCCGGCGTCGTCGATGCCGGGTACCGCGGCGAGGTCCAGGTCGTCCTGATCAATCTGGGACGGGAGCCCTATGAAGTCAAGGCCGGGATGAAAATCGCCCAGATGCTTATCCAGCCCGTCGCCTCGGCCGATATCCGCGAGTCCGAGACTCTGGACGACACGAGCCGCGGCGAAGGCGGATTCGGCAGCACCGGGCTTTATTAAGGAAGGATTTCGTGGCGGACCATCGCCTGGAAACGCTCGAGGAAAAGATCAAACGGGTGACCGCCGAGGAAGTCGATATCGTCCCGTATGATCCCCGGTGGCCGATCCTGTTTGAGATGGAGCGGAACCATCTCCGGGCGTGTCTTCCCGAAGACCTCCTCGGGCGGATCGAGCACTTCGGCAGCACCGCGGTCCCCGGCCTTTCGGCCAAGCCGATCATCGACATCCTGGTCGAGGTCGCGGACGAGAATCTGGCCAAGCGGAAGATCGTCCCGATTCTCGAAAGCCAGGGCTACGATTATTTCTGGCGGCCGTCCTTCGGCGACGACAAGCCGCCCTTTTATAGTTGGTTCATCAAGCGCGACGCCGCGGGCAGGCGTTCCCACCATATCCATATGGTCGAGCCGGACTCGGAGCTGTGGGACCGATTGCTCTTCCGCGATTATCTCATCGTCCATTCGGAAACCGCCCGGGCGTACGCCGACTTGAAATTCCGGTTGGCGCGCGACCATCACGGCGACCGGATCGCCTACACCCGGGCTAAAACGGAATTCATCACGGAGATCACCGCCATAGCAAAAAGCGAAGCAAAAGTGCCCGCCGCCCGTTGATCGTCATCTCCATACGATCTTGACATGCCTTTGCGGGCGAAATACCCTTGGGGAGCCGGCCTCGGCCCTTCGACGGACTGTTCGACGGGAGGAGCTTTAATGAGCAAGCCTATCAGATATTTCGCGGGCTGGGTCGCGGTCGTTTTTCTGTTCGCCGGATGCGCCGTCTCGCCGGCCGTCCGGCCGTCGGCCGTTCCGCCGTCGTCCGCGGCCCCCAAGAACATCATCCAGGTCATCTGCGA
>Ga0316628_100004666_pt1 | contig 10799 bp, 10 predicted proteins | sample OWC_Aug_M2_C1_D5_FD_207648 | JGI IMG/M metagenome (GOLD analysis project Ga0316628, IMG submission 207648) | Wetland soil microbial communities from Old Woman Creek delta, Ohio, United States - OWC_Aug_M2_C1_D5_C | ecosystem: Environmental > Terrestrial > Soil > Wetlands | place: USA: Ohio... | reverse complement strand
GCCCCAGCGCCAAAGATACACGGAGACTTTCGGCAAAGTGGTCGGACTAAATATCAAATTCGGGACACGGAGACTCTCCTGTGTGTTCCGAAAACCTAAGCCCGCCCATAGTGGTGATGAAGGCCGCCGAGGACCGGGCGTGAACTTATGATTCCAGTCCGCTGAACGGGGCGAGAGACCGGCGCATCTTTACCCAATGACCGGTGCGTTCTGATGTGATTGTAATAGCTGGCATAGGCTCGAAGGATCCGGCGCAGATGCGCCTCACCCAAGACAACAAAATGGTCCACGCACTCGCGCCGGATTGACCCGATCAGTCGTTCGGCAAAGCCATTCTGCCATGGCGAGGCCGGCGCGGTGGGCCTGTCCCGAGTGCCCATGGCGCGCAATCGGCTTGTTACGACGGTACCATAAATGCGATCCCGATCGCGGACGAGGTAATGCGGAGCCTCATTCCAAGGGAAAGTTTCGGTTTACTGGCGTGCGATCCATTCAGCCGTTGGGTTTGTCGTGACATTGATCCATACCAAGTCTCTGCGGTCCAGACGGACGATGACGAAGGCATAGAGAAGATCAAAGCCAATGGTCGAAACGACGAACAGATCCATGGCAGCAATGTTCGGCGCATGGTTCCGCAGAAACGTGCGCCATCCCTGACTTGGAGGCCCGCGTCGCTTGGCCATGTACTTGGCGATGCTCGATTGCGCGACATCAAACCCGAGCTTGAACAGTTCGCCGTGGATACGCGGCGCACCCCAAAGAGGATTCTCCATGCTCATCTGCCGGATCAGCGCGCGGAGGTCCGTCTCGATCTGCGGCCGCCCTCCGCCGGAGCGGGACTTCCAACGCCAATAGCGGCGAAAACCGGCACGATGCCACCGCACGAGCGTTTCGGGACGAACAATCGTGAGAACGTTCAGGATTGACGGAAACCATCGATACAACTGGATAAAGAACCAGCGGTCGTTGTTCGTCAGCCGGGCCCTGCCCTGCACCTGACGCCACAGTACGATCAACTGATGCCGGAGAACCGCATTTTCTGCCTCAAGTCGGGACTTCGACTTGAATGGCGAGACCAAAACGGCCATGACGAAGCAGAACAGTCCGAACATGATCCGCAGACGTTAGGTGATTCCTTAGGCTAATCAATGCGGATGAAGTTCTCGGTACGCACAGGGCCACCGATGCAGCAAACAATGCGACTTTTTCTGTGCGGTGACGTCATGATCGGGCGAGGCATCGATCAAGTGCTGCCGCATTCATGCCATCCAATCCTCCACGAAAGCTATGTTCACTCGGCATCGGATTATGTGCGTCTCGCCGAGGAGGCAAATGGGCCAATCCCGCGCCCGGTTGCACCATCCTATATCTGGGGCGCCGCCCTCGACGAACTGAACCGCCGCCGGCCGGATGCTCGCATCATCAATTTGGAGACAGCTATTACGCGCAGCGAGGACTTTGCGCCGAAAGGCATCAACTACCGGGTAAGCCCGGAGAACGCTACTTGTCTCACCGTCGCCGCCATCGACTGCTGCGTGCTCGCCAACAACCACGTACTCGACTGGGGCCGCGCGGGGTTGCTCGATACTTTGACGACACTGGCGCGTCTGCAGATCAAGTCGGCTGGCGCTGGCCGCGACCTCGACGAGGCCGGTACGCCCGCAGTTTTGCAAATTACCGACAAGGGCCGCGTGCTGGTTTTTTCATTTGCGGCGGTGACCAGCGGCATCTCGCGAAGCTGGGTCGCAACGCGAGATGTGCCCGGTGTCAACCTTCTCCGTGAGCTGTCAGAAGCGACGGCCATCCGCATCTCAGAGCAGATCGCCCGATATAGACAACCACATGACGTGATTGTCGTCTCGATCCATTGGGGACCTAATTGGGGTTATGACATCCCGGAAGAGCAACGGCACTTTGCGCATACTATAATCGAGTGCGCCGATGTTTCCGTCGTTCACGGCCATTCTTCGCACCATGCGAAGGGCATCGAGATCTATCGCGATCGGTTGATCCTCTATGGCTGTGGCGATTTCCTGAATGATTACGAGGGCATTCAAGGCTACGAAGACTATCACGGCGATCTCGCTTTGATGTATTTCGCCGATATCGACCTTGCGACCCGGGCATTGTCCGCGGTCGAAATAGTTCCTCTCCAAATTCACAAGTTCGCCCTTGTTCGTCCATCCGGCCCTGACATCGATTGGGTGCAGCAAACGCTGGACCGAGAAAGCCGCAGGTTTGGGACACGCATTGCAGTGATACCGCCTGGGCGGCTTGCGTTGTCTTGGTCTAGCGTCTGATCGGCACCTCTTCAGGCGGTCCCGGGCGAAGCGTCAGGTTTGACCAGCTCTCCAAGATCAGGTTCACCACAATGAGCCAAAATCACCTTGCGGACGGCGTCACGTAACTGCAACAGCGCAGCGAACTCCGTTCCTGCGGGGCTGACCGCAGCCTCAATCCGAATGCTAAGAGGCGTCCAGCGCGGAAACCATTGACCACTGCGCAGCATTGATCGCGTTCCGCGAATAATGCCGGGCAAGACCGATAGGCCGGCTTCTGCGGCAACCTTGAAAGCACCGAGATAGAAGCCGGAAAGCCCCGATCGGCGAGTGAACGTGCCTTCTGGAAAGTACACGATGGTGCGGTCGTGCCGCGCAGCAGCGATGACGGCTTCGGTATCGGCGAGGCTCGCGCTGATGTCGTAACGCTCGACAAACAACACGCCCAGCCGGCGAAGCAACGGTCCAGCGATAATCTGGCCAGCCAGCTCTTTCTTGGCCACATACACCGGCTCGCCCGGAAGGACCGCGCTGAGAACAAGCGCGTCCATGTAGCTCGAATGATTGAACACCAGCATCGCATTGCCGCCTGGAATGCGATCGAGACCACTGACGGAAACCGGAACCCCCATGGCCGCGAGAGTGGCGCGGGCGATGCCGCGGATCGCCCGCCAGCGCCAATCAAGGCGCGGCAGGATCATGACGGCGGGCCATGCGACGACGGCACCCAACCCGACGACGACCCACCACCAAGTGGCGTAGAACGTCTCGCGCAACACTCTGCTCTGCCGCACCAGTTGCGGAGCAATACCGGCAAGCGTCAGTCGCAAGATCTGCCGCCACAGCGCACGCTGCGGCGCATCAATTTGCCTGCTTTCATAAAGTTCCTTGGCGGCGCTCCGCCGGATCTTGCCGCTCGATGTCTTGGGCACCGTTCGCGGCCGGGCAAGGATAATCTCATCGGGTGGCGTCCCGGCGATGTCGCCGGCTATTTCGTGCGCGCGCGCTTGCATGTCCGCACGGGCGGCAGGATCGGTCTCATGCGTTTCCGCCAGGACGACCACCCGCTCCGTGCCGGACGCGCGGTCGGTCACACCGAATACCGCGACGCAGCCCTTGCGGATTCCCGGAATCGCCGCGACAGCGTCTTCGACTTCCTGCGGATAGATGTGGCGACCGGCGCGGATGATGATGTCCTTGATACGCCCGGTAATACAGACGTCGCCTCCGGCCATATACGCGCGGTCGCCGCTGTCGAGCCAACCATCGTGAAACAGTTCACGGGTCTTGGGATCGTTGCAAAAATAGCCTCGTGTCGCCGAAGGTCCCCGGAACTCGAGCCTGCCTTCCCGCCGTTCGCCGAGTTCGTAACCGGCCGCGTCGACGATGCGGATTTCGTGGCCAGGCAGCGGCTGCCCGCATGGCACGATTTCGAGCGCCTTTGGATCGGCCGGCCGGGCCGGCTCGGCCACCCCACCCGCGCTCAGCCGATCACGGTTGACACGATCAATGATGGGCAGGCGGCCGAGCGGCGGAAACGCCAAGCCGACCGAGCATTCCGCGAGACCGTAGACCGGTGCCATCGCCTGCGCGGGGAAACCGTAGTGGCCAAATCGGTCGATAAATCGCCGCAAGGTCTGCACGCTGACCGGCTCTGCGCCATTCGCAACCATGCGCAATGAACTGAGGTCGAGGCCCTCAAGATCGGCATCGGCAATTTTATTGAGGCACAACTCGAAGCCGAAATTGGGCGACGCGGAAAAGGTGGCGCGAAAGCGGTGCATTGCCCATAGCCAGCTCTCCGGCCGTACCAGGAAGCTCAATGGCGACATGGCGTAAAGCGGCGCTGCAAAGTGCAGGCACCCCAGCCACGCCCCGATGAGACCCATATCGTGATAGAGCGGCAGCCAGCTGACGAAGACATCGGCCGAGCTCGCCTCCATGACCTCGCCCATGGCGCGGATGTTGGCAAGCAAGTTGGCGTGACTGAGCACCACGCCCTTCGGATCGCCTGTGCTGCCGGACGTGTATTGGATGAGGGCGACGGAATCGGAGTTGCCGGGCTGAGGCAGATTGACAGGCGTCGTCGATGCATCAACCAGATGCGCAACGCTCGCGACGGCATTCAAGCTTTCCACTTGCGCCCGCAGCAGTCCGGCCAGCCGCACTCCCTCGGGCATCGTGATCAGCAGGCAGGCCCCGGCGTTACGCAGAATGCCGATCTGGCGCCGCAGATGATCTTCGATCTGCGATAGTCGCATCGGGGGATAGATCGGCACCGGAACCGCGCCAACATAAAGGATACCGAAAAAGGCAATGAAATAATCGATACTGGTCGGCAGCATCAGGGCGACGCGATCGCTGGGCGTCACGTCACGCGCAATCAAGCCGCGTGCAACGGCGCGTGCTCTGGCTGCGAGTTCGGCATAGGTCAGGGTTCCAAGAACCGTCGCCTCGTCCTGCAACACCGTCAAATGCAGCCGATCGGGATGCCGCGCCGCATGCCACTCAAGAACCTCGATCAGGGTCCGTGCTTCGCTGGCAGCTGGCACAGTTGGAAGGGCAGGAATCGACGGCATTTCCAGTGCGGCCCGCCGCAGTGCAGGCCCCGCCTGCTCCAATGCGCGCACGAGATCGTGGACAGTTTCCGCCTCGCCAATGGTCTGAGCAGGGAGTCGCACGCGGAATGCGCGCTCGATCCGCAGGATCAGCTCGGTTCTAGCCAGGCTGTCGATCCCCAAATCGCGCTCGATCCGACTGGCCAAACGTACGTCAATTAGCCTGATGCGTTGGGGATGCAGTTCGCGCACGAGCGCCGCGACAAGCGCGATCACATCGCGTTCGCGCAACGCCTGCTCAGCCAATGCGGCAGGCGGTTCCGCCTCAACGAGCCGCTCCGACATGGCCAAAGAATAGAAGCCCGGAGCAAGGCGGTATTGATACTGATCAAACCGCCAAGCGACGGTTGAGCCTAGAAATCATTTGCTCTCGCCGCCAACGAATTGTGACAGCGATGGACACGGCGATCACCCAGCGACCGCAGCGGTCCGCCCTCTCCGGCGATACAATGATCGACGCTCGCCAGGCGGGCACGTTGTGGGGCCTTTTTCGCGAACGTGTCCGGCGCAGCCCTGACGCCATTGCCTACCGCGACTACAACAGCACGGAACGGGGCTGGCTCGATCACACATGGCGTATGATTTCCGATCGCGTTGACCGGTTCCGTGCCGCCCTCGCGCAAGAGAATCTCGCGGCCGGCGATCATGTGGCTATTTTATTGCCGAACGGAATCGATTGGGCATGCCTCGATTTGGCTGCACATGGATCTGGCTTGGTTGTCGTTGGACTCTACCCACACGACACTGCGGCCAGCAATGCCTACATCCTCGGCCATTCCGACGCCCGTTTAGTTCTTCTCGACACCGAGGCGCGCTGGAAGTCACTCTGGCCATTTCGCTCTCAGTTCCCATCGCTTGAGCGCGTATGGATCCATGACGCACAGGGTCGCTCCACCACCTCGCCCACCGGACCGATTGTACGCAACGTCGCCGACGTCCTCGCCGCCGCTCCTGAGCCGCCGTCGCACCACCCAGCAGCACCGGGTGACTTCGCGACACTGATCTATACCTCCGGCACCACTGGGCGGCCGAAAGGCGTGATGCTGTCGCACTTCGCTCTACTTTGGAACGCCCAAGCGTCTGGCACAGTGATCCCACCGCGCCAGGACGACGTGTTTCTGTCGATTTTGCCGATTGCCCACGCGTTCGAGCGTACCGTCGGCTATTACCTTCCAATGATGGGTGGCTCCACGATCGCCTATGCCCGATCGGCACAGGATCTGCCTGATGATCTCGTTACGATCCATCCCACGGTGATGCTCGGCGTCCCCCTTCTCTTCGAGCGAATGTCCGCAGCTATCCGGGCGAAAGTCGTAGCGAACGCGGCGAAACGAATCTTGCTGCGCGTGAGTGTTTCTATCGGCTGGCACAGTTTTCTCGCCGCGCAGCACCGAAGGCGCGCTGGACTGGCTGCGCGATTGCTCTGGCCTCTACTTAAACGTTACGTCGCGATGCCAGTGATGGTGGCCTTCGGCGGCCGCCTGCGCGTCGCGATCAGCGGCGGGGCACCGCTGGACCAAGGCACCGCTCAACTGCTGATCGGGTTAGGCCTGCCGCTGGTCGAGGGATACGGCCTCACCGAAGCAGCGCCGGTGGTCGCGGCTAGCGGGCTCGATGAGAATCTACCCGGCTCGGTCGGCCGCCCTTTGGACGGTATTGAGGTCAAGCTCAACTCGAAAAGCGAACTGTTGGTGCGTTCGCCTTCGATCATGATGGGCTATTGGAAAGATGACGCCGCGACGACGCGCGCGTTCGACGAGTCTCCAGGCTGGTTGTCGACCGGTGACCTCGCCGAGATCACGGCGGATGGCCGCATCTTCATTCGTGGCCGCCTTGCGGAAATTATCGTTCTTTCCATCGGCGAAAAGGTCAATCCAAACGTCGTGGAAGGGGAGCTCACCCGCGATCCGCTATTCGAGCAAGCCGTCGTTGTCGGTAACCGCCGTCCGTTTCTCGCTGCCGTTATTGTCTTGAACGCCGAGGCCTGGGAACTCTTCGCCGCCAGCAAAGGCCTTGACCCCCAGCAACCAAATCACGCGGCCAGCAAGATCGAACTGCTGGCAAGAATCACATCGCTTCTCGCCGCCCTGCCACGATATGCGCAAGTTCGCGCCGTGCATCTGGCATCGGAACCATGGACGATTGAAGCTGGGTTGCTGACGCCGACGCTCAAGATCAAGCGTGACGTTGTCGTTCTGCTCTTTGCCAAGGAAATCGACGACTTGTACGCTAACCGATAAGGCCTCTGCGTGCGTAGGTTCGAGCCGCGCGGCTCGCGTTCAAAGCGGCCGCCTTGAACCTAGTCGGGACGCAACACGTGATAGCGGGCTAGCTCCTCACGCGTCCACAGGCCGAGCCCGGCGCGATTATCGATGGTATCAACCTCGATTACCATGTCTGGATCCGTGAACGATATCGTGCTTGGCATCCCTGCGCTCGCCGCCGCGTCGACAATGGCATCATTGAACAGCCGCTCGGCCTCCTGCGTTCGCAGCTCGTGTTTTGTACCGCGCCGGCGCAATCGCACGTGCAATGACCGTCCAGTCAAGCGCGGCAGCCATTCGCGAAAGATTGCTTTCGCATTCTCGATAAATTCTCCCTCCGACAGAAAGTCGAAGCTTCGCATGGCCGGTGCCACGCGCGAGATCGCGTCGTAAAGCGCGGGGTTCTCTTCTGTTCTTTTTTCGATCGCTTCGAGCAGTACGGCCGGATCGGTAACTTTCATCACCAGAACGTTGTGATATGGGCTGCGCTCGGCAGCACCAAGCTTCTGCAGGGCTCGCAGCGCGCGGCTATAACCGTCCTGGAAAACGCTGACGACCACGTTCCAGTCCTTCACGAACCTGCTCCCTCGTGAGCTTGGCCGGCAAAGGCCATCATGACTTCGTCCAGCAGGCGCGTCTCCTGTCCGCTATAGCGGGGAGAAAAATGAAACGGCTCAACCCGGCGCACCTGGGCCTCGCGCGCAAGGCGTCCGGCGGCAGCGGTCGTCAAGTGTGCTCGCTCCAACGCCAAGGCCTTATCAGCTTGCGCAAACGCGGCTTCGATGAACAGCAGATCAGCGTTCTGCGCCAGCCGAATAATGGCCGACCGATTTTCGGGCGTGTCGGCGGCGTCCGTCACATAGGCCACCTTCTGACCTGGCGTGACCGTCAGCACGCTGCGCAGCATGTCGAGCGGCAGCTCACGCACATCCGGTGATGTCGGCCGCGAGCCGATTCGGATCAGGTGGTTGCCCGGCCTGTTCTCGATCACCGCGCGCTTGAGTTCGCGCAGCCAAGGGCCTAGCGGCAAACCCAGCTCCGCAAGCCGGTTTTTCCAGACGTTGACATGGGCGGCTTCCTCGATCGCAAACCCCAAGCATAGCGTGCGGTGCTCTAAAACCGCGGTCGAGACCCGGTAGGTCGGCTCGCTGTAGAGCACGCCCTCAATGCTCGAGCTACTGCCGACTGCCTCAGCGGAAAACGCATGTTTCAGACAAAACCGCGCAGTATTAGTCGCAAGAGAGGAAGCGATTTCGGTCACGACAAAAACGAGGTCGCTGACATAACGGTCGACGAGATTCCAACAATAGCCTTGCAACTTGTGTCGGACATGGTCGATGAAACCCGTGGGGCCATAAAGCCTGATCGTCTTCTCTCGTCCGACCAGCACCCTGAGCAGGCGATCAAAGCCGATAAAATGATCAATGTGCGTGTGCGAGACAAAGACATGCTCTAGGCGTTGAATCTTTCGCGGCGACAAATTCGAGATATCCCCCAGGTCGAACAGAATTGCGCGCTTTTCGAACAGCGTTTCGACATAAAGGGCGGGATCTCCGGATCGCCCATTGACGAGGCTGGGGTGCAGAAGCGGCCGCATGCAAAATAGCTAGCTCGTATCGCGCCGAGAGACATTGCGCTAAATCACGACCCGGCCAGCGGGCGGAAATTTAGTAATTGGCTAAGTCGTGGCTGCAGGCAGCTTCCCTCGATTGCTTCTGGAGATCCTTGACCGGGATCAATCCATTTAGGCCGGAGGAAGAGCAGTCTTTTATCGCCTGAGGCGTAGGGAGAAAAGCCATGGAGCTGAACTCAACCGCCTTTTCCGACGGCTCGGCGATCCCGCGCCGTTACACCTGCGACGGTGACGATCTCTCCCCTCCCCTAGAATGGAGCGACCCGCCGGCAGAGACGCATAGCTTCGTGCTGCTGTGCGACGATCCGGATGCTCCGAATGGCACGTGGCATCATTGGGCGGCCTATGACATCCCGGCCGCTCTGACGTCTCTTGCACAAGGCGCCGCCCAGCATACCGAAAAGCAAGGCTTCAAACAGGCGATCAATGACTTCCAGCGGATTGGCTACGGTGGTCCATGCCCGCCACACCGCCATGGACCTCACCACTATCACTTCCGCCTGCTTGCACTCTCGGTCGAGCACCTGGCGCCGGGCAAGAACCGATCCTGTCGTGACGTCGCCCGCGAAGCAAACGAGCATGTCCTCGCCGAAGCGAATCTTGTCGGCATTTATGAGCGATAATCGTGCTCACACTGCCGGAATATTGGCGCAGGCGCCACCCACGGCGGGGGCGCAGCAATAATCATAGTTCGCCGCCGCGAATCATGTCGTGGCGACGATGCCAAGTTTCACGAATCTCGTTCTCGACCTTGGCCAGCGTGGTCGGCGAGACCTCAGGATATGACTGCCTCAGCCAGTCCAATAATTGCTGCGCAAACTTGACGAGGGTCTCTGGCGCCTCGCCAGACATGATTCGGCGGTAAGCCTCCGCTTCAATGAGATATTGCGATCTCTTATGGCCCAGCGACGTCGTCATTCCTGCAATCCGCCAATATCTTCAGGACAGATCGCCCGAAATCGACCTTACGGGCTGGCTGTCTTTTCAGCTCAGACCCGACTCTTCGGTCCCGGCAATTGCAATGGATCGAGTCCGAGATCTTCGCAGACTTGGCGAACTACACGCTGGTCGAGGCTCTGACGCGCGCCTCCGAGCGGAATGCGAGTCTTTCGGACCTCTCGATGCACCGTCACTACGACATGACCTTCGTGCCCACGGGGATGCTCGTCACCATCGATGCGGCAGCCTTGCTCGAGCAACCACTTCCGAAATGTTGCGCTTTCCATCGCTCTGCTCCTGTCGACAACAAAACTGGGTCCACCAATCAGAGCCGTTCGATTTCGAACTCCTCGCAAGAATAACCGAGCATCGAAATTCCCTCTTCCAAAAGATCGCCCAGCATTGGCATACCAAGAAGATAACTGGCCGTGCGTTCGTTGTGAGCGCGCGCCGCCTCTTCGCGGATGTCGGCCCAATCGGCGGCGGAATAGTCGTCCCGACCGAGCCACGCCAAGGTCACGAGGTCGATCTGCTCGTCTTCCGACAAGGAATTGATGAGAGATGTGAGCTCCTCGACGACCGGATCGTCTTCCCGGTCTTCGAGGACTGCAGCCTCCTTGTCGTCCGAAGGATTTGATCCAGGGTCTAGTTCGTTTGCTTCTTCCTTGGCGTCAAATTCCCGAGCCTTCATGATAATGAAGCAGACTTTCTCAGACGAAATCGTGAGGGTTGCTGCGTCGTTGTCCGTCAACGTTGCCGGTGGGCTTAATGTTTTTTGCATGGCGTCACCTCGACTATTAGTCGTCTTTATTGTTTGTGCTAATAGACAAGTGTTGGCAGCCTGTCATTGAGACAGCTCAATCTGGCTTGACCCTCCCTGCACGGCTTGAAAAAGCAACATTATTCGACGAGTTCTTTTTGATCGATATCAATGCGCACGGGCAGCGCCTGCGCTTAGCTGCATCACCGTCGCGCAGAGGCAAGATTGGCGAAGCACGATAGTGAAACGTCTACGGGCGCGGATCTATCTACGCGATAAACCAGTCTACCGATGAAGCATGGCGGA
>Ga0316628_100004665_pt1 | contig 10800 bp, 4 predicted proteins | sample OWC_Aug_M2_C1_D5_FD_207648 | JGI IMG/M metagenome (GOLD analysis project Ga0316628, IMG submission 207648) | Wetland soil microbial communities from Old Woman Creek delta, Ohio, United States - OWC_Aug_M2_C1_D5_C | ecosystem: Environmental > Terrestrial > Soil > Wetlands | place: USA: Ohio... | reverse complement strand
TCGTTCACCGACGGGCCGAAGATGTACTGGTAGAACTGCGTTAGGCAGGACCAGGCGAGGACGACCGTTCCCGTCGAGGGGAGCGAGGCCGCGTCCTCCACCGTCAGCAGGCCCTCGTCGGCCCAGGTCTCCGGGCCGCCGTGCCCGAAGTAGTGGGTGAAGGCGGCTCCCTGCGCGAGAGCCGAGAAGAGGCGGCCCCGGGCGACGTCGACGCCCTCCCCGACGTCGGCCCAGGCCTGGGTGCGCTGGGGGAGCCGCGCCGCGATCGCGCGGGCCCCGGCCGCGAAGTCGAAGCCGTCGGGGCCAGGGTCGTCCACCGCGAAGACGTGCCGGAAGGCGCCCGGCGCCAGCAGCGCCTCCTGGCGCTCCACCTTGTCGACGAGCGTGTCGGCCTCGGCCGGCGTGCGGGCCGGCAGGCGGCCGATCGCGACCTCCGGTCGGCCGTCGCCGTCGACGTCCGCGTAGCGGTTCTCCGACGCGACGCGCCCGAAGATGCCGTCCCAGCCGTTGAGCGACGGCACGAACGCGCGGCCGCCGAAGCCCGCACGGTCGTCGGGGTCGAAGCTGTCGTCGCCGAGGAGGAGGACGTACCGGAGCGCCCCCCTCGCGGCCGCGCGCCGCACCAGGGCGCGGACCGCGTTCGCCTCCGGGACCCCGCCGCTCAGGCGGTCGTAGGCGTTCTCCACGTCCGCCACCGCCACCGTCAGGCCCTCGCCGCGCTTCACCTCGGCCAGGCGCTCGGCCTGCGCGGCGAAGAGCGGGTGCGTCACGATGAGGTACTCGGCGCCCGGCGGGGGCAGGGCGTCGTCGAACGGCCGCACGCTCGCGGGCGCCGGCGGGTCCTGCCAGCCGTCGGGCCGCGCGAGCTCGACGTAGTCGAGGTACGCGTAGCCGTTCGGATCGCCGTCCGCGGTGGCGTAGTCGATGCGCAGGTCGTTCGCCGCCGAGCGGAGCCGGGTCGCGACGGCCTCGAGGTATCCGGAGACCGCCCCGTCGAGCTCGACCGTACCGAGGCTCTCGCCGTTCAGCGAGGCCGAGACGACGTGCCGGTGCTCGGTCATCCCCTGGAAGCGCAGCCGAACCGGCACCGCGGGCATGGCCGAGTCGGGCCAGCCGGCGAGGTCGAACGTCCCGGCCGTCGGGTCCCACTCGTAGGGCCAGGTCCCGAAGCCGGGCACCAGCTGGTCCCACAGCCAGGGGTCCGTTCCGAGCGGCACGCTCGGCACGTAGAGCAGCGGCCGCGCGACGCGCACCCAGCCGGCCCGCGCGGGATCGCCCTCGCGGGTCAGCGGCACCGCCATCGCCGGGAGCCGTGCGCCCCACGTGAGCACGTGCACGTTGCGGCTCGTGTAGGCGGTCTCCAGGGCCTCGGTGCGGAAGGCGAGCGCCTCTCCCGCTCCGCCCTCGTCCCGGACCTCGAAGGGCACCAGGACACCCTGGCGGGTGAGGCGGCAGTCGGCGAGCCGCACGCCGACCGGCAGGCCGGCGGCCTCGAGGCTCGGGCGGGCCACCGTGGCGACACCCTCGCCCGAGGTCTCGATCTTCAGGCTGGCCGGCAGCAGCGGGCGGCGGCGCTCGATCGTACGGGGGCGCTCCGGGAGGACCCGCGCCGTGGCCGCGGCCTCGCGCGGCGCGAGAGGGACGACCCGCGCGCGAGCGGCGCTCGACACGAAGGCGAGCTCGGCGCCGGCCCGGGCGAGCCGTCGCTCGACCTGCTCCAGGAGCCGTTCCTGCCGCCTGTCGCCCACCACGAAGGGCCCCATGAGCCGCCGCCTTCCGTCGCGCTCGAACTCCTCGATGACGACGTAGGGGGCGGTGACGGGCGTCGTCCGGGCCGAGTAGAGGACGGGCAGCTGCGAGTCGGGCCGGGGCGCCGGGATCCTCTCCGCGGTCAGGCGCTCGAGACCGCGCCGGCCCGCGGGGTCGCCCGTCTGGTACAGGTGGAAACCCGCCGTGCGGTGCTGCCAGCCCGTCGCGAACTCGACGTTCCCGCGCCGGTCCACGCGCACGCCCCGAATCGACGCGCGGCTCAGCAGCACGATCGGCGGGCCCACGAGGTTGGACGTGGCGGTCGTGTTGTTCGGCGAGAACGTGTCCGTGCTGGCCGTGCCGACCAGGCCGGCCACCGCGACGAGCGTGCCCGGCGCCGTGCTGCAGCCGACGCGCACGGTCAGCGAGAAGCTCGAGCTCGCCCCGGCGGCGAGGCTCGGCTGCGTGCAGGTCACGTCGCCGGTCCCGCCCACCGCGGGCGTCGCGCACGTCCAGCCCGAGGGCGCGTCGAGGGACTGGAAGGTCGTGCCCGCCGGGACGGGGAACGACGCCGTGGCGAAGAGGGCGGCGTCGGGGCCGTTGTTCACCACCGTGAACGTGTAGCTGGCCGCCGTGCAGGCGTCGATCGTGTCGGGCGGGCCGCTCACGGCGACCCCGAGGTCCACCACCGTCGTGGCGAGGGGGCCGCACACGCCGGTCGTGTCGATCCCGGGGATCTGCGCGACCACGAGGCCCGTGGACACGGTGCCGGCGTTGCCGTCGGAGGCGCCGTACACGTCCGGCGTCGCGGTCGTCGTCCCCGCGGCGCCGCCGCTCACTTCCGCCGCCGCGGGAACATCCGACAGGAAGACGCGGCCGCCCCCCCCGCCGCCGCCGGGGCCTTGACGCGCTCCCGGGTACGAGCCGGGGTCCTCGTCGGGCCACGCGTTCGAGCCGCTGCCGCCCCGAGCGCTCACGGAGAGGCCGGCGAGGCCGCCGTTCGGTGCGAAGACGAGAGCGGTACCGCCCGCGCCGCCGCCGCCGCCGCCGTCGTTGTCGGGAGTCGTGTCCGCGGTGTTCGCGGAGAGGCCATCGGCCTCGATCGTGCCGGTGCCGGCGAGCGAGTCGGCGCGGATGATGACGACGCCGCCGCCCGCGTTGCCGCTGCTCTCGTCGCCGGTCGAGTTGTTGCGCGAGCCGGCCCCGCCGCCCCCGCCGAGCGTCGCGAGGCCGGGGTCGGCCGCGATCCCGTCCCCGCCGAAACCGCCGACGGGCAGGTTGCTGACCGAGGCGTTCCCGCCGCGACCGCCGAGCCCGCCGTTGCCCCCGCCCCCGCCGCCCGCGTTCTGGTTGTTCGAGGCCGGCTGTGAGGTGTTGCCTCCGCCTCCCGCCGTCCCCGGCGCGCCGCGGGCGAAGCTGCCGTTCGGGTAGCCCTCGTCGCCGGTGTCGACGACGTCGCCCACTCCGACGACCGGGTTGTCCGGATCGTAGACGTAACGCGGCGTGCCCGCCGTGCCCTCGCCCTTGGACGCGTGGTGACCGACCGCTCCCAGCGGAGCCGTCGTGCGGTAGGCCGTTTCCGACCCTCCGAGCTCGCCGCGCAGCGCGCGGGCGCCGGCGCCGCGGAAGCCGCGGCCGCTCACGCTCACCGTCGCCCCTCCCAGGGCGAGCGCGCCCTGCACGTCGAAGGCGAGAATGCCGCCGGAGGTGCCGTTCCAGTAGGAGGCGGTGAGCGTCGAGCCGAGAGTGGCCGTGGTGTACTGGGGGACGCGGACGACCTGGAAGCGCCGCTGGCCCCGCGTGCCGGTGGGAGCGGCGCTCGTGTACGTGCTGACGAGGCCCTGGCTCAGGCGCAGCGTGCCGCCGCCCGCGCCGACGGCGGTCGCCGCCACCGCGTACTCGTAGAGCCCGGTGCCGTCCTGGGCGGTCGCGCCGCGGGCCTCCCCGTCCCCGGCCGTGCCGTCACCGTAGGCGTCGGAGTCCGTCGAGTCGATCGCCGCGTCCTGCATCTGCGCGACGAGGACGAGGTCGCCCGCCGCGATCGTGGCCGCCGCACCGCGCGAGGGGCCGAGGGCGATCGACGTCGCTCCCGCGGCGGCCGTGGCCGTGCCGGGGTAGTAGCTGTTGACGATGCCCGACAACGTGCCCCCGGCCCCGTCGCTGCCGGGGATCGGGCAGGTGCTGGCCGGGGCCACGGTGCTCGTGGTGGCGGCCGAGTCGTTCCCGGGCACGGGGTCGGCGACCGTGCTCGAGACGGAGGCGGTGTTCGTGATCGTCGAGCCCGCCGCCGCCCCGGCGTCGACCCGGACTCTCAGGGTGACCGCCGAGAGCTGGCCGGAGGACAGGGAGGCGACGGAGCAGGAGACCGTGCCCGTGCCGCCCACGGCCGGCGCCGTGCAGAGCCAGCCGGGCGGGACGGACACCGAGCGGAAGGTGGTGCCGGCGGGCACCGCGTCGGCGACCGTGACGTCGAGCGCCGTGGCCGGGCCGTTGTTCGCGACGACGATGGTGTACGTGAGGTCCTTCCCGGCGGGGACGGGGTCCGGGGTGTCCGCCTTCGTCACGGCGAGGTCGGCGCTCGCCGGCGGAGCGACGACGGTCGTCGTCATCGACACCGTGTTGTTCGACGGGAGGTCGTCGAAGTTGCCGCTCGTCGCGCTGGCGGAGTTGGTCAATACCGTCCCGGGGGCGGCGGTCGAATCGACGCGAGCGACCAGGGTGAACGTCACCGTGGTGAGCGTGGGGAAGCTGGGGCTCGAGCAGCGCACCGTCCCGGGCGAGCCCACGGGAGGCGTCACGCAGGACCAGCCCGCGGGGGGCGTCGCCGAGACGAACGTGGTGCCGGGGGGAAGGACGTCGGAGACCGAGGCGTTCGGGGCGGTGGCGGTCCCGAGGTTGCGGAGCTGGAACGTGTAGGTGACGCTGGAGCCGGCGCTCACCGGGTCGGGTGTGTCGGTCGGGGTGTCCAGCCTCAGGTCGGAGATGGGCGCCGCGTTCACGGCGAGCTGGCAGACCGGGCCCAGGGTCTCCGTGCGGGGGTAGGTCGCCGACTGCGAGGCCGGCGTGTACTGCGCCCACACCGTCGTGTCGGGCGGGGGGCTGCCCGCCGCGGGCGGGCCGGTGAGGTTCCGAACGCCGGTCGCGGTGGGCTGGAAGTCGATCTCGAACCCGAGAGAGGCGTACGAGCCGGGAGCGAGCGTCGCGAACGTGCACCGGCGGTAGCCGGCCGCCGAGCCGTCCGTGCAGGCGGCGGCCGCCCCGTCGATCGTAGCGAGCTGCGTGCCGGCCACGTACGTCACGCTCGCCACCAGCGGCACGCTGATCTGCACGTTCGTGATCGCGGTCGTGCCGATGTTGGCCACGGTGGCGGTGAGCGCGAACCGGCTGGGCGTCCCCCCCGGGAGTGGCGGGTTCTCGCCGCTCAGCAGCACCGCGCTCGCCGCCAGCACCGGCTCGCGGGGCGGCGTCAGGGCGCAGCCCGACGTCTGGCAGGCGGAGTAGTCGTCGGGCAGGTACGTCCGGATGGGGTCGGTCGGCCGGCGAGGGTAGTTGGCAGGCACGCCGGCGATCGAGCCCTGGAAGTCGGCGATGCGCCAGTCCACGTGATTCTGGGGCGTCGCCCACTCGTCGAGCTGCGAGCGCAGCGTGAACATCCCGTAGTTGTTCGATTCGAGGTTGGCGCCGCCCGCCGGCTCCACGCTCACCGTCGTCGTGGCGACACCGTCGTGGTCGCTGCGGGCGAGGTCGCTGGCCGCGCCGGAGGTGTCCACGAGGGTGACGGCCGAGCCGCTGCCGTCCGCCGTGTTGGCGTCGAGGTCGAAGTTGATCGCCTCGATCGCGCAGCCGCGGTTCACGTAGGGGAAGAACGCCGAGTAGCCCGACACGTTGGCCGTCGGCCGGTCTCCCGCCACCGCCCCCGTGATCATGGAGGTGTCGGTGGGGGCCACCGTGTCGATCGTGTCGTCCGCGTTGCCGATGGTGTAGGCGCTGTAGGGGTTGCCCGCTGCGTCGAGGAACTCGACCCCGAAGGCGTTGCGGGCCTCGTAGGCCGGGTTGCGCGTGGGGTCCAGGATCGTGACCTCGAAGACGTAGAGGCCGGCGGGGAGGGGCTCGCACCTGTCGACGCCGATGCCCCAGATGCGGTTGTCGTCGCTTGAGGGCTCGTCGAGAGCGACGAACGCCGGCACCCTGTTCCGCCGGCAGGCGAAGCGAGCCAGGCGGTCCTCCGTCAGGCCGGCGGCGTCCGCCCCGATCGTGACCGATCCGCTTCCCTTCTCGTTGCCGTCGGGGTCGAGCAGGCGGTACCGCGTGTTGACGGTCCGGCCGAGGTCTCGGGCGCCCGACAGCCCCGCGTCGAAGACGCGCACGTCGAGCGTCGTCCCCGTGACCTCGACGAAGAGGCGGATCTGGTGGACGACGTCCCCGTTGGCCGAGCCGGAGTCGAGCCGCTCCAGAACGAACCAGCCGGGCGGATCGGCGCTGACGTCGGTGCACCCCGCCGGGGTCCCGGCCGCCGCGCAGACCTGCCCGGCCGGGCTCAGGTTGGTCGGGACGCCGAACCGGGCCGCGTGCGCCGGGGGAGCGAGCGACAGCACGAGCATCCCGGCGACCGTCCACGGGGTCCTCTCACGACCGGTCCACCCCACGTGCAGGCCCCTCCGGGGGCGCTGATGCAGCACGAGTCGTGCCGCTCGGGGGTACCCTCAACACGCCGCGCGACGAGCAGCGTCGCGAGTCTCTGAGCAGGGGCGGGCGGTGACAAATCCTTCAGTCGGCTAAGGTTGCCGGATGACGTCGTCGGTCCCCCCGGGGGGCGGCGATCGTAGGGCGTCCACGCTTGCGCGCGGTGACAGGCGACGATCCGAGACACGCCCGGCGGGGAGTCTGAATCCCGGACGCCGCCCCTTCGCGTGCGGGCGATGCCGCAGCTACTCGTCGTCGGGCCCGGCCTGCCGCACCCGCTTGACCGCGCTGCGCTCGCGCTTCTTTCGCAGGCGCCGCTCGACGGCCGCCCGGCTCGGCTGCGTGAGCCGCCGCGGGCGAGGGAGCTTCAGCACGCGCTCGACGAGCTTCTTCACCTTCTCCCGCGCGTCCTCGAGGTTGCGGATCTGGTCGCGCGTGCGCTGGCTGGTCACCAGCAGCCGACCCTCGGCGTCGAGGCGCCCGGCGGCGAGCGCCTGGAGGCGGGCCCGCGCCGGGGCCGGGAGGCCCGTCACCGCGCCGAGGTCCACGCGCAGCTCGACCTTCGAGGCGACCTTGTTGACGTTCTGTCCGCCGGGGCCGGACGAGCGCACCGCGCGCCACTCGAGCGCGGACTCGGGGACGAGGATGCCCTTCGCGATCCGGATCGGTTCCGCCATGGCTGGACTTTGAGCCGGCCGACGCGCGGCCGTCAAGAGACAGCGGGGCGGGGGCCGTCCCGGGGGTGGCCCGGCCGCCCGCGGCGGACCTAGAATCGTGCATCGCTGCACCACGCGCGACCGGAGGGCTCCATGGCGAACATCGCGATGCTGGGGACGGGCCTCATCGGCCTCTTCTACACGATGAGCCTCCGCGGGAAACGGAGCCGGGACCGGGTCGTCGTCGTCCAGGGCCGCGACCCGGAGAAGACGAAGGCCTTCGCGGGGAAGCACGGGGTCCCGCGCTCGACCACGAGCCTCGAGGAGGCTGTCTCCGCGAGCGACGTGGACCTCGTGGTCGTCGGCCTCCCGAACCACCTCCACCTCGAGGCGGTCGCGGCCGCCTGCCGCGCCGGCAAGGGTGTCCTCTGCACCAAGCCCCTCGCCCGCACCGCGGCGGAGGCGAAGCAGATGCTGCAGACGGTCGAGAAGGCCGGCGTCTTCCACGGCTACCTCGAGGACCTCGTCTACACGCCCAAGACCCTGAAGGCCCTCGCCTCGGTCCGGGCCGGCACGATCGGCCGCGTGCTCTGGACCCGCTCGCGCGAAGCGCACCCCGGCCCGCACAGCGACTGGTTCTGGACGAAGGAGATGTCGGGCGGCGGCGCGCTCGTCGACATGGGCTGCCACTGCATCGAGATCGGCCGCAGCTTCGTGGGCAAGGAAGTGCGCCCGGTCGAGGCCGTCTGCTGGGGCGCGACCCAGGTGCACCCGATCGAGGCCGAGGACTCCGTCGTCGGTCTCGTGCGCTACGCGAGCGGCGCCCTCGCGCAGTTCGAGTCCGCGTGGACGTTCCGCGGGGGGATGGACCTCCGCGACGAGGTCTCCGGCAGCGACGGCACGATCTGGCTCAACCACTGGCTGCGGACGGGCTTCGAGATGTTCTCGGCGCCGGGGTCGGGCGGCTACGTCGCGGAGAAGGCGGAGACCGAGTCGGGCTGGCTCTTCCCCGTCGGCGACGAGACGTCGGCCCTGGGCTACGACGACATGTTCGCGGACATGCTGGACGCCTTCGAGGCGAAGCGCGCTCCGGTGGAGACCTTCTACGACGGCTACGTCGTGAACGCGATCATGGACGCCTGCTACCGCTCCATGGACACGAAGCGGTGGGAGCCGGTGGCCCTCGACGACTGGCGCGGGAAGGCGGACGCCGCGACCACGGGCGCGTACGTCGAGTACGACGCGCGGCACTGGCTCATCAAGTTCGAGCGCATGCCCGACGGGCGGCGCAAGCTCATCCTGAAGGACAAGGAGACAGGCGCGGTGAAGCAGACGCTGGAGTGAGGCAGCCTGGGTCAGAAACGGACGATATACAGAAACGGACAGATCTCTCGGGACGCGGGCCGACGGACGTCCCTCGAGTGCATATGAAAGCCATGGTCCTCGCCCGGCCCGGCGAGCCGCTGCGCGAGACGGAGCGGCCGCTTCCTTCGCCGGGGCCGGGCGAGGTGCAACTGCGCGTCGTCGCCTGTGGAGTCTGCCGGACGGACCTCCACGTCGTGGACGGCGAGCTGCCGGACCTCGGCCGCCCGGTCGTCCCCGGGCACCAGGTCGTCGGCGTTGTCGAGGCCGTCGGTCCCGGTGTCGAGCGGCTCGCCGTCGGCCGGCGGGTCGGCGTGCCGTGGCTGGGCTGGACCTGCGGGAGGTGCCGCTTCTGCGCGAGCGGGCGGGAGAACCTCTGCGGTGAGGCGCGCTTCACCGGCTACCAGATCGACGGGGGCTTCGCCGACCACACGGTCGCCGACGAGCGCTACTGCTTCCCGATCCCGGAGGGATACCCGGACGTCCAGGCGGCGCCGCTCCTCTGCGCCGGCCTCATCGGCTACCGGTCTCTCCGGATGGCCGGCGATGCCGCGCGGCTCGGCCTCTACGGCTTCGGGGCAGCGGCGCACATCGTCGTCCAGGTCGCGCGCCACCAGGGACGGCGCGTCTTCGCGTTCACGCGCCCCGGCGACCGGGAGGCGCGCGCGTTCGCCCTCTCGCTCGGCGCCGAGTGGGCCGGGGAATCGGGGGACGCCCCGCCCGAGCCGCTCGACGCCGCCATCCTGTTCGCCCCCGCCGGCGAGCTGGTCCCGACCGCGCTGCGCGCGGTGGACCGCGGCGGGACCGTGGTGTGCGCGGGCATCCACATGAGCGACATACCGTCCTTCCCCTACCGGATCCTGTGGGAGGAGCGCGTCGTGCGCTCCGTCGCCAACCTCACGCGGAGGGACGGAGAGGAGTTCCTGGCGCTGGCGCCGACGGTGCCGGTCCGGACGGAGGTCGAGGTCTTCCCGCTCGCCGCCGCGAACGAAGCGCTCGACCGGCTGCGCACGGGGCGCATTCGGGGCGCGGCCGTCCTGACCATCGGATAGTCGCGACAGCCCGCCGCTACCCGTGGCTTTCGGCTGTGCCTGCCGCGGCCTTCGGATCCGCGGCGGCGGGTCAGTTCGTTTCCCAGCTGCCGTACATCGGGTTCGGAAGGAGGAAGAAGCGCACGCCGAAAGGGGCGAAGGCGTCGTCGCCCCGCTTGCGGATCTCCTGGCTCTGTCCGGGGAAGTCCAGGATGTTGTCGCCGACGAAGGCCACGACGTCGAGCGGGGGCAGGCCGGCGGACGTCGTGCCGCGGGCGACCGCCTCGAAGCGCGGGTTCTTGTCGCTCGGCCCCGCGGCCGGCCGGCACAGCATGGCGTCGTACGCGAGCCCGTGAGCGCGGAACACCGCCTCGGTGTCCGGGCACTCGTCGGCGGTCCGGTTCGTCACGATCGCGATCTTGCCTCCGAGCGCGCGCACGCGGGCGAGGAACGCGGCCGCACCCGGCAGCGGAACGGCCTCCCGCCGCGCGCACCAGGCCCGCCAGCTCGCCGCGTCGAAAGGCCGGCCCGCCCGGGCGCGCTCGATCTGGTAGACGGAGTTGTCGATCGTCGTCTCGTCGGCGTCGAGGATCACCGCCCAGCTTCCCGGGGCGCGCCCGGCAGCCTCGCGCTCGACGTGGGCGGTGGCGGCCCGGTACACCTCCAGGAACAGCGCGCGGTGCTCGGCGGAGTCGCTCGACCAGCGCACGGCCTCCGGGATGCGCCCCGCCGTCGCCGCGGTCGCGGCCGGGGCGGGCGTGGTCGGAGCCGGAGCCGGCGGCACCGGCCCCGCGGTGCGGCAGGAGGCCGTGAGGGCGACGGCGAGGACTAGGGGCCAGCGGCGGGTCATCGAGATCGCTCCGTGTGAAAGTGAAGCCACAGTCTACGCCGGGAGGTCGGGACGGCGGCTGGGCGGCCGGCCGGTTGAAGGCGCATTCCCCGGGCGCTATCCTCGCCCCGCCTTCCGCGAGCCCTTCACGAGGTGCGAGCCATGCGGACATCGAGACGGGTCGTCGTCGCGATCGCCCTGTCCATCGCCGTCACGCCGCTGTGCGCGGCGGAGGACGAGGAGCCCTCGAGGGGGCCGAAGGAGCTGGCCGGTCTCAGGTACCGGCTCGTCGGCCCGCCCGCCGGGGGCCGCGTGTCGCGCGTGGCCGGCCTTCCCGGCGACCCGCTGACGTACTACGCGGCGACCGCCTCGGGCGGCGTGTGGAAGTCCACGGACGGCGGGATCAAGTGGAAGCCGGTGTTCGACGATCAGCTCACGAGCTCGATCGGCTCGATCGCGGTCGCCCCGACCGACCCCAACGTCATCTACG
>Ga0316628_100004664_pt1 | contig 10802 bp, 6 predicted proteins | sample OWC_Aug_M2_C1_D5_FD_207648 | JGI IMG/M metagenome (GOLD analysis project Ga0316628, IMG submission 207648) | Wetland soil microbial communities from Old Woman Creek delta, Ohio, United States - OWC_Aug_M2_C1_D5_C | ecosystem: Environmental > Terrestrial > Soil > Wetlands | place: USA: Ohio... | reverse complement strand
ATGGGCCGCAGGGTTTATTAACCTATTTGTGCTATATAGCGCATATGCGCGTCCTAATGGTGGTGTTTCATCTCCCGCAGGGGTCGACCCCGGCGGTGCATCGGGATTTCCGACAGGCGGTATATGGAGCGAACACGAGCAGCGGGGGTGGGCGGTACAGGTACCGTCGTCGTGGATTGCTGGATGACATCCCCCACGTGAGGCTCTATTGGGGGACGGTGCTCATCCTTGAGCGGGATTTCAAGCACCTGAGGAAGCTATTCAAGGTGTACTCTGCGGAGTACGAGATCAGGGAGGTCAAACCCTTGAAAAAGGATCTCAAGGTCCTTGAGGTGGCTCTCCAATAAATATGTCCCAAGGCCCCGGATGGGCGAAGGCTTAATCCCCCGGTTCGCATTCCCCTGCCAAGGTGGGCCCTTGGCACTGGACCGTATCACGCTCAGCAACATGGCGTTCTTCGCCTACCACGGCACCGCCCCCAGCGAGAAGGAGGGGGGCCAACGGTTCTTCGTGGACGTCGACATGTACCTCGACCTGAGGCCCGCGGCCATCTCGGACGACCTGTCGAGGACGGTGGACTACGAGGGCGTCTACAACCTCGTCAAGGAGAACTGCGAGTCCAAGCGGTTCTACCTCATCGAGGCGGTGGCCGAGCACGTGGCCCGCTCCATCCTCGAGGGGTTCCCCGTCGAGCGGGTCGTCGTGAGGGTCCGCAAGCCCTCCGTCCCCGTCCGCGGCATCCTCGACTTCACCGAGGTCGAGGTCGACCGCACCCGCGCGGACTGAGAGGGTCCCGCGGTGGATATGGGGCCAGACGCCCAGGTGGCCCCGGGGCGTAATCGCATCGCGTCCCATTGGTCAGTGGCCCAGCGTCAAGGTCGATCGTCCTGGGGCGGGCTGACGCCTGTCTCACGCACGGACGCCTGCGGCCTGCGACGGGCTAGGAGCACGATCGCCAGGACGATCGCGGCGGCCGCGAGCCCGACGATTAGGTACGGCAGGGCGCCCGGGGCGCTCCGCGGGGTGCCGGTGCCGTCACCGTCGCCGCCGTCGCCGTCGTCCAACTCGACGACGACGATGTTCAATTTGGACGCGTTCTGGTTCCTCTCGGCGTCCTCGACCTCGAGCGTCGCCACGTACATCCCTGGGATGGACAGGTTGAAGGACACGTTGCACCCGTGGAGGACAAGGTCGGTGTCCGGGCCGATGATGGTCCAGGACCAGTGGGCTACCCCGACGTTGTCGGTGCTGGCGCTCCCGTCGAGGCGGACCGTCTCGTTCTGGAAGACCACGAGGTCCTTGCCGGCGCGCGCGACTGGGGGTTCGGCGTCGGTGACGCGGAGCACGAACTGGGCATGTCCGACGTTCCCGCTGCCGTCGATCGCGTCCAGATGGACCAGGTACGTGCCCGGGACGTCGACGGTGAGCACGGCGGCGCATCCCCTGAAGGTCCTGTTCTCACCGAGGTAGTCGAACCACCATATGTACTCCGAGATCCCGACGTTGTCCGATGAGGCGCCGCCGAACAGGTCGACCGGGGCCCCCTGGGCCACGGCCCTGTCGAGCCCTGCATCGACCGTCGGGGGCTCCGTATCGATCACATAGACCACCATGGTGGCGGAACCGGTGTTGCCGTAGGCGTCCGCGACCGTGAGCGTGACCTGGTAGCTGCCGAGGGCGTCGAACCTGAAGGTCGCGGTGGCCCCCTGGAGCTCCTGCAGGGCACCGCCGTAGACGAAGGTCCACCGGTACGAGACGATGGAGGTGTCGTCGGAGGAGGCGGAGCCGTCCAGGGTCGCGACGGTGCCGACGTCGATCGTTAGGTCCCCGGCCACCCTCGCGACCGGGGGGATCCCGTCGAAGGGCAGGACGAGGGGGAACCTGTCCACCGGGTTCGAGACTCCCAGGATCGAGTCCGTCGCGTACGGGATGCTCCACACCCTCCCGTCGTTCGTCGCGGAGGGGTACCTCTCCTGGTAGTCGCTCCAGTAGTTGCCGGCCGTGCCGTTGTCGAGCATGTCGTGGTCGAGGGCGTCGAGGTCCACGACCTGCGAGCCACCCGGCTTGTAGGTGGCGCCATGCCCGTTCTCGACGAAGTTGTTGAGGTATATGGGCCCGGTGCCCCCGAACCTGATCGCGCAGTCCCCGCACCCTGAGATCGTGTTCGAGACTATGTTGAAACCGCATTCCGTGAGGTCGATCCCCTGGTACTGGAAGAAACGGATCTCGTTGCCCGTGATGTAGAGCCTGTCGACACCCTGGGCGCTCACCCCGGACAGGCCGTCCCGCATCCGGTTGTCGGAGACATGGACGTTCAGGCAGGTCACCCCATGCTCCCAGGTCCCGAGGTTCACGCTCAGGTTGCATTCGGAGATGTCGTTGCCCTCGATGAGGGCGGTTATCACCTCTCCCGTCACGCCTATGCCGATGTTCCTCATCAGCGTCAGGTTGTTGTCCCTCACGACGACGTCGCTCGAATCCGAGACCACGATGCCAGAGTAACCGCCTTCGAGCGAGTTGCCCTCCACGGTACAATTGGATGTGCGCTCGGCATAGACGAACGAGCGGCTGCCGTTGGAGAACGAGTTCCGACGGACCGTCAGGCGGTCCGAGACCTCAGCCACGGTCCCTACGTACTCCAGCAGCAGGGGGACTGACGTGACGCCCTCCTCGTTGTCACTGAACGCATTGGCGTAGACGGTCGTCCCATCGCAGGCGGTCATGAGGATGGCGTGGGCGCAGCTACGGAAGGACGTTCCCATCACTCTCGTCCCCCGCTCCCTGAGGAGTTCGAACCCGACCTCGCATCCGTTGACCGTGCTGTTGCTGATGACGTTCCCATCGCCGCCGCAGGTGTACACGCCCCCGAGGGGGCCTTCGAAGACGGAGTCCGAGACGGACGTCTCCGAGCAGTAGAGGAGGGTCAGGGCCTCGGGACCGTTCCTCGCCTGGTCGAAGGTGAGCGCGCACCGGGTGCAGTTGACGACGAAGGTCTGGGACGCTTGGACGTCCAGGTCAACGCCGGTCTGGTTGGCCAGGTACCTCATCGGCACCCCGTCGAGCGAGTTGTCCGCGAAATCCATGATGGCGCCCTCGAGGGACGATGGCCGGAGGATCAGCCCCCGCCCGACGAACCGATTGCCCCTGATCGTGTCGATCCTTGCCCCCTCGATCCACGCATTGGCGGCCGTGGCGCCAGTGAGGATGTTGCCGATGATCCTGTAGCGGGCCCCACCTTCGATGTACAGGTTCCCCGCCCAGAACGGCTCCGGACCGCCGTTGTCTGACAGGGTGCAGTTCGAGATGAGGATGTTCTGTTGGACATTGTCGTTGTACACGATGCAGACTATCCCGGGCTGGGCGCAACCCGAGACCGCGCATCCCGATATCGTGACGTTGTCGCATTCGCCCATGCAGATCCCGCTACCCGCGCTGCCGGTGAATGCGCACTCCGATACGGTGACATTGTCGCATGACGATACCGTCACGCCGCCGCTGCCAAAATAGTAATACCGGTCGAACCGGCTGCCGGTGATGCTGATCCACTCGGAGAAGACCAGCCATATGCGGCCATTGCTGTAGGTGATGTTCGAGAAGGCGATGTGCGTGCAGTTCCTCACCTCGATCTGGTGGGAGCTGACGTTGCAGTCCCGGACCACCCCATCCCTGCACAGGATCAGCTGGATCGGCCACTTCAGGTCCTGGGACGTCACGTCCTCTATCACGAAGTTGGCGCAGCTGATGAGATATATGCCCTCCTTCGCGCCGGTGGCGTTCGAGAGCGTGACGTTCCGGATGACGAAGAAGCTGTTCGTGTCCGAGACCGAGATGCATTTCCTCTCCGGGCCGGAGATGGACAGGTTCTCGATGATGTAGGGCTCCTTGGACGTCCCCTTTCCCGCGACGACGCCGTTGGCCGCGGTGAACCCCGCGTCCCCCGTGATGTCGATCGTACTCCCCTCGATGGCCATCGGCGACGGCGTGGAGGTGCCCCCGGGCATGAGATTGGAGGCGATCGGCAGCAGCGATGCTGCGGCCAATATACAGACTGCCCTCACGGCAATGCCCCGTCTATCGGTCCCCGGCAATGGTCATCACCCATCTCTGCCCGAATGGGTCCACTCGAACTAGCTTTGCGACAGATTGATTCGATATGTCATTGCGGATTTATAGCTGTTGATGTGTGGATCTCGGCCAGAGGATGACGTCCGCGCACGGATGAGGACGAAGGCGCCTGGTGGGCGTCCGGGGCCGGCGCGTTACGTCGCGCGCCTCATGAGGTCCACGACGGGCCTCGACGAGACGGCCCTCGCGGGCGAGTACGTCCCCACCAGCGACAGGAGGATGGTGAGCACGAGCAGGTACAGGATCGAGCCCCAGGGCACGATGTAGGAGAACCGCACCGGCGATAGCATGTTGAAGAAGGCTATGATGAGCGCGCTCAGCGTCGTGCCCACGACGACGCCGAGGACCAGCGACGAAAGCGCGATGGTCGTGCCCTCCGCCATGAGCACCTGCCTGAGCTTGCCCACCCGGAGGCCGAGCGCGCGCACGACGCCGATCTCGTACTCGCGCTCGAGTATGGACGCGAGCAGGTTCGCGACCAGCGAGAACAGCGCGACCAGCAGCAGGATGGTCAGTATCACGTAGAACAGGGCGTTGAGGATGGCGAGCCCGTCCTTGGCGAACTTCACGACCGTCGCGGGGACGAGGACCTGCACCTCGTAGAACACGCGGTAGCGCTGCTGGATCTGCTTCGCGACCGCGTCGAGGTCGTGCCCCGCCCTCACCGACACGAACACCGCGCTGAAGCCGACCTGCTGCGGCGTCACCCCGACCGCGCGCGCGAAGGTCGCGACCGAGAGCAGGACCGTCGAGCCCCCCGCGTCCTCCGGGCGCTGCGGGAATCCCCCGAGGAACCCGGGCAGCGAGTTGAGGATGAGCCCGACCTTGAGGAAGATGCGGTCCTCCTCGTGGGCGATGACGACGTCGTCGCCCAGGCCGACCCGGAGGTCCAGGGCCAGCCCCTTGGAGATGACGCAGCTGCCGTTCGGGATGAGCCTGAGGGTGGAGATGTCGCCCCTCCACACGTCCGCAGCGGTCGCGAACGACGCCGCGACCAGGTCGCCCTCGACCGCGGCGATGCGGACCCCCGAGGACCGCGAGGACACCAGGTCCGACATGCCCGTGGGATAGCCTTCCGTGGAGGCGGCAACGGCATTGGCGTAGTCCGAGCCGCGGATGCTCTCGACGACCTTCTGCGGCAGTGGCGAGCCGGCCATCACCCTCACGTCCGACCCGAGCTCGTACCGGGTCGTGCGGTCGATGGAGCCCGAGATGGCCCCGAAGAGCGCCGAGAAGAACAGCATGATGGCCACGATGATGGAGAAGATGAGCGCGGTGGAGGCGTTCCTCCTCGTGTACCTCTCGAGGCTCGACCGCAGCAGCTTCCGGGTGCCGGGCAGGAACGGGCCCATGAGCGCGACGATGGCGCGCTGCAGGAGCGGGACCAGCGCGAGCATCGACACGCAGTAGGCGAGCAGGATGACAAGGAACGAGAAGATGAAGAACGTGAAGAACTGGTCGCCCGCGAAGATGAGGAAGTAGGGGATGAAGAACGTCGCGTAGGTCAGCGCGACGAACAGCAGGAACGAGCCGACGAGCAGCCGCCGGTCGACCCCCCTCCTGGTCACGTACCTGTACTCCCCCTCGGGGCGCGAGAGGTTGATGGCCTCCGCGGGCGTCGTCGCCATCGCCCTGCGCATGGGGGAGAGCGCGAACAGGCCCGTGATGACGAGCGTGATGGCGACCTGCACCGCCACGACGGACCAGTCGACGACCTGGGAGAAGTCGGGGGGCAGCTGCGCGGACCCCGCGAGGTGGGCCGCGAACGGCAGCCCCACGCCGAGCCCCACGCCCACGGGCACGCCGATGGCGAGCATCAGGGCGAGCTCGCCGACCACGACGCGGCCCACGAGGCGCCGGCGGGCGCCGAGCAGCCTCATCACGGCGATGTCCTTCGCCCGCTGCTCGACGGACAGGTTCAAGATGGAGGCGATGAGGATGCCCGAGATGGTCGGGAAGACGACGGAGAAGACGTAGGCGATGACGTTCGTGACCTGAGACGCCTGCAGCGAGGACTCGATGGCCTGCGCGCGGGGGGCGGTCACGACGTAGGAGGGCCCGAGGCGGAGCGCGATGCGCTTGCCCAGGTCGAAGACCGCGCCCGAGGGGTCCTGGGGGTTGTTGAGGTCGTAGAGTCCGCGGTCGACGGTCGCGAGCACGGTGGAGGCCTTCCCGGGGATGCCGTACATGCCCTGCACGGTCCCGAGGTCCTTGACGATGTACTCCTCCACGCCGGGGATGAACCGGCCCTGCTGGTCGATGATGCCCGAGACGGTCCAGTTCTCGCTGGTCAGGTTCCGGGCCTGCTCGGGGTCGCTCAGCATCTCCGTCAGGTTGGCCGAGAAGTTGAGCGCGCCCCTGTAGCCGATGGCCTGCACGACGTCCCCGACGGAGAGGTTGAGGATGGACGCGGCCTCCTTGCTCAGGACGCACGAGATGCCCGAGACGTCGTAGGTGCCGTTGAGGCTGAGCACTTTGCCCTCCTCGTACGTCGAGGGCGCGCCGTAGAGCACGGTGAACGAGGTCTGAGCCGTGGCGCAGCCGCTCTCCCTTGCCAGCACGATCTGCGTGATGAGGGGGAAGACGCCCGTCGCGCCCGCGTCCCTCAGGACGGGCTCGACGTCGGAGACGTTCATGTAGGTGAGGTTCGAGATGTCCTGCGAGGGCGGGGAGACCTGCAGGTCGTAGGCCGTGCCCTGCGCGAAGATGTCGGAGAACGTGACGAGCGCGACGTTGAAGAGCACGCCCACGAGGACCATCAGGAAGACGCTCACGACGACGGCGGCGACGCCCAGCATGTTGCGCCGCCGGTTCGAGCGGAAGGCCCTGTAGACGTACTCGGTGATGGCCATCGCCTAGCGGCCCCCAGGGGCCCCGGCCGGGTCGGCGGCCGGGCCGGCGGCCGGACCACCCATACCGGAGGACACGACGCGCCCGTCCTCCATCAGCACCTTCCTGCGCGCGACCGCCGCCACCGAGGGGTCGTGGCTGACGAGGAGCAGCGTCACGCCCGAGTCGCGGTTGAGGTCCGAGAGCAGGCCCAGGATGGACGCGCCCGTCGCGCGGTCGAGGTCGCCCGTGGGCTCGTCGAGCAGGACCAGGTCAGGTCCGTTGGCGAGCGCGCGGGCGATGGCCACGCGCTGCTGCTCGCCGCCCGAGAGGAGCGAGGGCGTGTGGTCCGCGCGGCCCTCCAGGCCCACGAGCCTCAGCAGCTCCTTGACGCGCGCGTCGCGCTCAGGGGCGGGCGCGCCCTTGAAGGACAGGGGCAGCTCGATGTTCTCGGCCGCCGTGAGCGAGGGGATGAGGTTGTAGAACTGGTAGACGAACCCGACCCGGTCGCGGCGGAAGTCCGACAGGGCGTCGTCCGTCAGGCCGAGGAGGTCGACGCCCGCGACGCGCACGCGGCCCTGGGTGGGGCGGTCGATGGCGCCGATGAGGTTGAGGAGCGTGGACTTGCCGCAGCCCGAGGGCCCCATGATGGCGACGAACTCCCCGCGCGCGACCTCGAGGTCGACGTCGACGAGGGCTCTCACCGGGACCCTGCCCGTCATGTAGACCTTGTGCACGCCCTGGAGCTCGACCATGGGCGAGCCCCTCCCCGCCGGCCCCGCGGCGGGCCCGCCTGCCTTCCCTTCGGCTCTCATCCCACCTGGAAGAACCGTACGTGTATTTCAATCCGCACCCTGACCCCGGGGGGGCCCAAAGCCTTTTTTGGGGCGAACCCCTTGGGACCGCCCATGGAAGCGCCTGGCATATTGCGGCTCGTGCCCCTCGGCACGGGCATCATCGGCCCCGCGGACGACCTCACGGCCAAGCTCGCAGCGGCCTGGGGGGCCGCGGGCGAGGTACCAGAGGCGGGGGACGTGCTCGTCGTCTCGAGCAAGGTCGTCGCGCTCTCGGAGGGCCGCCTCGTCGACCTCTCCACGGTCGCTCCGACGCCCGAGGCCCGGCGGCTCGCGAAGGCCCACGGCATGGACCCAGCCTTCACGCAGGTCGTCCTCTCGGAGGCCGACAGGGTGCTCGGCGGGGTGAAGGGCGCGCTGCTGACCATGCGGCAGGGCGCGTTCATCGCCAACGCGGGCGCGGACCTGAGCAACTGCCCCCCAGGGCACACCATCCTTTGGCCCGAGGACCCCTGGCGGTCCGCCAAGCATCTCCGCGACGAGCTCGCCCGCGCGGGCTCGCCCGGCGTGGGGGTCGTGGTCGTGGACTCGCACGTCCAGCCTCTCCGGTGGGGCACCGTGGGCATGGCCCTCGGATGGGCCGGGCTCGTGGGCGTCGAGGACGCCCGGGGGCGCCAGGACCTGTTCGGCCGGCAGCTGCGGATCACCCGCCGGAACGTGGCGGACCAGCTCGCCTCGGCCGCGTCGCTACTGATGGGCGAGGCCGACGAGGCCGTGCCCGCAGTGCTCGTCAAGGGCCTCGGGGTGGAGCTTCCCGCGTACGGGGAGCAGGGCCCCGCCGACCTGGTCGTGGACCCCTCGGAGTGCCTCTTCGCGCCCATCTACGGGCCGCGGCTGCTGCGGCCCCCCCGGAGGCGGAGCGCGCCCCGCGCGGGCACGGGGGGCAAGAAGGGCAAGTAAGTACTTATCATCACAAAGCGCTCCTCCATCGCACGGATGTGGGACCCTTGCCCGAGAAGCAGCTGGACGTGGTGGGATTCGGCGCGCTGAACATGGACATAATCTACACCGTGGCCTCAGTCGAGGACGCGGGGCTCGAGCCCGCCACCGAGGTCGTCGGGAGGGGCGACTTCCGCGCGCTCGAGCGCCGGCTCGCGCGGGAGGGCCCGCCCGCGGCGGTGTCCGCGGGGGGCTCCGCGGCCAACACGGTCTTCGCGCTCGGCCGCATGGGGCTGCGGACCGGCTTCGTCGGCATGGTGGGCGAGGACCAGGAGGCCTCGCTGCTCATGGCCGGCCTGGGGCGGAGGGAGGACCTCGGCATCTCCCGCAGGGGCGTGAGCGGTCGCGCCATCATCGCCGTGGACAGGGAGGGCGAGCGTTCCATCACGGTCTACCCCAACGCCAACGACGAGCTCGAGTTCGACCAGGTGGCCATGGGGCTGCTCGCGAGGGCGAGGGTGGTCCACATGACGTCCTTCGTGGGCGACACGCCGTTCACGGCGCAGCTGGAGGCGGTGAGGCATTTGCCTCAGGACGTCGTGCTCACCCTCGACCCGGGCGCGCTCTACGCGAGGAGGGGCATGAAGGCCCTCGCCCCGCTCATCTCGAAGGCGAAGGCCGTGCTGCTGGGCGAGGACGAGCTCCTCGAGCTCACGGACGAGACCGACCGCGCGACCGCCGCGAGGCGGCTGCTGGGCGAGGGCGCCGAGATCGTGGTGTGCAAGCTCGGCCCCCAGGGCATCCACACCTTCTGGGAGGGGAACGAGAGCCTGCTGCGGGCGCAGAAGGTCACCGTCAAGGGCGACGCCGTTGGCGCGGGCGACGTCGCGGCGGCGGGTTTCATCGCGGGCCTGCTCGCCAACCTCGCGCCGGACAGGTGCGCGGCGGTGGCGCACGGATGCGCGGTCCACAGCCTCGCGGGGCACGGCCGCGCGTCCTACCCGGACAGGGCGGTGCTCGCCCGGCTGTTCGAGACCGAGAGGGAGGTCGCGGGCCTGGGGCGGTGAGCGGGCCCGGGCGTCGTGCGCGCAAGGAGGAAGTGGCAGGCGAGGGGGGTCGGACGCGGTGCTCAAGCTGGGATGGTCCTCGGGCAAGGGTGTCGAGCGCGGCGCCGACCTGACGGACGATGTCGGGCGCGGGCTCGCCGGCGGCGGGGGCGGTCCCCGATGACCGGCGCGCCCAGGCGCATCTACGCCACCGACCTCGAGGGTCCGGTGACGAGGAACGACAACGCGCTCGAGCTGGCGGAGAGGTTCATCCCGAGGGGTGGCGAGCTGTTCGCCCGCGTCGGCCTCTACGATGACTATCTGGCCGAGGTGTCCCACCGGCCGGGCTACCGTGCGGGCGGCACGCTGCGGCTGATGATCCCCTTCCTTCTCGCCAACGGCGTCACGCAGGCGCACATGTGGGAGCTGGCGAGGTCGAGCATCCTCGTCGTGCCTGGTGCCGATGCGGTCATACGGGCCATCGCCACCGAGGCGCCCTCCTACATCGTCTCGACGTCCTACTGCCCCTACGTCGAGGCCGTGTGCTCGGCCCTCCATTTCCCGGTCGACCGCGCGCTCTGCACGCGAGTGGACCTGACCTACCACGACGTCTCACGGCTCGAGGCGGGCCAGATCCGCGGGATGCAGGAGCAGATCCTGGCCACGCCACCGCTCACGATCCCCCCTGGGGCCAAGGGCCCGGAGGACCTCTCCGAGGCCGACCGCGGGACCGTCCAGCAGCTCGACTCCATCTTCTGGGAGCGGATGCCAAAGCTCAGCGCGTACAGCCTCGTGAGGGAGGTGCGGCCCGTCGGGGGCGCCGAGAAGGCGGAGGGCCTGAGGAGGGCCTGCGAGCGCGAGGGCGCGCAGATGCGCGACATGATGTACGTGGGCCACAGCATCACCGACGTCGCGGCCTTCCGTCTGGTGCGCGGGGCGGGTGGCGTCACGGTGTCCTTCAACGGCGACAGGCGGGCGGTGGCCGAGGCCGACCTGGTCGTCATCGCCGACAGGGCCGACCCGATGCTGGAGATCGCGCGGACCTTCCTCGGGGGGGGCAGGGGGGCCC
>Ga0316628_100004663_pt1 | contig 10803 bp, 7 predicted proteins | sample OWC_Aug_M2_C1_D5_FD_207648 | JGI IMG/M metagenome (GOLD analysis project Ga0316628, IMG submission 207648) | Wetland soil microbial communities from Old Woman Creek delta, Ohio, United States - OWC_Aug_M2_C1_D5_C | ecosystem: Environmental > Terrestrial > Soil > Wetlands | place: USA: Ohio... | reverse complement strand
GAGTTCTCCGTGCGCGGCGCCGACTGGAACGAGCTCGTGCCCATCAGCCAGAAGCTCATGGAGGAGCTCACGGCCACCGGGACCGTCGTCGACCTCGACTCGGACTACCGGGTCGGCATGCCCGAGCTGCGGGTGACCCCCGACCGGGCCGTCTGCGCCGACGTCGGCGTCTCCGTCGACGACGTGGCCACGACCATCAACGCCCTCGTCGGCGGCATCCGGGTCGGCAAATACAGCACGGGCGGGCGCCGCCTGGACGTCCGGCTCAAGCTCATGGCCGGCCAGCGGTCGCGGCCCGAGGACATCTCGCGGCTGCGCGTTCGGGCCCGCAACGGCGAGCTCGTTCCCCTCTCGTCCCTCGTGGTCTTCGAAGAGCAGGCCGCCCTCCAGGCTATCACGCGGCGGGACCGCGAGCGGGCCATCTCGATCTTCGCCAACGTCGCCCCGGGCCATTCCCAGGGCGAGGCCCTGCGCGTCATCGAGGACCTGGGACGGAACCTGCCGGTCGGCTACCGGGCCGTCCTGGGCGGGTCGAGCCTGGCCTTCCGCGATTCGATGAGCTCGCTCCTCTTCGCCATGTTCCTGGGCGTCGCCATCGCTTACATGATCCTGGGCTCGCAGTTCAATTCGTTCAAGGACCCGGTGACGATCATCACCATCCTGCCCCTGTCGATCGCCGGGGCGGCCTTCGCCCTGCTGGTCACGCGCCAATCGCTGAACATCTTCAGCATGATCGGGCTGCTCCTCCTGATGGGGATCGTCAAGAAGAATTCCATCATCCTGGTCGATTACGCCAACGCGTTCCGGGCGAAAGGGTTCGCGGCCCGGGAGGCCATGGAGAAGGCCGGGCCCATCCGGCTGAGGCCGATCCTGATGACGGCTACGGCGACGATGATGGCGGCCATCCCGCCGGCCCTAGGCCTCGGCTCGGGCGCCGAGATCCGCCGGCCCATGGGCATCGCGGTCATCGGCGGCCTGGTCCTGTCGACCGTCCTGAGCCTGGTCGTCGTCCCGGCGTTCTACGTGGTGGCCGACAAGATGAAGAAGAAAAAGCCGGCCTCGGCCGGCGCCGGGAACTGACGCGCGCTTAGACCTTCTTGTCGGACGCTCCCGGCTTGGTGAGGGGCAGTCCCTTGGCGCAGAAGGGGCAGACGTCCGGCTCGAAGGCTTCGACCTTGAGGGCCAGGAGACTGCCCGCGGCTTGGCCTTCGACCGGGACGGAGCCGGCGCTCCGGTCGACCAGAACGTAGATCCCGGCCACCGAGACCTGGCGCTCGCGCAGGCAGGCCAGGACCTCCTGGATGGAGCCGCCCGTCGTCAGGATGTCCTCGACGATGACGGCCCGCGAGCCGTCCAGGCCCGAGAAGCCGGAGCGGACGGTCATCTTCTCCTCGGCCCGCTGGGTGAAAGCGAACTTTTTGCCGAGTTTGAGGGCGGCAAGAAAGCCGATGGCGATGGCCCCGTAGGCGGGGGAGACGATGTAATCGAAGTCGGGCGCCTCGCGGCGGATCTTGGCGGCCAGCAGGTCGACGATCTTCTCGAGGGCCGCCGGTTTCTCGATCAGCCGGATCTTCTCGAAGTACCATTCCGAGTGCTTGCCCGAGGTCAGCTTGAAGTGGCCCTGGAGCAGGGCGTCGCATTCCTTGAAGAGGCTGAGGACGAGTTCGTTCTCGGCGGGCTGGCTCATGGCTGGTCTCCTTTGTGCCGTTTCATGACGCCCCGGCTGTAGCATTCGAAATCCTTGCCCGGAGCGGCCAGGTCGAAGGTCTGTTCGAACGCGTCGGGGTCGAGGATCCTGTAGGTCAACCGGGCCTTGAACCCGGCGGGGATGTTCTCGATCCGCTCGGTGACGAAGACGAACGTCCGGCCGTCCGCGGGCGGCGTCTCGAGGACGTACTCATTGACGAAGCCCTCGATGTGGAACTGGCGGAAGACGAAGGTCCGGCGGGACTTGTCGAAGCTGAAAACGCCCCAATCCTCGTGGACCTCGCCCTTCGGGCTCTTCTCCTGCGGCGCGAAGACCGCCCTGTTCCGGACTTGGAGGTAAGCGCCTCCGAGGATGAATTCAAACCTCTGCCGGCCCGTCGAGGCCCCCGGCCCGCCCTCGCCCCGCCCCTCCCAGTCCCCGACGAAGAAACGGAACGGGGCCCAGGGGTCGGCCGGGGCGGCGGGTTGCCGCGCGCCGCGGACGAAGCCCGGGGAAGCGGCCGCGGAGACAATCATCATCAGCAGCGGCCAGGCCGATCGCCTCTTCATGTCGTACCTCCCGTACGGGTCCGAGCCCCCTCTTTTATAATCGAAGGCGGGGCGGCGGGCAAGCGGAGAATTGGCCGGCCGTCTGAGGAGCGTCCGTCCGGCGGCCTTGCGGGTGCGGCGGAAATGTGCTAAACGGAACGGAAGAACGACGAGCCGGGAAGGGAGCGCCCATGGACAGCGAATTCCGTGACGAACGCGTATGTTTTGTCTGCGGCGAAAAGAACCCCATCGGTTTGAAACTCCTCATCCGGACGGACCCGGAGCGCGGGGAATCGACGACCGAGGTGACCTTCCGCGACGATTTCCAGGGCTGGTCGAAGATCGTCCACGGCGGCCTTCTGGCCACGGTCCTCGACGAAGCCCTGATCTACGCCGCCGGGGCCAAGGGCCACAGGTGCGTCACCGGAGAGATGACCGTGCGTTACGTCAAGCCCGCTTCGACCGGCGTCGCTTACACGCTCAAAGGACGGTTCCTCGAGGACAAAGGGCGCGTCGTCCTGGCCGAGAGCGAGCTCGTCGACGGGGCAGGTGGACAAGTCGCCCGGGCCTCCGGCAAGCTCTTCAAGACAAAGCCCTGACGGCTTGGCCCGTCTGTTTATCGACGTTTCTTTCGATAAAAAGATCGTGAAACTCATTGCCGCCTTTTTTCTATCTGCAAGGAGAACAATGAGATAGAGAGAGCGCGCGTGAGGACGTGTTCATAACGGGCTGATCTTTAAAGAGGAGCCGGGGTCCGGCCCCGCCTAGATCCTAACGGGATCCGAGGAGAGGTCTGAAGACGAGGAACCAGGCGGCGACGAAGACGAGGAAGAGCCCGTAGCCGAGCTTGACCGTCCGACCCGGCAGCTTGATCGTGATCCGCGCGCCGAAGACGGTCCCGATGAAGAGGCCGCCGGCGATCCAAGCCGCGGCGGCGAGGTCGAGATTCCCGGCACGGTGGTACAAAAGGACGCCCGTGATCCCGAACGGGAACAGGATGGCCCCGAGCGAGGTGGCGATGGCCCGCTTCGTCGGATAGTGGAGAGCCAGCGTCAGCAGCGGCACGATGACGTTGCCGCCGCCGATGCCGAACATCCCGGCCATGACCCCGGCCAGCAGGCCGATGCCGATGAGCGGCCACGGCGAAGGGCGGGGATCCGTCTCGGGCTCCGGCCGGACCCTGACCGCGAGACCCCGCCATCTCCGGTAGCGCCCGACCGGGTCGATGAAGTTCCAGCTGACATAAAGGCAGAAAAGAGCGAAGAGCTTCTGCATGATGTCGGCCGGCAGCGCATTGGCCAGCCATGCCCCGACGGCGACCGACGTCAGCAGCCCGGCCGCGATGTAAGCCGAGGCCCGGGTGTCGATGACCTTGGCCCTGTAATAAGCCATGACACCGAGGATGCCGACCGGCAGGAGAATGGCCGCGAGCGAGGTGCCCGTGGCCTTGACGAGAGGGAAGCCGGCCAGCAGGATGAGCGCCGGGACGATGACGATGCCGCCGCCGATTCCGAACAGCCCGGCGAAAACGCCGGCCGCCGCCCCGACCAGGACGAGCCAGGGTCCGTTCATGCCCGCGATTATAATCGAATCGGCCGCGCTATGGTATAGTTATCCCCCGGAGGACCCATGACCAGAAGGACCCCGTTCTTACCGCCGGCCGTTTGGATCATCCTGGCCGTCCTGGGCTTGGCCGCCTGCCGAGGCAGGGACGCCGGCCCGGCCGCGTCCGACTACCCCATCCGTCCCGTGCCGTTCACCCAGGTCAAGTTCACCGACGCGTTCTGGGCCCCCCGCCTCGAGACCAACCGGGCCGTCTCCATCCCCTACGCCCTGAGGATGAACGAGGAGACCGGCCGCGTCGACAACTTCCGCAAGGCCGCCCGGCTCATGTCCGGGCCTCACAAAGGCCGGCGCTTCAACGACTCGGACGTCTACAAGGCCATGGAGGCGGCCGCCTACACCCTTCGGCTCCACCCTGACCCCGCCCTCGACCGGACCCTCGATGACCTCATCGCCCTGATCGCCCGGGCCCAGGAACCCGACGGCTACCTCTTCACGACCCGCACCAACGACCCTGCCCACCCCGCCCCGGGCTCGGGCCCCGAGCGGTGGTCGAACCTTCGCGTCAGCCACGAGCTCTACAATGTCGGTCACATGTACGAGGCCGCCGTGGCCCATTTTCAGGCCACGGGAAAACGCGCCTTCCTGGCGGTCGCCGAGAAGAACGCCGCCCTGCTCCTGCGCACGTTCGGGCCCGGCCCAGGACAGCGCCGGGGTTTTCCCGGCCATCAGGAGGTCGAGATCGGCCTGGCCAAGCTCTTCCGGGCGACCGGCAACCGCGCCTATCTCGACCTGGCCAAGTTCTTCCTCGACGAGCGCGGCCATTACTTCGGCGGCGAGAGGCACGCCCCCGACGACCCCTTCGCCGTCTACGATTCCGACGAATACATGCAGAACCACAAGCCCGTCCTGGAGCAGGATGAGGCCGTCGGACACGCCGTCCGGGCCATGTACATGTACTCGGGCATGGCCGACGTCGCCGCCCTCGGCGGATATCCGGCGTATGTCGCGGCCATCGACCGGCTCTGGCTGAACGTCTCCGGCAAGAAACAGTACCTGACCGGAGGGGTGGGCGCCCGGAGCGGGTCCGAGGCCTTCGGCGACGCCTACGAACTGCCGAACGCCGAGGCGTACACCGAGACGTGCGCGGCCATCGGCAACGCCCTCTGGAACTACCGGCTCTTCCTCCTCCACGGCGAGTCGAAGTACATGGACGTCTTCGAGCGGGTCCTCTACAACGGCCTTCTCTCGGGCGTCTCCCTCACCGGGGACCGGTTCTTCTACCAGAACCCCCTCGAATCGGCCGGCGGCTACGCCCGCAGTCCCTGGTTCGAGGTCGCCTGCTGTCCGCCGAACATGACCCGCTTCCTGCCTTCGCTTCCGGGCTACGTCTACGCGACCAGGGACGACGTCGTCTTCGTCAACCTCTACGTCGCCGGGGAGGGGACGATCGACCTCGGCGCGCGGCCCGTCAAACTCGTCCAGGACACCCGCTACCCTTGGGAGGGCGCGGTCGGGCTGACCGTGTCGACCGGCAAGCCGGCCGAGTTCGAGATGGCCTTGCGCGTCCCCGGTTGGGCCAGGAACGAGGCCATGCCGACCGACCTCTATCGCTTCCTCGACGGGAGCCCCGGGGCCCCCGCCTTGACGGTCAACGGCCAAGCCGCCCCTCTCGAGATCCGCGACGGCTACGCCCGCATCCGCCGGACGTGGAAAAATGGGGACACCGCTCAGCTCGTCCTGCCCATGCCCGTCCGCCGGGTCGTCGCCAACGAGGCCGTGGCCGAGGACCGGGGCCGGGTCGCCATCCAACGCGGCCCCGTCGTATACGCCGTCGAGGGCGTCGACAACGGCGACCGGGTCTTCGAGCTCGTCCTGCCCGACGAGGCGGTCCTCAAGGCGGAATTCCGGCCGGACCTGCTCAACGGCGTCGTGGCCGTCAGCGGCGACGCCGCACCCCGCTTCCTGGCCGTCCCGTACCACGTCTGGGCCAACCGCGGCGGCGGCCAGATGCTCGTTTGGCTGCCGCGCACAAAAGCGGCCGTCCGGCCGCCCCGACCCGTCGACAGGAAGGTCGATTGATGGCCAAGGAGGGTCCCATGAACGCGAAACCTGCGCCGCCCCGGCCGCGTCCGTCCGTCCCCGTCCTGGCCGCGCTGCTCGTCCTCGGCGCCGTTCCCGTCCTGGCCGCCGAGACCATGGTCCTCGACAACGGCCGGGTCAGGGCCGAGTTCAATGACCGCGGCCTCGTTTCCATCGCCGCCCCGCGCTCCGGGCGCGTGCTCGCGTTCTCGGCCGACCCGTCCTCCGTCACGATCGACGGCGCGGCCGTCGACATCGGCGAGCTCGGCCCGGCCGAGATCGAGATGACCCCGGCCAAGGTCGCCTACCGCTACGCTAAGGACCCCTTCACCTACGACGTCGTCTACGAGCTCAAGCCGGCCCGGAACTTCCTGACGAAGCAGGTCGTCGTCACCGCGGCCCGGAGCCGCGTCTTCCGCGTCCAAGAGGTCAGGCCCCTGGCCGCCTCGCTCAGCTTGCCTGTGGCCGACGAGCTCAAACTGTCCGGCGGCGCGTTCGGGGTCCTGTGCCGCTTCGGCGAAGCCGGCGCCCCCGCTTGGGGCCTTTTCGTCATGCTCCAGAACCCGTTCATGGCCTGGTCGCGCCGGGACCGCGACGTCTCTGTCTCTTACGCTCCCGACATGGACTGGAGCCGCGACTACGGCGCCTTCGCCTCCGACCGGCTCTGCCTGGGCCTCTATGAGCTCTCCGGGACGCGCTTTCCGGCCCAGGCCGTCCCCGAGTGGACCTACGTCGCCGACTACGAGGCGCTCCTGAAGAAGGGACCGGCCATCGACGCCAGCGAGGTCGAGGCCATGACCGACTGCGTCCGCGCCTTCCTCCTCTACTACCCCGCCCGGAGCGTCCGCGTCCACATCCCCTGGTGCGAGAACGATTATCAGGTCGACGTCGGCACGCCCGAGGGCGTCGAGGAATACAAGCGCATCATGGACCGGGCCGCCGAACTGGGCGTGACCCACCTCCTGTTCACCCCGGGGAACAGCGGGCTCTCCCGCCTCGAGGACAACGCCGACTCCTGGGGCTGGGAGAACGTCCTTTGGTTCGGCCTCGGCCAGAAGCTCCGGAAAGGGGAGTGGGACCCGCGCCGCGACCAGGTCCCGGCCGGGCTCAAGGGCCTGCTCGACTACGCCGCCTCGAAGAACCTCAAGCTCATGGCCTACGCCTACCCCTCCCTGCCCTTCCTCCAGCGGCCGGAGTGGACCGCCTGGGGCGGGGCCGACGCCGCCGGCAAGGTCCCGGCCGACACCGGCCAGCGCTCCTTCCAGGATTGGTGGCTGGACAAGCTCCTCGGCTTCATGCGGGCGACCGGGGCCGCCGGCTTCTCCTTCGACCACTGGTGGATCGCCCAGGACAAGGCCTCCAGCAAATACGCCCAGTGGTTCGGCTGCCGGCGCGTCCTGGAAGGCCTGCGCCGCGAGGCCTTCGACGTCGTCGTCGACGGCCGCCAGCAGTACCAGAACTTCGGCCCCTGGACGTGGCTGGCCGGCTCCTATCCTCACCCGACCCTGACCGACGAACAGCCGGAGAGCTTCAAGGCCTTCCCCGACCTCCACACCGACCGCGTCTCGGCCAACCGCCAGCGCTTCGCCGCCTGGACCTACCGGGTCGAGCGCTTCGCGCCGCCGGAGATCATGCCCGGCTTCATCACCCACCAGTCCGAGCGCAGCGACGACAAGGGCGTCATGCGCCGCGACCGTTTCCGGCCGAGGGACTGGGACGTCCTCGGCTGGAAGTACTCGCTCATCTCCTCGATCGGCACGGCCCCCTTCCATCACGTCGTCAACTTCATTCCCGCCCGCGACCCCGAGGAGTTCGCCGCGCTCGGCGAGGAGGACAAGGCCTGGTTCCGCAAATGGCTCGACTGGACCGACCAGAACGCCGGCTTCCTCCACGCCCTCCGGCCCATCATCGGGCCGCCCATGGCCGGCCGCGTCGACGGGACGGCGGCCATCGTCGAGGACCGCGGCATCGTCTTCCTCTTCAACCCCAACCCCGGCCGCAAGGAGGCCCTCCTCAAGCTCGACGCCTCGATCGGCCTGACCAAGGGCGACCGGCTGATGATCAAGGAGATCACCCCCGAGGAGGGGCGCCTGGTCGGCTCGGCCGAGGGCTTCTGGGCCTACGGCAGCGAGGTCGTCATTCCCCTGGCCGGTCGGGAGGCCGCCGTCTTCGAGGTCTTCCCCGGGCCGGCCGAGGTCGCCGAACCCATCCTGTTCAACGTCCGGGGCGAGGCCGCGCTGAGCTCGAACCGGCTCGTCCTGACCGGCGTCACGGCTGAGACGGGGACGGCCCGGACGGTCCTCGTCCTCGTCCCCAAGGCCGCCCGGGTCCGGACCTTGTCGGTCAACGGCGTCGGCCACCCCTTCAAGCTCGAGGACGGCCGGGTCTCGGCCTCCGTTCGTTTCGCCGGACGGGCCTTCGCCCGCTCCCAGGCGGTCGGCGAGGTCACGTCAGGCTTCGCCGGCGGGACGTTCAAAGGACGGGTAACGGTCCCGGCCCGCGTCTTCGCTCAGCTGGCCGAGAGGAAGACCTCCTGGCCGGTCAAGTTCACGGAGGACGACCTCCTCGCCCCCTGGCTGGGGCCGTGGCGCCTGCTGCTCCATGTGCCCATCGTCGAGGGGACGGACGCGATCGAGGTGACCCTCAAGGTCGACGGCAAGACCGTCGAGGTCCGCAAGGCCTATAATAGCGTCTACCCCCATTCGCCCGGCCGGACGTTCATCGGGCACTACGCCGACCTCTCCAGCCTCAGGCCCGACACGGACCATGATATCGAGGTCGGCCTGCCGCCGCTCGAGCCGGGCCGGTTCCAGGGGGTCTTCTTCGAGAACGTGGAGACCGAATACACCCGGCGCATCATAGCCCCCCGGGCCCCGGCCCCTATAAAGAAGAGCGGGGCTTGAGGGCCAGGGCCGAGGGCGCGACCGCCAGGCCCCCCAACGCCGTGCAGCGGAGCTCGGCCGGCAGCATCTTTCCCGAGGCGTAGGCCGCGTCGACGGTCTCGTCGAGGGGAACGGGATTCCCGTAGCCGCCGAGGACGAGGTCGGCGCAGACGAACGCGTTCGACGCGGCCACGGCGTTGCGGGTGTGGCAGGGGATCTCGCACATCCCCTGGACGAGGTCGCACACGGAGCCCATCGTGTTCTGAAGGGCGACGGCCGCGGCGTCGGCCGCCCGGCCCGCGCTCCCTCCCGAAGCTTCGACCACGGCCGCCGCGGCCATGGCCCCGGCCGCGCCGATCTCGACCTGACAGCCGGCGACCTCGGCGGCGAATGTCGCCCGCCGGGCCACGACCAGCCCGACCGCGGCGGCGGCCAGGAGGGCCAGGGCCAGACGTTCTCCCTCGAGCCCTTTCTCTTCGGCCAGGGTCACCATCACGCCGGGAAGGACGCCGGCCGAGCCGCCCGTAGGAGCGGCGCAGACGACCCCGCCGCTGTTCGAGACGTGCAGGGCGGCCATGGCCCTGGCCGCGGCCCGGGCGTGCAGGCCGCCGCCGGGCAGGCCCCCGGCGGCCTCGGCCCTGAAGATCCTCCCCGCCGCGGGCTTCAGGAGCTTCATCCGGACGCCGCGTCCGGCCAAGCCCTGCCGGACCGAGTCCCGCATGATCCCATAACGGTCCAGGACCTCGGCCACGACGTCCTTTTCTGCGATGCCCAGGAGCCGGGCTTCATAAGCGAGGGCGGCCCGTCCTAGGGACCAGCGCCGCCGTCCGGCCAGCCGGACCATCTCCGCGCCGCTCGAGAACAGGGCCTCGCCTTTCCGGACGCGGAAGATGGGCGGGGCCGTCCGGGTCGCGCCTCCGATCTTCAGGGTCACGGCGGTCTTGCCGTCGAGCCGGACTGGCCGGCCATCGAGCTCGGTCACGAGGACCATCCCGCCGCCGACCGACTTGGCCGTCGCCTCGAGCCTTTTGCCGGTCTTGGACAAAAGCTCGATGCGGACGGTATTGGGGTGGTCGGGCCGGTCGAGCCGGGCGACGCGGAAATCGACCCGGAGCCCCGCCTTCGGCGCGAGGGCCAGGGCCCGGGCGAACCGGTCATCCGTGATCGGCCAGCCGAGAAGCGCGGCGGTCAGGGCCAGGTCGACGCCCTGCTGACGGTACGTCCTGGCGTAAGAGCCGGCCGGGTCGAAGGTGAAAACGGCCGACGCCGGCTCCTCCCCGAGCAGGGAGCGGACGAGGCGCCCGATATGATGGGAGCCGGCCGTGTGGGAGCTCGACGGCCCGCGCATGACCGGTCCGAGGACGTCGTTGAGGACGCTGATGAACTCCATGGCGATCCCTTCAGCCGACGACCAGGCCGGCGACGGCCAGGTCCTGGACGGCGTTGCCCACGGACTTGAACAGGGTCACTTCGTCATCCGAACCGCGGCCCGGCTTGAGCCCGGCCAGGACCTCGCCGATCTCGGCCAGGATATGGTCCTCCCCGATGAGGCCTTGCCGAAGGGGAATGATCAGGTCGCCGGCCTCTTCGAGCGCCGCCTGCCGCTCGTCGACGAAGACCCTGGCCCGGCGGACGGTCTCGCCCGGGACCTCCCGGACGTGGGGCTTGTAGGAGCCGACGGCGTTGATGTGGACGCCGGGCTTGAGGTCGCCGTCCGAGAAGACCGGGACGGTCGACGTCGTCGCCGTGCAGACGATGTCCGCTTGGCTCAGGGCCCGGGGCGAGGCAGCCGGCTCCACGTCCAGGCCGAGCTTGGGTCCCATCTCGGCGGCGAAAGCGGCGGCCGCGCGGGCGTCGACGTCGAAGACGAAGGCCTTGCGAACGGGGCGGACGGCGGCCACGGCCTCGAGCTGGGTTCGGCCCTGGACGCCCGCCCCGAAAACGGCGGCCACCCGGGCGTCCTTCCGTGCCAGGAGGTCCGTGGCGACGCCGGAGGCGGCCCCGGTCCTCACGGCCGTCAGATGGCCCGCGTCGAGCACGG